>Ga0272448_1002060_pt1 | contig 25977 bp, 18 predicted proteins | sample YNPCB0191_FD_202220 | JGI IMG/M metagenome (GOLD analysis project Ga0272448, IMG submission 202220) | Hot spring sediment microbial communities from Yellowstone National Park, WY, United States - YNP-CB-019-1 | ecosystem: Environmental > Aquatic > Thermal springs > Hot (42-90C) > Sediment... | reverse complement strand
GGAATAGCGGAGAGCTCCCTAGCCTCTTTGCTCTTAAAATCTATCCAGGCCTCTACGGTGTCCTCGGTAAAGACATCGCCCTGCAGGAGGAAATCGTGATCCCGGGCCAGCTCTTCCAGGGCCTCTTCCAGGGAAGAGGGACACGGGGGTATCCTTGAAAGGCTTTCCGGGTCAATTGCTCCAGCGGGAAGGTCGTGGGGGCCGAGGCCGAGCCCGGTCGGGTCCAGGCCTCTCCTGATGCCGTCCAGGCCAGCCATGAGTTGAGCCGCTATCGCTATGTATGGGTTGGAGGTGGCGTCAGGGGTTCTGAACTCTATCCTCTTCTCGTCAGGCGAGGTGGCATACCTGGGAATTCTTATAGCGGCCGAGCGATTTGAGAGCGAGAAGAAAAATAGAGTCGGGGCCTCGCAATCCGGAACAAGCCTTTTGTATGAGTTTGTGGAAGGGTTTGTGAGCGCAGAGAGCGCCCTGCCGTGGACGAGCAACCCTCCTATGTAATTCAAGGCGAGCCTTGAAAGGTCAGCGTATCCGCCCTTCTCGTAGAAGAGGTTCCTGCCGTCCTTCCTCAGGAGCTGGTGAAAGTGCATGCCGTTGCCGAAGAGTGTTGGCAACGGTTTCGGCATGAATGTTGCGGAAAGCCCGCGCTTTGCCGCAACGCCCTTTACCACATACTTTATCCACGAGACAGAGTCGGCCGCGGCTACGGCGCTGAGCATCGGGGTTTCTATCTCCTGTTGGCAGGCCGAGACCTCGTGGTGGTGATATTTAACGCTGATGCCTGATGAAAGAAGGATGTCGGTTATTTCCTGCCTTACATCCGAGAAGGCGTCGGCCGGCCTGGCCGCGTGATACCCGCCACACTGCCCGGTCCTGTAAGGGGAATCCCCCCACGCCTCTTCGCAATCCACCTTGTAGAAGGCGCCATCCTTTTCAACGCCAAAGCTCGCCCGGTCAAATATGAAAAACTCGCACTCCGGCCCCCAAAGGCTTTCGTCCGCTATGCCTTCCGAGCGCATGAAGCCTTCCGCCCTCGCCAGGATACCCCGTCCGTCCCTGTGGGAGGGTTTCCTAGTATCCGCCTCGGCTATCGTGCCGATAAGGGAGAGCGTAGGCTTTTCCCAGAAGGGGTCCAGGAGTGCCGTCGCTGGGTCGGGCAAGAGGACCATGTCCCCGGAGTGGCGAGATTTCAGGCCCGGAACCGATCCGCCGTCAAAGGGTATGCCCTCAGTGAAGAGCTCAGCCCTCACGGACTTTCCGGGAATGGTTATGTGGTGAGCTCCGCCAAAAAGGTCAAGAAACCTTATGTCCAGGGCGTTGACGCGCCCTTCGCTGGCAAATGCTATTATCTCCTCTGCGTTCAAAGGCTAAATTATAATTCAGAAAGCCGAATGAGCGCAAGATCCGTTGTTAAAGCCCGCCGGAAGAGGTTATAATTTTCGGGTGCCGGAGAAGAATGTTGAGCGACAGTTCCAGGGCTATGCGCTTCAGCTATTTGATAAAGTAATAGCTAAGCATCCGGAGTGGCCTCTCCGAGCGCACCCGATCCAGGAAGAAGAACGCTCTGACATCCTAATAAAGGACGCTGGAGGCAGGGCGTTTCTCCTCGTGGAGCTGAAGGATTACAGGGACCCGAGGTTTGCCACGCCATATGCCAAAGAAATCACCGATCAAGCGCTTCGTTATTCCGAGACCCTCGGCAACAGATATTACATAACCTGGAACATGATTGACGGGATCCTCTGGGACAGGATGAAGCCTCGCGCCCAGTCGGAACTGGGCAGGGTGATCTCGGTTGCGCCGTCCGTGATTGAGAGCTACAGGCAAAATCTCTCCCTAACAAAACAACAAGAGGAGCACCTCTTGGCCCAGCTGGAATTTGCCCTTTCAACGGTTATAAACCTTGAGGCCGGCAAGAAATGGGAATACAGCCTGGACGAGAGGTTTATAGCGAGGGTTGAATCCTTGATAAACAGCCATCTTGGCCTCATATCCCAGGCTGTCCTGGAAAGATACAGAGCCTCTGCGGAGTTCCGTCAAGCGCTCATCAGGTATGTAAAGGATGAGCAGGATTGGCCTTGGCCGAGCGCAATGACCTCAGCTGATCTTGAGGACAGGATAACCAACCTCACAAAGCTTTCCCTCCTCCTGCTGTGCACCAAAGCAATCTTTTATCACACCCTGTTCACCTTCAGAAAGGGGGCCGGGCTCCCCAGGCTCAGAACCGAAGGGCTAAACGATCCGCAGGCATTGAGGGATTACCTCTGGCGGGATTATTTCAAGCTTGTGATCAACAGAATAGACTACGAGGGGCTTCTCGGGGAACACCCCACATTCATAGATGACCTGCCGTTTGTCTCAGAGGGCGCGGTCCAGTTCGTCAACCACCTCGTTGAGAATATCAACGAGTTCAATTTCTCAGAGGTTCCGCACGACATAGTTGGCAAGATATTTGAGAAGCTCATAGATGAGGAGCGCAGGCACCAGATGGGCCAGTATTTCACTAGGTCCGATGTCGCCAGCCTTATCTCGGTCTTCACGATAATGAGGGGTTCGGAGCTCGTGATGGACGCCGGATCCGGTTCGGGAACATTCTCCGTCCAGGCATACGAGCGCATGAAAGCAAAACTGCCGGGCCAGGATCACTGGGAACGGCTTCAGAGAATATGGAGCTGCGAAATAGCGCCATACCCAGCGCACCTTACCATGCTCAACATGATCCTCCGGGATCTCAGATACGAGAAAAACTATCCCCGTGTCATAAACGATGACTTCTTCAGGATAAACGGCCACTATCAGGCGAAGGTCAAGAATCCTGATGGCACGGATGAATATGTCAACCTGCCTCAGTTTGACGCTGTCATAGGCAATCCTCCCTACACCCGGCAGGAGGAGATGAAGGAGGTTGCCGAAGGCCTCAAAACCAGGGCTTTCGCCACCTGCTCAAGGGAATGGCCCGGCATCAAGATCCCCAAAAACTCATCCCTTTTCGCCTATTTTATGCTCCACGGAGGGGCCCTGCTCAGGGAAGGCGGAAGGCTCGGCATGATAACCTCCAATAGCTGGCTTGATGTGGACTACGGCAGGGCAATCCAGGAGATGCTACTCAAGAACTTCAAGCTGATCGCTATAATAGATTCAAAGGTTGAGCGCTGGTTCCAAGCCGCGGATGTCAACACCTGCATAACAATAGCCGAGCGCTGTTCCGACGAGGCCAAGAGGCAGAGCAATCCCGTGAGGTTCGTCTATCTCCTGGTTCGGCTTGATGAGCTCTGGAAGCATTACACAGTGGAAAAATTCGCCAATGAGATTGAGATCCTAAAAGAGCCGGGCGTTCACAAGAACAGGTTTTACAAGGCTTTTGTGATAAGGCAATCTGAGCTCCTGGCTGAGGCCACAGACAGCGAGGGTAATTTCACAGGAGCCAAGTGGGGCAAATACCTCCGCGCCCCTGCCGTTTACTTCAAGATATTGGAGAGGGCAAAGGACAGGCTCGTGCCTTTGGGAAGCGTGGCGAAAGTTCGCTTCGGAATAAAGACCGGCGCCACCAAGTTCTTCTTCCTGAGGGATATAACCGACGAAATTCCTGAGGCTGAGAGGCCAAAGCACACCGGGCTCAGCGAGGAGGAACGCAGAAAGAAGGGTATAAGGATATGCCTGAACGGCCTAGGTGTGGAGGTTTTGATAGAGGGCAAATACCTGAGACCCGTCGCCAGGACACCCAGGGAGATAAAGGGCTTGTTTGTAAAACCTGAGGACCTGGCTTGGAGAATACTCTGGGTTGAGTATCGGGAAAAATACCCGCTGAGGGGCAAGGAAGTTCTGAGATACATAGAAAAGTGGGGCGAGGAGAGGATGAAGTGCAACGAAAGGCCAACCTGTAAGGCGAGGAAGCCCTGGTGGTGGTTCGGGGAATGGGAGCCCGCGGATCAGCTCTGGCCTGAACTGTATTCGGACAGCCACAGAGTTCCGTTAAATCCCGCCGGGATCCTGGAATCCGACAAGTTTTACGGAATCACATACAAAAGAAAGGACTATGGTGCGGTAAAGGCCTTTTTGAATTCCATATTCATCGCCCTTATAAGAGAGATCTTGGGGTTTCACTCCCTCGGCGAGGGTGTTCTCAAGATGCCGGTATATGAGGTCGCTGAAATGCCCGTTGTTGACAACAGAATGCTGAGCTCCAAACAAAAGAAAAAATTACAGAATGCGCTTGAGCGCCTCTCCGCTCGCCCCATAAAACCCATCTGTGAGGAGATTGAAATGCCCGACCGCCGCGAGCTTGATCTGGCTGTGCTGGAAGCTCTAGGATTTGAGGATGAGCTAGAGCGGGAGATGATCTTGGAGGAGCTTTACAGCGCGGTTTGGGACATGGTTCAGTCAAGGCTTGAGAAAGCCAAAAGCTTTGAAGAGGAGGAAGTTGACCAGGAAAGTGGCTTATCAGGGAGGTAAAAGATGCCGCGTTCGCGATACGATCCCATAAGGATGAGAAAGGAGGCCGAGGGCCTCGCAGGGGAATTCCTTGAGATTCACCCTGATCCCCCTCCATCAACCAAGACCTTCAAGCTAATCCAAGAATTCATGAAAAGCCGCATCGTTTCGCCCTATCAGCAGGAGGTTTTCGCGAAAATGGTCTGGGAAGTGCTCTTCCCGGGCAGAGACCTTCCTCAGGAGGCTTATCCCCAGAGCCTTTTCTAGGCGCACCTATTTTATTGCCGCCGTTCCCCTCGTGCCCTGACCAGGAAGAGGAGGAGAAGTTGCGATTACTGGACCACCCTGGATTTTGGGTAGCTACGAACCGGCTTCGGGGTGAAACTCGCCTGAGATAAGGTTTATAATTAATTTATCATGATAAGCGCTATTTTAGCTGGTCTGGTTATTCTCACGGTGGCCGGGGAAGAGGTTTTGTATAGCCTGGAGACGGATTCGGTTCCTGACTCGGTTTGGGCCAGCCCTGACGGGGGGTCGTGGGCCTTGGTTCGCTGGAGCGGTGATAGTTGCTACATCCTTCTCAACGGGGCCGAATACGGCCCTTATGCCTGGGTAGATCCGCCTGCTTTCTCGCCCGTTGGCTCGGCTTGGGGGTTCTCTTACGCTACAGGAACCTGGGGAATGCCCGTCTTCAGCATGAAGGGGAGGTGGCGGCTCCTCCTCAAGACCGAGAATTACGCGAAGAAATACGGGCCATATGATGAGGCGCGGGGACCTGTTTTCTCTCCGGATGGCTCGTCTTGGGGTTTCAGCTTCAAGCTCCGGGACAGCTCTTTTGTCGTAATCAACGGGGCAGAATACGGCCCTTACGATAACGCATGGGTCCCCGGGTTTTCCCCCGAGGGTAAGTCCTGGGGGTTCAGGTTCGTGCGCGGGAATAAGAACTATTTCAATATAACCGGCAAGGAATACGGCCCATATGACGAGGTATGGGGCCCTGCCTTTTCGGCAGATGGCTGGGGATTCAGGTTCCTGCGGGATGGAAAATACTACTCCCTTATCAATGGCGAGGAGCGCGGGCCCTACGATAACATAGGAGATGTCCCGCTATTCCCTGCAGAATCCCAAGGGAGTTCCGTCTACATCCCCGGCAAAGGTTCATACATCAATTTCCGCGGCAAGGAGTTCGGGCCATACTCTTATACTGGCAATCTGGTCGTTTCCCCTCACGGCAAATCCTGGGCCGCCAGGTTCTGGAGAGAGGGGATGTGGTATATGCTCCTTAACGGCAAGGAATACGGGCCATACTACGGGTTGAGCGATGCGGTTTTCCCCGGCAACGGCGAAACGGTCTTCTATGCAACCACCATGACCGAAACCGGAGCATTTCGGGTTCTCAGGGTAACGGTTTCTAAGAAGTAGCTATTACATTTGGAGGGAACGGAGAAGCCCTCGGCCCACGAGTCAAACCCTGGGCTAAAGCTTCTTGAGCACCGGTATCTCGCCAGCCTCAAGGTATCCTCTGCCCCAGTCAATATCATCCATGTTGTATCTCGTGCCATCAAGAATGCTTTTAGCGGCAAGGATGCCCGTCTCAAAGGAGTGATCCATGAGGTTATACCTGTGCCTGCCGTTCCTCCCTATGAGGTAAAGGTTCTCAAACCCCTCAAGCCACGCAAGGACCTTTGAAAGCGGCTCTTTGTAACCGAGATCCCAGACCGGATAAGCCTCCGCGACCCGGGTCACCTCCCAACCGATCACATCATTCTTGGTGAAGAACCCGAACTCCCGCTCTATGAAGTCCACGGTTCGGTCAGCAAGGGACCTATCGTCAGCGTTCCAGACATCATCCCCCCTGAAGACAAAATACTCAACAGGAAGGGAAGTGAGGGCTTCATCCGGGACCATCCAGGCCGACCAGTTCTTGGGCTCGTGCCAGCGGCCAAAGGGAACCCTGAGCTCAGGGAAGTATATCCAGGAATCCTTGGTTACATTCGGCTTTGCTATCTTCAGGAAGACTATCAGGAGATCGCGGAACCTGAGGTTTTTTGCGGCCGAGATAACCTCCTCAGGGGGGTTTGGCCTCATGGCCGCCAGGAGGGACGGGAGGGGTATTGAGCCTATCATGTGATCCACGGGGAACTCCTCGTTTCCAGCCCTTGCCGAAACGATGCGCTTGCCCTCCCAGCGGACCTCCTTGACCGGCGAGTTAAGCAGAATCCTGCCCCCTTTTGATATCAAGAAATCCGCGAATTTCTCGGATATCTCGCCTATGCCGTATCTCGGGTAGTAGAACCTGTCAATTATGGTAGCGAGTTCCTCGCCCTTCTCCTTCTGAGGGAACAGCGCCTCCTTTATCGCTGTCGTTAGGGAAAGCCCCCTGATTCTCTCCGCGGCCCAGTCCGCTGATATCTGGGTGGGCTTTATGCCCCAGACCTTCTCCGTGTATTCCTCAAAGTTGAATCGGTATAATCCCCGGCCGAAACGCTTTACCACCCAGTCCTCAAAGGAGACATCCGGCCTCCTCCTGTAGGCGAGCTTTGCCCAAATGTAGTCCAGGATGAACCCAGCGCCCCTGAAGGGGCTGAGCTTTCTGAGGACATCGCCTATCTTTATGGGGTAAAGGAAGAGCTTGCCCTCCTTGTATATCCTGGAGACCCTCGTTGGCATGAGTAGATCATCGCCCAGGATATCCGCTATCATTTCAAGGAGAACCCTGTTCTTCGTGAAGAACCTGTGGCCGCCGAGGTCATAACGGAACCCATCGGGGGTGAGGACCGTCCGGGATATCCCGCCAACAAACCCCTGCTTCTCTATAACCAGAGGCGCGACCCCTGCCCTTGCAAGAAAGTAGGCCGCGGAAAGCCCCGCGGGCCCCGCGCCGAGGATAACGACATTCACGGGGAAATTATAAAGGTTGATCCTTGGCGGTTGCCCGTTTTCGTTTCCGTTCCCAGCGCGGGTTTTCTAACCCGCCTGTCTGGGAATGATGATTTAAATCGGAAAGACCCGGACTGGTTACCTCCCCACCGGCACAAGGCAGGACGCGGTTCCCCTTTCATGGATGAAGGCCGCGGTATATACCCCTATCTCAAAGCCGTATTCCCCTGCCCTCAGATCCCCTGAGATGAGGACGGCCACCCTTCTTCCCGCGGGGTCATAGAGGCTCAGCGTCCCGGATATATCCCTGGGTAAGCCGAGCACGACGCGCCCAGATGCGAAAGAGAGCCTCGGCAAGAGGGTCTCCGGATAGCCGGCGTCTTCCCTCTCTCAAGCACCCCGCAGTCATGGGCATTGCCACATCATCCAGGAACCAGGCCGCGTCCACGCCATAGGTTCCAACGATGAGCTCCGCGCAACCATCGCCGTCAATGTCAGCGTTTGAAGGGTCGTGTATGTCGTGAGCGGTTGAGAAGGAGACCTGCCAGAGGAGGGTGTCCTGAGGACTCAGGCACTTGAGGGTGTTTGAGCCGTTGGCGTTACAGCCTGGAAGAAGTATCTCAACAGCGTTGTCTCCGTTTACATCAATGAGGGAAACAGCCCTGTGGACCCCGTAGGAGACAGGGTATGTCCAGTTCACCGCGCCGGTCGCGCCGTTTATTGAATAGAGACAACCCGCACTGTTGTTGCATCCGATCACCACCTCTACTGTGCCGTTGTTATCCAGGTCGCAGGCCGCGGCGCCGGCCTCGCATTTGGAATACATCATGGTCACTGACCAGTTCAGCGCTCCTGTGTTCGCGTTCATGCAATAAACAACGCCTCCAGCATTGTCAACGACCACATCTGCTACCCCATCCCCCGCAACATCCTTCAGGCAGGGAGAACCGTATCCTCCGGTGAAGGCCTGCGACCACTGCACGGATTGGTTGACGCCGTCTACAAGCGCGAGTGTTCCCGTGTTGTAGCCAGGGACAAGGGTCTCAAGGCAGAGGTCGCCATCGCCTATCTCCGCTGTAGCAGGGGGGCGCTCCACATAGCCCGCGCCGGTATACTCCCAGGTAATGGATGGCGCGGAGCTCATCGCACCCTTGAGGGGCGAGAAGTGCGTGTTGGCCAGGTCAAAGCCGTATGTCGGCCACCAGGCCGGGTTGTGGGATATTATCAGGAATAACAGCATATTTATCCTCCCGTTTGTATATTTATGGCATATGATAAATTATTATTCACGATTGGCCCTTAAAACCCTCATCAGCTTCTCCAGGTCAATCTCATGGCCGTTTAGGCTCGCGGAGTCCACACGAGCATCCTCAATGATAAGAATGGGCGTCCCGTCCTGAACCCAGTTGTAAAGCCACTCAGCGTCGCGGTTCTGGGGAGCGAGGCACCCGTTCGTCCAGTTCTCAATTCGCCCCCTCCACCAGACCCCCTGCCACTCCTCCGGGTTCGGGTATCCGTGGATGAGTATCGCGCCGCCGAGAGGGGTGTTTTGCGGGGGCAATTGCCCCTACCTGTGCGCGCGGACTATCTGGTTGTATGTGGCCCTCGTTATCCTGCCCTCCGCGAGAGCCCTCTCCGCGTCGTGAAGCCCCGGATAGTCTATGAGCACAGGCCACGGGAAACGGCTCCATGCCCTCCTGTAAAGCCTGTAAAGCCCGCACGGGGTCCTCTCGTCTCCCCGCCTGGTCTTCGGGCCGAAGTAAAGCGAATCTCCCCCTGAGAAGAGGAAGGCCCTTATGGGCTCGCCCCTTTCAAAGGCTATCATTAGGTTGAGCGAAAGGACAGCCAACACAGCCTTTTCATCCCCGGCTATCAGCTCCCAGGAGGAATCAGGAAGCTCAATGTTCCCTGAGAACTGGCCGTAGGGGGATGGGACGGTGATTGGTAGGAATAACATCGTCCCCAAATTATAAACCGCGGCGCGGCGCAGGAGCATGCACTCTCGCTATTCCTTGATTGACAATAGTTTCCCGGATCAGCTCCCTCCGGAAAACCCTCCCCGCGGCGCGCGCCGGAACGAGCCAGGCACGGAAATCCTTTTCCGGCAAGGGATTTGGCCAAAGGGGTTGGCCGGAGCGGGAATGGCCCGAACCCCTTGGCCGAAGGCCACCTAGGCGCGCTTGAAACAGGTAAGCACGCTGTCTCATAATAACGCCGCACTGAGATGGCCAAGCAAAAAAAGTCGCTCAAGGAGAAAAAGGGAACATCCTTGGCCCTGAGCGAGAACGCTATGCGCGTCCTTGAGAACAGGTATCTGCTCAAGGACGAGGAGGGACGGGTCAAGGAAACGCCGGAGGAGATGTTCCTGCGGGTGGCGAGGGCTATTGCCGAACCGGAACAGGATAGGATGAAGTGGACGGACGCCTTCTACGATCTGCTCGTTTCAATGAGATTCCTTCCGAACTCCCCAACGCTTATGAACGCCGGGACCCCCCTGGGCCAGCTCTCCGCGTGCTTTGTGCTCCCCATAGAGGACAGCATGGAGGGCATATTTGAGACCCTGAAGGACACCGCCAAGATACATCAATCGGGCGGGGGAACCGGTTTCTCCTTCTCTAGGCTCAGGCCAAAGGGGGACCTGGTGAGGAGCACGATGGGGGTTGCGTCCGGCCCTGTATCCTTCATGAGGGTCTACGATGCGGCAACCGAGGCCGTGAAACAGGGAGGAAGGAGGCGGGGGGCCAACATGGGGGTCCTGAGGGTTGATCACCCCGACATCCTTGAATTCATAACATGCAAGGACAGGGAGGGGGATATTCCGAACTTCAACATCTCAGTCGCCGTCACTGACCGTTTCATGAAAGCAGTCCAAGAGGGCAAGGAATACCCCCTGATAAACCCCAGGACCGGCAAGAGCACAGGGCGACTGCCGGCGAGGGAGGTTTTCGCCAAGATGGTCCACCAGGCCTGGAAAAACGGCGAACCGGGCGTAATCTTTATTGACGAGATAAACAGGCGGCATCCGCTGGATCCGGAGGTTGGGATAATTGAGAGCACGAATCCTTGCGGCGAGCAACCCCTCCTCCCAATGGAGAGCTGCAATCTCGGCTCCATTAACCTGGCGAAGTTCTTCAAGGGGCCTGACCCCTGGTTCATAACCCACGACAGGCCAGCGTCCTGGGATGAGGCAAAGGAGCTGATTGACTGGGAATCCCTCGGCCAGACCGTTGATCTCGCGATCCGATTCCTGGACGATGTGATAGATGTCAACAGCTTTCCCCTTGAGAAGATAAAAGAAGCTACTCTGGCCAACAGGAAGATAGGACTCGGCGTAATGGGTTTCGCTGACCTCCTCATCCTCGCCGGAATCCCACACTCATCCCCGGAAGCGGTAAAGGCGAGCGAGGGCATCATGTCCTTCATCCAGACCAGGGCCAGGGCCGCGTCCTCCAGGCTCGGGGAGGAAAAGGGCAGTTTCCCGAACCTTGAGCGCAGCGTGTTCAGGGGGACCCCCATGCGCAACGCCACCGTAACAACCATAGCCCCAACCGGAACCATATCCATGATAGCGGATTGCTCGTCCGGCATAGAGCCGATCTTCTCCCTCGTCTACACAAAAACCGTTATGGACGGCACCCCTCTTCTCTATATCAACAAATACCTGGAGCAGGCCGCGGACGCCTTCGGCTTTCGGGACGCGATGGAGGAACTGGCGGGCGAAAGGAGCCTCAAGGACAAGCTACAACTCCCTCAACACATAAGGGACATATTTGAGACAACCTTTGACATATCGCCCCAGCAACATGTGGCCATCCAGGCCGCTTTCCAGAAATACACATGCAACGCGGTTTCCAAAACGATAAACATGCCCAACTCAGCCACGGAGGATGATATTGCGGATGTCTACAAGATGGCGTGGCAATCCGGGTGCAAGGGCATAACAGTATACAGGGATGGCAGTCGCGCCGCGCAGGTGCTCACCGTAAAGTCGGAGGGGGGAACCATAAAGCCCAGGCCGAGGCCAGAAAAGGTCGCTGGCTATACCTATAAGGTGAAGACGGAGCTGGGCAACACCTATGTCGTCATAAACGAGGACGAAACAGGGCCGCTTGAGGTCTTTGTGAATCTCGGAAAGTCAGGCACAAGCCTCAAGGCGCTCTCCGAAGCAATAGGAAGGCTCATATCCCTGGCCCTGAGGTCATCCGTATCTCCTTGGGCGATAGTTGAGCAATTGAGCGGCATAAAGAGCGCGTCCCCAACCCGTCAGCCCGACGGCTCCGTGGTGTTCTCGGTTCCTGACGCTATAGCCAAAGCCCTCGCCAGGTTCCTCACAGAAAAATCAGCGGGCAAGGAGGTCAGAAAAGAGACCGATACCGGCCAGACAACAGCCCAGGAGATATGCCCTCAGTGCGGGGGGCCGCTCTTCATGGCGGAGGGATGCTACATGTGTAGGGACTGCGGGTATTCAAGGTGCGAGTAGGAGCTATGGGAAAGCCTGAGTTCGTTCACCTTCATGTGCACTCGGACTACTCCCTTTTTGACGGGGTTTCTACGGTAGACGAGATCGTAAGCGCGGGGGCAAGGATGGGCATGAGGGCAATAGCTCTCACCGACCACGGGAACATGATGGGAGCTGTGCACTTCGTGAAGGCCGCCGAAAGGTGCGGGATAAAACCCATAGTTGGGCTTGAGAGCTATATTGCCCTTGAGGACAGAAGGAGGAAGGACAAGGATCTTGACAAGCTTTATTTCCACCTGACCCTAATAGCAACCGATGAGAGGGGCTTCAAGAACCTCATGGCCATAACCACCGACGCGCACCTGAACGGCTATTACTACAAGCCCAGGACGGACCTGGGGTTTCTCGCGGAGCACAGGGAGGGGCTTTTGGCGCTATCGGGGTGTCCGAAGGGCGAGATACCGTATGTCTATCTGAACCAGGGCGAGGCCGCCGCGCTCTCCGCCCTCAGGAAATACCTTGAGATATTCGGGCCGGAAAACTTCTACCTTGAGCTCCAGAGCGTTGGGGTTGAGGGATACGAAGAAGTTAACCGCTGGCTCGTTAAGCAAGCGGCGAGACACGGGCTGAAGACCGTTGCCACCAACGATGTTCACTATGTGAGCAAGGACGAGGCCTATCTCCAGGAAATAATCATCTCCCTGAACAGCAACAGGACCTACGAAGACGAAAGATACATAAAGACCGACCAGCTTTACCTCAGAACCCCCGAGGAGATGGCCGCGCTTTTCGCCGAGGTCCCCGAGGCCCTCTCCACAACCCTTGAGGTAGCCGAGCGCGTCGGCCAAGTCCTAGATCTGAAAAGGGTCTCCCTGCACCTGCCGGAGTTCCCTCTTCCGGAAGGGTTTTCTTCGGCTGATGATTACCTTGCCAGGCTCGCCCGGGAAGGGTTAAGGAAAAGGTTCGGTGATCCCCCTCCGGAGGAATACAGAAAGAGGCTGGAGCACGAGCTCAGCGTCATAAAGGGGACCGGGTTCGCCAGCTATTTCCTGATAATATGGGACATAGTTGAGATGGCAAGGAAAGCAGGGGTTCCGGTCGGGCCGGGGAGGGGCTCCGGGGCCGCATCATTGGTCCTGCATTGCCTTGATGTGACGAAGATTGACCCAATAAAGCATAACCTCATTTTTGAGCGCTTTTTGAACCCGGAGAGGATATCCCCGCCCGATGTGGACATAGACTTCTCTGACACGAAGCGGGACAGGGTTATAGAGGCCATAAAGCGGAAATACGGGGAGGAATCCGTTGCCCAAATAGTGACATACTCTAGGCTGAAGGCACGGGCCGCGGTGAAGGATGTGGCGCGGTTTTACGGGCTACCCTTCGCTGAGGTGGACTCCCGCGTCTCAAAGCTCATTCCCCCGGGAATGTCGCTCTCCGAGGCCCTCCGGGAGATACCCGATCTCGCTAAGATAGCCTCTGAGAGCGAGGAATACGCCAGGGTTTTTGAGACAGCGAAAAGGCTTGAGGGCCACATAAGGAACCTCTCCGTCCACGCGGCCGGGGTGGTCATAACCCCTGGCAAGCTTTGGGACTATGTTCCGCTCATAACCGTGAACTCCGCCGACGGGAGCAGGGCAGTCGTCACCCAGTTTGATATGAAATCCCTTGAGGATATCGGCATACTCAAGGTTGATATCCTCGGGCTACGGACCCTATCCGTGGTTGAGAGATGCCTAGACCTCGTGGCAAAGACCCGCGGGGAACCGCTTGCCCTTGACAGCATACCCCTTGACGACGAGAAGACATTCTCCCTTCTGGCGAGGGGCGAGACAGCCTCGGTTTTCCAGCTTGAGTCCGCGGGCATGCGCAGGACCCTCCGCAACCTCAACCCAACCTCCATAGAGGATATATTCGCGGTCGTTGCGCTTTTCAGGACGGGCCCTCTGGAGGCCGGCATGACCGAGAGGTATATTCAGAGGAAAAACGGCCGCGAGCCAGTCCACTACCCCTTCCCGGAGCTTGAACCCATACTGCGCGATACCTATGGGGTCATAGTCTACCAGGAACAGATAAGCGGAATAGCGGTCGCTCTGGCGGGCTTCAGCCTGGGAGAGGCGGATGTCCTCAGATACGCCATAGGCAAGAAAAAGCCCGAGCTCATGGAGAGGATGAGGGCAAAGTTCATAGAGGGCGCGGTAGCCAGAGGCCACGATCCAGCTGAGGTTGAGAAGCTCTGGGATGCCATGAACGAGTTCGCTGGTTATTCGTTCAACAGGGCGCACGCCGCTAGCTACGGCCTCCTCGCATACTGGATCGCCTACCTCAAGGCCAACTACCCAGCTGAGTTCATGACAGCCGCCCTGAACGCCGCCATTGATGCTCCGAAAACCCAGGAAAAGGTTCCCCCGCTCGTTGACGAATCGCGGAGGATGGGAATAAGCGTTCTGCCGCCTGACATTAACTCATCCGAGGCCTATTTCAGCATGATTGACGACCGGAGGATACTCTTCGGGCTTGCCGCCATAAAGAATGTGGGGACCTCAGCCATAGCGGACATACTCAGGGCGAGGAGGGACGGACCCTTTACCTCCCTTGAGGACTTCATGGCCAGGGTCTCCTCCAAGGTCAACAAAAAGGTCACCGAGAGCCTAATCAAATCGGGCGCTTTTGATAAGCTAAACCCTGACCGCAAGGGGCTCCTCGCCAGGTGCGAGAAATTGGGCGGAAGGACAGGCGGCTCATCCTCCGGGGGTTTCTTCGTTGGAATGATCCCGGCGAACGGTTCGGATCAGGGCAAACCTGACCCTGAGTCCAACGCGGAGTTTGAAAAGGAGGTCCTGGGCCTCTACCTAACCTCCTCACCCCTTGACCGCTACCCCTTGGCTAAAATGCTCCGCGCCACCCCCTCATCCCGCTTAATTGAATACGAGAACGGCCAAAAAGTGAGGGTTGTCGGAGTCCTGCTTAACATAAATCGCCAGAAAAGCAAGAAGGGAAACTACTTCGCGCAGGTCAACATAGAGGACACCGAGGGCAGGTTTGCCGGAATCATATTCTCAGAACCGCTTAAGAAGATAGGCTCCTTGCTCAAGGAGGACAAGGTTTATCTCTTCACCGGAAGGGTAATAGTGGAGGTAAGGGAGACAGATGATGAGGAGGGGGAGGAAAAAGATGTTAAGATAGCGATAGAGGACGCACAGCCAATAGAAGAAGTCCTCAGGCGCCCCAAGAGGGTGACCATAGAGGTGGAGCCCGAGGACCTCGCCAGGGATGAGGTATTGAACGGCATAGCGGAGTGCGCCAGGAAACACCCGGGCAGTGTCCCGATTGCTTTCAGGATAGTGTGCGACAGGCCGAGGCTCCTCGTGAGCAGGGAGTTTTCGGTAGCGCCTGACCCGGCCCTCCTCTCAGCGCTTGAGAGCATAGTTGGGAAGGGAAGGGTAGGGATAGCCTAGGAAACGGGGGTTAAAACAAGCGTTTACGGAAGGGGGTTCATGGATGCTAACCCAAATACTGCGGGGCGCGCTCTATGCCCAAAGGATTCCCCTCGCATACCACTGCTACCCTGGCCAGAAAGGCGAGTCCGTTCCGGCGAGCTTATTTTTGGAGCTAACTCAGTGGTGGCCGGAGCCTGATTGGCGGGCTTAAAATTTGCTGGCCAATGAAAACCAAAAGGCCGCCAAAGGTCAGGGACAAACCGGTCAAGAAGGCCGCGAGGGGCGGGCAGGGCTTCATGGCAAACCTGTTCAACCGCGCTGAGCGGGAGAGCATCATCTCAAGCCTTGGGGAAGAAATAAAGGAGCCAAGCGCGGCCCCGGCGCGCCCTGATCTCTCGCCGTTTCTGGACAAAATTATCCTCGGCGACGCTGAGGAGGTCCTCAAAGATTTGCCGAGCGAGAGCGTGGATATAATAATAACATCGCCCCCATACCAGTTCGGGCTTGAATACAGCGGGCACGAGGATTCGCTCCGCTGGGAGGATTACTTCGCCAAGCTCGGCCGGATATGGGCGGAGTGCGAGCGCGTCCTGGTTCACGGCGGCAGGATCGCGGTGAATGTCCAGCCCCTGTTCTCCGACTATGTTCCGACCCACCACATAATATCCCTCCAGATGATGAGCCTCGGCCTGCTATGGAAGGCGGAGATACTATGGGAGAAGCACAACTACAACGCTAAATACACGGCCTGGGGTTCCTGGTGCTCGCCCTCCATGCCATACCTGAAATACACATGGGAGTTCGTGGAGGTTTTCGCCAAAGGCACGCACAGAAAACAAGGCAGGCGCGAGGACATTGACATAACCCCGGATGATTTCAAGCGTTGGGTCTACGGAAGGTGGGAGATAGCCCCTGAGACCAGGATGGCGAAGCTCGGCCACCCAGCGGTCTTTCCGGAGGAGCTGGTAAGGCGACTCCTTCTGCTTTTCTCATACAGGGGGGATGTTGTCCTTGATCCGTTCGTCGGGACAGGGACAACCGCGCTTGTTGCCGCTAAAACCGGAAGGCATTATATTGGAATTGATATCTCCGAGGAGTATTGCAGGATAGCCGAAGAGAGGGTGAGGGGCGTTGCGCTCCTGTAGATTCCGGCCTTATATTTTAAGTGTGCGCAAGGCGATTTTCTTGGCCGCTTTAGCCGCTGGCGGGTGCGTCTACTCGTTCTCCGGCTTCTTCCCGAAGGAATTGCGAAAGACCCATGTTAGGCTCTTCACCAACGCCACAGCGAGGCAAGGCCTGCAGGTTACGGCAACCGAGGTATTCCAGGAGAGGATACGCAGGGACGGAAGGCTTGAACTGGTAGGGGAAGGCGAGGCCGCGCTCATAGCCGAAGGGGAGGTTAGCTCCTTCAGAAAGGACCCGGAGGAATACGACGCTTCGGGAAAGATACTCACTTACAGGATAACGATAAGGGCCAAGGTCTCTTTTTACGATGTGGCTAAGCAAAAGTATTACCTGGAGCCAAAAGCATACCAGGGATGGGCGATATACGCGGTTGGCCCGGAGAGTGAGGATGATGGAATACGAAAAGCCCTTGCCAACCTCTTTGACCAGGCGCTTGCAGATCTCTTTAGCGCGGGATTTTGAGCGGAAACCCCCGTGCAAGCTGGCGGCAATATGCCCCGGCTGTGCGCTTCAGGGGATTAGCCGCGAGGGTCAAGCCAGGCTGATCCGAGACCTCCTGGCCGAGACCTTCGGCTCAGAGCCCGAATCAATCTGGCAGGGCCCGGAGGAGGGGTGGCTGGCGAGGCCGCGGTTTGCCGCTAGGAAGGTAAAGGACATGGTCTACATCGGGTGGCCATCCGCGAGGGGCCAGGTATTTGACCTCTGGGATTGCCCCAACCTCCCGAGCGAACAGCGCGTTCTCCTTGAGCGGATAAAACGCTTTTTTAAGGAGGAATCTCTTAGCTTTTACAACCCAAAGGTCAATAGGGGAAAGGTGATGGGCCTTGCCTTCTACGGTTCGCCTCAACCGCATAGCCTCGTCGTCTCCTTGATAACCAGGCTACCCGTCAGGTCCAGGCTCCTCGGCGAAAAGATAGCCAGGCTCTCTCCGGACATCACTGGCGTAGCGGAGGAATGCGAGGGGAATGCCTGGGGGCTCTTCGGAGAACACCACATCTTCCAAAGGATAGCTGGCGCGGTCTACAGGATGACCCCTGGAGGGAGTTGGCCCCGAAACCCTTTCCTGCATCAGGCGCTCGTTGAGGCCGCGGGCGGGATTATAATTCCTGGCTCAAGCGTTGCCGAGGCCGGGGCAGGATATTTCCTGAGCCTGGCCCTCTCCAGCAGGCTGGGCAATGTCTTGGCGTTTGATGTGAGGCCCGAACTCCTATCCGATATGATCGCTTCGGCCGAGGCGAGCTTCGCGGGGAATGTCTCGGTCACCCTTGATAATCTGAGGGACATGGACAAAAAGGGGGTGAATGTCTTTCTCGTCAACGCCGATAGGGGGCCTATCTTTGCCGAGAGCGCGAGGGACATGAAGGACGCGGAACAGGTCCTCCTCTTCGGCAGTGACCTGAAGGCCCTCGCGGTCTCCCACAGGAACCTGACCCGCTCCGGCTTCAGGATGAGGAGATTGCTTGGTTTTGAACCCTCCCCCAACAGGGGCGAGGCCCTGGGGCTTGCTGAGTATGGCAGATGAGAAAAGGGTTGGCAGGGTAGTTTTTCTGGGCGTGTTGGTCAACGCGCTCCTCGCTGTCCTGAAGCTCGCGGCCTGGTTCGGAACCCACAGCCTCGGCCTCCTTTCGGACACCGTCAACTCCGGAACGGACATATTGCTGTATGCCATACTCGTTCTGGTCGCCTTCTGGTCAAGAAAGAAAGCTGACACGGATCACCCCTTCGGCCACACGAGGGCAGAACCTCTCGGCGCGATCGTGGTCGCCATATTCGTCTCCATGGTCGCTTTGGAGATAGTGAGGGGATCGGTTGAGGGAATCATATCAGGCCACAGGCCAAACATCACCCTAGTCGGAATTGTAGTCCTATCAGTATCCATGGCGCTCAAGATGTTTCTCGGGCCTCTGTTCCTCATCCAGGCAAGGCGAACGAAAAGCCCCATCCTCAAATCAACCGCGCTTGACGCTTTTTCCGATATAGGGGCCTCCGGCGTCGCCCTGCTGGGCCTCGTCCTGTCAGGGATATGGGACGCCCTTGCGGGAATAGCAGTTGGAGTGTGGGTCATTATCTCGGCGTTTTCGGTAATAAGGGAAAACCTGTCATACCTCATGGGAAAGGCCCCCAGCCCTGAGATCATCCGGAAAATAAGGCGGCTCGCCAGCGAAACCCCCGGCGTTCTCGGGGTTTCGGATGTTAAGGCCCACTATGTTGGCTCTGAACTGCATGTTGAGGTGATAATCACGGTTTCGCCGGATATCAGCATCAGAGAGGCGCACGACATCGGCGCCGAGGCCCAGAAAAGGGTAGAATCAGCCGAGGAGGTTTCAAGGGCGTTCGTGCACATGGACGCGTGAAGATTTATAAGGGTTCCCGTATAGCGCGGGATTCGGATGCGCGCGATTGCCTTTTTCTTTGACGGGAAAGCCACACAAAGTATCTCTGCCTGTCGGACTAGAAAGTCCGACCTGGGAAAGGGTGTAATGGGGGTTTTCCAACCCGTCAATCGGACTTTTATAACCCAGAGCGGCGCGGGGACTCACATTCGGGGTTCCGCGGATTCGCGCAGGGCCTCGGCTATCCCTTCCACCTCGCGTAGAACCCCCTCAGGTCAACATGGATGAACGGGGTTCCCTGGCGCCTTCCCCTGTAGTAGCCCATGCCTCCCTCTATGCCCATGTCCTTAAGCACCCTCTCAGCTATCCCAAGGAGAAAAAGCGCGTCCGAGCGGTTTATCTTTCCGTCGCGGTTCAAGTCGTCCATCCTGCCGTCGTTGTTGCCATCAACGAATATGTCAACCGCGTCGCCATACTGGTGCCTTGACCACTTCTTGCGCCCGCGCTTCCTGTTGGTAAGGGGAGAACGGTAGCCGGAAAGTATCTTTATGTTGGATGGCAGGCCCATTGACTCAAGGGAATCTATGAGGGCCTCAAGCATAACCGGAACGCGGGGATCAAGGACTATGTATCTTGGGTAAATCCCCTTCTCCCACTTGCGGCCGAAATCCCCGAGTGTGAAGTGCTCCGAAACATGAAGTGTCTCTGTCTCCGGGGTTATGACTATGAAGCCCTTTGGCGGCGCGTATGCCGAGGGCCGAACCGCCACCTCGCCCTTCGCGCCCTTGTAGGGGTCAGGATACTCGCCTATCGCATAATCCCCTATCTTGCCATCCACAAGGGAATCGTATGGGAGCATTGTTATAACGAGCGCGGTGTCCGTGCCGGCCATAAAAGGTATCCTCTTGTAGCCGGGCCTATCCGGCGCCCTGTAGGCAAGGCGATCCTTCTTTATGGTGTATCGGGGCAGGTAATCCTTGTAGATATACTGGAACCGAGAGGGGGTGAAGTCATCGGGGAAGACCTCTGCCTCGGTTATCTCCGGTAGCCAAACCCCTTCGCCCGGAAGGACAAAGCAGAGCTTCAGCGAAAACAAAACCATTAACACACTATTTGTCATGGGCAAATTCTAAAGCTAGTTTAAGGAGCCCTTCCACAACCCCTTCGCTGACCTGTTGTATATGTCCCTGAGGAACACGGCCCTTTCGGCGCCCGGCTCGGCCGCCACGAGGACATAATCAATGAATATCGGGATCTTGTGCCTTAGAGGAACCCAGGTCTCCTTGTAGACGGTCTTGCCTCCTTCCTCTTCTGTTTTCTCCAAGGCCTCGTAAAACTGCTTTTCGGTCCACCCCTCGGTCTGGGTAAGGACATCAATAGCAAGCTGAATCGCGCCATCCAACCTGATGCACCCGTGGGACACGGCCCTGGTCTTTAGGGCAAAGGTGCTCTTTATGGGCGTATCGTGCAAATAGATGTTGTAGCGGTTTGGAAACAGGAACTTGACCCTGCCGAGGGCGTTTCCCTCGCCTGGGTCGCGGACGAGCCACACCTTGCCCTTCTTTGAAGCCACGCGGAGCTTTTTCTCCTCAAGGTATTTAAAAGCGTCGCCGGATTCGTATATCTCCTCAAGGAGCTCCTCCTCAAAGATCCTGTCCGGGACATTCCACTTCGGGTTTATGACGATGAACTCAATCGTATCCCTAAGGGTTGGGGTATAGTTGGTGTCCCTGTCGGCCGCGCCAACCGCCACCTTGTTCTTCTGGATGAGCCGGCCGTCCTTGTAGACATAAAGGATAAACTCAGGAATGTTTATTCTGAAGACCCATCCACTGCACCTGAGCGCGGCCCTGAGGGGGGTTGTCCTCCAGTAGACCAGGCCCTCCCTGAGCCTAGCCATAAGCTCGGCTCTCGGAACATTCATCTCTTTCACCGTGCCCCAGCCCACAATCCCGTCCTCGTCAAGGTAGTGCCACTTCTGGAAGGCTTTCACGGCCCCAAAGGTGGCGCTGTCGTATATGCCGTTTATTGGCCCGGTGTAAAACCCCTCGGCCTTTAGCCTCTCCTGTATCTCGCAAACCCTTGGGCCCGTGTCGCCAGGCACGATCTTCTGCCCCTTTTCAAGGCGAAAAGAAAGGGGTTTCCAATCGGGCAAGGCTGAGTAGGCCGCGAGGGTTGCCCTCAGAACCCTGTATTCCCCGAAGGGCGGCTCAAGCTCCACGCTCGCGGAAACCGGATCCTCAAAAAATCGCCTTAAGGCCTCAGAATCCCCGCCCATATCCTCTGCCCAACGCTCCCACGCCCGAACGAGGAAAACCTCTGCCCTCGCGAGCTCACGCAGTGAGGCGCGGTAGACTGGGATCATTTCCTCCTCATTGGCGAGCCGGGCCGCTGAGAGCCTGAGACTCTCTGCCCGCGCCATAGCGACGAGCGCGGAGTCAGCGCAGGGATCGGGCCTCAGCCCGTCAAACTCCCTGTTCTCAATTACAGCGAGGATAAGCCTGCCGTAATCGTTAAGGTATGGAGAGGAGAAAAGGAGCGGCCTCCAACCCCTTTTTTCGTATAGGGTATAAAGCGCGCTGTCCCCGCGCACGGCATCCTTCAGGATGTCAGGGGATGAGCTTTCGGCCTCTGACCAGGCACTGGCAATCGCTCCGGCCGGAAAAGATGGTTGTTCTTTGTTCTCCTTGTGGTTCAGTCCGCAGGCCAGAAAAAGTATGGCGGCCGAGAGGGCTTTCCTCAAAGCGAGAGCTCCTTGATGACCTTCCTTATCTCGTTGAGGGTTTTTTCGGAAACCGGGGCCAAAGGCGGCCTCATGTATGGGCCAATAAGGCCCATCTCGGCGAGCATTGCCTTTACTGGGCCGGGGTTGGTTTCAATGAAAAGGACCTTGAAGAGGGGCCAGAGCTCACGGTGGAGCGCGGAGGCCTTCTTGAAATCGCCCTCAAGCGCCGCTTTGACCATGGCCGAGACCTTGCCGGGCGCCGGGTTTGAGGCAACAGATATGACGCCCCCCGCGCCCACGGCCATCATGGGCAGGGTGAGCGAGTCATCCCCCGAAAGGACGGTTATCCCAGAGAGAATAAGGGCGGACGCGTTGTCAACTGAGCCGGAGGCCTCCTTTACAGCGACGATGTTCTCCGGAAAATCCCTCTTTAGCCTGGCTACGGTATCCGGCGAGATTGATACCCCTGTCCTGCCCGGCACATTGTAGATTATGAGCCTTGCCGACGGAAGCTCAGAGCAGATAAGGGAATAGTGAAGGTAAAGCCCATCCTGGGTTGGCTTGTTGTAGTAGGGGGTAACAACAAGCGCGAAGCCGTAGCCCATTTCCAAAGCCTCAGCTGTCTGGGCTATGGTTTTTGCCGTGTTGTTCGTCCCCGTTCCCGCCACGAGCGCGGCCTTGTCGCCGACCATTTCCCGCACAGCCGCCAGGAGGGTCTTGCGTTCGCCATCGGAGAGAGCCGGGGATTCGCCCGTTGTTCCGAGGACGAGGATGCCGTCAACCCCGCCACGGATCTGGTGCTCCACGAGCCTCTGCGTGGCCTCCAGGTCAAGCTCGCCCCTTTGGGTGAACGGGGTAACGAGGGCAGTGATGGTTCCTTTGAGCATGTTTAATATTATAACCCATTCTCCGGGGGAGATTCACCTCAAGGTGCCCAAAGACGCCAGAATTAGAAAGTCCGACCTGGGAAGGCGGATCTGAGCTCATGTGCCCAAATAGCTTACTGGCGAGAGCGGTGTGAGATGTCAGGTTTATAACGCCTTGAAACCGCGGGCTCGCGGACTCTAGAATCTCACCTTGCGCGTCGCTGGTTTTGACGAGAACGGCTTGGGTCCAAGGCTCGGCCCTTTGGTGGTGACCGGGGTGCTCCTTGAGGTCCCATCCGAATCCGTGCTCCTCCTCTCCAATCACGCCGGGCCCGTTGATGACTCAAAGAGGATATTCAGGAGAGACCCCGGCTCATACGCCAGGGGAGAGGCAATCGCCCTGGCAACCCTGAGATCTGCTGGAATAGAACCGAAGGACACGGACGAGCTCAGGGAATCCTTGGGGCTTCCGGAGGACCTTCCTATGCCGGGCCGAGGCCTGCCAGTGTGGTGTTCTTGTGGCAATATACCACGGTTGGAATATCGTATCCTGGGAATCCGAACCCGGGCAATATCACCTGCCGCGCTCAACGAGCTGAACAAGTTCAACAGAACGGTATCTTGCATGATTGAAATGAGCCTAAGCCTCATGCCGTTTGAGCTTTGCCTTCTCGGCAAGGTTGGCGGAAGGAAGTTCTACGGCCCCTTCCTTTGGAGCGCTTTTGGCGAGGATTTCACGACCATTGGTGAGGAACCGCAGGAATCCAGATATGAGGCAGGGGGCGCTGAGTGGAGGTTCGCTGTGGACGCTGACGCGATATACCTTCCTGTGGCGATGGCCTCTGTGGTGGGAAAGTATATAAGGGAGCTTGTTATGCTTGAGCTGAACGCCCGCGCTGGATTCTCCTCGCCCATACCATATTGCTCCGGTTATCCGGGGGATCCGAGAACCCAAGAGCTCGCAAAGGCGCTTTCGGACCAACCCCCTGATCCCTGGTCAATCCAGCGGGAGCGGTGATGACGAGGGCCAGGGGCATCGTGATAGGCAGGAGGGGTTTCGGGGAATCATCGGATGTGATAAGGTTTATCTCCGAGGAAAAGGGCCTCCTCACATTCGCCGCGCTCGGAAGAAGGAGGTTGAGGTCAAGGATGCGCGCCGCGCTTGAACCTCTATCCTATTCCGAGGTTGTCCTTTACGAGAGAAGGGGGGATGTCTGGCTGGCCAGGGATGCTACGCTACTCAGAAGCTTCAGGGATATCGCTATGAAACTAGAAGCGTTCGGGTTTGTGGGAAAGGTCTTCAGGCTCCTGGAGGATTCCCTGCCGCCACTGGGGCCTGTGGAGGGGCTCGTTCCCCTTCTCCTAGACTTCCTGTCCGTGATTGAAACGAGCGATAACCCGCGCGGAGCCTATTGCCTCGCCCTGATAAGGATAACCCAACTCTTCGGCGTGGGCCCGAACCTCTCCCGATGCTCTTGTGGAAAGGGTGAACCCGTGGGTTTCTCCCTGGATTCCGGGGTGGTTTGTGAGAATTGTGAGGAAAAAACAAAATCCGTGGACTTGAGCCCAAAAGCCATAACCAGCCTCGCTTTGCTGGAAAGCGCTGGTTGGGAATCCGTTGGGGGAATCCTTGTGGATGAAGGGCTAACAGCAATCCTTGAGGCATACGCTGAGAGGCACCTCAAACTCGTGTGAAAAAGGCCTGAAAAAACCGCGCCCGGTTTTTTCAGAAAAAACTAACATGATTTCCAAAAGCCAAAAACCTTGCCCAGCAAAGCTTTCCAACGAATCTAAAAAACTATGGGGGCTTACAACAGCATGTTCTACAGAAAATAGAAAATAAGCTTGAAGCAATACGGATTCTACAAAAGGATTGCTCATTGCTTGCCAGCAAATTTTATTTGCGGAATAGTCCCGCGAGATCCAGGCTCAGAACGACGCGCCCAGAGAGAAGCGGTGCGCGGCGCCCAGGTCGCCGTTGTAGACGAGCGCGTAATCCCCCGCGAATCTCCCTGCGCCAAAGCCGGCCCCCAGTGTTGGTAGGTTGCCGCTGAGGCCGGCCCTGAACCTCGCAGGACCGAAGGCCAACTCCCACCCAAGCCTGGGCTCAAGGCTGATGTCCCCAAAGTAAAACACCTCAGCCGCGCCCCTCCCCTCGGCCCTAAGAGTTCCATCCCCTGAGATGGTGAGCCAGGGAGCTGGCTCAAACGCCAGGCCGCATGTTAGGGATGGTGAGATGCTCTCATACCTTCCGGTTGACCAGAACAGTGGGGTCGTGAACGCGTCCCGGAGCGCTACGCCAAAGCTCAGGCCGTTTCCAACGCGCAGGTAGCCGGCGTCAAGCCCAATTCCGTAGCAGGATGTTGTGTCAGCCCTCTGGCCAAGGGCCTTCAGCGTTATCCCGAACCCGTTTCGGCTCGCCAAGGAGACCAGGAGTTCGTATGCCTGGTAGGATGTTGTTCCTGTTATGATGGGTTGGTTGTCGTCGCCCGGGGGAAGTGAGCTGTCGGGCAATTGGGTTCTTTTTATGTCCCCGGCGCCCAGGTAGTAGATTCCCAAGCCCCCGTTAAATCCGCCCAAAAGCCTCTCCCTCGTTATGGAGGCAAACTCATAGCTCAACCCCTGCCAGAACGCGCCGTGCATAGCGAGGATGCCGGTGCCCTCGGAGCGAGAAAGTCCTCCTGGGTTCCAGTAGACCCCCGATGGGTCTGTGGAGAGCGCGGTAAAAGCCCCACCCATTCCCCACGCCCTCGCTCCCAAGCCGAGGTTAAACGCCTCACCCGCGAAAGGGGTTCCTATGGCAGAGAGCAATAACAATACCATCAATTGAAATTATAAGCCCAAAAGGGGAGGGGGCGCAACTTGAAATCTGACCTGACCCACATTTGACCCCCCTCAAACCCTTGTCATTACTGCAAAAGCTCTGAATCATAGATGGCCCAAGGGATAAAGGGGGGTGTTGGCTTAGATTCTGTTTATTGACGGGCATTATAATAATGGTCCGGCCCCAAGGATGAGAGGGGCCGGAAAGGAGATCAATAACGACTATGGACTTCTTACCCCAAAAGCTTAAAGCCCTTGCCCATACCGTAGCAACAGGAGCTCAGAGGAGCATAAGGACAATATGCACGGTATCCCGCATCCCTTATGAGACAGCGAGGAGGCAGTTATCCAAGCTTTCAAAGCTCAAGGAGGCGTATGCGAGGTTCGTGCTTGAGAGATGCTACGGAAAAGATGTGGCTCTGGTCGTCATAGACCCAACATACCTCAAGAAGCTTATGGATGGGATCATAGCGGCGGGTCTTCTCGTTCCAGGTTTGGGGAGGTGCATCCCCCTGTATTGGGAGTGCTTCAACTGGAAGGAGTTGGAGAAGAATCTGGATGGGTTGTATTCCCGGAAGTTCATAAGGAAGCTCAAGAAGCTGGTTTATCCCAGGAAGCTGGTGATCATAGCTGACAGGGAGTTCGGGAGGACGAGGCTCTTTGAGGTCCTCAGGAAATCAGGGATATACTGGGTCATAAGGGTTCCCAAGACCAGCTATCCTCCAAAGCTTGGGGATTACATGGAATTCTCAGATGAGGCCCACGATGAACCCTGGCTTCTCAGCTACCGGCTCCCTCAGGAATATAACCTTAACCCCGCGGAGCTCTACTACCTCAG
>Ga0272448_1002059_pt1 | contig 26010 bp, 24 predicted proteins | sample YNPCB0191_FD_202220 | JGI IMG/M metagenome (GOLD analysis project Ga0272448, IMG submission 202220) | Hot spring sediment microbial communities from Yellowstone National Park, WY, United States - YNP-CB-019-1 | ecosystem: Environmental > Aquatic > Thermal springs > Hot (42-90C) > Sediment... | reverse complement strand
TATTTTAATTATCCTTATTATTAATAATTATCATGATATAATAATTATTTTAATTATCCTTATTATTAATAATTATCATGATATAATAATTATTTTAATTATCCTTATTATTAATAATTATCATGATATAATAATTATTTTAATTATCCTTATTATTAATAATTATCATGATATAATAATTATTTTAATTATCCTTATTATTAATAATTATCATGATTATGAACCGCCACTGCGCAGCGAATTAGTTTAATACACCCCTTGAGTAAAATCATTTTAAGACCCTCGATTATTAATTATCGTCTTGATTAAAATCCAAATAAGGCACATTTTAATCAATAATCAAATATCTTAAAACTCCCCTTGATTATTAATCAGCGACTCTTGATTAACACCCATCTTAAGATAAATCTTAAGGCTCTTCTTGATCATTAATCATCTCGATTAATACTCTTCTTGATCATCTCGATTAATACTCTTCTTGATCATTAATCATCTCGATTAATACTCTTCTTGATCATCTCGATTAATACTCTTCTTGATCATTAATCATCTCGATTAATACTCTTCTTGATCATTAATCATCTCGATTAATACTCTTCTTGATCATTAATCATCTCGATTAATACTCTTCTTGATCATTAATCATCTTGATTAATACTCTTCTTGATTAATGTTTATCTAGATTATCATCTTAAGAATTATCTAGATTATCATCTTAAGAATTATCTTGATTAATGTTTATCTAGATAAACATCTTAAAAATCATCATCTCAATCAAGAATAACATCAAAACTCTTTTTGATTTAAAATCATCTTAATAATCTTCTTGATTAAAAATTATCGTAATCCTCATCTTGATTAATAATTATCTTATGTATTCTTAATAATACTCTTGATTAAAAATTAGCTTAATACTCCTCTCAATTATTAATTATATTAATCGTCAATTATCTTAATAGTCATCTTGATTAATAATTATGTTAATATACATAATTATTATATTGATTGGAAATCATCTTTAGTAAGAGTCATCTTAATTAAGAATTATCTTGATTAAGACCTACATCAATTAAGAATTATCTCGACCGAAAATAATATTAATAGTCATCTTGATTAAAAATAATCATCGTCCTAAGAATTATTAAGATAATTCTCATCTTAAAGATAATAATGATTATTACTTATCTTAAAAATTAACTTAATTATTAATCATCGCTGAGCAGCGAATAATATTTTATTAACAATCATCTTATTAATAACCACCTTAATAATCAGTTTAATAATATTCTTGAATAAGTTTAATAATATTTTTGAATAAGTTTAATAATATCCTTAATTAAAAATCATCTTGATTAATAACCCTTACTAATCATTTTGATTAAAATCCATCTTGACCAACAACCCCCAATAACCACCTTAATAATCATCTTAATTACAATCATCTCAATTAATAGTCATCATGATTACTAACCATCTTTATAATCATCTTGATTAATAACCCCTTAATAATCGTCTTGATTAATGACCCCTTGATAATCGTCTTGTATCTTGATTATCAAGCATCTTAAATATTCATCTTGCATCTTAATTATTAATCATCTTAAATATTCATCTTACATCTTAATTATTAATCATCTTAAATATTCATCTTAATTAACAATCATCTTAAATATTCATCTTAATTAACAATCATCTTAAATATTCATCTTGATTAATGGTCATCTTAATTATTCATCTTGATTAACAATCATCTTAATTATTCATCTTGCATCTTAATTATTAATCATCTTAAATATTCATCTTGATTAACGGTCATCTTAAATATTCATCTTGATTAATTATCAATAATCTTAATATTAATCTTGATTATTAATCATTTCAATAATTATCATTCATCTTGATTAATAATCATTTCAATGATTATCAATTATCTTAATAGTCATCTTGATTAATAATCATCTTAATAGTCATCTTGATTAATAATCATCTTAATACTTATCTTGATTATTAATTATCTTAAGAATAATCTTGAATATTATCTCGATTAATGATTATTTTGATTATTATCTCGATTAATGATCATTTTGATTATTATCTCGATTAATGATCATTTGAATATTATCTCGATTAATGATCATTTTGATTATTATCTCGATTAATGATCATTTGATTATTATTCATCTTAATATTTATCTCCATTAACCATCACTGTGGTTAATGGGCAGTTTAATAATTATCTTAATATTCACCTTAATTAACATCTTACTATTCACCTCAATAATCATATTAATATTTATATTGATTGTTAATCATCTTAATATTTTATCTTGATGAACAATCATATTAATTAAAATGATATCAATAATTATCAATCGTCTTAATATTTATCTTAAATATTAATTAAAATCATATCAATAATTATTAATTATCTTAATATTTATCTTGATTATTATTCATCTTAATATTTATCTTGATTAATAAGTATTTTAGTATTAATTGTATTTATTAATCATCTTGATTAATCTCTTTAGGACTTTTTAGATCTACATATATTTAATGTAGATCAAAATAATTAAATATGAAACACTCAAACATATTGTATATGATAGATAATTATATTTAATAATTATCCCGTTTGTCCCATTGGGATAAAACATCTTAATTATATTAGATTAATTAAATTATTAATAATCTATGTTATTAATGAACTAAATAATAACCAAGTTTATTATTTATCTTATTGCTAAACTCAGTGAGTATTAATAACTTAATACTCACCTAATACATACTAATATATAATTATTTCACTAATTATATATCATATTTGATAATCTAAATATTTAGATTAATTTAATACAGATCTTAAACTTATTACTGTACCTTACAAAATAAATGATATATTTTAAACATTTCATTTAATAATAAATATATACGTGATACCTAATCATTTAAAATAAATTGTGATATATCCGATAAATTAGTTATCAATGCAAAGATTGATAACTATGCCCTATCAAATCAAATCAAATCAAAGTCGAACCTAGACAAAGATGGTTCTAAACTAAAATGGCTGGTTATTTTAAAGGAAATGTAGACGTTACTTGTTGTCCGACGACTTCGTGCCTTGGTATTCTCATCTCCGTCTAGAGAAAGCGCCACTCACTTTCAACAAGTTATACATTTCTTCAAATTAACTAGCTATTTCTTTTAATTTAGTAGATCTTTCTTTAAGGTGCTTTAGTATTTCGAAGTATTTTAAACTTTAAAGTTCTTTTTTCAATTTTTAACTGATAAATAGTCAAATATAATAATAATATTATTATTATATAATTGTTAATTATATAATTAACAATTACTAAAAATTACGGTAATACATTTATAACAATAAAAATGTATTATAATAACTATTATCACAGAGAGATATTGAATATTTTTTTTATATTAACATTGTTATAAAACCTAATAAATAGTTAAAGTTTAATGGTTTTAATCCAATCCAAGGAGTCCCTTAAAGTGCTTTAAACCTCCTAATTATTAAATACTTAATAGTATTTAACAATCTGTTAGTTCTATTTAAATTATTTAAATAGAGCTATAATAATTGTTCTTAAACCCAATAAATAGTTAAAGTTTAATGGTATAAATTCAATCCAAGAGGTCACTTTAAAGCTCCAAATTGTTAAAATAATTAATAGTTTTTAACAATCTGTTAGTTCTATTTAAATTATTTAAATAGAGCTATAATAATTGTTCTTAAACCCAATAAAATAGTTAAAGTTTAATGGTTTTAATCCAATCTAAGGAGTTCCTTAAAGTGCTAAAGAATTATAAACTTGATAGTTTATGTGAACCTGTTGGATTTATTTAAATCCTTTAAATAGAACTATAATAAATGTTCTTAATCCTAATAAATAGATAAAGTTTAACAGTTAAAAATCAATCCAAGGAGTCACTTTAAACCGCTAAAAAATTATAAACTTGATAACTTTTATAAATCTATTGTGTTTATTTTGATCATTAAAATAAACACATAATAAATGTTCTTAATCCTAATAAATAGATAAAGTTTAATGGTATAAAATCAATCCAAGGAGTCACTTTAAATCGCTAAAAAATTATAAACTTGATAACTTTTATAAATCTATTGGAGTTATTTAAATAAGTAAAATAAACTTATAATAAATGTTCTTAATCCTAATAAATAGATAAAGTTTAACGGTTAAAAATTAATCCAAGACATCACTTTAAACCGTTAAAAAATTATAAACTTGACAGTTTTTATAAACTTATTAGATTTATTTAAATGATTAAAATAAATCTATAATAAATGTTCTTAATTCTAATAAATAAATAAAGTTTAACAGTTAAAAATCAATCCAAGAGGTTCCTTAAACTGCTAAAAAATTATAAACTTGATAACTTTAAAAAGCTATCAAGTTTATTTTAATGATATAAATAAATCTATAATAAATGTTCTTAATCCTAATAAATAGATAAAGTTTTAAATGCCTCGTAAACTGTTAAGAAGTTATAAATTTAATCACTTTTATAAATGTGACAGATATATTTAATAAAGGTAAATATATCTATAATAAAAGTTCTTAATTCTAATAAATAGATAAAGTTTAACGGTTAAAAGTGATAAAAAGTCCTTAGTTTGTAGCTCCCTATTTATTTACATAATAGAGGAAGTTACAAAGAGGAACTTCCTGACAATGGCAGTGGTTTCACCACCATACCGTAAAGAGTAACTCATACTGAGTTGATTTTTATTACTTCGAAGGGTGCACTTTAAAATCAATCCGAGGAATTTCTTAAAGTGCTAAATCACTTCGAAGCGATAAAAAGAAACGGAGCTTCTTTTTGTCACTTTAAACCATTAAGAAGTTATAAAGTTAAATAAATCTATAATAAATATTCTTAATCCTAATAAAATAGATAAAATTTAACGATTAAAAATCAATCCAAGGAGTCTTTTAAAGTGCTAAAGCACCGCTTCTTTTTGTCACTTTAAACCATTAAGAAGTTATAAACTTAATCACTTTATAAAATATATCTATAATAAAATGTTCTTAATCCTAATAAAATAGATAAATTTTAACGGGTTAAAAATCAATCCAAGGATTATCTTTAAATCCTTAATAATTTATAAACTTAATCACTTTATAAAATATATCAGATATATTTTATAAAGTTAAATAAATCTATAATAAATGTTCTTAATCCTAATAAATAGATAAAATTTAACGGTTAAAAATCAATCCAAGGAGTCTCTTTAAATCGTTAATAATTTATAAACTTAATGATTAAAATAAATTGAACAAATTTATTTTAACGATTTAAATAAATCTATAATAAATGTTCTTAATTCTAATAAATAGATAAAATTTAACGATTTAAAATGCCTCTTAATAATCAAAATAAATCTGTTCAATTTATTTTAACAATTTAAATAAATGTATAATAAATGTTCTTAATCCTAATAAATAGGTAAAATACTCTAAAAAGTTGTAAATATGTGTAATAATAGAGGTTAAATTATATTATAAGGAAACCAATAGACAGTTAAAATTAATATATTTACATATTAGATTATTTAAAGTTTTAAAAATAAGTATTTTCCTTCAGATGAAATGGTAGAGGAAAGTAACTGAGCATAATAGATTATAGGATATATGGTAACAATTAAAATAAAATAGTTAATAATAAATTCTTAAATAAAATTTACATTAATTTAATATTAATGTAATAGAATAGTAATTATGATATTTATAATGAATAAAAATTAAGTTATGTACTTTAAAATGATAGTAAGACAATTAATTATAATATTCTTAGTATTAATATGATTATATTAATAATAATTACTATCAAATAAAATTATAATTTAAATATTAATATTTAGGTATCTTAATTAGATGTGCACTAATTATAGTAATTAATCATCAGGCTAAATATAAATATAATTATAGTTGATAATATTAAGATGAATCCCAAATAGAGTTTATGTTATTTATGTTAAAAGCTAGTATGAGTTGAAAGTTAATGGATAAACGACAATATAAAATATTAATAATAGTTATCATAATGATTATTAATTGTCCTAATGACGTAATGATTATTAATTGTCTTAATGACGTAATGATTATTAATTGTCCTAATGACGTAATGAATATTAGTAGTTGATTATTTAACTACTAATAATATCTCAAGTAATTATAAATTATTAGGACCTGTAATTTATGGAGAAAGAGTGTGAAAGTGGATATATTTTTAAGAATATTAATCTTCATAATAAATAAGGGTGTTATTTCATATATAGTTTTCTATAAGAAAAATTTAATAACAATATTCTTAAGTCTATCAAACTCACTAATAAAGTTATTATGTATCTTTAAATTTAGCTCTTATTAAGAGATAATTAGTTATTTATTTAAAATAGATAACTAATAAGTATATTAACTAACCGAAACTTTGCTTTTGTACTTTAGAACCTCAGATAACAATTCAGGATCAGTGATTTTATCTTTGAAATGTAATTCAAAATCATATTCAGTGATAATCAATTCAAAAGCATCTTTAAAATTATTAATAATGATTTTAGATAATTGTAAATTATGCCAATCAGTATCACCACCCGCTATTTTAAATAATCGGCCTTTATCTAGAGTCAAGGATTGAGTTAATTGTAAAAATAATTTGACTTCATTTAAATTACAACTATATGAAAAATTAGGGAGACGATTGGCCTTCTTATTAAGAATAGCATTAAATTGAGTTAAATCTTCGGAGGTAAATGGATATTTAATGATATCAATTAATGAGGGAAGCTTATTGGAAAAATAAGATAATTCAATTTTAACATAAAATTCAGCACCAGCCTTTTCTTTCTGTTCTAATAAATCAATAACAGATAGGATATGATCAAGTGGTTGTTTAGGTATTTCCTCCATGTTTTTAAATTAAAAATAAAATTAAAATAAGATTTCAATTTTAAAAATAAAGAATAATAAAATGTGGAAGACTCTAATAAAGTAAGGAAATACAAAATAATTAAAAATTTAAGTATAACATAAAAATAATTAATATTAATTAAAGATGGAAAAGGTTGCATTTACTGTTCCTAAAGTTTTATCAGATGATGAGATGAAAAGGCATATGGGCGATTTTTTTGATGCTACTTATTATAATTTTTTTGTTGATCAATCAGCTGATATCTATACAGAAAATGGTACATTATTATTTAGTTTACAGAAGAATGTAATACCTAATTATCTAACAGAAAAAGGGGTATTATCTTTTAAAGAAGCTGCCAGAAAAAGTAGAACAAATAGTCGAGGTATAGCTTCAGGTAAAGTTGATCTAACTAGAATAAATGGTAATGTAGTAGGAGTAACTTCACCAGGTAAATATAAAACCAATGTTATATTCGATGATGGGACGATTAGTAATTATAAAGTAGCTAATACAGTACCAAGTATGATAGCAGGATATTATGATAAACCCAATAGAAAAGCTTATAATAGAAGTAATATTCCCTGTAGGAAAACAGCCTTTACACGTGATCAAGTAGTTAAATGGGAAGAAGCATTACCTTTAATTCAATATGTTGATTATTTATATGAATATACATATCCTAATAAATATTATGAACAACGAGCTTTAGCAGATAAAATTCCTGAATATGCTATTGATGATACTTCTTTCACTACTATTACTGTTAATCATAATTGGAGGACAGCAGCACATATTGACAGTGGTGATTTACATGATGGTTATAGTGCTTTAATAGTCTGTGAAGAAGGAGATTGGTCAGGATGTTATATAGGATATCCACAATATGGAATATGTGCTAATTTAAGAGAAGGAGATTTTTGTTTAATGAATCCACATGAATGGCATGCTAATACTGAATTGTATTTACATTCAGAAGATGCATGTAGAATATCCATAGTCATGTATTTTAGAGAAGGAATGTTGAAATGTGCTGATCAACTATAATTGTTAAATTGGAAACATAGATTTATATTTTAATCAGCAGTGGGTAATATCTAGTAAATAAATTGAATATTAAAAAATTCATATAATTTAAAATATTAACCAAAAGTAAAATGTCGACCTCGTTTGACAATTTACCCGATGAGCTGATTCAGACTTTGGCGCTTTCCTTACCTCTCCGAGAAATAAGCTACTTTTGCCGAACTAACCAACGATTTAATAACTTAATTTGTAATGATGAGTATTTTTGGCGACAAAAATTCATTAAGGATTATGGTAAGGTGAATTGGACAGGAAGTTGGAAGAAGCTGTATATTAGTTATCTGAATGTTTGGACCTTTGGTGGTAATGACCTTGGTGAATTAGGCCTTAATGATAAGGAAAATAGATATATCCCTACACAAATATCAGATTTTAAAGCTAAATATATAACTACCTCAAGTAATGACTCAGGACTAATAGATTTAGAAGATAATGCATGGGTTTTTGGGTTTAACGTGTTTGGACAATTAGGTCTTGGCAATTTAAAGCCTGCTCCAATACCTACTCGTATTGAGGGATTAAAAGTAAAAGGAATAGCTATGGGGTTATTACATACAGCAATGATAGATTTAGAGAATAATGTGTGGGTCTGCGGTACTAATATAAACGGACAGTTGGGATTAGAAGAAGTTAATAGTATAACCATTTTAACCAAGATTTCAGGATTAAAGGCCAAAGGGGTTGCCACAGGAAAAACACATACTGCAGTAATAGATTTAGATAATAACCTTTGGATGAGCGGAAATAACCAATTTGGACAATTAGGATTAGGTGATAATACTAATAGACATGTGTTTATGCAGGTACCAGGTTTGAAAGTCAAACAAGTATCTGCAGGTTGGTACCATACAGTAGTAATAGATCTGGAAAATAATATCTGGACATTCGGTAGAGGTGCTGAAGATCAATTAGGACTAGGTGATAATAAAGATAGAAAGGTTCCGACAAAGATCAATAATTTGAAGGCTAAACAAGTATCTGCCGGAGGAGATCATACAGTAGTGATAGATTTAGAAAATAATGTCTGGACTTTCGGTCGAAGTAAATATGGGCAATTAGGATTAGGAGATAATAAAAGTAGAACTCTACCAACACAGATTAACAACTTGAAGGCTAAACAAGTGTCTGCAGGCAACGGTCATACAGCAATAATAGATCTGGAGAATAATGTCTGGACCTTTGGGTATAACAGCGAGGGACAATTAGGACTGGGGGATAATATAAATAGAGATAACCCGACACAAATAGCAAACTTTAAAGCACTACAAATAGTAGCAGGAGGATCTCATACATTGATGTTAGCAACATCAATAATATAGAATGATGAAGAGATTTCTTATAGAAGATAACTATTGATTAATACAATAATATTATTGATAATAGATTAAATTTGTAATTCCAATACGGGGTGGATCGATGTTAAATATAAAATTATAAAAACAAAATTTTTACGTTTTTAAAATGATAAATTCCTTTAACTATTTACCTGATGAGCTGATTCACACACTGGCACTATCTTTTCCTCTTCGGGAAATAAGCTACTTTTGTCGATCCAACCAACGATTTAATAACCTTATTTGTAATGATGAATATTTTTGGCGACAAAAGTTTATTAAAGATTATGGTGATGTAGATTGGACAGGAAGTTGGAAGAATCTGTATATGGACTATCTGAATGTGTGGATATTTGGTGGTAATAACCTTGGACTACTAGGACTAGGTAGCGACTTGCGCGCGATGATAATATTAATAGATATATCCCTACACAAATACCCGATTTTAAAGCTAAATATATAACTACCTCCCTAAACGATACGGGATTAATAGATTTGGAAAATAATGTGTGGGGGTTTGGGTTTAATGAGTTTGGAAAATTAGGTCTTGGCAATCCAAATCCTGTTAATACCCCTACCCAAATTAGGGGATTAAAATCAAAAATGATTGCCATGGGTTATTACATACAGCAATAATAGATATAGAGGATAATGTGTGGGTCTGTGGTTCTAATAGGGAGGGACAAATTGGATTAAGCATAATTGATAAGGTTATAGTTCCAACACAAATTCCAGGATTAAAGGCCAAAGAAGTTTCCACAGGCGAAAGTTATACAGCAGTAATAGATTTAGAGAATAATCTGTGGATGAGTGGAAATAATCAATTTGGACAATTAGGATTAGGTGATAATAGTAATAGAAAGGTATTTACACCAATACCTATAATAAAAGCCAAACAAGTAGCTACAGGAATTAGTCATACAGTAGTAATAGATGTAGAAAATAATGTCTGGACCATTGGCAGAGGTGTTTACGGTCAATTAGGATTAGGCGATAATAAAAACAGAACCATTCCAACTCAAATTAATAATTTAAAGGCTAAACAAGTAGCTGCAGGATGGAATCATACAGTAATAATAGATCTAGAAAATAATGTCTGGACCTTTGGCTATAATGGAGAAGGTCAACTAGGATTAGGAGATAAAATTAATAGAAATAGACCAACACAAATTCCAGTAATAAAAGCTAAACAGGTAGCTGCAGGAGGGAGACATACAGCCATAATAGATATAAATAATAATATTTGGACCTTTGGAGATAATGCTCAAGGACAATTAGGACTAGGGGATAAAATTAATAGAGATAACCCGACGCAAATAGCAAACTTTAAAGCATTACAAATATCAGCAGGAGCATTTCATACAATAATGTTAGCAACATTGATAATATAATCTCTATATAAATGTGAAAAAAGTTACAAGAGAACCTTATTTGAGTAAGTTAAAAGATAATTAATATTGAAGTACTTGTTTTAATTATATCAAATGATTCAAAATAAAATAGATTGAATTAATGCAAAGAGAGTAGTTTAATTAAAAGATAATATGATCATATTAAAATGATTATTTAAACTCAAAAAATATTATATCGATTTAGGGTGTTTCAATTGGATTAAAGTATCTTTTAACTGTGTTAAAGTAAACTAAAAAACAATATTAATTAATAATGACTATTTAATTAATAATGACTATTTAATTTAATTATATTAATTGGTGGAGAATATCAAAGTTATCATTGTGCATTTCAATAAAAAAATAGTTAAGTGGACTTTTATGATAACTTTGACTATTAACGAATAATTACAATCTAATTGAATACACCTATTTTAGAAATAGAAAAATAAATATTAAGGTCAAATTATTTTCTTGTATTCAATATTATTAAATAATGAAACTGAAAATCCTAATGATGATTAAAAGTAAAGTTAAATATATCATTTAATGTTAATAACAGCATTACCAAATGATATACTTGAATTTCCTATCAATATCTTATTAACATGTAAAAGATGGGGAGATTTGATTATGTCGAAATATTCATTATTTAGAATTCAAAACTGGGGTTTAATAACAAATGAACCTGAAGTGGTCCTAAAAATAGTTAATTAAAAATTAAATATATAATAGAAGATTATCTCAAATATTATATAAAACCTGAGTGAGAGCAATCTATAGATACTAGTAATCATAGTTATAATAATGGTTCATGGACAGTAACTAATGATTTAATGACTTACTATTTAAAAGGAGACTCTGATGGTATTGAGATATGGAAAGAATCCCAATATTTTAAATTAAATATACCTAATTCGAAAATCATAGGAGGAACTGGTAAATATTTAATTATGGATAAAAGGGATATTTATCTATGACACTGAAAAAATAAGTAATAATCCTGTTGTGGAACTAAACTCTCAATAATTGAATATTTCAAATAATTCGATTTGGGTTGTAATTGTAGGTGATGTTATATTTTTTAGTTTAATGCAAGCTTGTAAATTAGGGGAACTAAAAACTTTACATGTATGGAAAAATTTTGTTAGTAAAGAATCGACTCCTCTACTAATAACAGGATTGGAAAAATTTATTGACACCAACTCAAATATATCTTTCCCTTTAGTACATGAATCAGGTAAGATTATTATAATAGTAAACGGATATTGTATTAAATCTTTTAGATTTGATTTTAAATTAATTATTTATAATTGGGAACGAGATCAAATAATTAACACTTATAATATTAAAAATAGTAACAGATTAACTATTCGTTTTAATTATTTAATATCTGATGAAGGAGATGGATTTAAAATTAGAGATTTTATTACTGGCCAACTTATTAAGTCATTTAATGATTATCCTTACACCGAGGAAAACTGTATGTATTATCCTCTACTCCTTAACCCATAGTTGTGTTATATTGTGCCGGAATATTTGGTCCGTACTATTTTAATGGATGCCTGGGATCAGACTGTTGTAACACTATTAAAATAAATGGGTATTTATTGAAAAATCTCAAAGGTCTCCATAGATACTTTAACTAATTTAGAAGATTATTATTATTATTTTGCAGAGAGTTATCTAATTAATATTAAAAGTGGATAATTTAAAAGATAAGTATATGCTTATCAAGAAGTTAATATACTTGTATAACTAGATTAAATTAAAGTAGTAATTACTTCAATGATACATTCATTTAAATATGGTTGACTTTTTATTACCATTGAGATAATCATTATGTTATGTGTAATAATAATAACCATTACACAGATAGTTATTAGTTTTTATTATAATAACAGGATTTGCCGTAAATATAATATAAAAATTTTATGATAAGTTAAAAATTGATTTATTAAAGATCTATCATTTTAATATTAAATGGCTACACAACTCTTAAAGTTAAAGAAAATTAATTCTTTTCCACGTAGGTCAGTAATCGATTCTTTTACTGGTGTTAATTATTATAATAAAAGTAAGGATTTAAACGAATTAACCAGTGATATTAAAATCTACAATTCAACTCTTGATAAAATAATTAATATCGATACATTTAATCATAACAAAAAATTAAGGCCTAATTGGAAACAAGTTATTGTTAAATACAGAAATGAACCCTACATTCATAATTTAGATACTTATTTACAACCATTAACCTCTCTAACCAATGAATGGAATGATAAAACAATAAGTATTGTCAATGAGATCTGGGGTGAATTATACAAAAGGGAGATAATTCAAGGTCATCATCCCTTATTAACCGGAATTATGGAAGAATGGATGGGTACTGGAGACATCAATCGATTTAATTATAAATATAATATGGATTATTTAACAAAACATTTAAGTCAATGGAAAAATAATAGTTATTATAATTTTTATCCATTATTTAGTCTTCTGGTTACTATGAAAAAATACAACATTAAAGATTATAGTGCTACTGGATTAATCTTAACCACCTATAGGAATAGGTTAGTAGATAATTGTAATCACATGATTGATAATATTAATCATCAAGCAGACAAGATAAAATTTTATAAAGATATCAAATTAAGTATGAATCAGGGTGTGGAGATTGGAGATATGTTTACACCCTTTAATTTCGAAGCTGTTTATCCGTACTGTAAAGTGAGTTCGTGGCTGTTAAATAATATGTATCAAGTAGTGGCTAATACAGTAGGTGGCATTGAATGGGTTAAAAAATATGATGGTAAATTCATGTCATTGTATAATAATGATGACCCGGTAGTTAAGTTAATTCTAGATCATCCTAAAATTACTGAAAATGGCCATTCAGGTGCTTCATTATATTGGACATTAAGTAATTTGCAAGAAATCTATACCAAAGGTTGGAATAAATGGGTACAGGAATTATATGAGCATCTTTAATACATGTGACATTTCATATAGATTTAAGAATTAAATTTGATTTATAATTTATGTTTTAAAATGATATTTAAATAAAATGTCAAGTAATGATGACACTCAATTATTAGTAAAGGTTTCATATAATGATTATCGGAGAATTATGAAAATTTTACAAACTTATCATAATAATTTATTAAAATCAAGAGAAAGAACTCGAAAAGTAAAAGGCATTAAAGGTGATGATACAAGATGTATTAAAGATATACCAAAAATGACCATTATAGAACCATTAAATATATCCAGTAATGATATATTAATACCTCATATGCTAACTTATAAACCGAGTGTTACATTATAATATATTTGATCAATCAAATATGTTATATCACGTTAGCAATTAGTAGGGTAGTTTGGGATATTTACTTTCCATAATACAATTTAAGTAATAGTTGTTGCATTTCATTAATATGAGTTTCATCAATTACCTTACCTATTTTATTAACAAGATAATTCATCATAGTTTGATATTTAATATCTTGTGAATCATGTAAACTACAATTATCATCTAGAGGATACCAATATCTTATTTTACTTTTAGTATCTTTAAAACGAGTATATTCAATAGATGTTGCTAATTCTCTGGAGAAATGTTTAGAATTAGGATATGATTTAAACCCGTTTAAATGACACCATCCCATGAATTCCTTATATAATTGTGAAGTGGTAATACCAGATTTGTTATTCCATACATATTGCATAATAAATTGCTTAGTAACTGGTCTATTAACTTCAATAATATCTTGTTTAATATTAGTATGTGGAATATCTCTAATATTAAAATTGGATAAATCTATAGATAATAGATAAGAATAAAAATAATTAGCAGTATCTTGAGTTAAATATTTAGTTAATTCCTTAAAATAATCAAAATTTTTACAGTACTGACTATTGCAATAACCAACAAAAAACGTCTACAATCATCATCTATTTTAAAAGGTATAAGGCGATTAGAAAAAATAATAAATGCTACATAGGAGTATAAATCGTATGGATCAGTACTCTTATGTTCAAAAGATTGTTTAGGTTCAGTTATTAAAGATTTAATAATATCCATAACATAAGACCATTTGTTATTATTAGCATTAATTTCATTTAAAACACATAATAACTTATTTTCAACAAGAGTATTAAATCTACCAGTAACATGATCTATTTTATCAACGGTAGTACCATATTTAACACTAAAAATATGATCTATTAACCAATTAGTAATAATGTTCATACCAGCACCAGGTTCATTAATAAATAAAAGAGCAACTTCAGGTTTTAACCAGGGGTATTGTACACGATATGCTAACCATTTTATAATATACAAATAATGTTGTTCATTATTATTAGCCCATACACATAATAAATGTTGTAATATTGGAGCTATAGGTGAGTTCCAAATATCGCTGCAAATTATTATTTTCTTTGCTCTTAAACCGCAAAATGTATTAAAAAAATTAAATGGAAGAGTAGGTTTAAATATCATTTGATCATACATTTCAGATTTTTTTGAATTAAATCTTTAATAGTTTCAATACCCCAGCACTTTTCTCCATTCTTGTTAATATAAAGAACTTTAAAATTATGTTTAAGATTACTAACATCATTATAAACGTCATTACACTTTCTAATATCATATTTAATATAATTATCAATATCTCTTAATTTAATAATGAAAACAGAACCACCTATTTGTGCTATATAGGCTATTACTTGTCTGAGCTTAGTAATATATAAATTAATATCTTCAACTTGTGCATCTGTGATTTCTCGTAGGAAATCATTAAAACAATATTCATCGTTAAAATTCATATTTATGGTCATGTCAATTTCCGTTAAAGGGATAACTCTCATTTTATTATGATTACGTCCTGTATTCCATTTATTTTTTAATTTTTGATATTCCTCTGTCCCTATATCTTGTTGTAACCATTTTCTTAAGTTATTAACACTAATTAAATGTTGGGTTAAATTATTATAAAATTGCTCTTTAATTTGTTGTTCACTCCTTTTAACAGGAGATCGCTGACTAAACTCTAAAAATAAATCATATCTATTTATATCATACAATGTATATCCAATATTTTTCCATTCGCTATCAGATGTAGCACGATTAATATTTAATAAAGATAATAATTCTCGAATTTCACCTTCTTTAAAGTCTTTATGATTTACCATAATATATTTTAGCATAGATTCTAATATTTATATTTTTATCAATTCCACAAATAAAATATGACTAATAATAATGGATTAAATACCCAAACTCTTACGTATAAACTAACCTTAAATAATTACCAATATAATCTCATTAATATGAGATTACATTAATTAAGTTGATTTTAAATAGTTATTCAACATCTTAGTAGTAACTGTTACATTAACAGGTTGATATTGACTTGAGTTTAATATTTCTTTGATGAATTCAATAGATAAACTGGATAAATCAACTTCTGTCTTTATTTTACTGGCAATGAGATCAATTAGATCTGGTGTTATCTCATCATAAAGAGAATTAATAGTTTCGATTAGTTTAATAAATCCAGTTGAAGGGATTTTAACTTCCTTGAGTAGATCTTTAATATTAAATTTAGTTATTTGATAACGCTGAATTAATATGGCTACTTCTAATAACAGATCCCACTTAAGGTTAGAACAGTCTCCTCCATAAATAACTGTAATTAAAGCTCTAAAAGCCTTTGGACTTGTTTCATTGAGTATAATGATAGATTGGTTACTTTCTCGAAAAGGACTAGTGAATAATCGATGAAAATAGTCAGAAACTTCAGCTAATATTATTTTATGGGCTTTAATATAAGTACCATCCACCTCAAAGGCAATATCAGTTAAGATATCGTGAGTGAGATATTGATAATATTTAGATTGATTTTTTACTTTAAGACTTTCTGTTGGCTTTATTATGTAGGAGTGTATCAGTTCTTTAGATGATTGTTGAAATTCATTAAGTTTTAATAATAGACCATCACGATTAATTGTTATTAATTGATCAAATAATGGTGATTTATTTCGTTGGATGGAGAACAGTTGATTAAATAATAATAAATTAAATTCCGGTAAATCTAGTTTATCATAAATAGGTCCACTTTTTAAATTAGGAATATTTAAACAATAGATATCATTAGTATATTCAATATATCCATCAAATGTATTGGATGATCCAAACACACAAATCGAATTAAAAAAACAAATAACCCCCCCCAATTTCATCACTATGACTATTTAATATTGCCCACCCAGTTGTCGTTTTAATAAAGACTGGTTGAGATAGAAGTTTTTTCTTATTTACTTTAGATATTGTATTGTCTGTAATTTTACTGATATGCTCACAGATTATATTACCTTCTAAATCAACTTGTAATAATTGAATAAGTTCTAATTCATCTTTTAAGATCACAGGACTTAGTGATTCTGCATTATAATATTGATTGTTGATTAAATAATATAATGTTTTATATTCAGAACAATAATAGAGAATGGCTTCAGACATTTGATCAATATTTGATCAAAATTAATCTATTCAATTTTAATAACAGTTAAAACAGCTATTATTAAATATATATTATTAATTGTCATTAAATATCTATTACAATTCCTTTATTTTTAAGGTGATTCAACATATTAGTGGTAACCTCTAAATTTATTGGATGATACCTAGTAGATGTTAATATTTCTACAATAAATTCGTTAGATAAACTAGATAAATCAACTTCATATTTAATTTTACTAGCGATGATATCAATTACATCATGATACAACGAATTGATAATTTCAATTAATTTAATAAATCCCTCTGGAGGGATTTCAACTTTCTTGAGTAGATCTTTACTATTAAATTTAGTTATTTGATAACGTTCGATCAAGATAATTACCTCTAATAACAAACCCCAATTTAAATTTAAAATATCTTCACCATAGATGATATTAATTAAGGTCTTAAATACCTTGGGAGTAGTTTCGTAGATATCAATAATATCTTGATTACTTTCCCGGAAAGGACTAATAAATAAGTGATGAAAATAATCAGAAGCTTCAGCTAGTATTATTTTATGAGCTTTGATTTGAGTGTCTTCAATTCTAAAGGTGATATCGGTTAAAAGGTCATCATTTAGATATTGATAATACTTAAATAAATTTTTGACCTTGCTACTCTTTGGTGGAGTTATTATATACGTAGATAGTCTTTTTTTGATTATTTCTTGATGGTTAGTAAGTCTTTTTATTGATTCATAGTAATTGTTCAAATAATATTATTTTATTATAATGTACATTCATTAAGTTATTAAATAATAATAAATTAAATTCTGGTAACTTTAGTTTATTATAGGTTGATCCACTAGATTCTAATTTTAAATCAGGTAAATTTAAATAACATATGTCACTAAGATGTTCTATATAACCATTAAATACATCATATCCATCAGATATAGTATTCGATCCAATAACATGAATCGAATTGTAAATACCTGAACTGGGTTCTTTTTTGTCATCTTTCTGACTAGTTAGTATTACCCAACCTTTTGTGGTGTTGATAAAAATTGGTCTAGATGAAGGAACTATTTTATTAATCTTAGTTAATTCATCATTTAGTATTTTTCTTTTGGAATGATAAATTATATTTCCCTTTAAATCAATGTTCATTAATTCAACAAGTTCTAATTCATCTTTTAAGGTTACTAAGTTTAATGATTATTAATCAAATAATATAAAGTTCTATGTTCAGAACAATAATATAAAATGGCTACACACATTTAACTTAATGGTAATTAATATTAATTAATTCGATTTTAATAACAGCTATCTATCTGTTATTAAATATATATTATTAATTGAAATTAAATAGTTATTTCGATTCCTTTAATTTTGAGATGATTTAACATATTAGTGGTAACCTCTAAATTAACTGGTTGATATTGACTAGATGTTAATATTTCGTTGATAAATTCATTCGATAAAGTGGATAAATCAACTTCATTTTTGATTTTACTAGCGATAATACCAATTACATCAGGAGTTATCTCATCATACAGAGAATTAATAGTTTCAATCAATTTAATAAACCCCTCTGGAGGGATTTCGACTTTAGTCAGTAATTCCTTAATATTAAATTTAGTTACCTGATAACGTTGAATTAATATTACTACCTCTAATATCAAATCCCAATGCAAATTCCATATATCTTCACCATAGATTACCCTAATTAAAGCTATAAAAGCCCTAATACTTATATCATTGATAGTAATAATATCTTGATTACGTTCACGGAAAGAACTAGTAAATAAACGACGAAAATATTCGGAAGCTTCAGCTAGTATTATTTTATGAGCTTTAATTGGAACTTCGTTGACCATAAATATAATGTCAGTTAAAATTTCTTCATCTAGATAGTGTAAATAGTTAGCTCTGTTCTTAACAGTAATGATCTTTGTTGAATCGACCACATAAGTTGAAAGTAAATCTTTAACTGTTTGTCGATGTTCATTAATTTTTATTAAGACTCCATCCCTATCTGCTGATATTAATTGTTCAAAGAGTGATAATTTATTTCGTTGGATAGAGAGTAGTTGATTAAATAATAATAAATTAAATTCTGGTAACTGTAATTTATCATAAGATAATCCTGGAGAAATTGTGTTTAAATTAGGTATATTTAAATAATGGATATCACTGATATATTCAATAGTCCCATCAAATGTATTAGTTGATCCCATGACACAAATTGTATTAAAAACACAGTTCAAACCTGCTACTTTAGTTTCACTATTATTTAATACTACCCAACCAGTTGTTGTTTTAATAAAGACAGCTTGAGTTAAAAGTACTCTCTTTCCTAAATTAGTTATTTTGCCATTTTGTGATTGACTCATATGTCCACCTGTTACATAACCATTAGAATCAACTTCCATTACTTCAATGAGTTCTAATTTATCTTTCAAGGTTACTTTATCTAACGACTCAGCCGCATAATAATGATCATTTATCAAATAATACAAGGATCTATATTCAGGACAATAGTATAAAATGGCTACAGACATTTTATACATAATTAAATAATATTAATTTATTCAATTTTTAATAACAGATTTTTATCTGTTATTAAATCTTAATTAAAGAGTTATGTCTATTCCCTTATCTTTTAAATTAGTTAAGATATTACGAGTAACAGAAGAATTAACTGGTAGATAATGACTAGAAGTTAATAGTGCTTTAATAAATTCAGTAGATAAACTAGATAAATCGATTTCTGTTTTGATTTTACTAGCAACGATATCAACCAGATCTGGTGTTATCTCGTCATAAAGAGAATTAATGGTTTCAATCAATTTAATAAAACTAGATGACGGAATTTCAACTTTTTTGAGTAAATTTTTAATATTAAATTTAGTTATCTGATAACGTTGAATTAATATGACTACCTCCAATAATATATCCCAATTAAGGTTAGAACAGTCTCCTTCATAAATAGCTTTAATCAAGACTTCAAAAGCTTTGGGATTGGTCTCATTAATAGTAATAATATCTTGATTACTCTCACGAAAAGAACCAATAAATAACTGCATAAAATAATCAGAGACATTTGCTAATATTATTTTGTGAGCTTTAATCTGAGTATTACCAACCCTAAAGGTAACATCAGTTAATATACCTAGATCCCTATATTGAGAATAATTAGATGTATTCTTAATTTTGACAATTTTTGTCGGATTGATTATAAATTTATATATTATGTCTTTAAGTACAGGTTGATTTTGGTCGAATCTGATTAATGAGCCGTTTGTATCAGCAACTAATAATATATCAAACAATGGAATTTTATTTCGTTGTAATAATATTAGTTGATGGAATAGTAATAAATTAAATTCTGGTAATTTTAACTTGTTAAGACTAGAATTTAAATCAGGTAGATTAAATAAATGGATGTCACTCATGTATTCAATATATCCATCAAATGTCTTATTTGCTCCAATCCCATAAATTGAATTAAATACACCACTATCAAGGATAGTGTTACTTAATATTGTCCAACCAGTTGTAGTTTTGATAAAAATTGGTTTAGATGACGGGAATCTTTTACCAACATTAGTTATTTTACCATTCAACAATTTATTCTGATAATTACAAGTTATATAACCATTGGAATCAACTTCTACCAATTCAATAAGTTCTAATTCATCTTTTAAGGTAATAGGACTTAATGATTCTGCAGTGTAATATTGATTATCAATTAAATAATACAATACTTCATACTCTGGACAATAATATAAAATGGCCACAGACATTTTAGTGTTAGTGAATTAATATTAATTAATTCAATTTTTAACAACAGATAAATATCTGTTATTAAAATTAAAGTTTTAACAGATATTTATCTGTTATTAAAATTAAAATTAAAGTCTTAATAGAGATTAAAGTGTTATGTTAATTCCTTTATCTTTTAAATTAGTTAAGATATTACGAGTAACATCAGAATTCAATGGTAGATAATGACTAGAAGTTAAAATTAATTTAATAAATTCAGTAGATAATCGAGAGAGATCAATACTTGTTTTAATCTTGCTAGCGATAATATCAATTATATCAGCATCCATTTCAGGATAAATAAAAGTAACAGTCTTAACAAAGTCAAAAAAATCATCAGCTGAAATTTCAATATTATTGAGTAAAGACTTACTATCTAATTTAGTTATTTGATATTGTTCGATTAATTTTATAGTCGAGAGTAAAATAGATACTTCGGCATTATAAATATTTTCACCATATAAGGCTTTAATTAATAATTCAAAAGCTTGAGGATTAGTATTATTAATAGTGATGATAGATTGAGTACTTTCTTTAAATGTAGAGGTAAATAATCGATTAAAATAGTCAGAAGCTGCTGCTAAGATTATTTTATGAACTTTAATTTCGGATTTAACTAGATCATCAGTTACTATAAATGTTACATCAGTTAAGATACCTTGATCTCGATATTGACAATAGCTAGATGGATTTTTAACTTTAATCGTCTTGGATGGTCTAAATAGACTGGTAGCTAATACTTTTTTTACAGCTTGTCTTTCGTGATAATCAGTATTTTTTATTAATTGTCCATCAATTACCAAATACATTAAGTTTTCAAATAAGGGTACCTTTTCTTGTTGAGTTTTCATTAATTGAGTATACAACAAGAAATTAAACTCCGGTAATTTTAATGGAACATAACTTGTATTTTTATTAATTGATCCTAATTTTAAATCAGGTACATTTATAAATTGAATATCACTTTTATGTTCTATTATACCATTAAACACTTCATTTAAACTAATAGCACGCATGGCATTTATGATTGGACTATCTTTATTAGTAATAAAAATAGCCCAACCAGTAGTTGATTTAACAAAGACTGGTTGAGAAAGTGGTAGATATTCTTCGGTACCACTTATTGTACCATCTTCATGTAAAATTCTAAGATGTTCACAAATACATCTGTCTTCATTATTAATTTGTAATAATTGGGTTAATTCTAATTCATCTCGCAAACTAATTTTTTTTAAGGAATCTGCATTATAGTAATGTTCATCAATATAATAATATAATCCTCTATCTTCATAGGAATAATATAAAGTGGCTTTGGACATTTTGTCTATTATTAATGTCGAGTAAGTTATTAATTCTTATTCAATTTTAATAAGAATTAGATGTACAATATATTTCAAAGTAATCATTATAATTATACATCCACCTAGCAATGTGAATAATTGCAATCGTTAATATCAGATTTAGTAATATAATATTATAAAGTTTTATTACAAAGTTCAATATGATTTAACTTTAATTAGTAACATTTAAATAATTAAAGTTACTAAAATATTATTAAATTTAACTATTATTGTAACCATACCCACAAATAGGCTGTACCATTACCAGCATAATCCCTACCACCAAATAGAATACTACCATCAGTGAATTGTAAAGCTAGTTGTTCAATATTATCATAAAAACCTATGAATGGTGTACTACTATTTAACACTAAACCTCTAAATAAATCAGCAGTTTGTGGAACAGCTACCTCATCAATACCTTGAGTAGCATTGTATAAATAGAGTACTCCAATATAATTAATAATTCGATCTGATGCAAAAATTGAAGCATATACTTTTTTGGTTACTGGATGTATTACTTCTAATTTTAGTGCTGGATTTCTAGTTCTTGTTAATCCTAATCTATCGAATTCACCATCAGTAAAAGGGACAAGATTACCTGTAATACTGCCTTTAAATATTAACTCTTGATCAATAGCATCTTCAATTCGAAACATTTTAGTGAGTACATAAATAATTTTATTAAAATTGTTTAATTGTGATTTAACTTATTTTTAATGGAAAAGTTTTAAATGTTTATATAACCAGTTAATTATTAACTTATTAATACTTAACTAAAAATTTAAAGGACAAAATTAATTATTAATCAAAAATGGCGAGTAAAAACTAATTGATTTAATAAAAAATAGATTATTATATTTTTAATAGTGATGACGTAAATGAATAACACAATAACTTTAAAATATAACTCACACAGTGTCAATAAACTAGAATTAATTAAAAGTGAACTACTCACTGATTTAAATAATAAGGAATTCGCTGATACTTTATTTAATATAATTAATAATACAGATGGTATATTAGAATCCAGTCAACCACAAAACGGTAAAACTAAAGTTATTTTAACTATAAGTTGGTTAATTAAGTATTATTTAAAAAAGATACCAATTATAATTTTAGATAATTCTATTGCAGATATCGAACAATTAAAAAGTCGACTTAAATCTTTTAATAATGAGGTTAAAAAAATAATTAAGGATAATGAATATAAACTCAATTACTATGAAGTTAAATCTCAAAGTCAACCATTAGAATTAACCATGCATATTAATCAAAATAGTCTTTTAGTTTTAACCTTACACGAAAGAAGATATCGAAAGCTGACCGATATTTTAGAATTAGCCCAAGATAAGAACGTATGTTTAATATTCGATGAATCTGATAAAAGTGTAGGTTCCATTGACCCAACAACGGATATTCAAAAAGAACTGATATTTCGTCAATTGATGTCCAAATATCCCAATCGAATTCAAAATATCTATATTACTGCTACACCATTTGCAGTACAAAATTCACCTCATCGTAATCTTAATCGTCAAATAACTTTATGTAAAATACCTAATGATATGTATGAACACAAAGGATTAGAATATCGTGATTTCTTTCATCCTAAAAATCAACATCTATTAACTGATTGTATAAAAAATATTAAAAATATTGATACTTGTTCCAATGAATTTCAACACGAATTTATAGAAATATTAAATGATATTAAATGTAATAAAGTTTCAAGTCATCAACCTAATATAGCATTAATTAATATCTCATATGAAAATAATCCTAAATTTAATCTGGTCACTTTTATTAATAAGTATTTTAGTAATGAATTTACTATTGCTGTCTATATTGGAGATGGTATAAACCATTTTTATCTTGATAAAGATCAACAACTCAAATTCTATTATTATAAGAACTACCATATTGGTAAATATTTACAAATCTTAAAAAATTCTAATCATCAATTACCTATTATTATATTAGCTACTAATAAAGCCACACGTTCTCAAACTTATAAATCTGATGATCATCAATGGTCTTTAACTCATTTTTTGTTAGAGTTACCTGAAAAAGCGCATGTTGAAACTATTATTCAATGTTTAAGGGGTAATGGACAATATCCTTTTGATTCTCATGGTATTAGAATTTATTTATCGACTATGACTTATGATATGATTATTAAATCTTATATTAATAAAGAATTAATATCGAATGCCATCATGACTAACGTTAATAGTAAACCTAGAAATTTGATAACTGACACTCAACTGATTAAAATGAAAAACAAATATTCTAGAAATAATATTGATGATACTAAATATAATAACAATAAAATTAAATGTCACGCTATGTATGATAAATTAGATGAAGCTATTCTCTATTCTCATTATTTAAATGATCTCAATCAGCTAACTATTGATATTGATTTGGTAACTTCTTATTATGAAATTCCATTCAGTCAAGTGGCTGATGTATTTACAACTATTGACTTAACTAGGGAAGAACCTTTTATCAATATGTCTAAATCTATTCAAAACTCTCTTCGTTCACGAATTATATCCATTTGTCTTAATAATCAATGGATTACTACTAATAATACAACATGTCAAATTTGTTATTCCAAAGTTAGAAGTTTTGAACTTAATAATATAGATTTCAATAAATCTCCTAATTATCGTGCTGATATTATAGCACTCGATCCTTCTAATACTACTGTAGTACCTATTGTTATTTATAAAACTCGTGATCTTGATCAAAACAAAGGTATTCTTTGGCAAACTACTACTGGTAAAATATGTTATTATGTCCCTGATGAAATCCCTTTTTCTCTTGCCACTCTGAAACGTCAATCGTCTTATCAATCTAAATGTGAACAATGGTTACAATCACTTGAACTACACTTGAAAGTCTTAATTATCCGTAATTATACTATTGATTTAGTTCATCCTGATAAATTTGGGTGTGTTAAGTATATTCTTGATGGGTTTAATCTCGAATATAATATCTGTTATATGTTTATTGATCATTCTACACCACTAACTGACGAAATCGAATATCAACTTAATCAATTAGGTTATCACTTGCATCAAATTACTGAATCTGACTTTGATAATGGCTCTTTTGGTAATTATAAATACTAATTCATTTATTTACCATATCTTATATTCTCATTAAATATTATTCTAATTTGCTTATTTATAGAATAGTTACGATTATTCTATTAGGAAATCGTCAATTATTCTATGTTAATGTTAGATTTAAATTATCTAACATCTTGGTACTCTTCTTAAATACTATCTAATAATAAATAACTTTATTAAATTAGTTAGATTTTATATAGTAATTTACTATTTGTTATTGCCAAATTCGTTGTTTTATAATCAATACCATAAATATACTTTTCATTTGCCACTCATAATAAATATTAAACATAATATCAATAGTTTCTACTTTATTTATTATTATTATATCACTAATTTCTACTTTATTTATGATTAATAGAACATTCTCTAATATCAACTACCTATTTAGATAACCTTAATTATTGTTTTATATTTATAATCAACATCT
>Ga0272448_1002057_pt1 | contig 26021 bp, 24 predicted proteins | sample YNPCB0191_FD_202220 | JGI IMG/M metagenome (GOLD analysis project Ga0272448, IMG submission 202220) | Hot spring sediment microbial communities from Yellowstone National Park, WY, United States - YNP-CB-019-1 | ecosystem: Environmental > Aquatic > Thermal springs > Hot (42-90C) > Sediment... | reverse complement strand
CCCACGACCACAAGGGGCACTGGGTGCCCCAACTGTACCTGCCCGAGAGCCTGCGCGGCAAGGTATTCTACGAGCCCGGCAGCGAAGGCTATGAGGCGCGCATCCGCGATGACGTGGCCCGCCGCCGCGAGGCGCAGTTGGCCGCGCTCCTCGAAGTGGAGGCAGAGGGGCCAGGCTGGGGGAGTGACGCCCCGCCCCCCGGTCCGCCGGCTCAGAACGCCTGGCTGGCGCGCACCTTGAGCTCTGCGGGCGCTCAGCTCGCTCGCCTGCGCGACCACGTGATGGCCCTGGCGGCGATCGAGCGCCACGAGCTGGTCCTCGACCTCAACGCGGAGACAGGCCTCATGACGTGGGAGGCCGTGCGCCGGGCGCCCGTCGGTGGCGTCTGGGCGCTGGCCGCCAGCGAGCGAGAGGCGACAGGGCTGCGGCAGCAGGCGGCTCACCTCGATCTCCTGGGGCAGCCGGTGATCCTGCAGGGCGACCTGGGGGCTCTGCCGTCGCTGGTGGCGGCCCAGGGGCAGGGCGATGTGCGCTTCGACGTGGTCATCGGCCGCAACGCCCTGGGCCGCCGCAGTGACTGGGCGGCGGCCGCACGCGCCGTGGCGGCGGTGGTGCGGAGCGGCGGCCGGCTTGTGTTGGCGGAAGCGGTGCCGCGCCGAGCCCAGCGCCTCTATCGCCTGGTGGACCTGACGACCCTGGGCGACGACCTGGCCGCCCGCGTGGCCGCCGCGGAGGAGGCAGCCTATGCCAACCCTGACGCCCCCCTGCTGCGCTGGGAAGCTCCAGACCTGGCCGCAGCCCTCGAGGCCGAGGGGTTCCGCCACGTCCACCTTGAGGTGCGTGAGGAGGTGGGCGAGCGGCGCATCAGTGCCAACCACCTGGCGCGCTGGTTTGGTACAGCGCGCCGGGGTGACCCCCCCACCTACGCCCAGCACCTGGCCCAAGCCCTCGACCCGGCCGAGGTTGCGGCAGTGCGCGTCCTCTTCTACAGCCAACTCCAGAATGCGACGGTGCCCTGGACCAGCACGGTGGCCTACGTGACCGCGGTTCGCCCGTAGCGCGAAGGTTGCCCGCCCTGCGTTCGGACAAATACATAGCCGTGGTTGCCATCCATGTATCCTGCGCGTCGCGGCCGTTGACAGGCCCGTGAGAACCTGGCATAATGGGCAGGCCGTTGCACCCGGAGAGAGGGGAGAGGGGCGCAGATGAACACAACGCTGCGGGCCCTGGTCGGGCAGGCCGAGCGCCTGGTGCGGACCGAGGCATACGAAGAAGCGATCGCCATCTGCCATGCCATCCTGCGCCGCTACCCGCGCTTTGCACGCTGCTACCGCATCCTGGCGGAGGCTCACCTGGGCCTCGGCGATTACAGTGAGGCAGCGGACCTCCTACGGCGCGCGCTGGGCGTGGACCCGGAAGATCCCGTGGCCTACGCCGGCCTGGGCATCATCTTTGCCGAACGCGGACTACGGGAAGAGGCCATCTGGCAGCTTGAGCGCGCCTTTGAGCTGGCGCCGGGCCGCGATGGCCTGCGCCGCGAGCTGGCTCGCCTCTACCGTGAGCGGGGCTCCTCGGGCGAGGTCGAGTTGACCCGGGCTGCGCTGGCGCGACTCTACGCGCGGGGCGGGCTGTGGAACAAGGCCATTGGCGAGTTGAAGGACCTGGTCGCCAGGGAGCCCTATCGCCTGGACCTGCGCGCGTCGCTGGTGCGCACGCTGTGGCGCGCGGGCCGGCAGGAAGAGGCCGCGCGGGCGGCGCAGACGGTGGTCGATCAGGCCCCCAACTGCCTGGTGGGCCGCCTGGTCCTGGGCGCCTATTGGTGCTGTCAGGGGCGTGTCGATGAGGGGCGGCCATTGCTGCAGCGGGCGCGTGAGCTCGACCCCGAGGATCGTGAGGCCTCGCGGCTGATGGGCGATGCCTGGCCTTGGCTGCTGCAGACGATCCGTAGCGAGCCCGGCCCCGCCGCCGATGCCCCATGGGAGGTCGAAACGCCGGAGGAGCCCGCCGAGGAGCCGGCCCGGCCCCCGGCCGCACCGAGAGCTGGCTCCCTGCCCGACTGGCTCCATGGCCCGCCCGACGCCGCCGACAGCGAAGCTCACATTGTCACACTGCCCGACGCCTCGCTGCAGGCTTTGCTCAGCAACCTGGCTGAGGACGAAGCAGCGGCTGAAGGCGAGGCCGACCTGCCGTTCGGCGCGCAGGAGCCCGCGCCGCAGCAGCAGCCGGGGCGCATGCGCATCTTGCGGCCACTCGCCGCGCCCCCCGGCGAGTCCATGTCGCCGCCGGAAAGCGCCACAGGTGCGCCGCTGGAGCCGCCCGCTACCGCATCTGTGCTGCAGCGGCAGTTGGATGCCGCGCCCGACGATCACGAGGCACGCCTCGCCCTGGCCCGTGCCCTGGCGAGGGAGGGACGCCTGGAGGAGGCCCTGGCGCACTATGATGCTCTGGGGGCGCTGGGGAGCTACCTTGGCAAGGTCATCGCCGACCTGGAAGCTCTGGCCCAAGCCCATGCCTACGAGCGGCCACTCCGCGAGCTGCTCGGAGATGCCTATGCCCGGGCAGGCCGCTTTCAGGATGCGATGATGATGTATCGCTGGCCTTTGGACCACGATGATTCAAACGATGCCGCAGGAGGAGAATCGTGACAGTGGAACGAACCCTGGTCATCATCAAGCCCGATGGAGTGCAGCGTGGCCTGGTGGGGCAGATCATCAGCCGTTTTGAGGCCCGAGGCCTCAAGATCGTGGGGATGAAGTTCATGCAGATCGACCGCTCCCTGGCAGCGCGACACTATGCGGTGCATGAGGGGAAACCCTTCTACCCCGGGCTGATCGACTATATCACTTCGGCACCGGTGGTCGTCATGGTGCTCGAAGGGCCGAACGCCATCGAGATCGTGCGGCGGACGATGGGGGCCACCAAGCCCGCCGAGGCACAGCCCGGCACCATCCGCGCGGATTTCGGCCTGGAGATCGGCCGCAACCTGGTGCATGGCTCCGATGGCCCCGACACGGCGCGCTGTGAGATCGACCTCTACTTCAGAGAGGACGAACTCGTCGCCTGGCCGCGGGCCAACGATCGTTGGATCTACGAGTAGCCGAAGAAGGGCTGTCCGGACACAGGCAAAGCGGCGGCCCGCCCCATGGGGCGGGCCGCCGCTCTCATACCCCAATGGCCCCCGGAACAGGGGATTGTCACGTGAGATAATCGCGCAGTTGGCGGCTCCGGCTCGGGTGCCGCAGGCGATCCAGCGCCTCATGTTCGATCTGGCGGATACGCTCGCGGGTGAGCCCGAACTTTTGCCCGACCTCTTCCAGGGTATAACTGCGGCCATCCTGCAGGCCAAAGCGCAGGCGCAGGATGCGTGCCTCGCGTGGCGTCAGGCTGGTCAGGATATCTTCCAGCTTTTCCTGCAGCAGATGATGGTAGGCCGAGTCGGTCGGCGTCGGCGAGCTCGAGTCCTCGATAAAGCTCCCCAGCTCGCTGTCCTCCTCCTCGCCCACCGGCTTTTCGAGCGACAGGGGCCGCTGAGAGACCTTGAGCATCCACTGCACCTTCTGAGGCGGCAGACCGAGCTCGCTGGCGATCTCCTCAGGCGTCGGCTGACGCCCCCAATCCTGCTCCAGTTGCTGCGACGTCTGATACACCTTGCGGATGCGGTCGCTCAGATGCACGGGCAGCCGGATCACGCGGCCCTGGTCGGCCAGAGCCCGGGTGATCGCCTGGCGGATCCACCACGTGGCGTACGTGCTGAAGCGATGGCCGCGCCGGTAGTCGAACTTTTCCACGGCCTTGATCAGCCCCAGGTTGCCCTCCTGGATCAGGTCGAGGAACGGCACGCCCTGGCCGAGGTAGCGCTTGGCGATGCTGACCACCAGGCGCGTGTTGGCCTTGATCAGGTGGGCGCGGGCAGCCTCGCCGCGCTCGACCACGGCCTCCAGCCGCTCTCGCTCCTCAGGTTCGAGGCTGTTCTTGCTGATGCGCCGGCGTGCGTTGCGGCCCTGCTCGTACTGCTTGGCCAGCCGGATCTCTTCCTCGGCGGTCAGCAGAGGCACCCGCGCCATCTCTTTGAGGTAGAGGCTGATGGTATCGTCGCTCGCAATCTCGCTCAGGTCGAGGATCTCCTCTTCTTCCTGCTCGGTGGCCTCTGCCTTCACCTCTTCCTTAGCCTCCTCGTCGTAGACGATCTGGATGCCTTCTTCATTGAGGTAGATCAGCAGATCCTCGAGCTCAGCGAGGTTCTCTTCGGCCTCTGGAAAGGCTTCCATCATATCGTCGAGCGTCAGACACCCCTGTTGCTCCGCCTTGCTCAGCAGCGCCTGCTTCGCCGCCTCTTTGTTGTTCTTCTCATTCACTTCAACTTTGCCCATCGACACTACCCATCCCAGCAGCCGGGCTTGACCCGGATGATGATCTGCGCCGTCGTGATCGCTCAGCCTCCTGGCACACAGAATCCGCCGCGGCTGAACCCCGTCGGCGGACTTGTGAACGCATGGAAAACACAACCCGTATTCGGTTCCGGGTTAACCTCCGACGGCTATTCGCAACCTCGAATGACTTCCTCCCGTCCCTGTGGAAAGCGCCCACCCCTATTGTGGGCATTGCTCGCCAGACCGTGCTAATTATAACACAGTTGTGTATCTATGTCAAGAGTTGTGCAGGAATCCTGAAAATCTCTCCCATGAATGCAGGATACGCCCTACTTCTGCGCCCGGGGGCCGCGGGTGAGCGACGGCGGCCGTGCCCGATAGGGACAGGCCGGGCAGCGACGGCTTGACCACGGGGCACACCGTCGCCCGTGCCCATGAGCCCAGCAAGCTGCGTACCACTGCGGGGTATGGACCAGAGGCTCAGGCCGCGGGGCTGCCACCCACCGCCGCGCGGCCCGCCAGGAAGGCTGCCCGGTTGACCTCCAGCGTGCGCGGCGGCACCCGCTCCGCGATCGACTGCAGCCACAGGTCGGCGGGCACCTCTACCAGGCACGAGAGCGCCCCCAGAAGCACAACATTGCTCGCGCGGGGGTTGCCCAACCGCTCAGCCAGCGCCAGGCCGGCCACCCGGTGTACGCTGGCGGCGATGGCGGCCAACACCTGGCGCACCTGCTCATCCGTCGGGTACACGTCGCTGCCCACGTTCACAGAGACCGGCGGGATGGCGTGGTCGTTCACCACAACAACGCCGCCCGGCCTCAGGAAGTGGGCGAAGCGCACCGCCTCCAGCTTTTCGAAAGCCAGCATCAGGTCGGCCTCACCGCGCCCGATCAGCGGCGAGAAGACATGGTCGGCCCAGCGTACATGGCTGATGACGCTCCCTCCCCGCTGGGCCATGCCGTGCACCTCGGACTTTTTCACGTCGTACCCGGCGCGCAGGCCCGTATCGGCCAGCACGTCGCTGGCCAGAAGCGTGCCCTGGCCACCAACGCCCACCAGGAGAAAGTCCAGCTTGCTCACCAGAGACCTCCCAAAGAGAACGGAACTGAAGGAACTAGAGGAACTGATGGAACTGAGACACTGCTCTCCATCAGTTCCTCAGTTCCCCAGATCCTTCAGTTCCCTCAGTTCGTTCCAATCGCGCCTCGGTTGCACACCTGCGCGCAGGTCTCGCAGCCTGTGCAGAGCAGGGGGTCGATGCGCACCAACGCGCGGCCAGAGGCCGTCTTGACGTCACTGCGCATCAGGGCGGGGCAGCCGATCTGCAGGCAGAGGCCGCAGCCGTTGCAGCGCCCGGTATCCACCTGAAGCGCTTTCCAGGTGGGGCGCACCGCCGGCAAGAGGGCGCAGGCGCGGCGCGCAATCACCACCGCGGGCTCGGCGCAATTGATCGCCTCGCGCACCGCCTCTTCCACAGCCTTCAGATCGTAGCTATCGACGGTGTACACCCTCTCGATGCCCAGGCTGCGCGCCAGGGCCGCCAGGTCGACCCGCACCGTCTCCTCGCCGCGCAGTGTGCGGCCTGTGCCGGGGTTCTCCTGGTGGCCGGTCATGGCCGTGGTGCCGTTATCGAGGATGATCGTGGCCGCCGTGCCGCGGTTGTAGGCCGCGTTGACGAGGGCAGGGATGCCCGAGTGGAAAAAGGTCGAGTCGCCGATGACGGCGACATTCTTCTGCGCCAGGCCGGCGCGCGCCACGCCATGGGCCACGCCGATGGAAGCGCCCATGCAGCCGCAGGTGTGCAGGGCGCTCTGCGGGGGTTGGAAGGCCAGGGTGTAGCAGCCGATGTCGCCGTTGACGATCAGTTTGAGCTTGCGCAAGACGTGGAACACTGCCCGGTGGGGGCAACCTGGGCACAGGATCGGCGGCCGAGGCGGGAGCGGCGGCGTAGGCACGTCGGCGCATGGCGTGCGGCTGCTCTCCGGCAGCAACCCTGCGCGAATGGCGCACTCGCGCACGATGGCCGGGTTCAGCTCGCCGCAGCGGGGAAAGATCGCCCTGCCTTCGGTGCTGATGCCCAGCAGGCAGAGCTCCTCCTCCAGGAAGGGGTCCAGCTCCTCCAGCACGATCAGCCGCTGGACTCCGGCGGCGAACTGGCGCGCCAGCCCGGCCGGGATGGGATAGGTCATGCCGAGGCGCAGGATCGAGGCATTGGGGAAGACTTCACGGGCGTACTGGTAGGCCACGCCGCAGGTCACAATGCCCAGGGAGCGGTCGCGCCACTCCACCCGGTTGCAGGGCAGCTCCTCAGCACGGGCCGCGATGCGGCCGATGCGCTCCTCGATCACCGGGTGGCGGCGCCGGGCGTTGCCGGGCACCATGACATACTTGGCGGGGTCGATGCGGTAGGGGCCGGGCATGCCCCTCTCGGGTGCGCGTTCGCCCAGCTCCACCACGGTGCTCGAATGGGCGATGCGCGTGGTGGGGCGCAGCATCACGGGTGTGTCGAACTCTTCACTCAGCTCCAATGCCAGCCCCACCAGGTCTTTCGCCTCCTGGCTGTCGCTGGGCTCCAGGCAGGGGATGCGCGCGAACTTGCAGTAGCGCCGGTTATCCTGCTCGTTCTGCGAGCTGTGCATCTCGGGGTCGTCGGCCGAAACGAGCACCAGCCCGGCCTCCGTGCCGGTCATCGAAGCATAGAAGAGCGAGTCGGCCGCCACATTCACGCCCACATGCTTCATGACGGCCATGGCCCGCACCCCTGCGTAGGCCGCGCCGACGGCCACATCCAGGGCTACTTTCTCGTTGGGAGCCCACTCGGCCACGACGTCCGGATAGCCGGCCAGGCTCTCCAGGATCTCGGTGCTTGGCGTGCCGGGGTACGCTGATGCCACCCGCACACCGCTCTCCCATGCCCCGCGGGCGATGGCCTCATTGCCCGATAGCAGAACCCTCCTGCTCACCTTGCCCTCCCCCCTTGGAAGGAGGCGCCGGGGCCAGAGCAGCCAGGATCTCATCCTGGGTCTCGGTCATCCGGCGCCAACCGGCCTCGTCGGCATCGTCGAGGCCCAACAGGTGCAAGACGCCATGGATCGTCAAGAGCTGCAACTCGCGCGCCACCGGGTGCCCTGCCGCCTGCGCCTGCTCCTCTGCTCGGGGGTAGGAGATCACCACGTCGCCCAGGTAGCCAGCGTAGCCCTCGGGTGTGACGAAATCCTCGTCCAGGGTCCCGGGAAACGCCAATACGTCGGTCGGCACATCCAGGTCGCGGAACTCAAAGTTCAGAGTGCGGACCTCTTCGTCGTCGGTGATGACAAGCGTCACCTCGCCGTCCTCAAGGCCCTGGTGCTGCGCCGTGGCCGCCACGGCCTGTCGCAGAAGGGCCTGGTCGACCAATGGCTCGTACTGGGGAGCAATCTGGACATCCACCAGCACTGGCATGATACACCTCACACTCAAGTGTTCAGGGAACCAGTGGAACCAACGGGAGTGGAGGAAATGAAGGGCATCCTCTGGCCCCCCTCGACTCCGGCAGTCTCTCCGGTTCCCTCAGCTCCTTCGTTGTCACCCCTGTGGCGCCGGGGTGCGCTCGAGCAGCCGCGTGCCATTGGCGTACACGCCCCGGTACTCCGGTGGAAGCAGTTCCGCCAGGCGCAGCATCACGCTGTCGGCCAGCTCTAGCAGTTCCTCCGAACGCGGCTTGTGGTCGAGCGCCGGCAGCTTGAACGGCCGGCCCACGATGATGCGCACCCTGGCCCGCCGCAGGTGCAGCAGGGAGGGGAAGATCTGCTCCACGCCCGTCACCGCCACCGGCAGGATCGGTGCCCCGGAGAGGTAGGCCAGATAGGCTACGCCCCCGCGCGCCGCCTGCAGTTGGTACGTTGGGCTGCGCGTGCCCTCCGGCGCAATGCCGAACACGCCGCCCCGCCTGAGCACCCCCAGAGCCATGCGCAGTGCCCGGCGGTCCACTTCGCCACGATTGATGAACCAGGCCCCCACCGCGCGCAACAGCACGCCCAACGGGCGACCCGCCCACTTGCGGGCGGCGAAGAGCGATACCTGCCAGGGCATGGCCACCATCACCGCCGGCGCATCCAGCATGTGGACATGGTTCATGGCCAGGATCAATGGCCCGCCTGGGGGGAGGTTGTCAGACCCCACGATCTCATAGTGTGAGCACACACGATAGAACACGCCAAGCAACCCACGGGCAAGCCAATAGAAGGGGCGCATCCGGGCAACCTCACGGACCTTGGGCTCAACTCACCGGGAAACATCAGTGCCTGGCCTATTCTACCACGGATTCTGCCGGAGACAAGGACAAGTCGCCGAGCAACTCTGGGGAAGCGCAGCGGGTCCCCCATGTCCTCGGTCGATGCACCGGGGGCCGGTGCGGGGCAGGGGCGTCGCAGTGGGATGCCAGAGTGGCAGAGCCGTCAGTCTCGCGTTGACGCGCTGCTCATGCGTTGCTCGCCGATGTCGAGGGCTGTCTGCTGGAGGAGGTCATCCATCAGCGAGTGGGCCGTGCGGCCGCGCAGGCTGCTCTCGGGCGCCACGATGAGCCGGTGCTCCAGGATGGGAGCGGCCAGTTGTTTGACATCATCGGGCAAGACATAATCTCGGCCGCGGAGCGCTGCCAGGGCCTGGGCTGCCTTGAAGAGGGCGAGGGTGCCCCGCGGGCTGGCACCCAGGGCCAGGTCGGGGTGGCGCCGGGTGGCCTCGACCAGGCGCAGGATATAGTCCTGCACGGTCTCGTCGACGTGCACCTCCCACACCTGTTGCTGCAGGCTGGGGATCAGCCGGCCGTCGACCACCGGCTGAAGGCTTTCGATGGGGTGGCGGCGGCGCAGGTTGGCGACGATGCGACGCTCCTCTTCGCGGGTGGGGTAGCCCAGGCGCAGGCGCATGAAGAAGCGGTCGAGTTGGGCCTCGGGCAGCGGGAAGGTGCCCTCGTACTCGATCGGGTTCTGCGTGGCCAAGACCAGGAAGGGCCGCTCGAGGGGGTGGGTCACGCCATCGACCGTCACCTGTGCTTCGCCCATGCACTCGAGCAGCGCCGACTGGGTGCGCGACGTGGCGCGGTTCAGCTCATCGGCCAAGAGGACGTTCACAAAGACCGGGCCGGGGCGGAACTCGAACTCGCCCGACTTTTGGTTGTAGACCGAGACGCCGGTCACGTCGTTGGGCAAGAGGTCAGGGGTGCATTGCAGGCGTCGGAAGGTGCCGCCCAACGAGAGGGCCAGCGCCCGGGCCAGCATCGTCTTGCCCACGCCGGGCACATCCTCGATCAGCACGTGGCCGTCGCAAAGGAGCGCCACCAGCAAGAGCTCGATGGCCGGCCGCTTGCCGACGATCACGCGCTCGACATTGTCGGCGACCTGCTGGGCGAAGGACGCGATGGGGTTCATGGGACCCTCCCTGGGCGGTTGGAGCCCGGTGGCCTGCAGTCCGTGGTGGCGGCCGCGTGCTCTGCCGGCCACGGATGACGGGGTCACGGGGCCCCCACCTACGCCATGCGCACGACGACCCTGGCCTCGCTCCAGAGCTGCTCGAGGTGGTAGTAGGCGCGGCGTTCGGGCGAGAAAAGATGCACGATCACCCCGCCCAGGTCGGCCAGCACCCAGCCCGACTCGGGCTCGCCCTCGATGCGCAGCACGCGCTGGCCCTCGGCATGCAGCCCCTCGACGAGAGCATCGGCCAGGGCGCGAAGCTGGCGCTCGGTGGTGCCGGTCGCGATCACGAAATAGTCGGCGAGGATGGTATGGCCGCGCAGGTCGAGCACGACGATATCTTCGGCCATCTTGTCGGCCAGGATGTCGGTCACCTTTCTGGCCAGTTCGGATGTCTCCAGTTCTCTGCCTCCTTGGTGGTTGATGGTCAGTAGTCAGTGGTTCGTTGCCCATAGCGGCCCTTGGGTGGGGCGTGATGCTGGCGGCTGGCAACTCACGACTGACCGCGGACCATTCACGGTTGACCATGACAAAGCTGCGCCCTCAGAGCCGAGCCAGCACCTCCCCCATCCGCTCACAGTGCGTGCCACGCCAGTAGAAGCGGTTGCAGGTGGGGCATAGCCTGAACTCCCGCTGGGTCACAAAGGTGTATGGAGGCACATAGCCCCAGGCCCAACTGTGGGGTACGTCTTCGAGCGGGTCGTTGCAGACCGGGCAGCGCGAGAGATAGCCCTCGGCGTCGAGCCCCAGGGCGCGGGCGACCTGGGCGAGTTGGGCCTCGACGTGCTCGCTCTCGATAAGCAGCGTGCGCACGCCCGGGCGGCGGGCCAGGGCGCGGTCGCGCGTAAGCAAGGTACGCCCTTCGGAGCGGGCACGGCGGGCAAGCTCGTCGTCGGACCAGCGCGGGCTGTAGAGTGTATCGTAGCCCAGGATGCGCAGCCAGCGCGCCAGCCTGCCCAGCATCGCGTCAGCGAGGAGCCTTGGCCTCAATTGGCCGCGGCGCGCTGGCGTAGCGCCAGGCCCAGCATCACGGCCACCCCTGCAGCTACTGTGAGGGCACCCTGTTTCAGCGTCATCGCCGGGCGGTAGATGCCCAAATAGCTGTTGTCGGGCGAAAAGTAGCGCTGCGTGATACGCTGGATATCTGCCGGGGTGACCCGATCGATGCACTCGCTGTACTCCGGTACGCACTGTTCCGCCCGGCACCACACGCTGTAACCGGCATAGAGCCAGGCCAGGGCAGCGTTGGATTGGGTCGTCAGTGCGAACTGACCCTTCAGCAGGGCTTTGGTCTCGCGCACCTCCTCGGCAGGCGCGGGCTCCCGAGAGAGCCGCGCGAGCTCAGTCTCCACGGCATCGAGGATGGTATCCATGTGGGCCGTGTCGGCCTCGGTGCGGATGACAAAGTAGCCCGTGTCGCTCAAGGTGACGTTGAAGGCGCCGATGGCATAGACCAGGCCGAGCCGCATGCGCAGCTCGTCGGTCAGCCGGTTGCTCAGGAGCTCGGCGAGCACCTCGATGGCGGCCGCATCGGGGTGGCCTGCGCCCACCGTGCGCGCGCCGCGCCGCATCACCGAACGATCGGCCAGGCCTGGCCCGCGCAGCACTACGCGCACCGGCCGGCCCACCGGTTGCGGAGCCGGCGGGGTGGCCGGGATGGGGCCAGGGGCAAACCCTGCCAGGGATTGCCCAACCGCCTCGCGTACTCTCTCGGGAGCCGCGTCGCCCACCACCACGAGCGCCATGTTGTTGGGCCGATAGTAGCACTGGTAATGTTCAAGCAGCATGGCGCGGTCGATGCGCGCCAGCGAATCGTCCTCACCGGCCACCCGCAGCCCCAGTGACGACCGGGGGTAGAGGCGCCGGCGCACCGCCATGCCCAGGTCATAGCCCAGGCCCCAGGATTCCAACGCTTCCAGCAGGCGGCTCGAACGCCCGCCCTTCTCCTGGATCAGCACACTCCGCTCGCGCTCGATCTTGTCGGGCGGGAGGGTCGAACGGAAGACGATTTCGGCCAGCCAATCGAGGGCGAGCTCGAACTCCTCGGTCAGGAGGTGCACCTCAAACGCGGTGTGCTCGTAATCCGTCTGGGCGTTGAAATACCCCCCGTGGCGACGGATGGCCTCCTTGATGTCTTCCTCGCTCCAACGAGCTGTGCCGTCGAAGAGCATGTGCTCCAGGAAGTGCGAGATGCCGTTGTTGTGGCGCGTCTCGTGGCGGGCGCCGACGCGCACCAGCAGGATGAGCGACACCGTGCCCGTGCCCGGGCGCTCCTTGTGCCAGACTTCCAGGCCGTTGGCCAGCAAAAAACGGTCCACGGATGACTGGGTCTGGCGGGTTGCACTGGTGTTCTGCACCTCCGGCAAGAGAATCCCCTTCGCTAGGCCGTGAGGCAAACCGGTTGGGCCCCGAAGGCGACTCTGCCGCCGGAGAAACCCAAGCTCTGCGGAGGCCGAGCCCGGAGGCCCAGCCTGCATACTCGTGGGTAGCATTCTACGCTGCCTGGGGGAGGGTGTCAAAGGCAGCGGGGTGTATCCCAGAATCGTCGGTGAGTCTGTGGGCCAGGATTCAGGGTCTGCGCTTGGGCCTCGCGCAGCGGCGACCGTCCCATCGCGCTCCCGCACACCCCGCCCACCCGCATCCTCGCCGGCCAGCGTCGCCTCGAGAGTCATTCTGAGTATCCCAGGGTTCCGGGAACCCTGGGATACTGTTGATGGCATTCCCTGCGCAGGCCCGGAGCTGAAAGTGACTGTGCTCGTGAGGGGCGCGTTGCATGACGCTCCGGGCTGAGAATGGCGCCGCCTGGCACAGGGTTCCGGGAACCCTGGGGTACTCAGGGTGACATAGGCCGGACTTGGGAAAAGCCCTGGCCCTGCCCGTGTAGACCCTTGCGGAGAGGCTGCACTTGGCGTAAGATATCCGCGCATTCGTCGGCGCTGGGGCGGCAGTGGCGGGGCCGGGCGCCGCAAGGGGAGGGGAGGTAACCGTCCTGCCCGGTTGGCCGGCCCGGCCGCAGCTCAGCCAGGAGCACATGCAACGAAGGAGTGAGGGGCATGAACCGTATGGCACGGCTCACCTACCTGCAGCGGCTGTTCTACCGCAACCCGCGGGGCTATCGCTCGTCGGAGCTGGCAGAGTTGTGTGGCACCAGCCAGCGCAGCATCAACCGCGACCTGGAGGAGCTCCAGACCGAGCCTTACTATCTGCCGCTGGTGTTGGACGACGACTGGCGTTGGCGCTTGATGGAAGGCCACCGCTTCACCCTGCCGCCGGTGCACCTGTCACTGCAGGAGGCAGCCTCGCTTTACCTGGCGGCGCGCTTGCTGGCGCGGGTGTCGGACGAGCCGAACCCGTTCGTGGGTCGGGCGCTGATGGCGCTGGGCGAGGCGCTGCCGCCCGAGGTGGGGGCGCAGGTGCAGAAGGTGGCGGCCACGCACCTGGGCGATGCCGACAGCCGGTTCGCCAAGGTGTTCGAGGTCATCACCCTGGGCTGGGCCACCGGCCGCAAGGTGCGTATCCGCCACCAGGGCCTCCACAGCGCGCACATCCGCGAGTACGTCCTTTCCCCCTACCTGATCGAGCCTTCGAGCGTGGGCTATGCGACCTATGTCATCGGCTACGCCAGCTACTTCGAGGCGGTGCGCACCTTCAAGCTCGAGCGCATCTCGGAGGCCGAGCTGCTGAGCGAGACCTTCGAGGTGCCCGAGGAGTACTGTGGCCTGGCGCTGCTCTCGCGCGCCTGGGGGGTGATGTACGGCGACGAGACGACGCAGGTCACGCTCCGCTTTTCCCCTGCGGTGGCGCGGCGGGTGAAGGAGAGCCGCTGGCACCCGAGCCAGGAGATCGAGGATCGCCAGGATGGCGGCTGCATCCTGCGCGTGGAGGTGCCGCATCTCCTGGAGATGAAGCCGTGGATCCGCAGTTGGGGGCCGGATTGCGAGGTGCTGGCGCCCGAGGCGCTGCGGCAAGAGGTGGCGGAGGAGATGCAGAGGGCGGCGGAGGCATACCGCCGCGACCCTGCCTCAGGAGCTTCGCTCTGACCATTCGGTGCCTGGCCACCACAGGCCGGAAGAGCCGCTAACGGGGCGCGAAACGTGCCGCGAGGCGGCGCAGGTCCGCCATCTTGGCTTCCATGCCAGCCACGACTTCGAGGGAGATGGTGGCCTGCGGGGTCTGCCTCGAGATTGCTGCATAGAAGGGCTCCAGGTCGATGGTTCCATGCCCGAGGGGCGCGTGGCTGTCGTGGGTGCCGTCGTTGTCGTGCAGGTGGACGTGGCGAAGCCAACGGCCCATCCGGCGCACCCACTCGGGCGCGTCGAGCGCCGAGAAGAGGTGCTGATGGCCGACATCCAGGCACAGGCCCAGGAAAGGGCTGTCGACCTCGCGGACGAGGCGGACCAGCGGGTCCGGCGACTGCTCCGTGTCGTTCTCGAGCACGACCTCGATGCCGGCGCCGGCCCAGCGGCGACTCTCCTCCTGCCAGAACTCCCCACACCTCTCGAGCCATGAGTCCTGCAATCCGAAGAGGTCGATCTCTGGCCCATACCCACTGTGCAACACGACGCGGCTCGCCCCGAGCTGCACGGCGACGTCGAAGGTCATGTCGAGCCGGCGATTGACAGCATCCCGCAGCAGGTGGTCGATGTGCGCATACTGCATGCCGATGAACGGGCCGTGCACGGCAATCGGGCCGCGGAACCGGCTGCGGATGGCCCGGTGCAGGGCGAGGCGCACTTGCCAATGCTGCTCAGACTGGACGCCGACCATGCCATAGCTGCCGAGTTCGATGCCGGCGCCAAGCCCGGCGATTTCGGGCAGGAAGGGGAGCGCCTCTGGCTCTCCGCCCGTGCAGATCATCAGGTCCATCGCGAGGTTCTCCTTTCTGCTGCGCATCGGCGGCCGCCGGGCGAGGCACCGCCGGGCGAGGCACCGCCTCGCCCCTACATGAAACTGGCTGGGTCCACATCCACCCGCCAACCGCGGGGGATGGGGGTGGCGCTCAGGAAGGGTAACGGGTCGGCGCCACGCAGGATGATCTGCCAGCGCCATTGGCCGCGCAGCTTTTCCAGGGGGCAGGGCGCGGGGCCGATGACGCTGAGCCCGCCCAGGCCCTGGCGGCGGGCCTCGCCCTGCAGGCGGCCGGCCAGCTCCACGGCCTGCTGGCGGGCGCGGCCGGGGTCGTCGTCGGCGTAGGTGAGGCGCACCAGGCGACCGTAGGGCGGGTAGCCGTGCTGGCGGCGGAAGGCCAGCTCGCGCGCGAGAAAGCCGGCATAGTCGTGGCGGCTCGCTGTCTGGATGGCATAGTGCTCGGGGGTGTAGGTCTGCACGATGACGCGCCCGCCCAAGGGGCTGCGGCCCGCGCGGCCGGCCACCTGGGTGAGGAGCTGGAAGGTGCGCTCGGCGGCGCGATAGTCGGGCAGGTGCAGCGATGTGTCGGCGCTGATGACGCCGACGACGGTGACCAGCGGCAGGTCGAGCCCCTTGGCGATCATCTGCGTGCCGACCATGACGTCGGCCTCATGTTCCACGAACCGGCGCAGGAACTCTTCGTGGCTGCCGCGGCGTTGGGCGGTGTCGCGGTCCCACCGCACGACGCGCGCCTGGGGAAAGGCTTCGTGGACCGCCTCGACGACGCGCTGGGTGCCCAGGCCAAAGTACTTGATGCGCCGGCTCAGGCAGTGGGGGCAGACGGCCGGGGGCGCCTGGTGGTGGTTGCAGTGGTGGCATACCAACTCCTGGCGCGCGCTGTGGTAGGTGAGCGAGACCTGGCAGCGCGGGCAGGTGAGGGCACGGCCACAGTCGCGGCAGAGGACAAAGGTGGCGCTGCCCCGCCGGTTGAGGAAGAGGATGACCTGCTCATGGGCGGCAAGGGCCTCGGCCATGGCGGCGACCAGAGCGCGGCTAAAGATGCTGCGGTTGCCCGCCTGGAGCTCGTGGCGCAGGTCGACCACCTCGACGGGCGGCAGCGGCGCGTAGAGGAGGTTGGCCGCATCGAGCGGTCGGGTCACCGCCGAGGCGCCGAGGCCGCTGAGGGGTTCATGCTCCTCGCTGCTCTCTACTCCTGTAGCCACAGCCCTCGTGGTTGGCGACTCGGCGTTATCAGTCTCTGGGCGGTGAACCACCTCCCGGCCCAGAGGTTGCAGGCGCTCGAGTCGCTCGGGCAGGCCGAAGCGGGCGCGCTGCTCTTCGAGTTGCTGGCGGTGGGTGAGCACGCGCTGCGGCAGGCTGAGCAGGGTGTAGGCGCCGGTGCGGGCGCGGTAGGCGCTGACGACGTCGGGCGTGGCCGAGCCGAGGACGACGCAGGCGCCCGTGTGCCGGCCGAGGGCCACTGCCGCGTCGCGGGCGTGGTAGCGTGGGGTGACCTCCTGCTTGTACGAGGGCTCGTGCTCCTCGTCGACGACGATGAGGCCCAGGTCGCGCATGGGGGCGAGCAGCGCCGAGCGGGGGCCGATGATGACATCGACCCGGCCCTGCATGGCGCGGCGCCACTGGTCATAACGCTCGCCGGCGCTGAGCCGGCTGTGCCAGACTCCCACCCGCCCCGGGAAGCGTGCCGCCACGCGGCGGATGGTCTGGGGGGTGAGGGCGATCTCGGGCACCAGGATGAGGGCGCGCCGGCCCTGGGCCAGGGCCCTGGCGACGGCCTGCAGGTAGACCTCGGTCTTGCCTGAGCCGGTGACGCCGTGCAGCAGGAAGGTGTGGTGCAGGCGCGAGGCGAGGGCAGCGCCGATCGCCTGCACGGCCCGCTCCTGCTCGGGGGTCAGGCGGGGTGGCTCGCTGAGCACGAACTGGCGGCCGGCCAGTGGGTCGCGCCAGACCTCGCGCTCCTCAGCCTGCAGCAGGCCGCGCTCACAGAGGGCCGTGACCGTCTGCCGCGTGGCCCCGGTCGCCTCCGCGACGCGGCTCAGGGGCAGCCAGCCATCGGCCGCCGCGGGCGCCTGCTCGACCAGGTAGCGGTAGACGGCGAGTTGGCGCGGGGCGCGGGCAAGCGCTTTCAGGGCCTGGTCGACGGCCGGGAGGGGTTGGCCCTCGGCACAGCCGCCTTCGGTCTCCCCATCTGAGGAGCCTGGCCCAGTGCCGACCGCGGAAGGGGGGAGGGGGCGCAGGAAAAGCTCGGTCTTGGGCCGCACGGCCGGCGGCCGGTCGCCCTGCCAGCGGGCCACGAGCCCGCGCTCGACGAGGGCGTCGAGCGCAGCACGCCAGCCCGCAACCCGCGCCAGGTGGGCCACCCGCTTGAGAGGCACCGGGCCCCGGCCCAGGAGCGCCTGCCATACAGCGCGCTGGTTGGGGGTGAGGGCAGCATCGGCTGGCAGCTCCCCTGCAGGCTCCACCCAGGTCTCGGTGGCCTGGCCCATCCCAGGTGGCAGCATCGCCCAGAGGGCGCGCCCGAAGGGGGCCAGGTACTCGCGGGCCATCCACGCAGCCAGGGCAATCTGAGATGGAATGACGACCGGCTCCTCGTCGATGAGCGCTTCGATCTCGAGGGTCTCGACCGGGGTTGAGGCGTCGAGGGCGGCGACGATTCCGGTGAGGCAGCGGCCGCCGAAAGGCACGCGAACCAGGTGGCCGGGCTGCAGGCGGCCCCGGAGCGCGGGCGGGATGGCGTAATGGTAGCCTTCAAGCCCCTGTCCGGAGGGCAGGGCTGAGCGGCGCACGGGCGCATTCACAGCGACGATGGCATAGAGCAGTGTGTCCGTCGCCACGCGGACTCCTTGTGCGTTCCCGTATCCCTCTGCCCGTTTCGCAGGCTGATGAGGGAAGGGCGATGGTTCGATGGGGTGCGCTTGCCCCCTTTGCTGCCGCAGCTTGAAGGGGGCGCCGTCCGGGCTTTACGCTTCGCGCTACACCGGAACGTACCCTTTCAGGGGCCGGGTTCCTGCCGCGCAAGGTGGCCGGCGCCTACCTGGATGGCCCGCGGCTGCTCCCGCCATCGGCGCCGTCGAGCGAAGCATAGGCGCCGTGCTACGAGAACACGACGGCCGCATAGCCGACGAAATCGTCGGGGCTGCCCAGGGGCTGCACCTCGTAGCTGGTGGTGTGCTCGAGGAGGACCCCCTGCGTGGCGCCCAGGGCACGAGCCGCGGCCACGGTGGCAGCCACGGCGCCACCCCCGCACGCGCTGTGGTCGGCGGAGGCATGGGGCACAATCTCCTCAGCACGCAGGTGCACGACGTCGTCGAGCAGGCGCCGGTCGTTGTCCTTGGCCCAGGCCAACGCGGCTGAACCCACGCCGCGGGGGGCGAAGCCGTAGCGGGGGCCATAGTGGGTCAGATCGCTCGAGCCGAGCAGGAAGACTCTGCCCCCCTGTGCCTGCACAGCGCGGGCCACGGCCTCACCCACGGCCGGTGCCTGCCGCTCGGGCGGCACCACGAGGGGCACGATCGTAGCATCGGGCCACAGGTATTTGATGAAGGGGAGTTGCACTTCGATGGAGTGCTCCTCGCTGTGGGCGCGCTCATTTTCGGTGACGTCGCTGCCTGCCTCGCGCAGGATGGCCTCGGCCAGGGCGTGGTCCACCTGCAGGGAGCCGAGGGGCGTCTCCCAGGTGCCACGGCCGTAGAGCGCTGGCCTGCCCACACCCCAGGTGTGGACGGCGCCGAAGATGACCAGAGTGCGGGGCGAGCCGCTCCCGGCGAGCGCGGCAAAGGTCCGAGCGGCGGTGGGGCCCGAGTAGGCCCAGCCGGCGTGGGGCACGAGGCCGGCAAAGAAACCGTTGGCCGGTACCACCTGCCGCGCAGCCTCGAGCATGCGGGCGATCTCCGCGCGAGCATGGGCCGGGTTCGCCGGGTAGAACATGCCAGCGACGACAGGTTCGCGCTGCATGGCAACACCTCCCCCCAGTTGCATCAATTCCCTGCTACAGGCTTACCCTCCGTGGCACGGCACGGGACTTTTCGGCTTCGACGATGGACAGGATGCGGTGCACGGTGCAGTCGAGCTGGCCCTCATGATTGATCACGACATAATCGAACTTGAGGATCTCTTGCATTTCCTGGCGTGCGGTGGCGATGCGCCGCTCGAGTGCCTCGGGTGTTTCGGTGCGTCGGGCTTTGAGGCGGCGGATGAGCTCTTCTTCGGAGGGCGTCGTGAGGAAGATAAAGACGGCGCCGGGGATGAGCTGGCGTATGCGCGCAGCCCCCTGCACATCGACCCGCATCACCACATCGCGGCCGGAGGCCAGAGCCTCGCGAATGTGGCGCTTGGGGATGCCCTTGTATTCGCCGTAGACCACGGCGTGCTCGATCAGCTCCCCCTCGCGGATCATGCGCTCGAACTCGTCACGGCCGACAAAGTAATAGTCCACGCCGTGGACCTCGCCGGGGCGGCGCGGGCGCGTGGTCGCGGTGACGACGAAATGGCAGGGGAACCCCAGCTCCACCATGCGCTTGACCGTGGCGTCTTTGCCGGCCCCTGAAGGGCCGGAGATCACCAGCACCAGCGGCGCCGGGTGGAGGTAGGGGGTGAGGTCTACAGCGTCGATTGCTGTGCGTTCTCCGTGCGTCATCGCCGCGTCAGTCACGTTGTTGCCCCTTCCGGTTCTCGATGCGGTTCACGATGGTCTCTGGTCCAATCGCCGCCATGGCGACGTGGCCGCTGTCTAGGATGATCACGGCCTTGGTCTTGCGGCCATAGGTCATATCGATGGCCATCTGGCGCCCCTTCGCCTCCTGGATGAGGCGACGGACCGGGGCCGAGTCGGGGCTGATGATCGCCACGATGCGGTTGGCGGCCACGACGCTGCCAAAGCCCACGTGTACGAGCTCTGTACTCAAACCTTCCTCCAATGACAATCCGGACAGCCGGCCAGTTGCCGAGCCGGGGCTTTCCCGCTATAATGGTGTGGCAAGCCCCCGCTTTTCATAACGGAGGAGACTATGCCCATCTACGAATATCGCTGCCTGCACTGCGGCAGGCGGGTGAGCCTGCTCTTCCGCACCTATGCCGCCGCCAGCGAGGCCAGGCCCCGCTGCCCCGCCTGCCAGAGCGAGGAGCTGCGCCGGCTGGTATCGCGGGTGCGGCTCATGGGTTCGGAAGAGAGCCGCCTGGAGAACCTGGCCAGCCCAGACTCTCTCGGCGATGTCGATGAGAACGATCCGCGCAGCATCGCGCGCTGGATGCGCCGCATGGGCCAGGAGACCGGCGAGGACCTGGGCCCCGAGTTCGACGAAGTCGTCGACCGCCTGGAGTCGGGCCAGAGCCCGGAGGAGATCGAGCAGGACCTTCCCGGCCTCGGCGACGACGGGTCCGACGCCGGCCTGGACGATGACCTCTAGCGATTCGCTTTCAGCCTTCAGCGGCCAGTGCCCAGCGAGTCGCCGGATGCCCACCGCTGAAGGCTGGAAACTGATCGCTCTCAGAACTTTTCAAAGCGCGCCACGTCGAGGACAAAGATGGTCGCGCCGCCCACCTGCACCTCGACCGGGTTTGGCATGTACAGCTCCCCCGGCTCCATGACCGGCGGCAGGGGGTTGACGTACTCGGTGCGGGTGTGGCAGTTCTGGCGGATGACGGCCAGAGCCTCGCTGACCTTATCCTCCTCGGTGCCGATCAGGATGGTGGCGTTCCCCTCGCGCAGAAAGCCGCCGGTGGTGCTGATCTTGGTGGATCGGAAGCCATGCTCTCTGAGCGCCAGCGTGAGCTGGTCGGCGTCGTCGCTGTGCACGATGCTGAGGATGAGTTTCACCTTTCTGTCCCCCCTTTCTTGCCGCTACGGATGAACACCACACTGGGCGGAGCATGCGGTTAGCCGTGGCGCCGGAGTGCCGCGAATGGCCGAAAGCGTCACCACGAAGGCAAGTTCAGGCCTGAAGGAGGGCCTCCACGCGCTGCCGGACCTTCTCGTGCAGCACGTCTACCGGCTGCCGGGCGTCGAGGACGCACCAGCGCTCGGGCTCCTGTGCCGCCATAGCGAGATACCCCGCGCGCACGCGTTCGTAGAAGGCCAGCTCCTGCTGGTCCATGCGCGTCAATTCGCCCTGCTCGCGCTCATAGGCCAACCGTTTGCGCTCCAGCCCCATCTCTACCGGCAGGTCGAGGTAGATCACCAGCTCTGAACGTAGGCCGCCGGTTGCAAAGAGGGTGATCTGTCGCAGCGCCGCCAGGTCCAGGCCGCGCCCGTAGCCCTGGTAGGCGTAGGTTGACTCGAGGTAACGGTCACAGAGCACGACAATGCCTGTGGCCAACGCCGGGCGGATGACCTCGGCCACCAACTGGGCGCGGGCGGCAGAGTACAGCAGGACCTCCGTCTCGGGCTGCATAGCGGTGTTGCCGACGTCGTGCAGCACGGTGCGGACCTGCTCGCCGATGCGCGTCCCGCCGGGTTCGCGGGTCGCCAGGACCCGTACTCCGCGCCGGGCCAGGTGCTCTTGCAGCAGGCGGAGCTGGGTCGACTTGCCGCTGCCTTCCGGGCCCTCCAAGGTGATCAGGTGGCTCATCGGTCATTCAGAAAGATGCGCACGCGGCGATGGGGCTCCTTGCCGGAGCTCCGCGAGGTCAGGTTCGCTTGGCGCGCGAGTTCGTGTTGTTGCCTCCGCACGTAGGCGCTCTGTGGGTTCAGCTCCACGGATGTGGCAGCGCCGCTGAGGATCCTGGCAATGGCCTCTTCCGTCTCTTTCATTGCCGATTGGTAAGGGTCCTCCTGCACCTGCAGGCCAAAGATATCGGCCAGGTAGGCCTGGATCTGGCCCACGGTATTGCTGCGCAGCACGTAGACGGGCAGCCCGCGCCGTTCGGCATCGCTGATGAGCTGGGGCCGTTTGCGGTAGTAGCTGCGCAGGGTAAAGACCACGTCGGCCGAGCCGAGGTCATCGGCAATCGTCACCGGCACCTCGAGGGCCTTGGCTGCCTGCCGCAGGCGCCCCTGGTTCAGGCCGTACGGAAAGATGCGCAACGGCCGGCCTGGTGCCACAGCCGCGGGCGGGTGTGTGACCAGGGGCCGCCCCTCCGGGGCCTCCGCGTACTCCCGTGCGCGCTCGCGCGGCGGAGCCTCGCGCTCGGGCCGGGGCAGAGCCTCACGCATGGCTGGGCGCGCTGCAGCGCCCGCTCGGCCTGCGGCCCGCGGCATTTCTGCCCGCTCGATGTGCAGCCGGCCGGAGGCGTCGCGGTAGCGGATCTCGGGAGGGATAGGCCGGCCGCGGAGGAGGGCATCGACCGCCTCAGCCACGTCGTGGTGCACGGCCACACGGTCGCGCTCCTGGATCTCGACAACCACCTGGAAGGTAGGGGGCGCCTTGCGCTCGAGGACCGATTTCTGGGTGCCGCGGCGGCGGGCCTCCTCGTCGCTCAGCGTCACCGTCTGAATGCCCCCCACCAGGTCGGCCAGGGTGGGGTTCATCAGGATATTGTCGAGCGTGTTGCCATGGGCAGTGCCGACGAGCTGCACGCCGCGCTCGGCAATGGTGCGCGCGGCGGCGGCCTCCAGATCGTTGCCGATCTCGTCGATGACGATCGTTTCGGGCATATGGTTCTCCACCGCCTCGATCATCACCGCGTGCTGCAGGACGGGCGTGGGCACCTGCATGCGCCGGGCGCGCCCGATCGCGGGGTGGGGGATGTCGCCGTCGCCGCCGATCTCGTTGGAGGTGTCGACGATGACGACGCGTTTCTTGTCGGCCAGCACGCGGGCCACCTCGCGGAGCATCGTGGTCTTGCCCACCCCGGGGCGGCCGAGGAGGAGCACGCTGCGGCCCGATTCGACAATATCGCGGATGATGTCGATCGTGCCATAGACGGCGCGCCCCACGCGGCAGGTGAGGCCGACGACCTCACGCTCGCGGTTGCGGATGGCCGAGATGCGGTGCAGGGTGCGCTCGATGCCGGCGCGGTTGTCGTCGCCAAAGTGGCCGATGCGCTGGACCACATGGTCGAGCTCGTCGCGGTCGACCTCCTTGGAGGTCAACGTCACTTCGCCATCGACATAACGGGCCTCAGGCCTGCGGCCCAGGTCCAACACGATCTCGAGGAGGTCTTCTCCCCGGCCGATCTTGTGAAGCGCTTCGACAATGGTGGGCGGCAGGACCTCGACGAGCGCTTCCAGGTCGTCGGTGATCTCAATCTGAACTGATTGCGAAACCGTCTGATCTCCTGTACTCATACACACAATGCTCTCTCGTCGCCCACGGCCTGCCGGAAGCGCTATGCACCGGGTGCAGTGGGGTTGTCACTGGCTCCGTGCGCTTGTCGAGGGCGACCAAATGTCGGAATGGGCGGCACTCGGCCGGGCGGGCAGTGTGTTTCACCAGCCAGACCTGCACGGCCGACAGCTCGAAGCCCATGGCCAGCAGGGGGCCGCGCAGGCCAGCCTGATATTCGCGCACTGCACAGTACAATTCGGCGGCCGGCCAGACCCTGGCGATCAGGCTGCGGATCAGGTCGCCCGCATGCTTCTTGGCATCGGGGTTGAGCAAGACTCGCGCCCACGCCCCTTCGCGGCCGCGGCTGAGCCCCACATAGGCGGCCAGGTCGCTGCCGGATGACCACACATAGCCCTGCTCGTGGCTTACGCCCAGCCGGGCCAGGAGCGGCGCCGCACTGTTGGTGAGGTTCAGCCCCTCGGCGTGCTGAACGTGCGAGGGCACCACGCGGTTCACCAACTGCGACAGAGCCCACGCATCCCGCGGGAGGATGGGGCGCAGCAGGTCCTCGGTGCCGGGCGCGGGCTGCGGCATGTGCAGGCGGTAGACCTCCTCACGGGTGTAGGGGATGAACCCTGCCTGGCGGAACGCCTCCTCCTCCGGCCCACCCGCAGCCACGCCGGCGCGGATGCGCCAGGCACCCCAGGCGCCTGCCAGGCCGCACAGTTCGGCCAGTGGACCCACCCAGCCCTCGGCACTCTCCAAGTCGCTCGATGCCGTCCAGGGCGCCAAATGAATGACCTGCCACTCCCGACGTTCAGGGCAGGTCAGTACTTGCAGGAAGCCTTGCTCGCTGGAGCCCTCGCCCTGGCATATGTAGGTCCTGGTCAGGCTCAGATGCCGGGTCGGCAAGAGTTCTGCCAACGCAGTCTGAAGCGGGCTCACCCGCCAGAGCACAGCTCGCTGCATGTCGAGGGCGAGCCCTCGCCTTCTGAGGGTCCATAGCAGGCTCACGTCACCCAGGCCGAACGGGCGCGTCACCGCTCACCTCTTATCCACCGACTGGTCCACGGGCCCCTTTCTCCCCTGTGCCGTTCACCATGGCAAGGAAGTAGCGATGGAATCGGCGGTCGGCCGTCAGTTCCGGATGAAACGCAGTGGCTACCAGGTTGCCCTGCCGGGCCGCCACGATGGGGCCTTCGGGCAGGCGGGCCAGGATCTCCACGCCGGGCCCCACGCGCTCGATCCATGGGGCGCGGATGAACACTCCAGGGAAGGGCGCCTGGCCATTCTCCAGCGCCGGGATGTCGATCTGTTCAACAAAGCTGTGTACCTGCGCGCCAAAGGCGTTGCGGCGCACCACGATGTCCATCAGGCCCAGGAGCGGCTGGTCCAGACCGCCGATATCGCGTGCCATCAGGATCATACCGGCACAGGTGCCCCAGATCGGCAGCCCCTCGGCAGCCATGCGCCGCACCGGCTCGACCAGGCCATAGGCCACGGCCAGCTTGCCGATCGTCGTGCTCTCGCCGCCGGGCAGGATCAGACCGTCGAGGCCTGCCAACTGTTCGGGCAGCCGTACCTCGCGGGCCTCGACGCCCAGGCTGCTCAGGATGTGAATGTGCTCGATGAAAGCGCCTTGCAGCGCCAGGACTCCAATCCGTGTCATGGTAGCGTTGATCCCAATGTTCCCTTGAGCGAGGCCGGCCTCTCTACCAGCCGCGCTCAGCCAGCCGCTCGGAGGCCGGAATGGCGCTCAGCTCGATGCCGGGCATGGCCTCGCCCAGGCCCTTGGAGACCTCGGCGATGATCTTGGGATCGTTGTAGTGTGTCGTGGCCATGACGATGGCCCGGGCGCGCCGGGCCGGGTCGGCCGATTTGAAGATGCCCGAGCCCACAAAGACCCCGTCCATGCCGAGTTGCATCATCAGCGCCGCGTCGGCCGGCGTGGCGATGCCGCCCGCCGCAAAGTTCACCACCGGCAGCTTGCCGGTCTCGGCCACCTGGCGCACCAGGTCATACGGCGCCCCCATCTCCTTGGCCACGGCCATCAGCTCTTCGCGCGGCGTGGCCTGCAGGCGCTTGATCTCGCCCAGCACGGCGCGCGCATGGCGCACCGCCTCGACGACGTTGCCCGTGCCGGCCTCGCCCTTGGTGCGGATCATGGCCGCGCCCTCGCCGATGCGGCGCAGGGCCTCACCCAGATTGCGGCACCCGCAGACGAAGGGCACCGTGAAGGCGTGCTTGTCGATGTGATAGGCCTCGTCGGCGGGCGTGAGCACCTCGCTCTCGTCGATATAGTCGACCTCCAGCGCCTCGAGCACCTGCGCTTCGACAAAGTGGCCGATGCGGCACTTGGCCATCACCGGGATCGAGACGGCCTTCTTGATGCGCTGGATCAGCTCCGGGTCGCTCATGCGCGCCACGCCGCCGTGGGCGCGGATATCGGCCGGCACGCGTTCCAGCGCCATCACCGCCACGGCCCCCGCCTCTTCGGCGATCTTGGCATGCTCGGGCGTGACCACATCCATGATGACCCCGCCCTTGAGCATCTGGGCATGGCCGACCTTTACCGTCCAGTTTCCAGTTTCCCTTGCCACTGCGTCAACCCCTTGATCGGATAGCAGAACCGAACCTATGTTGCTGCCTGCCATTGTACTCTGATTGGGAAGCGTTGACAAGCGTCAGCAGTCTGTGGCGGCCCAGGAGTGCCGAACTCGTTCGGGCCGCGTTGCGGGATGGCGCGTAGCGCGATGTTTGGCGCCGGGTCGTAGCACGGCCCCAACAAGTTGGGGAGTCCGAGATCGGACTCGTCCCCGCCCCGAACCGCACCCTGTGGCCAGGACTCCGCTCATGACGGACTGTTCGGCCCCTCGCCGCTGTCAATCTGCCTGGTGGGCAGGTCGCCGGCCGGGCGCGCGGTCGAGTCGACCATCGCAGCGCTGCGCTGGGCCTCGCCCCAAGTGTGGCCAAAGCGGAGCCGGCGCCGGATCTCTTCCACCACCTCGGCCGGGGAGAGCGATATAAAGAGCTCCAAGCCCAGGATGAGGATGGCCAGGTCGTCGAGCTGGCCCAGCCCGACGAACAGGTCGGAAACGAGGTCGAGGGGGAAGAGCAAGTAGAGCACG
>Ga0272448_1002056_pt1 | contig 26036 bp, 25 predicted proteins | sample YNPCB0191_FD_202220 | JGI IMG/M metagenome (GOLD analysis project Ga0272448, IMG submission 202220) | Hot spring sediment microbial communities from Yellowstone National Park, WY, United States - YNP-CB-019-1 | ecosystem: Environmental > Aquatic > Thermal springs > Hot (42-90C) > Sediment... | reverse complement strand
AGAAACTTTGTGGGTATGCAGGGTGTCTATAACTTTTCAAATATTGACCACTACGGGACAAGACCTGAAAGCATGGTGCTTTTATCCGTAAGGGATGGAAGATGGTATCTTGAGAGGTCATTTTCATCTTTGTCCAGCTTTAGCCATATTTATGATGATGGCAGTAAGTGTTTTGTTCATAGGCTTGCCAGTATACTTCTTGCCCCTTCAGCATTTGCAGACAAAAAGGATGAAAAAGATCATGTGTTGTTAAAAACTTCTGTAATGGATGAAGATGCCGAGGTTACAAGGATAGACTATGATTTTTTCAGAGATTACTATGTTTATAAAAAGGGACTAATAAAGGCACTTTATGAGGAAGATGAGATAAAGGCAAGACAGAATATATATTGCCTCCTTTTATCTTCGTTGAACATAGATGATGATGAATCTTTCAGGGGCATGATTTTTGAGATATTTTCCATACTTTGCGATACTGCCCTTGAGAGGGGTGTAGATATAGAAAAGGTAGTAGAACTAAGAAAGGCTTTTATGGAGAAATGGCGGAAAATAAGGGACAGAGATGCGCTCTGCCTTGTTCTTATAAGAACCATGTATAATACAATGGAGATGATGACGAAGATAGAATTCTCAGATTCTGGTCTTTTTAAGAAGGTTATATCTTATATAAAGGGCCATTATAATGAAAACATAGGTGTAGAGAGGATAGCCCGTCATGTATGTCTAAGCCCTTCATATCTAATACATAGATTTAAGAAACAATTTGGTATGAATCTTACCGAATGCATAGCAATGATAAGGATAGAAAACGCCAAAGTTCTTCTCAAATCGACGAATGCATCCATTGGTGCAATAGCCCATGAGGTTGGTTATCAGGATCAATGTTATTTTACAAAGGTTTTCAAAAAACATACAGGATGTACACCAAAAGAATACAGAAAAAGTCCTGCGAGGGACATCCCTTTTAGATATGCCAATTCACTATGCCCTTGACAAAATATGAGTTATTGGTTAAGCTATTTATCACGGGCCCATAGCTCAGTTGGAAGAGCCACCGGCTCATAACCGGTAGGCCCCTGGTTCGAGCCCAGGTGGGCCCAATTTAACAATTATGGAATGTTACTGTAAAAAAATAAAATTTTTAATTTAAAGGGGGTGCTCCAAAAAGGTTCACCCCCTTTAAATTTTATGGAGGTATTGCATTGGAGCAAGAATTAAAGACCATTTATGAAGTTCAGTTATTAGAATCAAATATCATTAATAACGAAAAAAAGAAATTAATAGGCCCAAAGAAAATAGAGGAAATGGACAGAGAATTAGAAGAACTTAAAAACAAGGCCGAAAAGGAAAAGGCAGTAATAGATGAACTTGAAAAAGAAAGAAGAAAGAAAGAGAAAGACCTTGTTGTGGAAAAGGATAAGATAAAAAAGATAGAGGCGAAACTCTATGAAGTTAAAACAAACAAGGAGTATCAGGCCCTTTTAAAAGAGATTGAAATGGCAAAAGAGGAGATAGATAAAACAGAGGAAGATATAATCATTCTTATGGACAGGACAGAAGACTTAAAAAAGGAATATGCCGTTGTTCTTGAACAGTTGAAAAAAAGAGAAAATGAAATAAAGGCAGAGAAGGACAGATTATTAAACGAACTGACAAATATAGATAAGACACTGGAGGAACTGAAAAAACAGAGAAATCAATTGTTGAAAAATGTCAGTGAAGAGATAAGGAACATATATCTAAATCTTATTGAGAAAAGGGAAGGTCTGGCCGTTGTGAATGTGAAAAACGGTGTCTGTTTAGGCTGCTTTATGAATATCCCCCCTCAGCTTTTTATAGAGGTCACTAAAAACAACAGACTCATTACATGCCCCAGCTGTAATAGAATATTTTATTTTGTGGAAGACGTCTAATTTGGAATGGCATGCCTATATTGACGGTGCCTCATCAGGAAACCCCGGTGAATCCGGTGCCGGCGTTGTTATATACGCACAGGATAAGATGATAAACAAAGAAAGTATTTATCTTGGTGAGATGACCAATAATATGGCCGAATATGAGGCACTACTTTATGTCTTAAATAAGGCAATAGATGATGGGATAGAAAATTTAAATATCTATACAGATTCCCTTCTGGTGGCAAATCAGGTATTAGGTATTTACAGGGTTAAAAATCCGGTCCTTAAGGGCTATATTTCAAAAATTAAAAAAATATTAGGCAAATTTAAACATTTTAGCATAAAATATATACCGAGAGAAAAAAATAGAATCGCTGACAACCTTGCAAAAATGGCAATAAAGACAAGGGGTAGACAGGTGGCCGCTCCGCCATGCGGAGAGGAAAGTCCGGGCATCACAGGGCAGGATGGTCCCTAATGGGGACTGGGGGTAACCCCAAGGAAAGTGCAACAGAAAATATACCGTCTCGCATATTGCGGGATAAGGGTGAAATGGTGAGGTAAGAGCTCACCAGCTCTGTGGCGACACAGAGGCTTGGCAAACCCCATCCGATGCAAGGCCAAAAAGGGGTCGCACTATTTGTGCGAGGGGATTGCCCGTCCCTTAACCCGGGTAGGCCGCTTAAGGTTCAGGGCAACCTGAATCGATAGATAAATGGTCACCTAATACAGAACCCGGCTTATAGTCTACCCCGATTTGATTTTTTAAAAGGTGTTTTAAAAAATCTCAAAATTAGTTTTAAACAAGAATAAATACAGGGGTTTAACACACAAAAATTAATAGAAAATACATGATGGATAAAAGACATATCATAATTTTATTTTTAATGTCATGGGTGTTTTTTTTTAATGGTCTGGGTGAATATTCTTTAAAAGAACCAGATGAGGGGAGATATGCAGAGATTCCCAGGGAGATGCTCGAATCCGGCGATTTTGTTGTGCCAAAATTAAATTATGTGAGATATTTTGAAAAGCCACCGCTTTTTTACTGGACTGTAGCGGGCTTTTATAAATTATTCGGCATAAACGAATGGTCCTTTCGCCTTCCTTGTGCATTATCCGCTTTTTTTTGTGCAATGGTTTTATACATATTTACAAGGCGGTGGTATGGTGAAATAACTGCATTTTATTCTACTGCGATTCTCATCTCTTCCTTTGGCTTTTTTTCCATGGCAAGGATAGTTACCCTTGATATGTTTTTTACACTATGGCTTACATGTTCTATCATATTTTTTTATGAATTTTATAAAGAAAAGAGGCCTTATTTAATTTATCTGTTCTATGTTTTTCTCGCACTTGCCACCCTGACAAAGGGTATTGTGGTCCCAATACTTGTCGGCTTAACCGTTTTTATATTTTTAATAACAGAAAAAAAGTTATCTTTTTTAAGAGAAATGAAGATAATAAAGGGTATTTTCATATATCTTGCCATAACAGTTCCGTGGTTTCTAATAATTTCCTTAAAGGAAAGGGAGTTTTTTTATTTCTTCTTTATCGATCAGCATTTTCTCAGGTTTTTAACGCCAAAACACAAAAGGACGGGGAGTATTTTTTATTTCATACCAGTACTTTTTGGAGGGTTATTTCCCTGGTCGTTTTTTATCCCGAGGGCTGTTAAGTCCCTTTGGATGATAAAGGAATTGAGGCTTTTTTTCATATGGAGTGCTATAGTTTTTCTGTTTTTCACCGTATCCAGTTCAAAACTCCCACCTTATATACTACCGATTTTCCCAGCCATTTCCATTATGATTGGTTTTTTATTTTCTAAAAACGAAAAACATCCTCAAAGAAAAAAATGGGAAATTTTTGTGTATCTTATATTTTTTATAATCTTTATTGCCTTTTCTTTTAATTTAAATGCAGATATGTTTTGCAGATGGGCATCTCTTATCTCTAAAACCGCACCTTTAATAATGATTGAATTAAAGGTATTTTTTATTTCAGTGGCCATCCTTTCTGCTGTTGTGTCTTTTTTTATGCTTATATATTTTAAATCTATGGATTATAAAAAAATTTTTATTTTGTTAACCTTTTTTTCATTGTTTTTTGTGGTTATCCTCCTGTCTCAAAGGGATATAATCGACAGAATAAATACGGCTAAGGGTATTGCGAATATTATAAATGAAAAAAAGTCAAAGGGTGATCTGATTATAAACTACGGTTCCTTTGATCAGACTTTATTATTTTATACCAGACAGAGGCTCATCATTGCGTCATATAAAGGGGAACTCGATTTTGGATCCCGGTATGAAGATGGAAAAGGCTACTTTATAAACGATGGTGAATTAGTAAATGTATTAAATTCTGGGAAAAGGGTATTTTGCGTTGTAAAAGAAAAAAGATTAAACTACATAAGAGAGAAATTCTTCAAAAATATAAATCCCATTGCATGTTTGGAAGAAAGGTGTGTTTTTTCAAACACGCAGTAAACGAATAGAAAATTACAACAAATAAAATTGAAATCCTAAGCCAGTTTTTTTAAACAAACAAGTAATTTTTTTCACAAAATGACCTTAAAAAGTTGAATTAATTTTTTTCTTGTGATAAAAAATTACTAAAGGATAGACAATGAACAGTTTTTTAGACAAATTAGAAATAAGATTATTGACAGCAGACGACCTCGACGCTATTGTGGAAATAGACACAAAGGTGCTTGGAGAATCAAGGCGTGATTACTGGGTCACAAAGATTATAAAGCAGGCAGAGACAAGACCTCCTGATGCATCCCTTGTGGCAGAATTAGATGGAAAAGTAATAGGTTTTATCCTCGGAGAGGTGAGCGGTTGGGAATTTAAGGTTCCCAATAATATAGGCTGGATTGATACCATAGGGATAGATCCCGATTATCAGAACAGGGGAATAGCAAAGGTACTTGCAAATGCCCTGATTGAGAATCTAAAAAGATATGGCGTTGATACAATATATACCCTTGTTAACTGGAATGATTGGGATTTACTGCAGTTTTTCCATGCCATGGGGTTTACAAGGGGTGATATGATAAACCTCGTTCTAAAGGTATAACCTCTTTAAAATTTATTGGACAAATTATCATTGTGGATAAAAAAGATATAAATAAAAAAGAAAAAATTTCCTGTCTTGATGCTGTAAGGGCAGCAACAACAATAATTGTATTCGGAATTCCCCTTTTTGTAAGCGTTGTAACTCTTTGTGGTTATTGTATAAAAAAGATTACAAAACTTAAAAATAGAAATTAGTATAAATCTGGCGCGCCCGACAGGATTTGAACCTGCGGCTTTTGGCTCCGGAGGCCAACGCTCTATCCATTCTGAGCTACGGGCGCTAAAAATACCTCAAAAAATATTAAAGAATCTTTATAATAACCTCATCACCTTTCCAGATACCCAGTTTATCCTTGATACTTCCCTTATAATAAGCGAATTCTAAATAACCTGAGCTGCCAATAAGACAACTGAATTCATCTTCAAAATAGGTTTTTTTTATATTTTTAAACTCTTTTTTTCCAACACTGATTTTAAACCCTCTGTCTTTTATAAATCCCTCAAGGGTTTTTTCATCAATATTTGTAATGGCATTTCCAAATCTATCGAACCTTACTATCTCGCCGTAGATAATATCAGTATACATAAGGGGAAAACAGTTTTCCAGTATCGTAAATTTTTCAATCTTTTCTCCTAAAGAGGCAATCGGTATACCCTTCGACAAATGGGCTGCTACAGGAGAAAAAACATCCCTTCCGTGAAATGTATTGCTTATTCTGGGAAACATAAATGCTCTATTTTTAATATGATATATTTCTGCCTTATCGTCTAATACCAATGTGAATATTCCATTATCAGGGCCTATAAAGATATGCCCGTTGTGCTTGCATATTAAAGGTCTTCTTTCGCTGCCTACTTCAGGGTCAACTACGGCAATATGGATAGTATCATGAGGAAAATATTGATAATATTCCCTTAAAACAAAGGCAGCTTCACGGATGTCCTGGGGATCTATTTCATGGGTTATGTCAATAATCTTTGCCCATGGGTTTATGGACAAAATAACACCTTTCATCTGACCTACATAGGAATCTTTTGTGCCAAAATCTGTTAGAAGTGTTATTATCTTTTCTTCGATCATGGAAAAAGCATTTTAATATATTTTTTAAAAGGTCTTTTAATTATACCCTTTTCTGTAATAAATGCTGAGATGTATTTGTGGTCTGTTATATCAAAGGAATAATATCTTGCCTTTATTTTTTTCAGTGTAATGGGTAAATTTCTAAAGTTTTTTACTTCGTTGCCATCACGTTCCTCAATAGGAATTAAAATACCACTTTCTAAATCAGGGTCAAAGGTAGAAACAGGGGCAGCAACATAAAAGGGAATATTATGTACTCTTGCACACAGGGCTATTATAAAAGTGCCAACCTTGTTTGCTGTATCACCGTTTAATGCTATCCTGTCTGCACCCACTATTACCTTATCTATTAATCCTTTATGAAAGAGGATACCTACATGGTTATCAGGCACAACCTCAACATCGATACCTTCATTATATAATTCCCATGCTGTTAATCTTGCACCCTGGAAATATGGTCTCGTCTCTGTGGCAAAGACCTTTATCTTTTTACCAGATTCATGGGCTGCCTTTATTATACCTAAAGCAGTACCATATCCACCCATAGCAAGACTTCCGGCATTGCAGTGGGTAAGTATACAATCCCCATCTTTTATCAGTTCAGCACCAAAGAGGGAGATCATCCTGTTATTTTCAATATCTTCCACATGGATGGCCATTGCCTCTTTGAGCATTGATGTTTCAATATCTTGCTTTTCTTTATATTTATTATAAGCCCTTTCCATCCTTTTAATAGACCATAATAGATTTACCGCTGTAGGTCTTGTATTTAGAAGTACTTCAGAGATCCTTTTTATTTCCTTTTCTTTTAAAAAACCCTTAGTTTTTAATATCTCCTTTATGCCAAGGACAAAACCATAGGCAGCTACAATGCCTATTAAAGGTGCACCCCTTATTACCATGCTTTTTATTGCATCTCTCACATCCTTTAAAGTGTTACATTGAACATAGACCTTTTTAAAGGGTAGTTCTCTCTGGTCAAGAAGAAATAATGATTCACCTTTCCAGTAAATGTGGTTTGTCAACCCTTTAACCTCTTTATCAGAAGTTCATTTAATATTTTTGGATTTGCCTTCCCCTTTGTCTCCTTCATAACCTGACCCACAAAAAATCCGAGAAGTTTTTCCTTGCCTGCCCTGAATTCTTCAACTTCTTTTGGAAATCTTGAGAGTATCTCGTCAATTTTAGCCCCAATTGCAGATTCATCTGTTATCTGTGTAAGACCCTTTTCCTGAACAAGCTTTTTAGGAGAAATATCCCTTTCACAGAGTTCAGGAAAGATGTCTTTTCCTATCTTTATGCTTATGGTGCCATCCTTTATAATGGATAAAAGTTCGGCAAATCTCTCAGGTGTTATAGGAGGTTTATTGGGTTGTAAATTCCTTTCCTTTAATTCCCTTAAAAGCTCTGTCATGATCCAGTTGCTTACAGTTTTTGGTTCCGGGAATCTCTTTACAGTTTCTTCAAAATAATCAGCGAGATATTTATCAGCAACAAGGATCTCCACATCGTATCTCGGCAGGCCATAATCTTTTATAAATCTTTCCATCTTTTCGAAAGGTAGTTCAGGTAACTCTTGCCTTATTCTTTCAATCCAGGCATCATCTATAATAAGAGGTAAAAGGTCAGGTTCAGGAAAATACCTGTAGTCATGTGCCTCTTCTTTGCCCCTCATGGAATAGGTAATGCCCTGCTCTACATTGAAAAGCCTTGTTTCCTGAATCACCTCTTGTCCGTTTTTTATAATCTCTATCTGTCTTTTTATCTCGTAATCGAGGGACTTTTCAATGTATTTGAAGGAATTTAGATTCTTTAGCTCTGTTCTTGTGCCGAATTCTTGGGTGCCTTTTTTTCTAACAGATACATTCGCATCACACCTGAAGCTACCTTCTTCCATGTTCCCGTCACAAATCTCAAGATAAATCAGGCAATCCCTGAGCATTTTTAAGTATTGGACAGCTTCTTGTGGCGTTCTTATGTCAGGCTCACTTACAATCTCAAGCAAGGGTATGCTGGATCTATTATAATCTACAAGACTGTATGTGCTTGCCTCAATGGTTGATTCATGGACAAGTTTGCCTGCATCTTCTTCCATGTGTATCCTTTTGATACGTATTCTTTTCTTTTCATCATTTACTGTTATATCAAGATAACCATTCTCACATATGGGTTCCTCGTATTGACTTATCTGATATCCTTTCGGTAAATCAGGATAATAATAATTTTTTCTTGCAAAGATACTTCTTCTGTTTATGGTGCAATTTAAAGCAAGACCGAGTTTTATGGCAAAATCCACTACCTTTTTATTGAGAACAGGCAGCGCCCCTGGAAGGCCCATACAGGTAGGACATGTATGACTATTTGGTTCTGCACCGAATTCTGTGGAACAACCGCAGAAGAGTTTGCTTTTTGTAAGCAGGTGTGCATGCACCTCTAAACCTATTACACCTTCAAAATCATCGTAGTCCACTTGCCACCTCTTGTTTTATATCCTTTGATTTTTGAAATATACAATACATTCCATGTTTTTGTAAAATAATATAAGCCCTTGAGGAAAATGTTTTCTATAGAGGAATATCGTCCTCTTCCACTTCAGGGACAAACACATCTTCTGTCTTCTCCTGAATCACCTCTTTTCTATCTTCAATAGTAGATGGACCTTGCGGAAAAAGACGAAGATCATTGGCTATGATCTCTGTAACCCTTCTTTTAGTGCCGTCTTTTGTTTCATATTCCCTTGACTGAATCCTTCCCTCGATGTAAACAAGCCTCCCTTTTTTAAGGTAATCCCTTGTTATCTCCCCTAATCTTCTCCATGCAATGATGGTATGCCATTCTGTCCTTTCCTGTTTTACATTATTTTTGTCCCTCCACACCTCAGTTGTGGCAATCCTAAAGGTCGCAACAATGGTTCCATCAGTAGTAGAACGAATTTCAGGGTCTGCCCCGAGTCGTCCGATTAAAAACACCTTGTTTAAACTTGCCATTTTTATCCTCCAGAAACTTTTTGATTACAATATGATATACCAAAAGAAATGTCAATCAATGGTTTTTTGGTTTTCTCTAAGATTGCCCCTTGTAAGAGAGATAAAAACACCGCATACACATAGTAAACCAAATACAATAAAAGCTGTTTTAATACTGCCCAGTAATTTCATATGATTTGCAGGAGATATCTCTATGTGTCCCATATACAAAGCAAATATAAGCATGGCAACGCCCATACTAAAAAGCTGGCCCAAAAGTCTCATTGTAGCAAGCATGGAAGAGGCAATCCCGTAGAATCTGTTTTCAACAGAACTCATAATTGCATTTGTGTTAGGAGAGGCAAAAAGGGCAAAACCAGATCCGAGTATGATAAGGCTTATGACAATATAGATAATATTTGTGTTGCTTTCAATAAGGGAAAGTAAAAAAAGCCCTATTGCAGTTACTGCCATACCTGAAGAGGCAACAATCCTCGGCTCAATCCTGTCTGAAGCCTTTCCTGCAAGGGGTGATAATATTGCCTGCATTATGGGTTGTGATACAAGAACAACACCTGTTGTTTGAGGTGATAGGTTTTTTATATGCTGTATATAAAAACTCAAAAGAAAACCTACTGCAAAGGTGGCACTATAATTTAAAAGTGCTGCTATATTTGACATGGTAAATACCTTATTGGATATAAATAATTGCATGTCTAAAACAGGATTCTTTGCTTTTTTTTCCCATAAAACAAAAATAACAATACCTACCACCCCTATCAGCATAAGTATCTTTCCTGTATCTGATTGAAGTTTTGAAAATCCATACATAAGACACAGTAGCATTATGCTGTAAATTACAGACCCCATAAAATCGAATTTATCCTTTTTTGCATCGGCCCATTCATCCTTTAATTTTATAATCGTTAGAAATATAATGAAGATGCCCAGGGGGCAATTGAATAAAAAAATGCTTCTCCAACCTAAGTGCTGGGTTAAAACACCACCAAAAAAAGGCCCTATTGCCAGACCAAGATACACTCCGGCCACATTTATGCCAAGGACCCTTCCCCTTTCATTGGGAGGAAAAACAGAGCTTAAAATGGCTATTGATGTTCCGAATATCATCGCACCGCCTATACCCTGAAAAATCCTGAAAATAATGAGCATAATGGCACTGTTTGATATACCGAGGACAAAAGATGAGAGTGTAAAGATTATCATGCCAATCAAAAAAATTTTTTTTCTGCCATGCATATCTGCAATCTTGCCAAAAGGCACAAGAAAAATAGCGGCGCTTAATATATATGCACTGGCTATCCAGCTCAGCATTATAACATCTATATTAAACACTTTACCTATCGTGGGAAGGGCAACAGGAACTGTTGCAAGGGCAAGGGGTGTAAGAAAAGAAGAGGCTGTTGTAACTATTAGCGTCGATCTTTTTGTCTCTTCTATATTAAATTCTGTCAATTTCCTGTATAATCCTCCTCATTGTATCCCAAAATCATATAATAAGCGGCTCTGTCAAAAAAATAAACAAGCCTTTCTCCAAGCTCGAACATCCTGTATATATCTATAACCTTTTCCCATACACTGTAAGAATATATGAACATCCATATATGCTTTTTTAAGATACTGACAGAACTTATGAGTTCTTCTATGGGTATTTTTTCTTTTTTTCTCTTCCGTCCAAGCTCATAATAAAAAGACTTAAATTCCACCTCACCTTTTATACCCTTAAACCATGTGTTTATCTGTCCTATAATGTAGCTTGCCCTGTCGTATAGTTCTTTTTTGTCAAAATTGTGATACGATTTTGTAGAGGGATTTGTGGATATATCGTTTAACCATAATGTTATTATTTTATCAGAATTATTCTGGATTGCATTTAAAAGCTCATCAGACAGAAGGAAATCCTTATAACCGATCTTATCCTGTTTAGCGCCTTCAAAGAATTTTTTTAAAGAATCTTGGATTTTCCATAGGTCTTTTTTCAATTCAATGTAAGTTTTTACGGCCTTTTCCTGGGAATCAAAGGCAAGCTTCGGCAAGCGCTCAATAGGGAAATATCGACAGTCTTTTGCGTCATCCCCAGGTTTCTCAATCCCCTCTATCTTTTCTGCCTCAAAGGTTACTATCAGTAATTCACCGTAAACAGGGTTTATATGGGAGCTTACATCTATAAGCTGTGTGATTTTTCCTTCAATGCCTGTCTCTTCCTTTAACTCCCTTAGTGCAGCATCTTCAATGCTTTCTCCCACCTCTGCGAAACCTATGGGAAAACACCACATATCCTTATAAGGCTCGTACGCCCTTTTTACAAGAAGTACTTCCCTGTTATTATTTGATAAAATGACAGACGCAACGGGTAGTGGATTTTCGTAATGTATTTTTTTACAGAGAGAACAAATCTGTCTTATTTTTCCTTCTATAAATTCTTCTTTTAATTCTGCACCACAAAAATAACAATATGCCTTTAAATTCATGGCCTTGCAATGAAAATCCTGTCGTTTTTATTAAAACTCAAAAATTTTTTTTCCTTGAGTTCTTTTAGAAATTTAAATTTTACAGTTTTTGGATCAACATCCTGTTCAATAAAGGCACTTTTAAAATCAATATATTGTTCTAATGCGTGGCTGTCTTTTTCCTTAAAAACGAGCTCGTTTATGTAGTCATAATACTCGATATGATTGAAATATTGTTTTAAAATATCGTAGCCGTTTTCAGCAGAAAAGGACTCTATAACTTTTCTTAAATTGTCAAACTTGAAAAATCTTTCACCCTCCTCGAGCATATGGCTGCTGTGGGTAATCACGATAAAAACCCCTTTTTTGTCAAGAAGCCTTTTTATTTCCTGAAGCATATCAGGGAAAAAATAAAGAGAATAGGCAGAAACTATGAGGTCAAAATAACAAAGGGGCATGTCTATCTTTGAAGGCAAAAATAATTTTTTAAACAGGGCCTTTTTGGCCTTTTTTTTAGCTAAGGAAAGAAAAACTGCTTCATTTTCATCATTGCAATCAATACCCATGATAAAATCAAAACTATCGGGCATAGCCTCCAAAAACCATCCATATCCGCAACCTAAATCAAGAAGCCTATGGTATTGTTTGAAATCTATAATCTTTTTCACTTCATTTCTTATGTCTTCTTTATTTTTCGAGTGTTTTTTTATAATTAAGCTGATTTTTTTGTGGAATAATTGGTCAGCATAACTCTTTATTATTTTTTCCATACTGCTATATATATCAATATCAAAATTTTGTAAATTAAAATTGCAATAGTTAATCAGAAAAATCAATTTTTTCCGTAGAAGAGTTTATATGAAAGGACAATCAAGGCAATTATATTTCATCCTGACTATAAAGAATCTTTGCAGCCTTAATTATCCTCATAGCTGCAAGTCTGGCGATTACAGTAATATCCTCTAAAGGCAAATAAGAACTAATGGTATCGTCGAATAGCACCCTTACAGCTGGTGGAAATTCTTCATCTGCCACCCACAAAATAAAGGTGATAGGTACCCTTGGTAATGGGTATAGTGTAAAAGACGCATCACCGTATGTTTCTTCAAGACCGTTGAGAGATTTTCCTGCCTCAAGAAACGCATCCCTGTTTAAGCCAAAGGCATTCACAAGGGGTTTAGTGACCCTTTTTTCGAAGACGGGCATATAATGTTTACACCCTGGTATATCTTCATAGGATATTTGATTCATGGTGAGTGTTTTCCCTGAGGCAAAGTTTATGTAATGGAGGATTATCACCTTTGTCACAAGGTTGACTACAGCTGATATAGAGCTTATGAATTTAAATTCAGGGTAAAACATCGTTATGATTTCATCAAAAAAGGGTATTTCTGCCTTATATCCTTTTTCAGATTTCATGTATGCTATCCCTGATTTTTGAAACCTTTCCTCGATATTCGACTTTCTTAATTGATTGCAGGCATCTTCCAAGACTATTTTGTATACCTTTTGTTTTTTTAAAATTTCTATCATGTAAAGCAACTCCTTTTTTTATCATCTCAACCGCTTATAATTTCTCGCACCTCCTGTATCTTTTTTCTGTAATCAGCGCTGTGGAAAATCTCTGTGCCCATTACGAGGATATCAGCACCGCACTGGACAACCTTTTTTGCATTGGTCGCCTTTATCCCCCCATCCACCTCAAGTTCTATATCTTTTTTTGTTTCATCTATCATATTTCTTGCCTTTTTTATTTTTTCGTCCATGCCATCGATATATCTTTGTCCTCCAAACCCTGGGTTTACCGTCATAATAAGAACTAAGTCTACTTCATGGATGATGTGTTTTAATGTAATAAGGGGCGTAGATGGATTTAATGTTACCCCTGCCTTTATCCCCCTTGATTTTATAATGTCTATTGTTCTGAATATATGTCTGTCCGTTTCCACATGCAATGTTATAATGTCTGAACCTGCCTTTATAAATTCCTCTACAAACCTGTTAGGATTTTCTATCATAAGGTGCACATCAAGAGGCCTTGATGTAATTTTTCTGACCTGTTCCACAAACATGGGGCCAATTGTTATATTTGGAACAAAATGTCCGTCCATAACATCTATGTGAAAGAGGTCTGCCCCGGCGTCCTCTGCCTTTTTTATCTCTTCTTCTAACCTTAGAAAATTACATGACAAAATTGACGGCGCTATCTTTATCCTATTCATCTTCCCTCCTTAAACTTATTTTTATTTCTATACCCTCATCTGCATCAAAGACGAATCCTTTGGGTATTGAGCCCGTAATATTATATCTTTGGGCATCTATCTCACCGTTTGGATATGTTATTTTAAATGCAATCTTTTTTCTTGTTAACTCCTCTTTTAAATCAGTTAGGGAAACACTTTTTAATTCAGGCATAAGGACATATCTTTTCGGTCTATTACCCACAAAAACAGTAATGCCCTTGCCTTCAGGTATTGTTTCATATGCCTTAGGTATCTGTGCAAGTATTTTTCCTTCATTATTATCAGGCACATATATTATTTTTTCCATCTTTATCTTTTTTTCTTTTAAGATTTCATCGACCTTATTTATATCCTCGCCGATAAGTTGAGGAACTGCTACTAATTCAGGTCCTTCAGAAACAATAACATACACAGTCCTTCCCTTTTTTGTGGTAATGTTCGCAGCAGGTTTTTGAACTGTAATGTGGTTATAGGGAATATCATTTCTTTTTTCGTATTTAACTACTTGGAATAAAAGTCCCTTCGATTCTACAAGCCTTTTAGCCTCGTTTATCTCTTTTCCTACAATATCAGGGCATATTACAGTCTGATGGGTTTTTAAAACGATTTTCATCGTAAAGTATGCAGTAATGAAAAAGCAAAATATAGAAAGAAAGATAGTTAGTATTAACTTAAAAAATTTCATTGTTTTTTTAGCCTTGCTATAAAAAATCCGTCAAGGTCTGTCTTATGCGGCAAGGAAATAAAATATCTATTATTAAAAAGAAGAGGGAGTGGTTTTTCAACCACAAATTTATATTTCTTTTTTAGCTCTTCGATTAAAAGCTGTGTTTCTTCTGGCTCAAAGGAACACACGCTGTAAATAAAAAAACCGTTTTTTTTAATACTCGGCCATAAAGATTCGATCATGGCAAGCTGCTGTCTACTATGTCTTACAATATCTTTTTCATTAAGCCTCCATTTTATCTCTGGATGCTTTCTTATAATCCCCAAAGATGAACAGGGTGCATCTAAAAGGATCTTGTCGAATATCTCTTTCTTGAAAGGACTTGAGGCCACATCTCCTTTTATTAAGTTTCCCCTATTTCTATTTTTGTTTAGTTTTTTCATATCTCTATCGATGGAAAATATCCTTGCATCTTTTGCAAGGTATTTGATCTGGGCTGTTTTTGTTCCAAATCCGCAACATGCATCAAGGATTACATCTCCTTTTTTAGGGTCTACTGCAATGACTGCAAGCTGTGACGCCTCGTCCTGAACGAATAATGCACCCCTTTTAAAAACAGGGTCATCTATTACATATGCGAGTTTATTTATATAATATGCATCATTGACAAATCTTGCCCTTTTAAAGATAATACCCTTTTTTTCAAAATATCTAATAATATCTTCCTTTTCTTTATCTGATGCCTCTATCCTTACAGTAAAAGAAGGTGTTTTGTTCAAATGGGCACAGAGCCTTATTGTTTCTTCCTCACCATATCTTTTTAACCACCTGATAACCATCCATTCAGGAAAAGAATAGCCTATGGAGATGTTTTTTTCAAAAGGCATGGATCTATTATTGATAATATATCGATAAAACATATCAATAGATGGATCTGGTTCTTTCTTTTTTATAACATCGAGAACTTCATTTATATATCTTCTCAAAATTGCATTTACAAAATTAGCCCCATATATTCCTTCTTTTTGTTTTGCAAACTCTACAGACTCCTTGATTACGTGGTAAGGAGATTTTTTCATAAATGAGATCTGATATAGGGTAATCCACAGAAGATATTTAAGTCTGGGTTTTATAGACCTCTGCGCAAACATCTCAAGGATCCATTCAAAGAATCCCTTCCACCTTATGGTCCCTGATGTGATTTCATATATAATGCCTTTAGGCTTATTATCAATTCTTTTTTTTTGAAATAATGTATCTATTGTTTCATCTAAGAAACTACCCTTTTCGACTTCACCTATTATCTCAATACAGGATGACCTGACTAATTTGGCAAGATTATCTTCTATAAACCATTTCCTCCAGTCTTCTTATCCTTTCTTCAATTGGTGGATGGGTGCTGAAAAGGGCAAGTACACCCCTACCACTGAAGGGGTTCATGATAAACATGGGAGCTGTGGAAGGGTTTGCATCTTCCATAGGTATACGGGTGATACCTATATGGAGTTTTTTTAGGGCATTGGAAAGATAAAGGGGATTTCCTGTTAACCTTGCCCCTCCCTCATCGGCAAGGTATTCCCTTGAACGGGATATGGCAAGCTGAATAAGCATGGCTGCAAAAGCTGCAAGCATTGAAAACAAAATCACACCGAAAATGTTTCCTCCACCTTCGTCATCATCGCTTCTTGAAACTCCGAATATGGCTGCAAATCTGGCCCAATCAGCAATCATGGTAATTGCTCCTGCAAGGGTAGCTGCTACTGTCTGTATTAAAATATCTCTATGTTTTATATGGGATATTTCATGGGCAAGTACACCCTCTAATTCCTCCAATGTAAGTATTCTCAATATACCTGTTGTTACTGCCACAACACCGTGTTCTGGGTTCCTTCCTGTAGCGAATGCATTAGGACTGTCATTTTCAATGATATATATCTTTGGCATGGGGATCTGTGCCTTCTGGCTCAGGTTATATAATATTCTATACAATTGGGGTGCCTCCTGTTCTGTAACAGGCTGTGCACCATACATCTTAAGGACTATCTTATCGCAGAACCAGTAACTTATGAAATTCATGATAAAGGCTATAAAAAAGGCAATATACGCCCCTGTTTTTCCACCTATCATACCCCCAATGGCCACAAAGATAATGGTAAGTATTGCCATTAAAAAAAATGTTTTAAACTGGTTCATTAAAACCCCCTAATTGTTCTGTTTATTAAAAAAATATACACGCTTTTATCCTTTGTCAAGGACATAAAAGGTTAGAGTTTAATTACCATTTTAGCTGACATAGAGAAAGGGTTTATGTTAGATTAATAAAAACAAGGAATTTCAGGAGGCTCAACCAATGCAACAAGCAGTTATTACTGTTCCCATAGAAGAGGAGATGAAGAGGTCTTACCTTGATTATGCCATGAGTACCATCATCGGCAGGGCCTTACCCGATGTCCGGGACGGTTTAAAACCTGTACATAGAAGGATCCTCTATGCCATGTATGAACTTGGCAATACCCATGACAAACCATATAAAAAATCTGCAAGGATAGTAGGTGATGTCATAGGTAAATTTCATCCCCATGGAGACCAAGCAGTATATGATGCTATAACAAGGATGGTTCAGGATTTTTCACTCCGTTACCCATTAATTGACGGCCAGGGCAATTTCGGTTCCATTGACGGCGATGCACCGGCAGCCATGAGATATACAGAAATCAGGCTTTCGAGGATTGCCGAAGAGCTTTTAAAAGACATTGAAAAAGAGACTGTTTTATTCAGGCCCAACTACGATGAATCCCTTGAAGAACCTGTGGTGCTTCCTTCAAAGATACCTAATCTCCTTATAAATGGTTCTTCAGGTATAGCTGTGGGTATGGCCACAAATATCCCCCCCCATAATTTAGGTGAGGTAGTCGATGCCATAATAGCAACAATAGACAATCCAGATATCAGTATTGATGAGTTATTAAATATCATACCCGGTCCAGATTTTCCTACCCGTGGCATAATCTATGGAAGAGACGGTATAAAAGAGGCATATACCACAGGAAAAGGCCACATCATTTTAAGGGCAAGGTGCGTCATTGAAAAACATAAAAAAGATGGAAGGGAAAGGATTGTTATCACAGAGATACCCTATCAGGTCAATAAGGCAAGACTCATCGAAAGTATTGTGGAGCTTGTAAATTCCAAAAGGATAGAGGGCATCTCCAACATGAAGGACGAATCCAGTAGAGAGGGGATGAGGATTGTTATTGAATTAAAAAGGGGTGAGCTGGCAACACCAATACTTAACAAACTCTACAAACATACACAACTCCAGACTACCTTCGGGATTATATTTTTGACAATAGTAAACAACGAGCCGAGGGTATTAAATTTTAAAGGTATTATCAATGAATTTATAAAGTTTAGAAGAGAGATTGTTACAAAACGTTCTATATTCGAGTTAAATAAGGCATTAGAAAGACTTCATATACTCGAAGGATTAAAGATAGCCCTTGATAACATCGATGAGGTGATAAGTCTGATCAAAGCATCAAAGACTACTCAAGAGGCAAAATCGAGCCTTATGGACAGATTTAATCTCACGGAAAAGCAGGCAACAAGCATCCTTGAAATGAGACTCCAGAGACTTACATCTTTAGAGCAGGCAAAGATCATAGAAGAATTAAACGCCACAGTGGAGGAGACAAAGAGATTAAGGACAATACTCGATGATGAAAGTGTGCTTCTCGGTATTGTTAAAAATGAACTTACCGAGATTAAGAAGAAATATGGGGACGAAAGATTGACAGAGATAGTGGATGAACTTCCTGAGATTAGTATTGAAGATATGATAAAGGAAGAAGAGGTAGTTGTCACAATTACAAGCAAGGGCTATATAAAGAGAACACCCCTTGACCAGTATAAGCACCAGCTAAGGGGTGGAAAGGGAAAAACAGGGATTGTAGTAAGGGAAGAGGATGTGGTGGATCATCTGTATATTGCATCGACCCATTCACATATCATCTTTTTTACAAATAGCGGAAAGGCCTATATGCTTAAAGTATACGCAATACCCGATGCACCCCTTACATCAAAGGGAAAACCCATTATTAATATGATAAGTATCGGGAAAGACGAGAAGATTACTGCAGTGACCCATGTAACAGAATTTTCAAAAGATAGATTTCTCTTTTTAATAACAAAAAAGGGTATTGTTAAAAAGATAAGTTTAGAGGAACTTAAAAACTTAAGGGCAGTGGGGATCAGGGTGATTAGCCTTCCAGAAGAAGACAGCCTTGTGGAGGTTCTTGAAACAAATGGTGATAATGAGGTAATGCTGGGAACAAAAAAAGGCATGACTATTAGATTTAGCGAAAAAGAGATAAGACAGATGGGAAGGCAGGCTTACGGCGTAAGGGGTATTAGATTAAGACAGGGAGATGAGGTGGTCTCTGCAAAGGTTGTTTCAGAGGATTCGCTGGTGTTTACTGTAACAGAAAAAGGCTATGGAAAATGCTCTCCCTGCAGTGAGTATAGAAGCCAGTCAAGGGGCGGGACAGGTATAATAAACGTAAGATGCAAGGAAAAAAACGGGGATGTAGTGCATATAAAACAGATAAACACAGGGGATGAGGTAATTCTTGTTACAGATACGGGCAGAACCATAAGATTCCATGCATCAGACCTTCCGGTTCAAAAAAGAGGCGGGATTGGGGTTAAGCTTATGGACCTAAAAGAGGGAGAAAAGATAAGCGATGTGGCCATAGCAAGCGAGGATTAAAAAGTCTTTTATGGGTTTGTTTGAGAAAAACAAAAAAATCGGTGTTATTGGCGCCGGTGCCTGGGGAACAGCATTTTCCATACATCTTGCAAGGAAGGGTTTTAGAGTCCTTTTATGGGTTTATGAAAAAGAGCTCTGCAAGGTTTTACAGGATTATAGGGAAAATAAATATTATCTACCAGGGTTTATTATTCCCCGTGAAATAAACTGGACAGATACTTTAGAAGAAATAGCCCATTTTTCAGAAGATATAGTCATTGCAACCCCTTCTTTTGCATTAAGAGAAACTGTAAAATCATTATCAGATAAAATTAAAGATAAAAGGATACTGATACTCACAAAAGGCATAGAGATAGAGACCCTGAAATTTATGAGCGATGTTGTTTATGAGTTGTCAGGAAAAGATACAGATATCGCGGTTCTTTCAGGTCCTTCCTTTGCAAGGGAGGTGGCACAGGGTGAGTTCACATCCGTTGTTGTGGCATCTTTAAAAAAAGAAGTAGCCCTCTATTTTCAAAACCTTATACACAGTGATGATTTTAGGGTGTATACGACGGACGATGTAATAGGCGTTGAACTGGGCGGTGCCATGAAAAATGTGATGGCAATAGGTGCCGGTATCATCGAAGGGTTATCTTTAGGAACAAATACAAAATCTGCCTTTATCACAAGGGCACTGGCCGAGATAAGAAGATTAGGTAAGGCAATGGGTGCAAGGGACTCTACTTTTATGGGTTTATCTGGAATGGGTGATTTAATATTGACATCCTATGGTGCATTGAGTAGAAACAGGGCATTCGGTGTAGAACTGGCAAGGGGTAGAAGTCCTGAGGAGATCATATCAACCCAAAATGTTGTAGTGGAAGGGTATTTTGCGATTAAGGCCGCCTATATGTTATCGAGGAATATGGAAGTGGATATGCCCATTACTGAAGAGCTCTTTAGAATCGTCTATGAAAGAAAAAACATCTTCGATTCCATAAAGGATATAAAGGCCAGGGGATTAAAAGAAGAAGATGAATGATAAAGAATTAAAGGGGGGAATATGGATTTAAGGATATTCGACACAATGGATGAGGTTAAGCTAAAAAGTTACATTGAGTTTCTGTTATGGCACTACAGGGTAGTGGATGCCTTTTGGTTCATATATGTGGCTGAAAGATTCGGACAGGAGGTGGCAGAGAGAATAAACGAACAGGTATGGGGTAGGGTGCCTGCAATGGCAGCCCGTGATTTGGTTAAGAGATTTAATATAAAAGAAAAGGGGCTTAAAGGTTTTGTAAAGATGCTTAAATATTTTCCATGGACCATCATTGTTGAATATGAGATAGAAGAAGAAAACGATGAGGTCATTATTACAGTTGCTCATTGTCCAACCCAGGAATCAAGGTTAAAAAGAGGTCTTGGCGAATTCGTATGCAAGGATATGCATAAGGGAGAATTTATCTCCCTTGCAAGGGAGATTGATCCCAATATAAAGGTAGAATGCGTATTTGCACCTCCCGATGAACACCCGCAGGATATGTTTTGTAAATGGCGTTTTACTATATAAGGCCTTTATAGTCTTTAATATTATAAAATTTTTTTTTGATTTTATGGTCTAAAGTGAATTTGCACCTTCCTTTCGAATCTTTCCTATTATTCTTTATAATACATAGCCATTATATTTACATCTTTTCAGATGGCCGTCTTACCATTTTTTCTCTGTCTGGCCACATTCAAAAGATATTCATCTATCCACCTGGCGACATCAGGACGAAAGGCATTGATGGCGCCTTCCCGGTCGGAATCGGTGACAATGATGATCCTCTCGTTTTCTGCAAGGCCCTTTAAGATGCCCCGGGCAGATTCTTCCGGTGTGATTGCCGATTCAGGAGGCCCACCTGCTTTATCCCAGATAGGTGTGGCAACGGTTCCGGGGATCACCGTGGAGAAACGGATGTTTTCGTCCCAGAACTCATAGCGCAAAGAACCGGTAAGACCAACGAGGGCAGCCTTTGTAGCACTGTACATACTCTGAAAAGCCATCGGTGAAAAGACTATGCCTGACGCGGTATTTGCGATATGCCCGCCACCCTGGGCACGCATGATGGGAAGCACCGCCCTGATCCCGTAAAGGGCGCCATAGAAATTCACATCAAAGGCAAACTTCCAGTCCTCATCTGTTGTTTCTTCAAAGGGTTTCATCAATCCAAGGCCGGCGTTGTTGAAAAGAAAATCGATTCTGCCTGAGCCGAATTCCGCTGCCTTGCCGATCATGGAGAAGACGCTCTCCTTACTGGTCACATCCGTATGGATGCCCAGTACCTTACCAGGATATATACCATCGAGCCTCTTTGTTTCCGCTTTCAACTTATCGGTATTTAAATCTGCCAGAATCACTGCCTTTGCACCTAATGACAAAAGCATCTCACACAAGGCAAGGCCTATGCCTGATGCGCCGCCTGTGACGACGGCAACCTTGTTTTCATAATACTCTTTCATGTGTTTCCTCCCTTAAGGGTTTTGTGTTATGTGCTATGTGAGAACACGACCGCGCTGTTCCATCAGTATGGCCCTGCCTTTTGTCATAACAACAGGGGCCATCTCTATAATGGGCAATTCTGCCAGGGCATTTATGATATGAAATTGCATCGGGTTCTGATCCCATCTCAATTTGGTCCATTTGATTGTGCCGCTACCTGTCCAGGCAGCCTCAGGCTCACTACGCATGGGAAACAGGATGGGCTGGTTTAGATCCGCTCCAGGTCCTCCCACCTTTGGAATATAGCGCCATCCAATGGAGTTGAAATCCATGGTGAGGGCCTTTATCCCATCTTTTTCCATGGGCTTCGGGTCTGTCATCTCTAACTGGAGGAATGTGTTTCCCTCATAGCTTAACCATGTGCGATAGGTATTGGCAAGGATATGTAAGTCTTCAATGTCGGCATAGATCTTAGGCATACCCATCATATTACCCGTTAAAATTGGGGTGGTCTTATTCTCCCAGATCACAAGGGCAAATACCCCCTCGATGTTATCCTTTTTACCTTTAAAAGCAACAGGTGCCCCAAAGGTAGCGAGATTGTAATAAGACCCTGCCATCCATTCCACTTCCCGGCACTGCTGATACTGGATGGTGAGTTCAGGTTTTGTCAGTTCAAGGCCCTCGGGGATATAGCTGGAAAGCATATCACCGTCTGTCACAAAGGTAAAAATCAGACTCGTTACATCGTTATAGATGGCCCTGGCATCTCTATCAAAGGGTGATCCGCCAAAGTGGGCAGGCATCTTATAACACATTCCATCTTCAAACTTAAACATGGTTTCCTCCTTCCTGATTTATTTATCCAGACCTGCCCGTATCTTATTCAGTTTCATGAGGATACTGAGCAGATACAGAAGCACGCAACCATTTGCAGCAAGAATCACACCTACTATCATGCCGTGTACAAGACCGGGGATAAGCATTGATATGCCGAACATGATGCCAAGGAGGTTTAGGGTAAGTTGTGTCACAAAGAGACGAACAAGCACAGGTGGGATGGGCGAGGTTACACCTTCTTTTTGCAGAAAGCGTTGAACCCCGAATTTAACTAAAGAGATGATACCACCTGCTATGTTCAGTACACCCACAAGGATCGTAAGTGGCGCAAGCAGTATATCCGGTATGATACAAGAGACAATGCCCAAGGCGGCAAACAGAAGACCAAAAGAAATAATGAGCCACGAACGGGGAAAGGCACCTACAGGCGTTCCTCCAGATGCAAGCATCTGAAAGGCAAATATGACCACAAGAAGACCAAGCTGGGCACTTGCTGAAAAGGGCAGTAGTCCCAGACTCACAGGGACGAGAAGGACACCCAAAATCACCATGAACGCACCCATAAGTATTAGCATTGCCTGATCCGTGGAGAGTTTCACTTTACCCGCAGGTTGCATCTTTACAGGGTACCGGTCATATATCTTCCAGAGTACCCCTGCGAGATAAAGGATCGTTATACCGAAAAGAGATACAATAACAGCTATTACAGGCGTGGAGAAAAGATCCTCTCTCAATAGAATAACGCCTGCAAGCATGGAAAATATATAGGTCAAACCGCTTCCATAAATGAGATGCCAGAAGATCCCCCTTTCTTTAATCCAGCTTTTTAGCCTGTCCTTTGAAAGACACATCTTAAGAAAGAGAAAAAGACCACCGGCACCAAAACAGAGAAAAAGTAAAATCCTCGGAAAACGGCTGGCAATCGGGATAAAGGCGGTTACCATGCCGGATAGTGCGATCAAAACACCCGTTACAAAAAGAGGGATTGACCTGGACATATCGCCAAAGGGCGTCTTCCCCAGCATGATCATCTGCAGGGAAAATACGATGATGAGTAATCCAAAAAGACCATTTTCGTAATAGGGAAGTAAACCGTAATGGATAGGGAAGAGTAAAATCCCGGTAATGAGCATGGCCATTCCGCCTATAATCAGTATCACCACCTCAAGGGGAAGGTCCGTATTTTTTAATATCACAATCTAACCTTTATGTTGCCTTCTCATACTCATCATCATTGAATTATCTTTTGCAGTATTTAGTTTACAAAGCTTTTTATATCTATTAAATATAGAGGTGTGAGATTCTGGGAAAAGCAGAAACACATATAAATTCAAAAGTTTTTCCTTTTTTATAAGATTAATCCTGCTATTTTAGTTTTATTAAATATAGATGTCAATAAATTAATAGGTTTTTGTTGTTTTTCAATACCCTTTATTATTTATATATGCCGCATCCAATAATTAGGTCATTAAAACGCTCACAATATGCTGATTTATTCATAACCTGTTGTGTTTGAGGGTTTAGCCACTTGTAGTCAACCCAGCCTTTTCCATGTTTTGTTGCAACATCTATAATCTCCTGTATAAAAAATTTTCCATCTGCATCTTTCAGATTAAACATCTCCTTTCCTATAAGGGCAGGGTTACCTCCATGGGCAAGGGTCAGGCCTTGTGTATCTATTACATATATGTAGAGATCCTTTTTAACAAATTGACCTGTTTTATTGTTAAATTCTTGAAAGGCCCTTTCTTTTCCATGTTGTTTAATATACTGTATTGCCTTATGAACTAATTCTTGTGCCTCCTCAGCAGTGCCAAGATTATCTGCTATGTCTTTTTCCTTTTTTAATGTAAACCTCTTAATCATCTTATTTAATTCTATAGATATATCGGCTATCTGTTTGGATGCCTCTACATTTTCTTGAATATTTTTACTGGCATGTTCCATAATCTTTGAGATACTATTGATATTATTTGATATTTCATTTGTTGTGGCTGTCTGCTGTTCCGTTGCAACTGCTATCTGGTTGATCTGTGATGCAAGGGTATTAATCTGATGCATGATCTCTTTAAGCATAGAGCCTGATTTTTCCGTCTCCTCTGAACCCCTGTGAGACTCTTTAACCGCTTCTTCCATAGAAGATACAGCAGCTTTGGTCTCTGCCTGCATTGTATTTATGGTTATGCCTATATCCTTAGTGGCTTTAGATGTCCTCTCTGCAAGCTTTCTAACCTCATCGGCAACTACTGCAAAACCCCTGCCGTGTTCACCTGCCCGGGCTGCCTCAATGGCTGCATTTAACGCAAGGAGGTTTGTCTGGTCAGCTATTTCATCGATAATGGCTGCTATCCCACCTATTTGCTCTGATCTCTCACCGAGGTTTTTTATAATCCTTGCAGATTCTTTCACCTTATCACCTATCCTGGCCATAGCATTGATTATGCCTTGAATGATGTTTTCTCCATTAATTGCTGAGCGACTTGCTAACTCTGAACTCTGGGCAGCAGCAATACAATTTTTTGCGATCTCTACTGAAGTTGTTGACATCTCTTCACTTGCTGCAGCTACTGAGCTAATTTGTTTTACTATATCATCAATGCCTTTACTTATCTGATTTGATGTTTCTGCAAGGGTATTAGAAGCAAAAGATATCTTGCTTATTTTTTCAGAAAACTGTTTCATTGTGCTATTTAGCATATCAATCAATATATTAAGATCAGTCTCTATCTCATCTAAATTATTTTTTAACTCAAGTGCAAAGTTACCATTTGAGAGCCCTTTTATTAAATCTTCCAATCTCTTTATCTTTGAATCTGTAAACCTTAGTGTATAGTTGCTTAAAATAATTAAATACATAATAAGGATAATCAGCGTGCCAAAAAATATAAGACCTTCTACTAATGTCTTCTGGCCTGTTAGCCAGAAAAAAGAAAAGATGCCAAAAAAACAAAAAAGCACAATCAGTATAAATGTTGAAATAATTACCTTTTTTTTTGAACCTAATGCATCCGATGCATTTCCCATAGCTATTCCCCTTATTTTGTTTTTTAAATTATTTTCGGCGTTTTTTATAATTTCTTAAATAATTTATATATTTAAAAATAAAAATGAGATTATAAAGTTTTTGAATTAGTTTTTTGAAATTATAAGTATGGCCTAAAATCTTGATTATTTCTTTGCAAAATTTGCTGCATTTTGCCCTGCAATACGACCAAAGGTAATTGTCTCAGAGATAGAATTTCCGCCTAAACGATTTGCACCATGCACCTGATTTAAAACATATTTTTTAATACATCCTTGCTACCAAAATCCCAAAATCCTACAAAACCTAATTCAGGTATAAAAATGGGTTAAAGCCTTGAAAGCCAGTTGCAGGTCTCCTTATTACCGAGCCTGCAGGTCACCTCCAGATCTTTTTTTGCAGCCAATTTTTCTCCCTTGTGCAAAATAAGCCCTGCCCTCTCATAATATCCTTCAGGATCATCTGGCTTCAAGGAGATATACCCATCCCAGAAGGCCATAATCCTATCCCAGTCTTTACGCTGGAACAGGATATCTTTA
>Ga0272448_1002055_pt1 | contig 26038 bp, 15 predicted proteins | sample YNPCB0191_FD_202220 | JGI IMG/M metagenome (GOLD analysis project Ga0272448, IMG submission 202220) | Hot spring sediment microbial communities from Yellowstone National Park, WY, United States - YNP-CB-019-1 | ecosystem: Environmental > Aquatic > Thermal springs > Hot (42-90C) > Sediment... | reverse complement strand
TTGCTCCGCCGCAATCTGCTCCTCAAAGAGCGACCGCATGACGATCGCCGCCGCGCCGGCGTCTTCCAGCTTTCTCACGCTGTCGAGCTTGTCTGCCAGCGGCGAGGCGCCCGCCATGAACGGATGCGGGAATCGGAAACCAAGGTACGTTGTGGACAGATCCATTTGCCGGGTCCTCCGGGTTGTCAGGGCCTTGTCTTGTTACGGGTTTACGGTCGCTTCGCTCGCCGGAGCGCCGTGGGCGCCCGGCTCGCCGTTGCCGTTTCCGTTCGCCTTCGGCACACGCAGTTTTGCCATGTGGTCGTAGATCGCCACGCGGCGGGAGGAGGCCTTCTGGGCCTCGATCGAAAGCCGGTGGAACCGCTCCGGGTCGATCTTCTCCACCATGCGGAAGCGGGTCTCGTTGCGCATGTAATCCGCAACGGCCGCCTTGCCGGGGGCCGCGTCGAGAATCAGCGGCGGCTCGCCCTCGAGCAGGCGCCGCGGGTCGTAGCGGTAGAGAGGCCAGAGCCCGCTGTCTACGGCCAGCTTCTGCTGATCCAGCCCGAACGCCAGGTCGTAGCCGTGGGCGATGCAGTGGCTGTACGCGATGATCAGCGACGGCCCCGGATACGCGTCGGCCTCGAGGAACGCCTGGACCGTGTGGTTGTCCTTGGCGCCCATCGCGACGCTGGCCACGTACACGTGGCCGTAGCTCATCGCCATCAGGCCGAGGTCCTTCTTCTGGACCTCCTTGCCGGCCGCCGCGAACTTGGCCGCGGCGCCGAGTGGCGTGGCCTTCGACGCCTGGCCGCCTGTGTTCGAGTAGACCTCCGTGTCGAGCACGAGGACGTTGATGTCACGCTGCAGGGACAGGATGTGATCCAGCCCTCCGTAGCCGATGTCGTACGCCCATCCGTCGCCGCCCATGCACCAGACGCTCTTCTTGACGAAGTAGTCGGCCAGCAGCTCCAGGCGGCGGGCCTCCGGGCCGTCGATTCCCGCAAGCTTCTTGCGGAGCGCCGCGACGCGGTCGCGCTGAGCCTTGATGCCCGCCTCGCTGCCTTGGTCGGCGTTCAGAAGCTCGGTGACGAGGACGTCCCCGATCTGCGAGCCCATCCGATGCAGAAGCGACCGGGCCTGTGCGATGTGCGCATCGATGGCCAGCCGGAACCCGAAACCGAACTCGGCGGCGTCCTCGAAGAGCGAGTTGGACCACGTCGGCCCGCGGCCGTTGGCGTCCTTGCAGTATGGCGTGGTCGGGAGATTGCCGCCGTAAATCGAGGAGCAGCCCGTCGCGTTGCCGATCAGGGTGCGGTCGCCGAAAAGCTGGGTGAGCAGCTTGACGTAGGGAGTCTCGCCGCAGCCCGCGCAGGCGCCGGAATACTCGAAGAGCGGCCGGAAAAGCTGCGAGGACTTCACGTTGATCCGGCCCGCAGCGACGGCCGTGCGGTCCGGGTCGGGCAGGCCGAGGAAGAAGGCGTAGTTCTCGCGCTCCCGCTCGCGGAGCGGGATCTGCGGCTCCATGTTGATCGCCTTGTGCTTCGGGTTGGCCTTGTCCTTCGCCGGACACACGTTCACGCACAGCTTGCAGCCCGTGCAGTCCTCCGGGGCGACCTGGATCGTGAACTTCATCCCGGCGAACTCCTTGCCCTTGTAATCCGTCGAGCGGAACGAGGCCGGGGCCTTGGCCAGATGGGCCGGGTCGTAGACCTTCGCGCGGATGCTGGCGTGGGGGCAGACCATCGCGCACTTGTTGCACTGGATACAGATCTTCGGGTCCCAGATCGGGATCTCCAGGGCGATGTTGCGCTTCTCCCACTGGGTCGTCGCCGTGTCGAACGTGCCGTCCACGGGGAACGCGCTGACCGGGAGCAGGTCGCCCTTGTTGATCATCATGACCGCGGTGACGCGTTTGATGAAGTCGGGCGCCTCGTCCGGAACGATCGGCGGCCGGCCGCGGGTAGCGGTCACCCGGTCGGGCACCTTCACCTCGTGGAGGTGGGCCAGCGTTTCGTCCACGGCGGCGAAGTTCCGCTTGACGACCTCTTCCCCCTTCTTGCCGTACGTCTTCTTGATCGCCTTCTTGATCTGTTCGATGGCCTCCTCGCGCGGCAGGACGCCGGAGATGGCGAAGAAGCATGTCTGCATGATCGTGTTCACGCGGCTGCCCATCCCCGTGGCCTTGGCGACCTCGTAGCCGTCGATCACGTAGAACTTCAGCTTCTTCTCGATGATCTGCTCCTGGACCTCGCGGGGGAGCTTGTCCCAGACTTCGTCCTTGCCGTAGGGCGAGTTCAACAGGAACACGGCGCCGGGACTCGCGTATTCGAGCACGTCGTACTTCTCCAGGAAGACGAACTGATGACACGCGACGAAACTGGCGCGTTTGATCAGGTAGTGGGAGTGGATCGGCCGCGGGCCGAAACGCAGGTGCGAGATCGTGATCGCGCCGGACTTCTTCGAGTCGTAGACGAAGTAGCCCTGGGCGAAGTTGTTCGTCTCTTCGCCGATGATCTTGATCGAGTTCTTGTTCGCCCCGACGGTGCCGTCGGCCCCGAGGCCGAAGAAGACGGCCCGGACCACGTCGTCCGGTTCGATGTCGAAGGATTCGTCCACCGGCAGAGACGTGTGTGTCACGTCGTCCACGATGCCCACGGTGAAGTGGTTCCTGGGCCTGTCCTTGGCCAGCTCGTCGAATACGGCCTTGACCATCGCCGGGGTGAATTCCTTGCTCGCCAGGCCGTAGCGGCCCCCGATCACCCGCGGTTCCTGCGTAAACTTCGACCAGCCGAGATCCCTGCCCTCGCGCAGGGCGGTGATCACATCCAGGTACAGCGGGTCGCCGGGCGCCCCGGGTTCCTTGGTCCGGTCGAGCACGGCGATCGACTTCGTGCTGGCCGGCAGGGCCGCGAGGAAATCCTTGACGGAGAAGGGACGATAGAGCCGCACCTTGACCACGCCGACTTTCTGGCCTTTGCCGATCAGGTGCTCGGCCGTCTCCTGCGCCGTGTTGGCGCCGGAGCCCATGAGGACCACGACGCGGTCGGCCTCCGGGTGCCCCACGTAGTCGAACAGGTGGTACTTCCGCCCGGTACGCTCGGCAAAGCGGTCCATGACGCGCTGCACGACGCCCGGGCAGGCATCATAGAAGCGGTTGCACGCCTCGCGGGCCTGGAAAAAGACGTCGGGGTTCTGGGCCGTACCGCGAAGCTTCGGTGCATCGGGCGTCAGGGCGCGTTCGCGGTGCGCCTTCACCGCCTCGTCCGGGATCATGTACCGCAGGTCGTCGTCCGAAAGCTCCTCCATCTTGGCCACTTCGTGCGACGTGCGGAATCCGTCGAAGAAATGCAGCACCGGCACGCGGCTCTGCAAGGCGGCCACCTGGCCGATGCATGCCATGTCGTGGGCCTCCTGCACGGAGTTCGAGGCGAGCAGGGCGAAGCCCGTCTGCCGGCACGCCATCACGTCGGAGTGGTCCCCGAAGATGGCCAGCGCGTGCGTGGCCACCGTGCGCGCCGTCACGTGCATGCAGAACGCCGTGAGTTCCCCGGCGATCTTGTACATGTTGGGAATCATCAGGAGCAGGCCCTGCGACGCGGTGAACGTCGTCGTCAGCGCCCCGGCCTGCAGCGCGCCATGCACGGCGCCGGCCGCCCCGGCCTCCGACTGCATCTCCGTGACCTGGGGGACCGCGCCCCAGATATTCTTCATGCCCTTGGCGGCCCACTCGTCCGCCCACTCGCCCATCGGCGAGGACGGCGTGATCGGGTAGATCGCGATCACCTCGTTCGTCCGGAACGCGACCGAGGCGGCCGCCTCATTGCCGTCAACCGTGATTATGCGTCTGGTGCCCATTCGGCTTACTCCTGGCAGTAGAAATCCCCGCCGGCTGGTGATTCGGATCACGCGCCGCGTGTTGCCCGCGTGTCGGCCGGCCGTTCCAGCGGACCAGGCGGAGGGACTGAATCGATCCTCTGGGGCTCGCAAGGCAGGCCGCCGACACAAGACGTGCTTTCATACCGCGCACCGCCGGAAAAGTCCAACTCGCAGATGGCGCCCGACGGGCCTTTCAGACGCCGCCGGGACAATGGACATACGCCGGATTCCAGCCCTTGCTTGCCCTGCCGGGAGCGGGCAGAATACCGCCGAAGGAGGCATGCCATGGCACGAACGAGTACCGTCGGGATGGTGCTGATTCTCATCGTTGCGTGGGCAACCCCGCTGCGTGCGGAGCCCTCTGCTGCGGCGTCGAACCCGGCGACGCGCCCCGCCCTCCGGGCACTGATGTTCGTCGGCGGCACGGCTCACGACTACGTCGAGCTGCCGAGGCGGCTTGCCCACAACCTCTGCAAGGACGGGGACTTGGATATACGCGTCACGGCTGACCTCGCCGACCTGCGCGACGACGTGCTGCGGCCGTACGATGTGGTTGTCTTCAACACCTGCCTGGATACCAAACTCACCGAGGCGCAGAAGAAAGCGGTGGTCAGCGCTCTTCGCTCCGGTAAGGGCCTCGTGGCCGTGCACTGTGCTTATTGGTCGTTCCAGGACTGGCCGGAGTGGCGGAAGATCATCGGCGGCCTCGTGCTCGCACACGACAAGTTCGGCCCGTACGAGGATGTGGTGGTCGATCGCGCCCACCCGATTGCCGCGGGCCTGCCTGCCCGCTTCCGTGTCACCGACGAGGCCTACTACGTCGAGCAGCCCGGCGACAACATCCATGTGATTGTTCGGACCGCCGATGTCCATAAGGACCGCAAGGCCACGGAGCCCCAGGTCTGGACCACGCGATACGCCGGCGGGCGCGTTTTCGCCATTACGCTGGGCCATGATGAGAAGGTGCAGAGCGACCCGGTGTTCCTCGCGCTGCTGACCAACGGCATCCGCTGGGCAGGCGGGCGGCTCGGGCCGCCGACGATGCTCAGCGACCTGGAGCGGGAGGAGGGCTTCGAGCCGCTCTTCGACGGCAAGACGCTCCAGGGCTGGCACTGCGAGAAAGAGTACTGGACGGTCAAGGACGGCTGCCTGATCGGCGACACTCGCCCCAAGGCCCCGGACAAGTATTCCTACGCGATCACGGACAGGAGCTACGGCGATTTCATCCTGCGGTGGAGCGTTAAGCTGGGCCTTGGCAATAGTGGCGTCCAGTTCCGCAGTCAGGAGCTGCCGAATTACGAGGTCGCCGGCTACCAGGCCGACGTGGTCAACCTCGGCTGGGGCAACCTGCACGAACAGAACGGCCGGCGAAGGCTGGTCGATGGCTGGACCGGCAAGGCGGCCACGGCAGTCAACCTGCACGACTGGAACGACATGGAGGTTACGGCGAAAGGCCCGCACATCACGATCAAGGTCAACGGCGTGACGACGGCCGACTACACCGAGGCCGACACCACAAAGCCGCGCTCGGGCATCATCGCTCTGCAACTGCACAAGGGCGAGCCTACGGAGGTCTGGTTCACGAACATCCGGATCAAGCCGCTCAAGTAGGGTGGGTGGTTCCGTCCCGAGCCTGTCGAGGGACAGGTTCGCCCACCTGTTACGCTCGCGGCGAAGCCGCCTTGGAGTGCGGCGGCCCTGACGCCGCTTTCACTTTCGGCGGCGCCGGCGTCCCCCCTTTCATATAGGGGGGGGAGTTTTGCAGAAGACCACACCCACCAGCCTCAATGCCCACCGCCCTTGTTCCTCAACCGTCCGAAAACCACAGCGCCCCGCGTGAATCCAAAGCGGCGTCGTCGCCGCCGCACTTGATATCCAGTGGGGCCCGGCCATCCTGCGGGCCGAGGGCTAACGGGTAAGCCGTTTCCGCCGCTTGCGCGAAGCCGGTTGCTTGCCGGCGGCGCGGGCGGGGGAGGATCGGCGCGGCGTTTTCTTTCGTGGCCGATGATTCCTCGCGATCTTCTTCGCCCGCGCGGTCCCCGGCGGCTCCAGCGCGTTCTGAAGGACCTGGTCCACCTTCTCCGCGAAGACGAAGTGCATGCGGTCGCGGATGTCCTTCGGGATGTCGACGAGGTCCTTGCGGTTGCGCTCCGGCAGGATGACCGTGCGGATCCCGGCGCGGTGCGCGGCGAGGACCTTTTCCTTGACCCCGCCGATGGGCAGCACAAGCCCGCGGAGCGTGATTTCGCCGGTCATGGCCACGTCGCTGCGGCACGGACGCTGCGTCATGAGCGAAACCAGCGCGGTGAACATGGACACGCCGGCCGACGGGCCGTCCTTGGGGATCGCCCCGGCCGGCACATGGATGTGGATGTCCTGCTTGGAGAACGTATCGGCGGGAAGCTTGAGCTGTTTGGCCCGGCTGCGGACGAGCGAGTACGCCGCCTGGGCCGACTCCTTCATCACGTCGCCGATCTGTCCGGTGAGCATGAGATTGCCTTTGCCGGGCATCTTCGTCGCCTCGACGAAGAGGATGTCGCCGCCGGTCGGCGTGAACGCCAGGCCCGTGACGACGCCCGGCACGCTGGTCCGCTGCGCGGTCTCGCCGAGGTACTTCGCGGGGCCGAGATAGTTGGGCAGCGTCCGCGGCGCGACCACGGTGCTGCGGCCGGTCCCGCGGGCGATCTTCGCGGCGACGGCGCGGCAGATGGTCCCGATCTGCCGCTCCAGCTCGCGGACGCCGGCCTCGCGTGTGTAGTCGGCGATGATCTGGCGCAGCGCCGCGTCGCGGAACGTCAGCCGGTCGGCCGTCAGCCCGTGTTCCGCAAGCTGCCGCGGCACGAGGTAGCGCTTCGCGATGCGGAGCTTTTCCTCCGGCGTGTAGCCCGGGATTTCGATGATCTCCATCCGGTCGCGCAGGGGCGGCGGGATCGGATCCATGTAGTTGGCCGTCGTGATGAACATGACCCGCGAGAGGTCGAACGGCACATCGAGGTAGTGATCGGTGAAGCTGTTGTTCTGTGCCGGATCGAGGACCTCAAGCAGCGCCGAGGAGGGGTCGCCTCGGAAGTCCTGGCCGATCTTGTCGATCTCGTCGAGCATGAAGACGGGGTTGTTGCTGCCGGCCTTGCGGATCGACTGCATGATGCGCCCGGGCAGGGCCCCGATGTATGTGCGGCGGTGGCCGCGGATATCCGCCTCGTCGCGGATGCCGCCGAGCGAGATGCGGATGAACTTCCGCCCGAGGGCCCGCGCGATCGACTGGCCGAGCGACGTCTTGCCCACGCCCGGGGGGCCCGCGAAGCAGAGGATCGGCCCGCGGCCCTCGGGTTTGAGCTTTCGCACGGCGAGGAACTCCAGGATGCGTTTCTTGACTTTGGCCAGATCGTAATGATCGGCATCGAGAATCCGCTCGGCCTTTTCGATATCGAGGCAATCGGTCGTCGAGACGGACCACGGAAGCTCGCAGAGCCAGGTCACGTAGTCCATCGTGACGGAGTACTCGGGCGAGGCCTGGGGGATCTTGGTCATGCGATCGATTTCGCGGTTCGCCTCCTTCTCGACGGCCTCGGGCATCTTCGCCGCCTTGACCCGCTCGCGGAGCTCCTGGATTTCGGCGCTGCGACCGTCGCTCTGACCGAGTTCCTGCTGAATGGCCTTGAGCTGCTCCTGCAGAAAGTACTCCCGCTGATGCTTGTCGATCTCGCCCTTGACCTGTTCCTGGATCTTCTGCGAGAGTTCGAGCACCTCGAGCTGGCTGACGAGGGCTTTGTTCACCTTGCGGAGGCGTTCGGTCACATCAAAGGTCTCGAGCAGCGCCTGCTTGGCGTTCGCGTCGACGGAGAGGTTGGCCGCCAGGAAGTCGGCGAGCCCGCCCGGGGTGTCGATGTTGTTGAGCACGACCGTCGCCTCGTCCGGGACGTTCGGCAGAAGCTGGATCACCTTCGTCGCGGTCTGGCGGACGGTGTGCATGAGCGCTTCCAGCTCGGGCGAGCCGGCGACCTCGTCGTATCGCGTCTGAATCCGGGCGCGGAGGAAGGCCTCGTCCGGAATGAACGCCTCGACGACGAAGCGGACCACCCCGTGGACGATGATGCTCTGGGTTCCGTCCGGCATGTTGAGGAGCTTCAGGATTGCGCAGACCGTCCCGACGCGATGGAGATCGTCGGGCCCGGGGTCCTCCGTCTCCGCCTGGCGCTGAGTCAGAATGCCGATGAGCTTGTTGCCTCGCAGGGCGTGGTCCACCACCCGCTTCGACTTCTCGCGCCCGACGCTCAACGGCACCACCGTGCCCGGGAACGCCACGGTGTTCCGGACCGTGAGGATCGGAATCTCGGCGGGGACCTCGAGCCGACCTTCCGGCGCGCTGGATCCTTTTGTCTGCCCGGGCTTGCTCACGGAGACGGCGGCATCGTCGGGGCGCTCCGGGGCCGGATTGTCGCCTGGGGCTGGGGCAGGTCGGTCGCTTGTTTCGTCCATGGTGTCGGTCCCCCTGCATTCACGCGTTCTGTTTCGGCATGAACACCCACAACAGCCCGTCCCGGTACGTCGCCCGGACCTCGCCGACGTCGATGGGGACAGGCAGCCTCACCTCGCGAACGAAGGGCCCGGCATCGATCTCCATCATGTGCACGCACTGCGGCTGGTGCTCGTCGGACGGCTGCGGATCGGCTCGCTCGCCACGAATCACCACCCGGTCGAACTCCGCCTGCACGTCGATCTGCTCCCTTGGCATGCCGGCCAGCTCGACGCAGAGCACCAGGGCCGATGTCGTCTCGTACAGGTTCACCGCCGGCTTCCATCGCTCGGCCCGCGAGAACCGCACATACCGGCTGCCCAGCATTTCGTCCATCATGCGACTGAGCCGCCGTGCCATGGATGAAAACGATTCCTCACTGGCATCCGCGAGAAGGGGAGTCATGTCGGCCGTCTCCGTCATTACACCGATTGTCACAGCCGTTCCGGCGGAGCGGAGAACCCGCCCGCCGAGGACGGCACATCAGTATGGTAGTCGCCGATTGCGGCGGGGGAAAGAGTTTCCCGGGTGGGCTGTCGCGAAATCCGAACGGGTCCGGCCTGGGGGCTGCCGGGCCTTTGGGCCGTCCTCCGGGGGGCTGCGGCTACTGGGGGCCGTACTCCAACAGATCCATGGACGCGGCGGGCTGACCGTCGGCCGTCTGCTCCATCCTGACGATGCCGTAGACAGGGACGGCTTCGCAGATCCACGTTCGGCGAACGTATCGCACGCCCTCTTCCAGCCAATCCTCCGTCACGAGGCGGCAAGGCCAGCGGCGGCCGGCGGCTTCCAGGACGGCCTCTTCCACGGTGACCTGCGCGCCGACCCGCCGGGCGTGCGCCGCGATCGGGTCCTCGTCGGCCCGCTCCGGCCGGATCGTCGGCAGTCCCAGCGGCTTGCCGCGCCACGACATCTTCAGCTCGATTCCGGCGATGCCGGCGTCGATGGCGATGATGCGGACTTCCTCGGTTTGATCGTCGCGCATCCGGTACCGGCACCACTCGCCGACTTTCGCGTCGGCAAGCGGGGCAAACGACGGCGAAGGCGCGATGGCGGCCACGCGGGCCGTCGCAGCCGGGGTGCTTGCGGCGGCTTGCGGATGGGCCGGTCCCGTCGAGGCGACGCTGGTCGACCGCGATGCTTCGGGGCGAGCGGACGGTGTTACGGCGGGCACGCCGTCGCTTGGGGGAGGGGCGCCATGCGCCGGCGCCGACGAAGAAGGTTGTGGTTCATTTCGGCATGCAGCGAGCGTCAGGAGCGTGACGCAGCCGGCCAAGTGTCGGCCAGGTCGCCGTTTCGCCGTTCGGTGCCGAGTATACCGTCGCAGTCCGATCACGGGCGCGATTATGCGGGTCGCGGCAGCCCCGTGCAACGTGGGCGAGAACAAAACTGCCCGCGGCCACGTTTGTGGCCGCGGGCGATCTCGCAACGCGATTGCGGAAAAGAGTCGGTTCCTGCGGTTCTCAACTGTCGTAGTACAGGTGGAACTCGTGTGGATGCGGGCGGAGGCGGATCGCGTCGATTTCGTGCTCCGTCTTGTAGTCGATCCACGTTTCGATGAGGTCCTCGGTAAAGACGCCGTCGGCCAGCAGGAAGGCGTGGTCCTTCTTGAGGGCCTGGAGCGCTTCGTCGAGCGAGGCGGGAGTGTTCGGCACATCCTTGGCCTCTTCCTTGCTCATCTCGTAGATGTTCACATCGAGCGGCTTGCCCGGATGAATGCTGTTGCGGATGCCGTCCATCGCCGCCATCAGGATCGCGCTGAAGGTCAGGTACCCGTTGCAGCTCGGATCCGGACAGCGGAACTCGACCCGCTTGGCCTTCGGGTTGGCCGAGTACATCGGGATACGGCAGGCGGCCGAGCGGTTCCGCATCGAGTACGCCAGGTTCACGGGGGCCTCATAGCCCGGCACGAGACGGCGATATGAGTTCGTCGTCGGCGCCGCGAACGCCAGGATGGACGCGGCGTGCTTCAGGATGCCGCCGATCGCGTGGAGGCCTAACTCCGAGAAACCGGCGTAGCCGTTGCCCGCAAAGAGCGGCTGGCCGCCCTTCCACAGCGAGAAATGCGTGTGCATCCCGCTGCCGTTGTCCTGGAAGATCGGCTTGGGCATGAACGTCACCGTCTTGCCGTTGCGCTTGGCGACGTTCTTGACGATGTATTTGAACCACATCATCTGGTCGCTCATCTGGAGCAGCGGCTTGAACCGCATGTCGATCTCGGCCTGCCCGGCCGTGCCCACCTCGTGGTGGTGCGCCTCAACGTCGATCCCGACCCGCTTCATCTCCAGCACCATCTCGGCGCGGAGGTCGCCGTACGTGTCCGTCGGGCTTACGGGGAAGTAGCCGCCCTTGAACGAGGGCTTGTAGCCGAGGTTCGGCTCCTCGAACCGCGCGGTGTTCCACGCGCCCTCCACGGAGTCGATCTCGTACATGCCGCGGTGCTGGTTCTGCTCGTACCGCACCTCGTCGAAGATGAAGAACTCCAGCTCGGGCCCGATGAAGGCCGTGTCGGCGATGCCGCTCTTGATGAGGGCGGCCACGGCCTTCTTGGCTACACGGCGCGGATCGCGCGAGTATTCCTGTCGCGTTTCGGGGTCGGCGATGTCGGCCAGGACGCTGACGGTCGGCTCCTTGAAGAACGGGTCGAGGCAGGCCGTCTCGGGTTGCGGCATCGCGAGCATGTCCGACTGGTGGATGTCCTTCCAGCCGCGGATGCTCGAGCCGTCAAAGCCCAGCCCATCCCGGAAGGTCCCTTCGTCGATCTCATCCACGGGATAGGCGCAGTGCTGCCAGGTGCCGAGGAGGTCGCAGAACTTCAGGTCCACGATCTCCGCGCCGACCTTGCGACAGTATTCAATGAAACCCTTGGGGGTGAGTTTCTCCCCCGGCTTGAGGTCCGGTAACGAGGAGTTCTGTACTCTGCTCATGTTGAATCCTTCTTTGCGATGAATGGTATCCTTCCGCAGCAAGCCGGCACCACGTGTGCGGCTTGCGTCCCGCTTGCACCTTCCGGGCCATGCAAAAACCCGGGTTGTTGCCACCGGTTTCCGGTACCGCGGCGAATAAGGCACAGGCTCCGTATGCGTCGCCGTCCGCCCGCAGGCTTGCGGCCTCCCGGCAACCGGTACGACCGCCCGCATCCGCCGGGCAGCGCTTCGCACGGAGTCGCCTCATTCAGCAGAAATCCGCGGGCGACCGGTACAATCCTCCGGTCCCAAGCGATGCCCATGGATCGCGCGTGAGGCATGCTTGCGTTACGACCCTGGGCATCATAGCAAGTTTCGTACCAGTGTCCCGCCAAGCCCGGCCTGGGGCACAAGGGCCGCTCTCGGGCCGAACGGCAGGGGTGTGCGCGCGGAGGCGACCCTGTGACGCCGGGCAAGCGCTCCCGTTTTCATACCTGTATGTATGTTTCGAGCACAAAAGCTACCATTCAGTATGCCATTCGGCCGTCGGCCCCGGCCGGACGTGTGGTCTTGTCATTACGTTTCCTTATGCCGCAGCCTTTGGGCGCGCCGGACCCGCCGCCGGCGGAGTCCATTGGGCGTCTGAGGGCCTTGGGCACCCTGCAACCGCACGTCGCGGCGGCGGCACGCCGACTGGAACAGGGCGTGCCAGTGCCGTTTTCTGCAAGATAGTTTCGCGTGTGGTGTGCATCGCCACGACGGCTCTGTCGCCCCCAGGGGCTACCGTCGGTCGCCCCCAGCGGGGCTGGAAACGAACGAGACCCTCGAACCGAACGCGGCATGATTGTCGTCTTCGACCGCTCAGCTACGCGGAAGGCAGGCGGGCATCCCGTACGCCTTTGTGAACGTGTGATGGGACCCGCGCCGGGTGGTTTCCAAGCGAGCCCCCGGCGCCCATCACATCTGCGCCCGATGGCGTTGCGATCCGGCGGGGCGAAGCCGGCGTCCCCGGGCGGGTGATTCGCTTCACGGTTCCGCCGGGGCGGTGGAGGGTTCCGAGGCGGGGCGATCGAAGATCGCGGGGTTTACCAGGTCGCCCGCCGGCTCATCCGTCCCCATGATGCGTTGCTTGATCGCCGCCGGAGCGGGAGGGCCGAGCTTCCACTCGCCGTTTTCCTTGATCACGAGCACCACCACCTCGCGCACCGGGCGCGGGCGCTGGTTGTCCCGCAGCAGGATGGTTCCGTGGACGCAGTAGATGGGGTTCGAGAGTTCCTCCCGGGTTTCGGCCGGCGCGGCCCCGGCCGGCCGCGTCGTAGGCTCGTGGACGCGGATGACCTTGCGGACACGGACTTCCTTGACCGCATGCCATGCGCGCTCAAAGTTCTTGCGGGGCAGAGGCTCATATTGGCTGCCGACGGCCAGTCGGTACATGCCGTAGTCGCCCCTGGCGCAGAAGCCCAGCACGTCGTCGATGAACTTGTTGAGGGAGGGATCGTCGGTCCGAAGGGCGGCGGGGAAAATCACCTCGGGCGCCTCATCCCCGTGGGATTCGATCCGGTCGACCTCGTCCGACTCGGTGGGCTGGCTGCCCGGGGCCGGGGTGGGTTGATCCCGGCAGCCGCTCAGGAGGGCGGCGAGCGCCGTCGCCAGCAATACATGAAACAGGTTCCGTCGCATGCTTATGGCGTACTGCATCCCGTACGGCGACCATCGTAGGGGAAATAATGCGGCAGGGCAAAGGGGCGGTCCGTCGGTGCCAGGAGTCAACGAATCATCGGGTGCCCGGGCGTCAGGGAGAACGGGTCGGGGATGGATCCGGCGGCGTGCCACCCGGCGGGCGGGCAGCCCGTGCCGGCGGGTTGCTGTTTCCGGCTCGCCCTGCCGCTCCGTTGACGTTCATGCGCGACTGGCCTTAGGATGAAGCATTCAACCCGGTCCGGGGCCCCCTCGGCCCGAGGCCGCGGGATGGTGCTATGTTTGCGATCATCAGCGACATTCACAGCAACCTGGAGGCTCTTTCCGTCGTTCTGAAGGATATTGAAGAACGGGGTATCGAGCGCATCCTCTGTCTGGGCGATGTGGTGGGCTATGGTCCCAGCCCCCGCGAGTGCATCGACCTGGTCATGGAGCGCTGCGAGATCTGCCTCTGCGGCAACCACGATCACGCCGTTTTCTTCGAACCCTACAACTTCAACGTCGGCGCCGAGCGGGCCGCGTACTGGACGCGGCAGGTCTTTGAGGATGAACCGGACAAGGCCCTTCGGGATCGGCGATGGGCCTTCCTGGGCAGCCTGCCCATTCGCGTCGAGTGCGACGGTATGCTCCTCGTGCACGGTTCGCCACGGCGGCCGGTCAACGAGTATCTCTTCGCCGACGACGTGTACACGAATCCCAACAAGCTCACGTCGAACTTCGAGCGGATGGAGCAGGTGGCGTGTTTCGTCGGCCATACGCACGTTCCCGGCGTATTCATGGACGACCCGTATTTCGAGAGCCCGGACGAGCTGACCGAGCCGGGCCGTTACGAGATCGCCGAGGACGACCGCGTGATCATCAACGTGGGCAGCGTGGGCCAACCCCGCGACCGGGATCCGCGGGCCAGCTACGTCGTCGTGGACGACCGCGTGGTCGAGTTCGTCCGCCTCGAGTACGACGTGGAGGCGACGGTCCAGAAGATCCTGGCGGTTCCCGAGCTGGATGATTTTCTGGCGCACCGGCTGCTCGACGGCCGGTGAGCGAAGCCGGCCGCGGCGCGGGGCGGCGTCCGGTCCGGCTTCTCCGTGTATTCGTTCCTGCTTGAGAGGACTCGATGGACAACCGGCGGCAACTGGTCATCGCGCTTGTGGCCTCGACGCTCGTGCTGATGCTGTGGCTCATGATCTCCCCGCGCCTCTTTCCGGCCCCGCCGGTTTCGTCACAGCCGGCCACGGCCACCGCATCCGCGCCCGCCCCGTCCCCGGCCGCCGAAGCCGCGGCGCCGGAGCCGGCCGGATCGCAACCGGCGCTCGCTTCCGCGCCGTCGGCGGCAACGACGTCCGCGCCGAGCGAACTGAGCGTCCGCGGCGGTGCCGGCACGGAGGTCGTCGGCCTCGGCGGCTTCGACGCGACGAGTCCGTTTCCCATGAGGGTCGGGTTCACGAACGTCGGTGCGGCCGTGATGGATGTGGACCTGCGCGACTTTCGGAAGACGGTCGGCGGGGACCAGCCGTATCCGCTGTTGACGACCCTGTTCGACCCGATCACGGAGCAGGCGTACTACTCCTTCGCCACGGACAAGATCCGGATCGAGACGTTCCACGAGGACATCTCCCTCGCCGAGCTGCCCTGGCAGGTCGTTCGAGCGGAGTGCACGGCGGACAAGACGGTCTTCCGCGTCACAATCGACCGGCAGGGCAAGCCCCTGCTGGAGGTCACCAAGACCTACCGTCTGCCGGCAGTCGGCCCCCGGCCGAGGAAGGGCCGTGAGACGCCCGCGAGCCGCCGGTCCGATCTCCTGCTCGAGTATTCGATCCGCAACCTCACGGCCGAGCCGCTCGATGTGATTCTCGTGCAGCGCGGGCCGGTCGGGATGCACCAGGAGAACCCGCGGACGGATGACCGGGCGGTCCTCGCGGCGATCGAAGAGAACGGCGTCTTCAAGGTGAAGAAGCACATGCGAAAGGAGGTCGCTCCGACGGTCGAGCAGGGCCGCCTCGTGCGCAAGCCCGTCGAACTCGGCAAGGACCTGGACCCCGCGCGGGTTGCCTGGGTGGCGGAGGCCAACCAGTACTTCGCGTGCATCGTACGGCCCGAGCGCGGGGGCGACAGCCCGCTGCACATCGCGGGGGCGGAGGCGTGCAGCCTCACGCGGAGCGAGGACAAGTCGTTCGCGGCGGACATGACGTTCCGTCTGGTCACCACGCCGATCCGGGTGGAGCCGCAGGCCGCGACCCGGTTCGGCTTTGCCTGTTACCTGGGCGCCAAGTCGAAGACCGCCTTCGAGAGCATTCCGGAGTATTCCCGCTACGACTACTTCGAGGTCGTCAAGGCGGATTTCTACTGTTGCGCCCCGTCGCCGATCGTCCGGCTGATGATGTGGCTGCTGCAGACGCTCTACTGGCCGACGAAGAACTACGGCGTGGCGATCATCCTTCTCGTGCTCATCGTGCGGGCCGTCCTGCATCCGATCACCAAGGCGGGCCAGGTGAACATGATGAAGATGCAGAAGCTCACGGCGAAGCTCCAGCCGAAGGTCGAGGAACTCAAGAAGAAATACGCCAACGACCGGGCGAAGATGAACGAGGCGATGATGGAGCTGTACCGCGAGGCCGGCGTGTCGCCCGCGAGCCAGTTGCTCACCTGCCTGCCGACCGCGCTGCAGATTCCGATCTGGGCCGGCCTGTGGGCGGCGCTCTACTCCACGGTCGAGATGCGCAACGCCCCCTTCGACGGGTACTGGATCCGGGATCTTGCGGCGCCCGACGCCCTGATCCCGTTCGCGCACGAATACACGATCCCGCTCATCAGCGCGATCACGGGCCCGATTCATTCGTTCAATCTTCTGCCGATCCTGCTGACGATCTCGATGTACCTCCAGCAGAAGTACATGCCCAAGGGTGCCCCGCCCCCGGGGCAGACGTCCGACCAGATGGCTCAGCAGATGAAGATCATGAACTTCATGACGATCTTCTTCGGGCTGATGTTCTACAACGCTCCGAGCGGGTTGAACCTCTACATCATGGCCAGCAATTTCGCCGGTCTGCTCGAACAGTGGCGGATCCGCAAGCATATTCAGAAGCTCGACGAGCGGGCGAAGAACCTGCCCCCCGGCGGGGAGGGCGGCCTGAAGCTCCGAAAGCCCCGGTTCTGGCGGTGGCTCGAGAAGCAGGCCGAGGAGGCCCGGCAGGTCAAGGCCCGCAAGCCCAGGGAGTAGTCCCCTCCCCGCGGCGCCGCCCGGGTGCGCGGCGGTCGCCGCCGACCGGTCCGAGAATCCCGCGGGGCCGGGTCCGGAAGGCGCGGTCCCCGGATCCGCGGGCGGGAAGGGCAACATTCCGCATTCGGGACTGATGCGCCGGCCCCATCCGAACGATAACAGAGCAGACGGACGACCGCGCCCGGCGTTTGCGCCGGACTCGCGAGGCGCCGCGATCGGACCGGGGGTTTGACGGGCCATGAATCCACTGTTTATCGGTTGTGTGATCCGCGTCGAGACGGAAGGCGTCGAGGTCCTGCTCACCTGTCCGGAGATGCAGGTCGAGCATGAGGGTCGGACGTATCGGGTCGGTCAGCTCGGCGGCTACGTCGCCCTGCCGCGCGACAAGCGCACCCTGATCGGATTCGTCACGCAGGTGGGCCGGCAGGACAATCAGCAGAACGACGCCGACCCGCAGATGGTGCTCTCGTGCCAGTTGCTCGGGACCATTGCGGCGGGGCATTTCCTTCGGGGCGTGAACGACTACCCGACGATCGGCGACCCCGTCCGCATCGCCACGGAGGAGGACTTCGCCGTCGTCTTCGGCGCGCACACGGACGAGGCGGCGGGCCCGAAGAGCTCCTTTACGCTCGGCCGGTTCGCCATGAACACGGACTATCCGGTCCGCGTCCTCGGCAAGCAGTTTCTCAGCAAACACCTGGCGATCCTGGGCAACACCGGGTCGGGCAAGAGCTGCACGACGGCGCGGATCCTCCAGGAAATCACGGCGCTGCCGGACTCTCAGGTCGTTCTGTTCGACCTGCACGGGGAATACGCGGCGGCCTTCTCGGACGAGAACGGCCGTCTGAATCCGAATGTGACGTATCTCGGCGAGCGGGACCTTGTCGTGCCCTACTGGCTGCTCAAGTACGAGGAACTGGAGACGCTCTTCGTCGACCGTTCGAACCCGCTGCTGATCAGCAACCAGGTGACATTCCTGAAAGAGGCGATCGGCCGGTTGAAGCGGCCCGCCGCGGAGGAACTCGATCTCGTCAAGGAGATGACGCTCGACTCGCCGCTGTTCTTCTCGCTGGATCGGCTGCGGATCTTCGCGGAGAACATGAATGACGCCCGCTACGTGCTCAACACGGAGCAGTACGCCTTCGCGAAGCTGGCGCAGCGGTCGCTCACGCCGGCGGAGCAGGAGGAACTGCTCACCACGCGGCGGTGCGCGTTCAACAAGGGAAAGCCCGAGGGCGAAGTGCCGCACGCGATGTATCATAACAAGCTGCTGGGCCTCATCCAGAAGCTCGATACGCGGCTGAACGACCGCCGATACGACTTTCTCCTTCGCCCGCTCCAGCAGGCGAAGGATTCGCCGCTCTTCCGCGAGATCCTCACGGAACGGGCCTCGCCCGGCGAGCTGACGGAGGCGATGGCCGAGTTCATCAAGGTGATCCTCGGACGCCGGAATCCGCGCAGCAATCTCACGATCGTAGACCTCTCCGGCGTGCCGTTCGACATCGTCGACATCACCGTGGCAATGCTCACGCGGCTTCTGTTCGACTACAACTTCTGGTCGCCGCCGTCGCAGCGGCACCCCGTGCTCCTTGCGTTCGAGGAGGCGCACAACTACATCCCACGCGTCAGCGAGGAGCGGTCCTTCGCGCGGCACGCCGTCGAGAGGGTAGCGAAGGAGGGCCGCAAGTACGGGGTCACGGCGCTGATCGTCAGTCAGCGCCCCTCCGAACTGTCCGAAACGGTCCTCTCGCAGTGCAACAACATGGTCGTGCTGCGGATGAACAACCCGGACGACCAGGCGTACGTCCGCCGCGTGGTGAGCGATCAGTTTGCGAACCTGATCCGCATGTTGCCGACCCTTCGGCCCGGCGAGGCCTTCGTGATCGGCGATGCGGTGCTGATGCCCCTGCGGACGCTGGTGGATCTTCCGTCCCGGCTGCCGCGCAGCGGAGACGTGGACTTCGTTTCGCACTGGTCGAAAGGCACGCCCGACGCGGACGTGCCCCGGATTCTGGAGCACTGGTGGCGGCAGGATCGGCGCCTGCTCAACGCGCCGACGGAAGCCGGCGCGGCGATGCCCCGCCTGGATGTTCCCATCCCCGCGCCCGAGGGCGGGCAGCGACCCGGCTCCACGCCCGAGCCGACGGCCCCGGTACGGCCCGTCGTTGTCGGCAAGCCCACGTTGCGGATTCCGCCGTACCGGCCGGTGTAACGGGCCTTGGAAGCCCGCGGAACGACCGGACCGTATCAACCTGCGGCTATCGTTGCGAGGTTCAACGCAAGACGCCCGCGAGCGCCAGGCTCACGGGCGTCTTTCGAGTGGCTTCTCTTCGGCACGATGGCGGCGGAGACCGTCTGAAGTCTTCGGGACGCGTCCTCCGACTTTGTACATGCGGACACGATGGCAGGTCGCTTCAGACCGCCGAACCAGCGGATCGACCCGGACCCCACCGGCCGCACGCCAAGGGCCGGAGCCTGCTGATCCGTGAGCGCATACAAAGCCTCCACAGAGCACGCAGGCCCCCGCTCCGTCGCCGCGCCGCCGTCCGACGGTCGCGGCTCCGAGCAGCCCGACAATCCGCTACCAAGCGGACTCGCGGCTTTGCGCCCCGCGGTTACCCGCGGTTTGCCCACTCGAGGGCCATCATCAACCCACCCATACGTACGATACGAATCCGGGGGCGGTCAAATGAAAAACCGGCCTTCGGGCCCCGCGCTCCGGGCGCCGGGAAAGGCGGCTGCGGTTACCGGGTTCGCCTGTACCGCTTTCGGTGGGACGGTCGCTTGCCCGGTGCACAATCGCGCCGTGGTTCCGTCGCCCCCGCAGGACCGGGAACGGACGAGACCTTCTGACGGAAGACGGCACCAGGTTACGGCGGGGTCGGGCGCGTTTCCGGTGCGGCTTGCGGCCGCTTCAGCCAGGGCGCGACCACCTCGGCCGTCCATCGCCGCGCCACCCAGCCGAAGTGCCCGCCGTCATGCCCCAGCCGCCACATCGACGGCGTCCACGCGACCTGCGTCAGCTTCGCGTAGGGTCCGCTGTGCGGACCGCCCGGCGGGCCCGCGCCGCGAACTTCACGGCCTCCCCCCGGCACGCGAAAGCCCACGTGTCCCGCCGCCGCCGTTTTCCGCCGGTCGATTGTTCCGTACAGCTTCGTCCCTGCCCCGAGCACAAGGCAGTCGGCGGATGAGTAGAAGTTCACGATGCCGCGCTCGCAACGGCTCAGGGCGGTGGACAGGTCGTAGTCGGGCGCGAGGGCTGCGCCCAGCAGGATGATCCGGTCGAGGCTGACGCCGGGCGGCAACGCCTCGGCCGTCATGACGGCCAGCGCCCCGCCGCCGCTGTAGCCGATGATGTCCGCCGGACGGCCCGGGTGCTCGCGGAGATAATCGCCGATCCGCCGCGCGAACTGCTCGCACAGCCGCCGATTGTTCGGCAGGTCGCTGAGGTTCCGATAACCGCTGTTGAAGACGTTGCGATAGCCCCAGTCGGGCACGTCGATTGCGGCGTCGATCCCCGCGTCGCGGAGCCCGTGATACGTGCCGGCCATCTGCCACACGTTGAAGTCGATCCCCTCGAGCACGAGGATGTATCCGCGTTCCTGCTCGGCCCGTGTGATCTTCGGCGGCTGCCAGCACCCCGCCGACAGCGCCAGCATGGCGATGCCCAGGAGCATGATTCCTCGTCTTCTTGAGGCCCGCCCCCTGGCACGGCGTTCGATTGGCGACTCATGCGCGGCCGGCGGCGATGGGGTGCGGGCGTCCCGCCTGCCAGGAGTCGGACAGGATGCCCGAGCCCCGAACGACCTGACCGTCTTACCGATAACGGCACTCGCGTCGCTTTCCGCTCGCGAGTTTCGTCCGCGTTGAGCCCCGCACGGGTGATGGCATGTACCGTACGTAAGCCCTGGGTCGCTCACGCGGGTGGTCGCCAAGCCCCGAAGGAGCGACGGAACCACCGGCCCAGTCCGCGCTGCACACATAACCGTCTTACCGAAAACGGCGTGATCGCCGCTTTCCGCAAGGCACGCAGCAACACAACGCACACCGACGCGAGGGTAACGGTATAACACGAGTGGGCGGTTTCTCATCGCTCCACGTTACACAGCCTGCGTCGCTCACGCCAGCATCCTGCGCAACTCATCGAGCAGCGCACGCTGCGCGGGGTTGATCTTCTTCGCCGCCTCATCGATCGGGAAGAACGCCGCCCGGTCGACCTCGGGGAATTCGCGCATCGTGCCCGATCGCGGCGGCCATTCCAGGGTGAACGTGTTGCTGCGGATCGCGGCAGGGTCGCAGTCGCCCTTGAATGCCCATGCATGCACGACCTTCCCGCCCTTGAGCCGCACGGACGGAAGCTCGCGGAAAGGGCCGACCGGTCGGACGCCCGTCTCCTCTTCAAACTCGCGGCAGGCGGCCGCAAGCGGATCCTCCTCCGCCGCAATCTCGCCCTTGGGGATCGACCAGGCGCCGTCGTCCTTCTTCGCGAAGAACGGCCCGCCGGGGTGAACGAGCAGCACTTCAGGCCGCTCGCCCCTCATCCGGTACATCAGCAATCCGGCGCTGCGTCCGGCCATGACATGCGAGTCTCCTCGCGATGCGACGGCCGGGCATAGACCGTCGCACCGCCAAATGCGGGCGAGCATCCCTTCCGCGCCGGAACCCGATGCCTGCGGCCCGAACGTCTCAGTTTGCCGGCCCGGTCGTCGCCGGCGCCGGGAGATAAACGATCCGCTCCGGTTGCGTCGGGGCGTAGGCGTTGCGGGCCGGAATCCGCGCGCGGTCGAACGGCTTGTAGTCCTCGATCGCGCCCACGCGGGCAATCCGGAGGCTCTTGCGGAGCAGTCCCCGGCCGTTGGGGGTCGAATCGCTGAACCGGCCCTGGCCGTAGCCCACGCCGTGCGTGCCGGAAAGGTTCGACGAGAAATACTTCAGGCCGATGATCCTGCCCTTGGCCGGGGAGCCCGCGCCGTCTCTCGCCCCTGCCGTGGCCGGCGAGGCGGGGTCGCGCAGCCAGTCGATAAAGATCACCGAATGCCCGCCGGACGGGGTCGTGCTGTAGCTGAGGAAATCGCCCGGCCGCACCTGCTCGAAATCGGTAATCGCCCGCCCCAGGCCGTACGAAACGATCGCCCGCTGCTCGCAGTCGCCGGGGCCTTCGATGTACCAGAGTTGCAGCATGTTGAACAGGTCGTTGAACGTCATTCCGTTGAAGTCGTCCGGGTCGAGGCCCTTCTGGACATTGCGCAGCTTCATCGCCCGCACAAAGATCTCGAACGTCAGCCCGCAGCAGTAACTGCACCGGGAGCCGTCCGGGTACGCCTTGGCCACCACCATCCCCTTGTACCACAGGTCCTGCGTGACGCCGTTGTAGATGTCGTATTCGCGCGGCTCCCAACTGCAATGATACGGATACGATCCGTCGAGCGGATACGCCGAGATCACCTTCATGACGTAGGGGTTGAGCGAGCCCTCGTCATCGTCGGCGATCCTCTCCTCGCGGGCGAAGGCCCTGGCGAGCGCCTTGTCCACCGGCGAGAAGCCCCGCTCATCCACCGGGTACGGGCGCGGGGTGTAGTTGTAGCGTTTGGCCGAGCGGTCCGGCCGCGCGGCGGGGTGCGTGGCGGGATGCGTGGCGGGCGCTTGCGGCGGCACGGGCGCCGGACCTTTCGCGGCCGGTGGTCGGCATCCCGCGGGCAGTGCAAGCGTGGCGACGGCCCATGCCGTCACGAAGAATCCGATGGAAGAACTTCTCGGAGACACGTCGCAATCCTCCCGAACCTCAAGAGTTACTTGCTCTGAGTGTACCCGCGGACTCCTGCGGATGCACAACGTGCCGCGGTGCTATTGCCGGAGCATCCTCCGGAGGACGCTCCGGAGGATCCCGCCGTTGCGGTAGTAGTCCACTTCGACCGCCGTGTCGATGCGGGCGACCGCGGGGAACGTCTTTGTCGTGCCGTCGGCGGCGGTGGCCGTAACCGTCACGCCCTGCTTGGGCCGCAGCGCGTCCGTCAGGTCGGGGATGTCGAAGACCTCCCGGCCGGTGAGGCCGAGCGACTCCCGCGTCTCGCCTTCCGTCAATTGCAGCGGCAGCACGCCCATGCCGACGAGGTTGCTGCGGTGAATCCGCTCGTAGCTCTCGGCGAGGACCGCCTTGACGCCCAGCAGCGCGGTGCCCTTGGCCGCCCAGTCGCGCGAGCTGCCGGAGCCGTACTCCTTGCCCGCGAGCACGAGCAGCGGGGTGTTCTCGGCCTTGTACTTCATCGCCGCGTCGTAGATGCTCATCGGTTCGCCGGTGGGCAGGTAGATGGTGACCGGGCCTTCGGTGCCGGGGGCCAGCAGGTTGCGGAGGCGGATGTTGGCGAACGTGCCGCGGGTCATCACGCGGTCGTTGCCGCGACGGGCGCCGTAGCTGTTGAAGTCGACCGGCCGGATGCCGAGCGATTGCAGGTAGAGGCCGGCCGGGCTGTCGCGTTTGATCGAACCCGCGGGCGAGATGTGGTCGGTCGTGATCGAGTCGCCGAGCAGCACGAGGACGCGGGCGCCGCGGATCGGACGGATGGGCGGCGCCTCGGGCGTCATGTCCACGAAGAACGGCGGCTCCTGGATGTACGTGCTGTCCGGGCGCCAGGGGTAGAGATCGCCCCCGGCGACGGGGATGGCCCTCCACAATTCGTTGCCGGCGAAGATATCGGCGTATTCCTTCCGGAACTGCTCGGGCGCGATGTGCCGGCTCAGGGCGGCGCCGACCTCGGCGGCACTGGGCCAGATGTCCTTCAGAAAGACGTCGCGCCCGGCCTTGTCCCGGCCGATGGGCTCCGTGGTCAGGTCGATATCGACCGTTCCGGCCAGCGCGTAGGCGACGACGAGCGGCGGGCTGGCGAGGTACGCGGCCTTCACGAGCGGGTTGATGCGGCCTTCGAAGTTCCGGTTGCCGCTCAGGACGGCGGCGGCGACGAGGTTCTCGTTCGTGATGGCTTGCGCGATCGGCTCGGCCAGCGGGCCGCTGTTGCCGATGCAGGTCATGCATCCGTAGCCGACGTTGTGAAACCCCAGTGTTTCGAGACCGGGTGTCAGGCCGGCCGCGTCGAGATACCTGGTGACGACGCGCGAGCCGGGGGAAAGGCTCGTCTTGACCCAGGGCTTGACGGCCAGACCCCGCTCGACGGCCTTCTTTGCGAGCAGGCCGGCGGCGATCATCACGGAGGGGTTGCTCGTGTTCGTGCAGCTCGTGATGGCCGCGATGACGACGCAGCCGTGGCCGAGCCGCATCGCGTGGTCATCGCTGTTACCGGCGGCGGTCCTGCCTGGTGCCGCTGCGTCGAGGCCGAACCCCCGCTTCTCCGGCGGGGCCGTCAGGGCGGCGCGGAAGGACTTCTTCATGTCGGGCAACGACACGCGGTCCTGCGGGCGTTTAGGGCCGGCGAGGCTTGCGGTGACGGTGGAGGCATCAAGCTCCACGATATCGGTGAATTCGGGCGGCGGCGCCCCAGCGGCGCGGAACAGCCCCTGTTCCTTTGTATAGCGCTCCACGAGATCGACTTCCTCCTCGGTGCGGCCGGTCATTCGCAGGTAGTCGAGCGTGAGGCTGTCGATCGGAAAGAAGCCGATCGTCGCGCCGTACTCCGGACTCATGTTGCTGATCGTAGCGCGGTCCGGGACGCCGAGGGTATCGAGGGCCTCGCCGAAGAACTCGACGAACTTGCCGACAACGCCCTTCGACCGCAGCCTCTGCGTGACGGTCAGCACGAGGTCCGTCGCCGTGACGCCCTCGCGGAGCCGGCCGTACAGCCGGAAACCGATCACTTCCGGCATCAGCATGTGGATCGGCTCCCCGAGCATGACGGCCTCGGCTTCGATCCCTCCGACGCCCCAGCCGAGCACACCGAGGCCGTTGATCATGGTCGTGTGGCTGTCGGTGCCCACGAGGCTGTCGGGAAACGCGACGACCTCGCCGCCGCAGCGGCGGGTCGCGACGCCCTTGGCGAGGTACTCCAGGTTGACCTGGTGGCAGATGCCCGTGGCGGGCGGCACGACGCGGAAGTTGCGGAAGGCCTTCTGGCCCCATCGCAGGAGCTCGTACCGTTCGCGATTGCGCTCGAATTCCTTCTCGACGTTGGCCTTCAGGGCCGCCGGCGAGCCGAACAGGTCCACCTGGACGGAGTGGTCGATGACGAGGTCGCAGGGCACGCCGGGGTTGATCCGCCTCGGGTCGCCGCCGAGCCGGGCGACGGCCGAGCGCATCGCCGCCAGGTCGACCACGGCCGGCACGCCGGTGAAGTCCTGCAGCAGGACGCGGCCCGGCAAAAACGGGAACTCGACCTCGCGGGGGACCTTCGGATCCCAGTTGGCCAGGATGGCAACGTCGTCTTCCCCGACAAGCGAGCCGCCGGCGTGTCGCAGCGCGCATTCGAGGAGGACCTTGATCGAGTACGGTAGCCGGTCGATACGGCCGATGCCGTCTGCGCTGAGTTTATCGAGTCGATAGATGCGGACGTCGCCGCCGCGGGTCTTGAGGGTCGCCTCGGCGCCGAACGGGTTGGTTGCCTTCACGGATGCCATGAGTCTGTCTTCCTGGTATCGGGACACATTGCGTTCACGACGCACGGACAGGCGATCATAGACGCGAGGCGGCAGGGCAACAATCGGTCGCCTGTGCGACGGCGATGCAGCGGCGCGTGGGCAATCATTTTTTTCGGGCGGAGGCGTGGACGGCGCGGTCGAAGGCCCAGGAGCGGATGTGGCTGACCTGCTCCTTCATGGTTTTGGAGAGCGGGACGATCTGGCGGAGGGAGGGGAGGATGTACTTGTCCGTGACGGGTTCCCTGGCGAGGCGGGCCGAGACGAGGGCGGCAATGACGGCCTGCTCGATCTCGGCGCCCGTCCAGCCCTCGGTGCGGTCGGCGATGAGCTCGAGCGAGAGCGTGGCCGGATCGACCCCACGGCGGGCCAAATGAATCCGGAAGATGTCCAGCCGCTCGTCGCGATCCGGCAGGTCGATGAAAAAGACCTGGTCGAAGCGGCCCTTGCGGATCATTTCGGCGGGCAGCAGGTCGATGCGGTTGGCCGTCGCGGCGACGAACAGCCCCGCGGGCTTCTCCTGCATCCACGTCAGGAAGAACCCGAAGATGCGATCGAGCACCCCCGTGCTGTCCTGGTGATGGCGCGAGATACCGTTCTCGATCTCGTCGAACCAGACGACCGCGGGGGCCACTTCCTCCATCGCACGGCAGGCGCCGGAGAAGAGGCGCTCCGCGTTGCCCATCCCGGCGGAGAATACCTGAACCATGTCGATCCGGTAGAGCGGCAAGCCGAACACGTTCGCGACGGCCCGCGCCGAGAGACTCTTGCCGCAGCCGGAGACGCCCATCAGCAGCAGACCCTTGGGCACGATCTCGGCGGAGAGGCTCTCGCGGGAGAAGAACAGCTCGCGCCGCTGCAGGAGCCACGTCTTGAGTACCTCCAGCCCGCCGATCTGCGCAATGCCCCCGGTCTCAGGGACGTACTCGATCAGGCCCGTCTTGCGGACGAGCAGGCGCTTTTCCTCCTCGATGGTCGGCACGACGGTCGGGTCGAGCCGGCCGTGCGCCGCGACCGCGCGCCGCAGGGCGTGCCGCGCCTCGTTGAACGTCAGACCCTGCAGGGCGCGCGTGAGGGTGAAGACCGTCTCCTCCGGCAGCTCCCCGGCGGTGCCGGCGATCGCCTTCGCCTCGGCACGGAGGAGCTCCTCCAGCTCTTTCCGGTCGGGCCTGGGCAGCTCGATGAACGCGATCTCGCGGCTGATCTCCTCGGGGATGCATTTGGCGGGCGAACCGATGATCGCGAACTTGCCCGTGTCGAGGC
>Ga0272448_1002054_pt1 | contig 26044 bp, 19 predicted proteins | sample YNPCB0191_FD_202220 | JGI IMG/M metagenome (GOLD analysis project Ga0272448, IMG submission 202220) | Hot spring sediment microbial communities from Yellowstone National Park, WY, United States - YNP-CB-019-1 | ecosystem: Environmental > Aquatic > Thermal springs > Hot (42-90C) > Sediment... | reverse complement strand
GTCCTCAAACGAATGCTCAAATAGAAAGCTTTAATAGAACTATTCAGGAAGATTTTATTAATTGGCACTTAGACCTTTTAGCTACTGATATTAATGCCTTTAACCAGAAATTAGTTGACTGGCTTCTATGGTATAATACCAAAAGAGTTCATTCTTCCCTTAATAACCAAAGTCCGTTACAATACTTAATAAACAACCTTAGATTTTCCAAAATGTTAGGATCCTATGCAAAAACTTGACCAGATTGTTATAAACTGCTACAATAGGTTAGGTCTAAAAACGCGATAAAGAATGCTTTTTCAAAATATTGGTTGCTTAATTTAAAATTTAATTTTTTAATCAAATTATAAAAATATGAAATATTATGAGCTTTCTATTTTAATTTCGCCAGAAATTACAGAAAAAGAACTCCTTGAATTAGAAGAAAAAATTGTTTCCTTTTTGCAAGAAGAAAAGGGCATTTTACTTAAAAGCAACAAATCTGTTAAAAAACATTTGGGCTATCCGATTAAAAAGAAAACTCAGGCTTTTCTATTTAATTTAGAGTTTCAATTAAATCCAGAATCCTTAGAAAAAATAAGAAATAAATTAAAAAAAGAGGGGCTAATCCTTCGTTTTCTTTTCTTGGCAAAAAAAATGCCAAAAACCAAAGAAAAAGAAAGACAAAGGCAAAGAGTACCTAAAAAAATAGCAGAATCAAAGGTCGATTTAAAAGAAATAGAAAAAAAATTAGAAGAAATTTTGACTGAATAATATTTAGCCAATGTTTTTATATGAATTTAAATAAAGTTTTTTTAATTGGCAGACTTACGCGTGATCCAGAAATTCGCTCTTTACCTTCTGGTCAACAGGTTACAAGTTTTGGACTAGCCACTGATCGTTTTTTTACTGATAAAAGCGGCCAAAAGAAACAACAAACCGAATTTCACAATATTGTCCTTTTTGGTAAATTAGCTGAAATTGCAGGTCAATTTTTGATAAAAGGCTCTTTGGTTTTTATTGAAGGGCGTCTTCAAACACGAAACTGGCAAGACGGATCTGGTAATAAGAAAACAAGGACTGAAATTATTGGAGAAAGATTGCAATTAGGCCCAAGAATAAATGCCAAAATTTTTAGTGGAGGAGAAAAAAACATCCCCACTGAAGAAGAAATACCCGTTATAGAAGAAGAAATTGATATTAAAGATATTCCTTTTTAATTTAAAAAATTATAAAAAATGAGTTGTTACTTTTGTCAATACAATATAAAAGAAATTGATTACAAAAACACGGACCTTTTAAAAAGGTTTATTTCGGGATTGGCAAAAATTAGGGCAAAAAAAAGAACTGGTGTTTGTTCCAGTCATCAAAAGAAATTAGCAAAAGCAATAAAAAGAGCACGTTATTTAGGATTATTGCCGATAACAAAAAAATAATTATTTTATTTACTTTCTTCCAAGACTTTTAATATTTTTTTAGATAATTCTGAGTTCTCTTTTAATATTTTTTTGCTCGCTTCCATTCCCTGACCCAGTTTTATTTCTCCAAATTGAAGCCAAGAGCCGGCTTTTTTTATTATGCCTTGCCTTAAACCACAATTTAAAATATCAGTCTCTCTAGAAATACCTTCGTTATAATAAATATCAAATTCAGCGGTTTTAAAAGGAGCCGCTACTTTATTTTTAACAATTTTGGCTTTTACCCTATTTCCAATAATTTCTTCTCCTTGTTTTATTTGAGCTATTCTTTTTAACTCAATTCTCACAGAAGCATAAAATTTTAAAGCCAATCCACCAGGTGTCGTTTCAGGATTGCCAAACATTACACCAATTTTCATTCTCGTTTGATTCAAAAAAATCACCATTGATTTTGTTTTAGAGATCATACCAGAAAGTTTTCTTAAAGCTTGTGACATCAAACGAGCTTGTAAGCCAATTTGAAAATCGCCCATTTCGCCATCAATTTCTGCTTTGGGTACTAAAGCAGCTACTGAATCAACAACAATCACATCTACTTCGCCTGACCGCACCAAGGTTTCAACAATTTGCAACGCCTGCTCTCCAGAATCGGGTTGAGAAATTAATAAATCATCAACATTAACCCCAATTCTTTTGGCATAATCCGGATCTAAAGCGTGCTCTGCGTCAACAAAAGCGCCTGTGCCGCCTCTTTTTTGAGCTTCAGCCAAAATATGAAGCGCCAGAGTGGTCTTGCCACTGCTTTCCGGACCATAAATTTCAATTACTCTACCTCGAGGCACACCACCTACCCCCAAAGCCAAATCTAAGGAAATAGAGCCGGTCGGTAAAGCATCAACATTAACCGGCTTGGCATCTTTTAATTTCATTATCGCGCCCTCGCCAAATCTCTGTTTTATCTCATCAATAAATTCATTTAAATTTCCTTTTTGATTTTTTGCTTCTCTTTGTTTTGCCATATGTAAATTTTAATTTATTTTTATAATTTATTTAAAAACCTTTAGGCCCACCGGCAATTACCGGTGCGACATTGAAAAAAATTATTATGAACCTTCGTTTAAATACCACTAATACAATTATAGCTTAAAATATCTAAAAAACAAATTTAAAATAGCAACAAATCATAACTTTATAATAAAAACAATATTTAAATAGCTAAAAACTAATAATTTGCTATAATTAAATAATTTAGAAAATGGCACAGGTAAAATCAAAAGAAATAGGAACAATTGGCGAAAAAATTGCTGAAAATTATTTAAAAAAGAAGGGTTATAAAATTTTAGAAAAAAATTATAGGTTAAAATTTTCCAATGGTCCTTTATTTGGCGAAATTGATATTATTGCCAAAGAAAAAGATGTTATTCATTTTGTCGAAGTAAAAACACTAACCGAAAGCTTATCTCAATTAAAAAAAATGCCGGCACCAGAAGAAAAAGTTAATTATTTCAAAAAGAAAAAAATAATAAAAACAGCAGAAAACTGGCTCACAACAAGAAAAATTCCACTAAATTCTAAATGGCAAATTGATGTTATTTCAATAAGAATTAATTGGCAAAATAAAAAAGCTGAAATTCGCCACTTTCCCAATGTCAATTTTTAGAATACCTTAAACCCTTTATCATATAAGTGTCTTTTAATTTATAACCCAATTTTCTCCAATAATTTCTTGCACCCACGCCTGAAATAACCGCTATTTTCATTAGGCGAAATTCTTTTGCCGCGATTTTTTCCGCTTTTTTTATTAATTTCTTGCCCAATCCTCTATGTTGGGGAGCATTTTTTTTAAAACCCACGGACACCATTTCACCCAACGTCTGAACCTCCCTAATAATCGCTGCCGAATCTAATACTGGCAGAAAATTTTTTCTTCTTTCAAAAACTTGAGAAGGAATTCTTAATCGTAAAAAACTAAAAATTTTTAAGCGATTTTTATTTTCAAAACTCAAAAATATTTCTTTTCCGCCCGAGGCCTGATAGATTTCTTTAAAAAGGTAGATTTTTTCTTTCAAATTGTATTTTTCTCTCACCTCTCGGCATCTTATACACTGACATTTTAAGCCCTCTGCCTCCATTTTTTTCTGAACTACTTGTCTTAAATTTGAAATTCTCGCCCCTCCCTCAATAATGTAATAAGAAGGAATATCTCTGTTGATTCTTTGAATTCTTACATAACAAGGAATCTTAGATTTAATTTTCTTTATCAAGTTAACCAAATCAGTTTCTGGATAAGGTTTATACTTTTTTTCTAAATATAATTTATAAAGCGGCGCCTCTTTCAACAACGCACAGGGATAAATCTTTAAATAATCTGGTTGAAAATCGGGGTTGGCAAACAATTCTTCAAAAATTTTTTCGTCCTTTTTTAAATCCGATCCTAATAAATTGGGCATTATTTGATAACAAATTTTAAAACCGCTGTCTTTTAAAAGTTTAGTTGCTTTAATCACATCTTTCACCTCGTGGTCCCTTAAATTCAGCTTTAAAACTTCATCATAAATTGATTGAACGCCTAATTCAACTCTTGTTATTCCCAAGTCCCTCATTAGTTTAATTTCTTTTTCATTTATAAAATCAGGTCTGGTTTCAATCGAAATACCAATAATTTTATTTTTTGCTTTTTCGTTTATTTTTTGAGCCTCTTTTAAGCTCTTGCTAGTTCTGCCATTAGCCGCTTCAAAACACCTTTTAATAAAAAATTTTTGGTACCTTTGGGGATAATAACTCCAGGTCCCGCCAATAATCCTTAAATCAATCTTATCAGTAGGATGACCTTGTTTTTTTAACATTTCGATTCTTCTTTTTGTTTGTAAAAAAGGATTAAAATTTAATTTTTTCGCTCTTTCAACTGCTGGCTCGCCTGATAAATAACTTTTTGGCACCCCTTTTTCTTTGGGACAATAAAAACACCTGCCTGGACAAGAATAAGGTTTTGTTAAAACCGACACATTGACAATGCCGGAAAGAGATCGAATAGGTCTTTTTTCCAAAAGATTTTCAATTATTTCCGATTTTTTTATCCTTTTGTTTTTTACTAAATTATGATAAGCTTTTAATAGCAAAATATTGCTGGGAAAAGGAAAAGAATATTTTTTCGCGATTTTCCTTTTTATAGAATCAAGCTCCTCCCTATTTTTAGGTTTATTTTTTAAAATCTCTCTTATTATTAATTCTGGAAATTCCATGGAAAAAAAATACGCCGAATATTTATTAAAAAAGACTCAAGATGATTATAACCTAATTGCCCCAGATTATACAAGAACAAGAACTTTTTTGTCCGAAGATATTAAAAATTTAACTGCAGAAGTTAAAGAAGGGGAAAAGGTTTTAGATTCAGGTTGTGCCAATGGAAGATTGTTTGAAGCAATAAAAAATAAAAAAGCTGATTACTTTGGTGTTGACTTTTCTGAAAAATTAATCGCAATTGCCCAAAAAAAATATCCCGAAGGAAATTTTAAATTAGCAAACGCTCTAACATTGCCTTTCCCAGAAAATTTTTTTGATAAAGTCTACTCAATTTCTGTTCTTCATCATATCCCTTCAAAAGAATTTAGATTTTTATATTTAAAAGAAATAAAAAGGGTTTTAAAACCCGATGGACTCTTATTTTTAAGAGTTTGGGATTTTTGGCAAAGAAAAGAAGGGTGGTTGCTCTTTTTTAAGTACGCTTTTTTAAAAATAGCAGGAAAATCAGAATTAGATTTTTTTGATATTTTTTTTCCTTGGAAAAACTCAAAAGGAGAAATCGTTGTCCAACGGTATTTTCACTGTTTTACCAAAAAAGAAATAGAATTTTTGGTTAAAAAAGCCGGCTTCAAAATAAAAAAAAGCTGGCGAGAAGGAGAAAGTTCCAGAAAAAACATTTATATCACAGCAAAAAAGTATTAGCGCTGAATAGAAAATTATTGAAAAATCCTGCCCCTGTAGTTTAATTGAATAGAAGGTCTCCCTCCGGAGGAGAAGACTGACTGTTTGAATCAGTCCGGAGGCACAATTTTTTTTAAAAAAACTTAACAAGGTTTTTTGTTTTAAAACAAGGGCCGGTTTTTTTGTTCTCTTATGAATATTCTGGGGATAAGTTAATTTATGGTGAAACTTGATAACAAAAACAATATTAATAGACTAAAAGACAAGGGGGGTGCGAGATTTAATTCTCTAAGGACAAGGTTTTTAATGAAGAAGGTTCTAGACAGCTGTCTGGATAAGTCCGATTCCAGCAATTGATTTGAACCAATTTCAATAAGATCCCCTCCCTCATAAAAGACTGTTTAAAAATTTTTAACAGTTTTTTATTTTTAAATTTTTTGGTATAGTAAAATATATGAAAAATTTTTTAAAACAATCTTCTTATTCTTCTTTAAAGTATAATATTGCTATTGCGGGCGCGGTGCAGATAAAGCATTGCTGTCCGAGAATCATAAAAATATCTAAACAGATGGATCGGGAAATCGCGCGCCAAAAATGCATGTTGGTAACCGGCGTCACCACTGGCGTTCCTTATTATGCGGCGCAGGGCTATAAAGAAGCGGGCGGTTTTAATGTTAGTTTTTCACCGGCTGCGTCAGAAGCTGCCCATTTAAAAACCTATAAATGCCGATTGACGCCTTTGACATTATGATTTATACCGGCACCGATTACGTCGGCCGCAACACAATGATGACCAAATCAGTAGACGCCGTTATTATTTATGGTCTAATGGATACTCTCCACGAGTTCGCTACGGCCTTTGGGATTCAAAAGTCCATCGGTGTTTTAGAAGGAACAGCCGGTACGGCTGATAAAATTAGAACAATTATTTCTGGTCCTTTTCGAAGAACGAAAAAAATTATTTATGATAAAGATCCCAAAGAATTGTTAAGGAAAATAATAAAGGTCATTGAGATAGAAAAAGAAAGAAATTCAAAAATAAAAAAATGATATTTTAAAAATAATTAAAGGTCGTTTTTTTAATTTTTTTAAAAATATGCCCAATAAGCTTCCCGAAGAAGAAAAATTAATAGGCAGAATTACCTATTATTTTCCAATATCGGCATGTCCGTCATTGAATTAATAATTTTTATCTATCTTTATTATTTTGAACATATGAATTTTCAAATGATTATTCAATTAATTTTGGCAACAGCCTTGGGCACCTTAATTGGCCTGGAAAGAGAATATAAAAAAAAGGAGGCAGGAATGAGAACCTATTCTTTGGTTTGCTTGGGCTCAACCCTTTTTACCATTATTTCTTTTGAAATAATAAAATTGTTTTCTAACCAGCCGGGCTTTGGCATTGATCCTACCCGGATACCCGGCCAGATTATTTTAGGAGTTGGTTTTCTGGGCGCCGGTTTGATTATTTTTCGGGGTTTTCACATTGAAGGATTAACCACGGCAGCCGGGCTTTGGGTAACGGCGGGCGTGGGTATTGCCGTGGGCGCCAATTTTTATTCCTTGGCCATTTTTGTTGCCTTTTTAGCGATTATTATCTTAGCCGGTTTAAGGATAATAGAAGAAAAATTTTTTAACAAAACCTGATTTAAAAAAGAAAAAATAAGAGAAATGGCAAGGGTTCATATTTTTATTTCAGGAAGGGTTCAGGGTGTTTTTTTCGCAAAATACTAAAAGAATAGCGAAAAACTAGAATTAAAAGATTGGGTTAAAAATTTAGCTGACGGCCGCGTTAAAGCGATTTTTGAAGAAGAAGAAAAAAAATAAAAAAAATAATTAATTGGTTGAAAAAGGAACCTATTTTTTCAAGAGCGGAACAATTAGAAGTTGAATGACAGGAACAAGGCAGCGAATTTATTGATTTTGAAATTAGGTATAACTAAAAAAAACGTCTTCCGCAATCTTTACCAGAAATTAAAAAAGAAAAATTACATTCTTTAAAAAACATTTACGAAGCGGGACCAAAAAAATAATACCTCTTATTAAAGGTTCGGGTTTTTATCGGGCAAAAGCTTATTGCTTTTTTTATTTGGCAAGGTTTATCAGCAATTACGGGAATTTGGCAAAAATGAAAAAAAGAAATTTTAAGAGCCAAACTTTTAAATATTAAAGGGATTGGCCCGGAGACCATTGATTCAATTTTGCTCTACGTCTTAGACAAACCGGTTTTTGTCCTTGACGAATAGCGGCCTTGGTTTTGCCTTCAAAAAATTCAGCGATTTAACCGTGGAAAAATCTTAAACCGTTTTAAAGAAAAATCCTTTGCCCGGGGTGCTAACCGGGAAATAATCAAAAAATTAGAGGAGTTAGCGGGCTTAAAACTGGAAAAGATTGTTGACATCGGTTTAAAAGCGATGAAAAAAATTTCTATCCCATTGGGTTTATAATTTTAATAATTTATGATATTAAAAACGGTTGAGAAATAAAGAAAGATTTTTTAGACAAAACATTCCAAAAATAAAATACAACAGTATCGTCTTTCAGAAAAAAGAGTTTTAAGAATTTTAAGAAAGCCGGAAAGAAAAGAAGAGGAAATTTTGCCAATAACAATCGCCCAGATGTAAATTACCGGCACCAAAAAAAATCCAACCAAAACCTGGTTGATGTTTCAGGTTCTAAAAAAAACCCAAAGACATTAAAATTATTAGCGTGTGGCAATATTCCGGCAGGACGCCGGCAGGCCAGAGACCAATTATTCTACCAGATATTTGGGCAGATTTATTGCCCGATGGTATAATAAATAAAATATAATAAAAAAATAAATGACCAGTAACCAAACATGAGATTAAAAAGATTTATTTTCTTATTAAATGCGTTCGTTTGTTGCTTTTTCTTCTTTAAAAATGCCTTAGCGGTTACTTTTTTAACAAATTGCGGAACTCTTTCCACAGCGAATGAAACATATGTTTTACAAAATGATGTTACCAGCGAGGGGACATGTTTTTTATAAACGCCAAGGGAATTACCCTTGATTTAAACGGCCACACTATCACCTACGCTGATATGGATTTTACGGGTGTGCAAAACTCGGGCTTTGAAATAGGCAATCCAGCAAACCCTGAAATACCAGAATATTGGGACTTATCAGGCGCTCATAATAACGCGTGGCGGCAGTCTTCTAGTCAATATTTATTTTTTGATAATTATTCTTTGCGGATTAATAATATTGCCGGCGACGCTTATCCAGAAGAATATGTTTTGTCATCACCAGTAAATCTGTCTTTGCCAGGCAGGTACGCGATTACCGCCGAAGTCCAAGGCGGGCCATACGGCGTTTTAGATTCAAGACTGGCTGTGGAAGGTATTGCAGCCACCTGCAGCAACACCGTAAGCAATATGCATCTTTCTTACAGTGGCGATATGCAATGGGGTCTTATTTGCGAATTTGACATTACTCAGCCGGCAACCGTGAGAGCAAAGATTATTGTTGGCACTAAAGATCCTACCAAAAACACGTATCTTAATATTGACGAGGTTGATATTAGACCAATAGATGACAATCGAAGTCCCAACAAGTGGGGTATGTCAGGCATTAGAGCTTATGGTTGGAACATTTCAATGGCTGAAATTAAAAATGGCCGTATTGTAGAAGGCCGATCAAAAGCTATTTATTCGCCAGCCATCAACACCGTTAACGCTTCAAAGATTCATGATTTATCAATCATCACAAACGGGATAAATAGCGAAAACATAAAAGAGGTTTGGGGTGACGGTTTAGAAATTTATAATAACTATCTTGAAGCCAACGGCAAACTACCCCTCAACAGACAATACCCTTTTTCAATGATTAACTTAGAACACACGACGGGCGGAAACAAAATATATAATAACACCTTGGTAAACGGTCCTCACGTGGGAATAAACCACGGCAACGCCACAGGCGGAGTTGTTAATCCTTACCGAAGCGAAATCTACGGCAACATCATAAAAACAAAAATTATTGCCACCAATGGTTTTGCTGTTAGTCTAGGAAGCAATGTTGATTTTCATGACAACATTATTCAGCCAATTCAGGGCCACGGCATAGGGCTTAGTCGGGATTCAGACGAGGTTAAAATCTATAACAACCTTATTGAGCCAAGAACTTGGCCCTGCAGTGAATATTCTAGTTATACCTATCCGAACTCCGTGCACGGTATCAGAATAAAAAACTATGGCTCGGGAGCCATATCTAACCTTGAGATATTTAATAATACCATAAGAGGCAAAACAAACCCGCAGCTGCCTAGTTGTTATACCGAAGTGGTAGGAATAACAAACTATTTAATGGACGACAGCGCCGGTGTTGTTTCAACCAACGTAAAAATTCACGATAATAATATTTCTGTTGAAACAGACAATTATTTACAACAACACGCCATTGCTTATAAAGCGATGGGACAAGGAGAGTTTTATAACAATATCCTAAAAAGCAACCATATCATTGTTGAAATGTCTGACACAGACTGCGGTGGCGCCACCCAGTATAAAAAATTCTATTCAAACACGCTAATTAAAGGAGATAATCCCCAGGGCTTTTATACCTTAAGATACGGTTATTCTTCTCCGGGCAACAATCTTTTTACTGACATTAAACTTCAGAATAATGCCGACCTTAAAGACATATCTTTTGGCATAAATAACAGCGGTATTTCTTATTCTCGTCCTGTTGATTTAACCATTAATTGGTATTTAGATATTAATGTGAAAAACCAGCAAGACCAAGCGATAAACGGAGCGTTCATAGAAATAAAAGATAAAGATAATAATTTAACTGACAGTTTAATAACCGATGTAAACGGCAATGCCCGCAGCGAATTAAAAGAATATATTTTTACTTACCAAAACCAATCAAATAAAAGTTATAAATATTATTCTCCCTATAATATTAAAATAGCAAAAGATGGTTCTGATATTTTCTCACAACAAGTTAATGTGGATAAATCAATGAGTCTCGCTGTTAAACCGGAAACCAGCCAATTACCCGATACGACACCACCGGCACCGCCAGCCAATATAAGAATTTTTTAACCATAGCAATAAATTAAAAAAAATAAAATAATATAAAAATGACAAATAAAACATTCATCTTTTATTTTATTTTCTTTATTTTTTATTTTCTTGCCGCTGGCGATTTTTGCGGACGAAACCACTTTATTTTGAGACGCCAACATTGAATCAGATTTGGTGGATCACAAAATTTATTATGGATAATCCTACCAATGGTTGGTTCAGAGATAGTTTTAATCCCTATTCTTTTACAGAAAGTCTCTAATATACCAGTATACTTTGAATGGATATAATTAAAAAACTCTATAAGTTTAAACCTTGGAGTTTTCCAATGTGTTTTTGATCTTGTGCGAAGAGATTTTTTCCACAAAAGTGTTATAATATAAAAATGACCCCTTTGTTCAATTCAAAAAGACAAACAATCCTTTTTTTTAAAAAATACGGCCTTTTACCCTCAAAAAAACTAGGCCAAAACTTTCTAATTGATCAAATAGCGCTAAAAAAAATCATCAATACAGCCCAATTAAATAAAAATGATGTTGTCGTAGAAATAGGGCCAGGCATAGGCAACCTAACTAAAGAGTTGGCAAAAAGAGCAAAAAAAGTCATTGGAATAGAAAAAGACCCGTTTATGATAAAAATACTTGAAGAAAGCTTAAAGGAGGTTAGCAATGTAGAAATTATTCAAGGAGATATCTTAAAAATTTGGATTCCAAACTCAAAAGAATTTTTAAATCATAGATTTCAATTGCTTAATAATTATAAAGTGGTAGCCAACCTCCCTTACTATATTACCTCTCCAACCATTCGGAATTTTTTAGAAAGCAAAAATAAACCAAGGTTAATGGTGTTAACGCTTCAAAAAGAAGTCGCCCAAAGAATTTGCGCTAACCCACCGCATATGAACTTATTGTCAATTACGGTCCAATTTTATGCCAAAGCTGAAATTGTTTCTTATCTTTCAAAAAAATCGTTTTGGCCTCAACCAAAAGTTGATTCTGCCATCATTAAAATTACTCCCTCCAAAAACAACTTTTCTTTTACGCCATTATTTTCTGAATATTTTTTTAAAATTGTAAAAGCTGGATTTTCTAATCCTCGCAAAAAACTTGTCAACAATCTTTCAAACATGTTAAAATGGAAAAAAGCATTGATTGAAAATTGGCTGTTAAAAATTAATGTTCATCCCCATCAAAGAGCAGAAACCTTAAGTATTGGACAATGGATTTTTTTAACCTCAATATTCTTAAAGAACAATAAAAATAAAAAAATTTAAAATCATATGGATGATTATCAACAAGATTTTAAAAATAAAATTTTTTTAGTAGGAGCTATTATTTTAATTCTTATCGGCTTAGTTTTAGTGCTTTTTTTCTTGCCAAAACAATCATCTCAACAAGGCAAAAAAGATAATCCTCTAGTTGAAAAAAACAGAATAGAAAAAGAAATAGCCCAATTGAAAGAAGAAAAAAGTAATTTAGAAAAAAAGTCATCAGAGGTATCAAATCAAACTGAAGCCAAAGAAGACCTGGAGGTAGAAGGCGTGGAAATTATTAAGAAAGAAGATAAAAAAATAATTAAAAACACAAAACAAGGTTACGAAATTGAGGTTCCAAGCAAAATGCTTATTGCCAGAACTCTTACTAATAAAACTCTTAATCTCTATCTCCCTGACCAAAAAGATTTTATCTGTTGCCCAGGTTGGCCTCAATGCCAAGCAGATTTTGAAATTTCAGTTCAAGAAAATCCTAACAATATTTCTCTTGAAAAATGGGTAAAAGATAAAAAAACCTCTTATTTAAAAGAGGGGCAAGGAGCTGATTTTAAAGAATTAGGATTTCAAAAAATAGGCGAAAATAATTGGTACAAAGCTGAAATATTTGTTGAAGGCCTTTTCCCTGTGCCCACCTTTTATTATGCTTTACCAGGAAAAGAAAAAATTTATGAAGTTTTTATGATTGAGTGGGACGAGGTTTTTAAGGATACCTGTCCCCACAAATTGTTACCAAAAGAAACAGAAAACTTCTTAACCACTTTCAAACTAATTTAGCAAAATTAATTGAAATATGTTTAAATTGGCAAATAAAAGAGTTGTTTTTATCCCTTTAATTTTTTTTGTCTTTTTCCTTGTTAAATCTGAATTGGTTTATGCTCTTAATTGCCCCAGCCTTGAAAGTTATATTAGAAACGCAGCAGAGAAAACAGGACTTTTAACAAACTGCCCCCAAAACAATCCTGTAGAAGTAATGGATGCTATGTTCCGTCAAGAGTCTAGCTGTGCCAATCCCCACATACTTGCACAAGTGCCTAGTGTTGATAAGTGCATAGTTTATAAAAAGGTTTTGTGCGATAAAGGCCTGCATCCCACCGGAGGATGTACAGAAGAGGGACAAAGAAAAGAATGCCAAAGAAATTATGATGGCGTAAGTCGTATTTGCCAAAAAATTGGCACAACAGATTGCTTAACAAGTAAGGATTATGGAATGGGATGGCCTCAATTTCAGTTTTACACTTGGGATAATTTTGAAAGAAAAGGGCTTTTTAAAGAAAATGGGATTACAAATTATCCAAGCCCTTGGGATTATCAAGATGCAGCTATGGCAATGGCTATATATTTAAAAGAAAGAGGCTTTTGTAGTAATCCCGAAAAGGCAATTATTAGTTATAATGGCAGCTCTAGTTATTTAGACAAAATTAAAAATGCAATGAAAAATGTTGGAGAATGGGTGGCAACTACCTATGGCAAAATAGAAGAAAAAATAACAGAACTGCGGGAATATAAAAGAAAATTAGAAATTCAATACCCAGAAATTCTCGGCGGAAAACCAGAAGAAATTGGCGTAGGATTAGATGTTTATGTAAGTTATATAATTAGTTTTGTGTTTATTATCAGTGGTTTTTTGCTCTTTGGCATAGTTGTTTGGTCTGGAATTTTATTCTTGACTTCAAGTGGCGAACCAGCAAAAATTTTTGAGGCAAGGAAAAAATTAATGTCGGCTTTTACAGGAACAATATTATTATTAAGTGTTTTTCTTGTAATTAATTATATTAATCCCGAAATTATTAATATAAAAAACATATCTTTGCGCGAACCGTCAATAAGCGAAAAAGAAACGCCGAAAAATATTCCTCCAGAAGAAGAAAAATCAGATATCTCAGAAGAAATTTCTCCTACCCAAAGCATTCAAAAAGGTTTGTGGGAAGAAAAAAGAACTGCTGAATTAAAAAGCGATATTACAAATTTCGAAAATTTTCTTAAAAGCGAATTTGAGGTAAATCTTACTTTTAACCGAATTTCCGACTTAAATAAATACCTTAAATATCTTAGCGAAGAATGCCAATGTAGTAATTTAAAAGCATATTGCACCAAGCCCTGGGATTGGTCTTTACCGGTAGGATGTCTTGGAGACCCCTGCGAAAAAGAAACCAGAGAAAAAATAAAAAAAAGTTTTGATGCTAATGAAGGGAAAATGAAAGACCTTCTAAATTGGCAAAAAACAATTCTTGAAAAGAAAAGTATGCTCCAGGAAGAATTAAGAAAGCTATCTTCATTAGAAGAAGAAATAAATAACTGCCAAGCCCAAATGGAAGCCTTTAATTTTAACAAGTATGCCCAAGAAAAAAGCTCTCCTAAAGAAGTTCCCAAAGGATCTTTAAAATTTTCTGAAATTGAAAATTATTATACGGCCCAGGACGATCCTTTAACTTTTTATTGTCCAGCTGGAGGAACAAATTTTGAAACAACTGAAAAAAGAGAAAGGGTTAAGATCATGTATCCATCTTTAACCTGCCCTCAAGAAATCCAGCTGGGAGAATTTATTAGTGAAAGTCGCGAGCAAGCAGTCATAGTTATTGTAAAATTAGAAGAATTAAATTATTGGATTGAAGAAATGGTAAAAAAAATGAGGGATATGAATGATTTGGTTTCTCAGTGTAGTGAAAAAAATTGCAGTATATCATGCGCTTGTGTTCCCAATCCTTGTTATGAGTGTTGCGCACCGATCCCCTGTACTCTTTGTGTCCCTCTTTGTCACTCGCAATGCCTTCAAGCGGTAGGTATATGTAATGGAACTCCTTGCCCCAGGAATAAAATTTCTAAAACTGCTCAAGATATAAAAAAAGCTGAAGATGAAATTTTTCTTAGCATACAAGAAATAACATCTATTTTGTCAAACGTTCCTTCTCTTTTTAACAACTTAGAAAAACCTTTTAATTTAATTAATCTCCAAAATAAAATTTTAAATTGTCAAAAAGGAGGGTTGGATATTTTTAGTTGCCAAGATGCCATTGGAGGTATTAACTTTGAAAAGGAAATTAGCCAGTGTAATCCAGAAAGTTTTTATTGCTGTGTACCGCCAACCGAACCACCAAAAAAAATAAAACCCATTGCTTATCCTCCTCTTTACGTTCCGCCTGATTTCCGACAAACATTTCCACCTTTACCAGCAATTTCCAATTGTCCTAAAGATTGGACGTGCAGTAGTGAGGTTACCCAATTTAAGCAATATAATGAAGCCTCTCCGGTTTTAAAAGAGTTTTTATCGTGTCTTAGAGACGGTTTAAACAAGTTAAAACAAGAAAAAGAGTTGACTTCTAATTTGGGCAAAATCGTATCTATTTCTGATAGCAAACTTCAAAGGCCAGACCAAAACGGCACCTGCACTTGGGATTCAGGGCCACTAGAACCAAATGGTTGCAGCCACACCTATCAAATATTAAAAAATGGTAAAAAAACAATTTCTTGCCACTACGGAGGCACGGAATGTTGGCCACAAAGACTTTCTTATGCTGTTGATTTAAGTTTAGAAAGCCCTTTAGAAAAAAGATATGTTCATGATATAATTAAATCAGCTAAAGAATGCGAACCGCGAGTTTGGATTGATGTTGAAGGAAAAGGCGAAATTCTTCATTTAAGTCTTGGAGCAATTTATGGTTGTTCTTGCCAATAAAAAATTAAAAAAATTTATTATTTTAATCTCTATTTTGGGAGTTTTTTCTCTTTCGCTATTTTTTCTTTGGAAAAACTTTGATTCGCTTTACGCAAAAATTGAGTCTATTTATGATAATGTTAAATTTTACGCCCGGATAGTTCCTCTTTTTGGTCAAAGTTTTCCAGAAAGATTAATTAATACTTCTTTAGAAATTAAAAATGCTGGAGAAGATTTGTTAAAACTTAACGACAAATTGGTCAAATTAGCTGATGAATGCGATTGTAAGTTTGTTCAATCAGAATGTAAACAAAATCAATTTCCTCAGTCCTGTTCTCCAGGTAATGTAAAAACCTTTGGCGACCCCTGCCAACCAAACAGAAATGAAATAACAAAAACCCAAAAGGAAGTTAAAAGAAGAGAAGACCAGCTTACTTTTTTAGACAAGCTCATAAAAGTAGAATTAGAATGGGGCTTACCAGGCGAACTGCTTACTTTAGCTCCTGAACAAGCCCAAAATATTAAAAATAATATAGAAAGCCTTTCCCAGCCAATTCAAAAAATAAATGAACTTTCTGAAAAAGTTACAGGGTTGTTTCCTAGTTGTTCAGCCCCAAGATGCCAACCAGCTTGTGAAACAGGCATGTATGCAAGTTTAGAGGCCTGCATAAATCCTGGCGAGGAAAAACCAGGAGAAGTGGTTTTAAAGGGTGGAGTAAAATTACAAGATTTAGATTTGGGAACGGTTAAAATAGAAAATATAAAACTTAATTTACCAGAAAAAATTACTTTTAATGCTTTGGGAGAAATCTCTCCCTTAGAAATTCCTTTGCCCGATATTGTTATTAATTTTCCAGAAGTTAAAGTTAACGATTTACAAAAAAATAAAACCTTAAAACCGCTAAATGATACCTTTACCTTTACTGCTCCATCACCGCCTATACCTACCAAATCTCCTTTAGACTTTATAATGTCTAGTCCTGTTGGACAATCTTTCCAATGCCAAGGGAATGAAAACCAAACAAGTTCTTATTATTACAGCGACGCAGATTGGTATTTTCAAACCATTTCTTGGTTGTCACAAAAGTGCCAAAGCATGAACGAAATGGAAGAACAACTTTCTACTTCCTCACCAGAATATGTGGTACCCAAGCCAGATGCAGACAAATGCCTTAATTCAAGCGCTGTCCTTCCAACAATTATTAATATTTGTTCTACTCCGGTTAGTTCAGACCCTCTTCTTTTTTCTACCTCTTCTATTTGCCTATCAATGGGCCGTACTTGTTACGAAAAAGCCCAGGCTATTGAAAGAGAGTGCCGAAGCCTGTTTAACCAACTAAGAGAACCAGTGCCAAGCAGTTGCAAAATCTCAAGTGTTTGTAATCCCGATCTAAAGCTTAGTTATTGTGGCGGCAAAGATTATTGTTATGCCACCACAGAAAGCGTTAATAATGCTCTTGGCACTTTAAAAGACAAATGCGAACAATTGAAACAAGAAGGAAGAAAAACTGAGCCATTACCTTGTAAATATTTAGCTCTTTTTACAGGAAAATTGACCGAACCAAGCAACTATCAAGGCTCAAACCTTCTTTCACCATGTCTTCCTCAAACAATTACTGACTTTCCCGAAAATCCTTTGAGCGGTTATAATCCCTTACCTAGCGTTCCCAAAATTGTCTTTCCTCCAATAAAAATTCCTGACATTTCACTGCCCAGTTTCAGTTTTTTTCCTTTTTTCCAGGTTAAATTGCCTAAAATTATTTTTGAGGACTTAGTCTTGCCCGAATTAAAACTTTGTGACCTAGACCAATGCACTGATATTTTTAATATTTTTCCTGATATAAATTTAAAAATACCTCATCTTGCTATCCCTCGAATAGAACTTCCTTCTATTGAACTACCAGATATAGAAGTTAATCTTGATACCAGTGTGGTTGGAATTGACAAAATTACAGTACCGCCTCCAGAAATAAAAATGCATGACATAACCTTTCCTAACATAAAGTTTTCTTTTAACCAGCCGCTAAATCTTAACAATATTATTTCGCCAGAAATAACCTTGCCAACCTTTGCCTTGCCTCAGCCTGAATTTTATTTTGAGTTTGGCGGTTTTAAGATAAGTGCCGGGATAGCTGATTTTATTGCTATGATTATTCAAAACGCTCTTGGCTTCTCAATTCCTTCGGGCTGTATCAGCGTCGATTTTCACATTGCACCTTTAATGGTTAATTTCCCTGATTTTTATTTCACCTTTCCTAAGTTTCCTAAAATTCTGGAAATTCCTTTTTGTGACGATATCTCAGATTTTTGCAAAAAAATGGCAGATAAACTCCAGCCTGTTCTTGATCTTGCTGAAGAAATACAAGACGATGTCAACAACACCATTGACGAAGAAATACAAACAAAACTTGATAAGTTGTCTGAAAAAGTAAACGAGTATCTGAAAGAATACATTGAGCACGCTATGAAATTAAAAATTGACACCATAAGAATAGCTATTAAAAACCATGTTGAAGTTAATGCAAAAGTAGAAAATGGAGTTTTAAAGGTTCCGCCCCTTACTATTCCTTTGGGAGTAATTAAAACAGAACCTATTAATTTAGAAGCTATGGCTAGTTTAAATCTGGTTGCAATAAAAAAAGAGATCCCTATCAAGTGGCGAGAGAAATTAAAAAAGATTCAGAAATTAACCCAACCAATTGAAATTCAACTACCTCCTATTCCTCTTTCTGAACTAAGCTATCAAAAAACTATTACTCTTAAAATTGTAGGTCTCCAATCGCCCTCTTTAAGCATTAATCCGCTCAGTATAGAAAAATACTCTAGCTGCGCGTCCCAGTCAGCTTCTGGCGGCAATCCTTGTTTAGTTGTTGATATGCAAAATGTTACTAATCAAATAAATCAACAATATCAAACTATTGAACAAAGTATTTCTAAGGTTATTGATATTTTAAAATGAAAATATTTAAAAACAAATTTATTTTTTTAACCGCCGCAACAAGTTTGCTTTTTTCCCAAATTGTTAGGGCTTTAGAAATTAATTACCCCGGACTTACTAACGCCACACCAACTATACCTGAATACGTTGTTTATGTTTTTAAGTTTATTGTTCAAATCAGTGGTTTTATTTTGTTTGGAATAATAGTTTATGGCGGAGTTCTCTGGTTATTTTCAGCTGGCAAACCTGAACAAATTAATGAAGCGAAAAAGAAAATTTTTTCTGGCATTGTGGGAGTTTTAATTTTGCTTTTTGGTTGGCTTATTTTAACAATTGTTAAGCCAGACGTCGCAAACCTAAATACGCCTGAGCTGAAAAAGATTTTTGTTCCGATAGAAGAAGGAATTTATGTTTGTAATTATAACGTAGGCAACATTACCAACTTTATCTCTGATTACCTCCGCGGCAACGAAGAACAAAAACAAGAAGCTAAAAACCAAATTAAAAATTTATTGCAAAAAAAAGAAGGCAATGACAATTATTGTTATAAAATTAAAACCAGCGGAAATTTAGAATTTAAAATAGACAAAGACGAGGGCTACACCTTTTTTGCCATACCAAAGATAGAAGACAATAATTTTTATTATAATTTTGCAATTATTGGACACGAAGAATCAGATCAAAAAGGCAAATGTATTTTACTTTCTAGAAATGAACCTTTTCTTTACGCTGAAAACAGTCTCCCCCTTCACCCGAATTTTAATTTTGACGAGATTAAATCAGTTACACTTTTAACAAAGCCCTCTTCTATAGACGCTGATGCAAAAGGAGTAACTCTTTTCCCCTGCACTGCTCAATCAAGAAACCCAGCTACAGACTGCAACGGATTTCTTGCCAATAAACTAGGTATTACTGTTGAAGAATTAGGGAATTATAAAAAATCTTTTAGACCGCAGGGAGGTGCTGACTTTTTAAAGGTAAATAGAAACGATTTACGTGTTAATGTTTCTCCTACAGCCACGCTTGATTTTGCTTTTGCCACCCAATCTCTTGATTTTGAACCAGACACAACCGCCTTTACAGCTATTTTTTTTGAAAAGGAGAATTTTGAAGGCGATTGTTCTGTTTTGCAAACTGATCAACCAGAGTTTTTTAATAAAGCGCCAGCTGGCTTGATTAGCATACTATTTGACCGCGAATTATTTGGATCAATGATAGTTATTAAAGGATTTTAATTATGTTTAACAAATTGAAAAAAAATAAAAACTTTTTAAATAGTAAAAAAAGAAAAAATTTATTCTTTTTGCTTTTTGTCCTCCTGCTTTTTGGGGTTATTTTTTATCCTTCTAAGACATATGCTTTTTCTCTTGTAGGTTCCTTAAAATCCATAGTAAACGCAACAACAAATATTATAACCGCTATTCCTTATGGGATAATAATGGCAGTAATTTCAGCTCTTCAAACAATTGCTAGTTTTTTGCTTTGGCTCAGCGCAACTCTATTAAACGTTGTAATTAGTCCTGGTTTTATTACTATTAGTTATACTAATCTTGACAATCCAGTAATCCAAGCTGGTCTTGAAAACACCAAACCGCTTGCCAATATTATTATAATCGTTTTTTTTGTTTTTATTTCTTTGGCTATTGCTTTAGATTTAGCTGGTTATACAGCTAAAAAAACTTTTGTTCAGTTGGTTGTAATTGCTCTCTTGGTTAACTTTACTACTGTGCTTTGCGGTTTAATTGTTGATGCTGGCAACATAATTACTTTTCATTTTTTAAAATCTTGCCAAACAGGAGTAGATGATATTGCAAGTTGGGACGGGTTGTGGGATTTTGTTAAAGAAGGGTTTGCAAAAATTTTTGATTCGGGAGAAGAAAAAATAGAATTTATTGCTTACGCAGCTGTTTCAATAACTGCTAATTTTATTTTGGCTTCTGTTTTTTTTGTTTATGCTGGTGTTTTTTTAACAAGATATGTTATGATTTGGTGTTTGGTTATTCTTTCTCCTCTTGCTTTTGTTTCTTATGCCCTGCCTCTAACTAAAAAATATTGGGATTTGTGGTTTAAAAATTTCATCCAGTGGGTTTTTATTGGCGTGCCTGCTGCTTTTTTCCTTTGGTTAGCAGTTAGCACCCAACAAAGCCTTCATAGTATTTTGCAGGTTCAAATAAATGCCAATTCAGACAGAGTTGGCGTAATAAACACAATCTTGTCTTATTTTGTTGTTGTTGTTTTTCTTGTAATAGGCCTTTCCTTGAGCTCAAAAACTAGCGCCTTGGGAGGGCAAATGGCGATAAATCTTACAAAAAAAACTGGAAAGCTAATGATGGGGGGAGCGGCTGTGTTAGGAAAAAGGGGGGCAAGTAAAGTATTAGGAGAAAAAGGAAAAGAATGGTTGAAAAAACAAGCAAGCGCTAAATTTATGCCAGAAAAAATTGAACAGCTGCCTAGAGGAAAACGTTGGGCAGCAAAAGCTGGGTGGTATATGGCTGCTCCTGCGACTGGCGCTTATTGGGCAGTAAGAAGAGGATTGGGAGAAGCCGGTTTAAGATTAACTGAATCTGAAATAGCAAACACCAACAAAGCAAATGAAAAAAATCAAAATGCCTTGCCTGAAAGAAAAGCAGCAGAAATTCAAAAAGCATTAATGATAGGAGATCATAGTAAAGCTGTTGGAACGCTTCTCGCAGCGGTGGAAAAAGGAGAAATTGGGGATATTCAAAAAGCAGGCGTATCAGAAAAAGATATAATAAAAATAGGAAAAGAGGCAGCGAATATTCATCCAAAAATTTTTGCAAAAATACGCGATGCTTTCCCTCATCTTGCTGAAGAAATGGTTAAAGGTTATTCAAACGAATTTAAGGGAAAAGTGGGATTACAAGAACTTAGCCAAGAAGAAAAAGATAGCGGTATAACAATACCAATGAGAATTGTAATGAAAATGAAACCAGAACTTATTCCTAAGATGGATGAAAAAGCTTTAATGCACGCCGATGTTCAAAAAATTCTTCATTCTGATAAAGTAAGAGTAGAACAAGTTGCTGCTTTATTATCATCAGGTCCAGAAAAGGCTAGGCAACTTTATATAGAAACAGCAAAAAGAAACGGTATGGATTATTATAAAAACAATGCACCAGCTTTGGCAAATTATTTTAAAAGCAATCCTGGTATAAGACTTTTAGGAGGTCCTCTGCCCCAAAAAGAAAAAACAGAAAAAACAGAAGAATAAAGGCTAATAAAAACGGCTACGGAAGAGGATTACAAGAAGGCGACAAAAAGAATATCGTGAGTAGTTAAGGGACCAAAAACGGAGTTAAAGAATGCCAACAAATAAAAAAACGGGGAGATTAAAAAATCTCCCCGTTTATTTACCATCCTTTTTCTTTTTTTATCGCCATTATTTTTTTCCCAACTTTTTCCATCGCCTCCCTTCTCTGTTTTGGCGTTATAGGAGAAAACCCTTGCTCTTCCTCTTCTTTGTTTTTTTCTTTTTCTTTGTTTCCTTCACTTTTACTTCCAACGCCTCCGCCTCCAATCAACCCTCTGCCCATCTCCCAAAGACTAGCCAACTCGGTTATACTACCACCTCCCCCGGTCCAAATTACCTTTTGCAATTTTCCCCTCTCAGCCGCCAAATGGTCTTGATACCTTTCCGAAGCAATTTTTATTGCTTCTGACAAAGGAATGCCTGACATTCCTTTAGCCACTGCAATAATACTCCCCATCTCATTTCTTCGAGCTTCAGCAATGTTCTGGGCAATCTCTTTTCCCATTTCTGTTGCAATCCTTTCTTCTCTTTTTTTGTTTGTCTCCTCGTCAAAATCAAAGTCGTCTAATGTAAAACCTTTGTACCCTATGCCACATTCTTGCATAAAACTTTTTAATCCCTGGCTGCTACTAATAATCTCGTCAATCTTTTCTGCTATAGTTCCTACCTCTCTTATTTTAGGGATTTTCATTTCCATCACTTCCTCATAAGTCAAGCTATTCAAAAAACCAGTCAACCTATGCTCTGCCATTTCCCTGATTTGTTCTTCAAAATTTGTTGCTGTTTTGTAAGCTTGCAAGGGGTTATTAACAACGATCCAAATCCTTGGGTCTTTTAAAATTAACTGGCCTCCTTTTTTTAGATCTATGGTGATGTTTTCCTTGTCTGAAAATAAACTAATAGCATATTGAACGCCGGTTTTAATTTTGGCATAGATTTTTTCAATTCCAAACCATTTCACTATTATTCTATAGCCTGGTTCTTTGATAACAAGCTCTCCTAATCTATCAATTATCCAATTTTCAGGAAAAGGAATTCTATTAATCAAAGTTAACAATAGAATACCAGCCAATACCACAAAAAAAGCCATAATAATCCATTCCATTTTCTTTACCTCCCTTCCTTTTTTAATTGTTAATTTACAAAAACTTGTTGCGCCAAGTTTAATTTGGCATCTTAATTATACAAAAAATCTTTAAAATTGTCAAAAAATGCATGGAATACTAACATTAAGAGTCTATTCTTCTTTTAATTTTAATAATCAAAGTCCTTTACAATACCTAATAAATAACAGGATTTTCCAGAATGTTAGGATCCTATGCATAAACTTTTATTTTTTAAAGAAAACAATTAAAATAGAAAAGAGGTATTTTTATGTTTTCTAAAAAAGATTTTAAAAAAATAAATGATTGGTTGTGGGAGATTCCAAAAGATTTTCGTTTTGATATGAGAGTTTCAGCCAGAATTTATGCTTCAGAAAAGATGTTGGAAGAAATTTTTCGCGATCAATCAATCCCTCAATTGATTAATGGTACAACTTTGCCCGGGATTGTTAAATATGGCATTGCTATGCCTGATTGTCATGAGGGCTATTCTGTACCTATTGGTTTTGTGGGCGCTATTAAAACCTCTGATGGCATTATTTCTCCGGGCGCCTGCGGATTTGACATTAATTGTCTTTCACCCGAAACAAAAGTGTTAATGGAAAATGGTGTTTTTTTGCCTATCAAAGATTTAGAAAAAAAATGGAAAAACAAAAAAATTAAATTTGTTAATTTTTCCAAACAAGAAATAAATGATGCTAATATAATTTATTTTTTAAGAAAATATAACAATCCTTCAATTTATCGAATAATTACCGATTCGGGAGAAGAAATTAAAGCCACAGCTGATCATCCGATTCAAACTAAAGAACAGATGAAAGAAGCAAAATTTTTAAGAGAAGGAGATTTTGTTTTAATATATCCCTTTAAGGGCGTTAAGTATCAGAGCCCATCTTCAGAAATTATTTTAAGTGAAAGCGATTATATAAACACTTTAAAAAAATTGGGAAAAACAACTAAAGGAGCTTCTTCCCAGCAAATTTTAAATCAAATTAAAAAAAATAATTTTCTTCCTCTGAAATATAATTCTTGGCAATTGCCTTATCTCCTCAAAATCATAGGATTTATCTTTGGAGACGGTTATATTTCAATTACAAAGAAAGGAAAAGGCATAGTTGGATTTAGCGGTAAAAAAGAGGACTTAAAAGAAATTATGAAAGACATTAAGAAAATTGGATTTAGTCCCTCTTCCATTTTAGAAAGAAAAAGAAAAAACGAAATAAAAACTTATTACCAAAAATATGAATTTGAAAGCTTAGAAAACAGTTTTAAAGTGGGATCTTTTGCTCTTGCTGCTTTGTTGATTAGTTTAGACGTTCCGTTTGGATTAAAAACCCAAAAAAAATATCGAGTTCCAAAATGGATTTTTAAATGTCCGCTTTGGCAAAAAAGACTATTTTTAGCTGCTTTTTTTGGCGCTGAACTTTCAAGACCGGCAACTATTAATGGTTATAATTTCTATTCTCTTCAATTAAATATGTCAAAGGCTAAAGGATTGGAGAAAAACGCAAAATTGTTTTTAAGAGATATTTCTCTTTTGCTAAAAGATTTTGGGATAAAGACTTGTTTAATTCAGGAGGTTGCTGGTTACCAATATAAAGGAAAAAGAGGAAATACAAAAGGTTTTAGATTGCAAATTAGCGGAGAGTCGAGAAATCTTATAAAATTTTTTGAAACCATTAATTACGAATACAATCAAAAAAAACATAAAGAAGCGTGTTTGGCGGCGAATTATTTAAAGAGAAAATTAAGAGTTGTTTCAATGAGTGAGAAGGCAAGAAAAGAGATGAAAGATTTATATCACAAAAAAGGAGATTTTATAAAATTGGCAAATAAAATAATTGAAAAATATAAAAGCGATTATATTACTCCTCAATTCCTTTACCATTCAATTTTTAAAGAAAATAGTCACGGAAATATAAAAAAAAGAGGAAGTCCTCGTATTGCTTTTAATTTCCCCTCCTTTGAAGAAGATAAAAAAAGATTTGCTTTTGGAGAAAAAGGCTTGGTTTGGGAAAAGGTCGTAAAAACAGAGCAAGTTCCTTACCAGAATTTTGTCTATGATTTTACCATTCAAGATATAAATCATAATTTTATCGCTAATAGTTTTGTGGTTTCAAACTGCGGAATGAGGTTGTTAAAATCTGAATATTCGGAAAAAGAAATTAAACCTTTTTTAGAAAAATTGGCAACAGAAATACAAAAAGAGGTGCCTTCGGGTTTGGGACAGGGTAGACAATTGAAGCTTTCTATTGAACAAATTAATAAAATTCTGGAAGGAGGAGCTAAAGAATTAGTGAAAAATGGTTATGGTGAAAAAGAAGATATTGAAAATTGCGAAGCTGAAGGTTGTTTGGAATGGGCTGATAGCAATACTGTTTCTTCTCATGCTAAAAATCGCGGCCGGGATCAAGTAGGTACTTTGGGTTCTGGCAATCATTTTTTGGAAATTCAAAAAGTGGCAGAAATTTTCGACGAAAAAGTGGCAGAAGTTTTTGGTTTGTTTAAAGATCAAATTGTAATTATGATTCATTGCGGTTCGCGCGGTTTGGGTCATCAGGTTTGCTCTGATTATTTAAAAGAATTTATTCCTTTAATGTATAACAAATATAAAATTAAAGTGCCTGATCGAGAATTTGCCTGTGTGCCATTTAATTCCTCAGAAGGTCAAAGGTATTTTTCTGCTATGGCTTCAGCCGCTAATTATGCCTGGGCAAATCGTCAAATGATTGCTTATTTCGTGAGAAAAGCTTGGAAAAATGTTTTAGGCGAAAAGTCAGGAAAATTAATTGCTTTGTATGATGTTGCCCACAATATAATTAAAAAAGAAAAATATCAAATTGAGGGAAAAGAAACAGAATTAGCTGTTCACCGAAAGGGGGCAACCAGAGCTTTTCCTTCTGGGCATCCGGAAATACCAGAAAGATATCGTTTGGTTGGCCAGCCAGTTTTAATTCCTGGTTCAATGGGCACTGCTTCTTATGTTTTAGTTGGCACAAAAGACGGCGAAGCAGCTTTTTATTCCACAGCTCATGGTGCGGGCAGAACAATGTCTCGACACGCCGCAACAAGAAAAATTTCTGGCAAAGAAGTAGTAGAGAATTTAGAAACAAGGGGAATCATTGTTAAATGTTATTCTTTTAGAGGCATTGCTGAAGAAGCGCCAATTGCCTACAAGAAAATAGAAGAAGTGATAGAGGTAGTTCATAATACAAAACTCTCAAAAAAGGTTGTTAAATTAATTCCTTTGGCCGTTATTAAAGGAGAGTAAATTTTCCGTGTCAAGCAATTTAATTAGGTAAGCGAATTAAATCTTGTTGTGCAATATATTTTAACATCAAACGAGGTATTAACTCCTTAAAGGATTCAAAGATTGGTATTTTTTTCATATTAAAGATAAAATGATAAAATTTTGAAGTATCTCTAATTAT
>Ga0272448_1002053_pt1 | contig 26050 bp, 17 predicted proteins | sample YNPCB0191_FD_202220 | JGI IMG/M metagenome (GOLD analysis project Ga0272448, IMG submission 202220) | Hot spring sediment microbial communities from Yellowstone National Park, WY, United States - YNP-CB-019-1 | ecosystem: Environmental > Aquatic > Thermal springs > Hot (42-90C) > Sediment... | reverse complement strand
GTCGATCGCTCGCTGGATCGCAGCCGTATCGTCCGCTTGGCCGTCGCCTTTGGCGCCGAAATCCCGTACATTGCACATCTCTTCGGACATTGGCTTCTCCTTTCGTCCGTGCACTACGTGTCCGCGTGGCAGGCTACTGTTGGCGTCTCCTCAGACGGGCGAGTTTCCTCGCGGCCACAAGCTCGGCAAGGCGAGCGGCGTTGCGGCGAATGCGCTCGAGGGCCTCGGGCTTGAAGAGTTTCGTCCAGTCCTCTGGTACGGACTTCGCGCCGTTGAGCGTCCCGGCGAGCATCGCCGCGCGGCCCGCGATGGTATCGGAGTCGCGGCCTATGTTCGTCCCGCCGATAGCCGCTTGGCGGACGTCGCCACGCGCGATCTTGAACATCGCGAGCGACAGCCCCCAAAGCTCCAGTGGATCGATCGCGCTGTAGAGGAGACACTTCTCGTAAAGCTCCTTCCGCGCCGCGAGGACATCGTCGTACCGGTCGGCGATTTCGAGACAGGTTTCGATGTACTCGCGAACGCTCTTGAAGGGGCGGCGGTCGAAGGTAACGAGCTTCTGTGTCGGAGCGACCTCGAGGGCCATCTTGCAGACGCTCTCGACCGTCGCATCGGGGCGGAGGGCCTCGGCGACCGTGGCCGCGAGGATCGCAGCGGTAACGACGTCCAATCCACGCTGATACATGTACGAGATGGCGGTCGCGTCAATCCGCGCGTACTCGGGGTCCGCGAGATGGTAGATTCCGACCGGCTCCATGCACATCACGGTCGAGCCGGTGACGACGCTCCAATGGCCGACAATTCGCGGGTCCCAACCCGCGCAGATGAGGTCGTAGGCGTTGCCCATGCAGAGTGGGTAGAAGTGGTCGCGGTTCAGCCGTTCGCGCCAAGTCTTGCCGAAGTGCCGTGCCATGACGGGGAGGCCGTCGCGCTCGATATAGGTCTCGACAAGCAGCATGGCCATCTGGTTGTCATCCTCGCCTTCGAGGCGGCGGGGATCGAGGACGGTCTGGATGCCGTCGGGGTGCTCCTTGTCGATCTCCCAGTAGAGGCGTCCCTCGACGGGCGAGCCCATCGCATTTCCGATCGCCCCGGCGAGGATGCAGCCGCTGATCTTGTCTTCGAGGAGCGGGGTACCGTCGTCCCGTTTCTGCGCGAGCTTCTCGACGATCTGGATGATGGTCCGCTCATCTTTCTGCCTCTTGCCGATCACGTCCAGGAGTCCGAACCAAGGGGCGGCAATCGGCTCGGCCCACGTCCGCCACTTGGCCGGAAAGACGTCGAGCCCGTGGAGTGCGCCGATCACCGCTCCGCCGATGATGGCCGAGATCGAGTGGCCGCCGACCATCCAGGCCATCCACGGCCCCGGCGATACGCCGATGAGCAGGTTCATCAGCTTCTCAGGGGCGTTCGCGTACTTGCGGAGGAGCGGGAGGACGAAGCGGATCGGGTTATGGCCGATCCAGTTCGTCTTCGGCGTGATCGGGAGGCGTCCGCCCTCGTGGAACCACCATTTGGCAAACTCTTCGTCCGAGCGGCCGAGGTTCCACTCGCCCGCGCGGGCGGGTGTGTTGATCTCGTAGAAAAGCTCCTTGTTGTTCTGGTGAGCGAGCTTCAGTACGGTGGCAACGACGGATTCGGGGCTGGCCTCCGTGTCGAACGCAGCGGCAACTGCGGCGGCGCAGAGCGCCGCCCAGTCCGCGCCGAGACGGGGTTGAGCCACGGACGCCAACTCTACGCCGTCGAGGTACGCGTACTCCGGATCGGCGAAGTGATAGGCTCCCACCGCCGGCATCGAGGCTGCGACCAGGCCGCAGGGCGCATTCCCGAAGCCGGCGATCCGCGGGTTCATCCCTTCCTTGAGAAGCTCCTGGATCGTGTGGATGCCGTCCCAGGCGAAGACTGGGCCGGCGATGTCAGGATCGTTCTCGAGGAGAGCAGCGAAGTCCTCCGGTGTCGCACGCCCCTCCCGGCTGAGGTATGCCCGGACGCCGAGGCCGATGAAGGGCGTCAACCTCCGGGAGTGTACGCGATGTGGCTCTTCCCTGTAGTCGGTGACCGGTTCCAACTGGAGTTCGAGGAGGTCACCGGGCTCACTGACCGGGAAACGGTCCGGGCGTGCCCATCTCGCAAAGCTCAACTCCGCGCCGATGGCCGCACCCGTCAGACATCCCTTCACCCTGCTTTCGAGGTTCGGACTGCTCATCAGATCTCCTGGCTCGATCTTTCGGAAATCGCACCAGCAGTATTCTACTCGAAACGCGGGTCCTGGAAAGACCACGACTGGTGGCATTCCGCGCTTGTAATGCAACACGGGTAGTTGTACAATACCCACCGGGTAAGAACTGTGTCCACCGGAGGCGTCGGAAAAGTCGCGTGTCCGAAATGCAAGAGCCAGATTGTTCTCTCACCCGAACAACTGGATACCAAGATTCAATGCCCCCAGTGCGGGATGGAGTTCACGGTCAAGAGGAAGCTGAGCCAGACCCAAACGATCAAGCAAGATCCGTTGATCGGGACGATCGTGGGGGGCTGCAAGATCGAGAAACTCATCGGCCGTGGCGGCATGGGGGCGGTCTACAAGGCTGAGAATGTCAATCTCGGCCAGCCCGTCGCTCTCAAGGTAATGAGCACGAAGCTCGTCACTGACGAGAGCTACGTGCAGCGGTTCATGCGCGAGGCCCGCGTCGCCGCCCAGCTCGCCCACCCCAATGTCGTCCGGGCGTACGATGTCGGCGAGGACCAGGGCTACTACTTCATAATAATGGAGTTCATAGACGGCCCGAGCGTTCGCCAGGTCATCAGGCAGCGGGGCAGGATCGCTCCCCAGGAAGCTCTGGGCTGGGCACTCCAGGTCGCAAAGGGACTCGATGCGGCCCACAGGCTGAACATGATCCATCGGGACATCAAGCCGCACAACCTCCTGCTCACGAAGGACGGAGTGGTCAAGATCTCCGACTTCGGCCTGGCAAAGTCGCTCTCCAGCGGGACTCAGATCACTCAGTCGGGCATGGTCATGGGGACGCCGGAGTACATGTCGCCCGAACAGTGCAACGGCGAGAAGGTGGATATACGAGCCGACATTTACTCGCTTGGAGCGACGCTCTTCGAGATGCTCATCGGCAAGCCGCCGTACGACGGCGATTCGTTGGTCGCGGTGATGACGAAACAACTCCGCGAGCCTGTGCCCGATCTGCGGAAATACCCGGACATCCCTCCCGCCCTCGCGCCGCTCATCGAGAAGATGATGGCCAAGAAGGCCGACGACCGCTACCAGACCCCAGCAGAAACGATCCAGGCGATCGAAGGCGTCCTGGCAAAGCTCCAAGGCGAGAAGAAGGAAACTGCACCCCCGGCTGCGGCCAAGCCCAAGACCCGTACGGTACCGAAACCGAGCGTCGAGCAGAAGCCGTCCGCCGAGCCTGCGCCCCTTCCGAGCAAGGAGCCAGAGCCGCCGAAGGCACCGGAAGCGCCGAAGCCCGTGAAGAAGCCAAAACCCGAGGCCTCCCCGAAGCCAGCCATCCCCCAACCCTCCGCCGAGGAGATGGCCGCCGCCAAGGACCGAATCCGTCAACTCCGCTTGGCCAAGCAAAAGAAAAACAAGATGACCCTCATCGTCATCAGTACAGTTCTATTCATAGCCTTTATCGGTCTCATCGTAGCCTTCGTCATGACAAGCAAGAAGCGCCCGGCAGCACCGACGACCGAGGGCGCGGCATCGGCAACGGGCTCCGAAGCTACCCCCGAGCAGTCGCCCACGCTCCCGAGCGCGGTGCCGGGCAGCGAGACTCCGCCAACCCCGGCACCCGCAACGACACCGGTAACCCCGAGCACGCCGCCCGCAACGTCTCCGGACGCCTCTGGTGCGCCCCCCGCGAAGGCCGACGCCCCCAAGTAGCCCTCACCGTCGAGGGGCGGAAATCAGGAATACAAGGGTCGAGACAAGGCGGGGAAAAAGACTCGCCCCAAGGCCGTCCGCCTCTGCACCCGCCACCTTCGCCGTGCGGCACGCTTGCGGCAGCGGGAAGAAGCTACCGACAGGCGCTGCGTCATTGACCGCTTACCTCGGCGCCGAGACCGAGTCCGCGCCATCTAGCCCGGCTCGCTCCGAAAGAGTGTTTGTGCACCCCCGATAACCGTGGGTTTGAACGTGTTAGGGCGTAGCCTATAATGAGCCGGAGGAGAGGTGGTATGGCCGGAAGTCGTACGCGAGGGAGGATCGGCGCGTACCTCGCGATCGTCCTCCTCGTCAGTGTCGCCAGCTTCGCCGCCTATACGCTGATAGAGCGGTCCGGGCGACGATTTCATCCGGACCGATTCATCAGCAAGAACTTGGCTTCGTACTTCTCGATCCCGAACCTTGCCACGGCCAGGGCACTGCTCCGCCAGACTGCGCTGTACGCCCTGCTCGTCGAGCCCGAAGTAGCGGATTTCCGACGGGAGCTCGCCCCGTTCGTCCAAGACGAGATTGATTCTGTCCGCAAACGCTTCCAGGCGGAGTTCGACCTCTCGACCGATCAGCTCGCCGACGCAGCCGACGGGGAGGCAACCATTGCCCTGGACGCGGTCAATGTAGACGAGGTCAACGACGAGGCGTCATTTGTTCTGTTTCTCTCGCCGAGGACGCGCGAGAAACAGCTCGCAATCAAAGACTTCCTGGCTGCGATCTTGAAGAAGCTCTGCGATACTCCGCTTGCGGCGAGACAGTACGCCGAGTGGGACTACGCCGTCGGACACGTCGCGGACGCGACGCTCTGGCTCACGGCACGGGACAACTATGTCATCGCCGGTTTCAACGAGAAGCATCTGCAAAGGCGGATTGACATGTTCAACCGCGGGAGGGGCAGCTTGGAGGATAGCCGCACCTGGGAGTCTCAGTCGCGACAATCTGCCACTCGTCTGTTCCACTCGTACTTCGCACCGAAGCACGTACTCAGCGTTCTGAAGGTCTGTCTGCGCCACAGGCCGGAGCTGCTGAGCCGGGCGACCCGGGCGTGGGCAGAGTCGGGGATCAGCCAAGTTCAGTACCTCGCCGCGACCGGTGAGGTGAAGGCCGGACGGTTCGTCGTCCAAGTGGACTGTCACCTCCGGGAGAAGGACGCTCGGCCCCTTTCCTTCCTCTCGATCCCCACGGACAAGCGGCTGCTCAGTTTGATCCCCGAGGATGCCTCCAGCTACACGATCGCCACGCTGGACGTAAAGAACCTCCTGAAGACAACGATGCCGCTCCTGGGGCCGGGGTTCGAGCTGGGCAAGCTGAAGGACATCGAGAAGGAGTTCGGGCTGCGGCCAGAGGACGACCTTGCCGGAGCTTTCAGCGGCGACCTCGTCCGTTTCTCCCCTGCAAAGGGGGCGATGATGCTCGTCCCGGAGCACTGCGTGATACTGCGGCCAAAGGATCCGGTGCTCAATGCTTCGGCAGTCTATCGCCTCCAGAGCACACTCGAGACGCGGTATCGTGATGCCGTCGTGGCGAAGGAACTTCGGGGGGTCAAGTTCTGGAACATCCTCCCGCTGGGCTTCCGCGACCTGGTGCCGGAGGAATGGCGCCGGGTCCTGCCTGTCCTGAGCGTCTTCACGCCGACCGTGGCGAAGGAGGGCGAATACGAGGTCCTGGGCTTCAGCCGGGAGATCGTACTCGACACAGTGGAACGCATCAGAAGGCCGGGTGACACCATCGCCCGGAACGAGGCGTACCGGCAGGCACTGAAAAGGCTGCCTTCCGGCTACTTCCCGTTCGCCTACGACGGAGCGGGCGGCTCGTTCCAATCCCAGTGGGAAGGATGGAGCAGAGTCGTCCAATTCGTTCCGGGCCTGTTCGACGACCCGGGTGTCAGGAGCCTGATTGCGAGCCTACCGCTGTCCGAACAGGAAGCCATCCAGGAGTTCCAGAGGAAGCTCCCACGCATCCTGGCCTCCCTGCCCTCCGCCGACGCAGTCGGCCGACACCTGAAGCCCTCCATTTCCGGGGTGAGGGTGGAGGAAGCGTCCGTCCAGTTGAGATGCGAGGAGTTCGTGCCGTTCCTGCCGATATTGCTCGCCGCGGTGCCGATCCTCGAAGTGGTGGGAATGGTCCCTTACCCTGGCACGGTTGCCTCTGCGCATCCGGGAGCGGCGACGAAGTCTCCCGGCGAAAACACCGGAAGAAAGGAGTCCGACGATGAAGATCGTTAGGCAGTTGTCAGTCTTCCTGGCCAACAAGCCAGGCACACTTGCCTCTCTGTGCAAGGTTCTGGCGCAAAGCGGCATCAACATTATCGCCATGACCATCGTGGATTCGGTGGATCATGCAGTGGTCCGTATGGTCGTCTCGGATCACCGAGCGGCCGTACACCTGTTCGGCGAGCGAGGCACGCTGGCGCTGGAGTCGGAGGTAGTTCTCATGGAGGTCGAGAACAAGCCTGGCGGCCTGACGAAGATCGCCTCGAAGCTGGCCAAAGCAAAGATCAACATCGAGTACGCCTATTGCACTGTCACCGAAGGTCAGGCCGCGGGTCATCTGGTGCTCAAGACCGCCAACCCTGCGCAGACGGTGAAGGTGCTCTCGGCAAAGCCCAAGCGGAGGGGAGCATGAGGACTGCAGCGATTCTACTCTTGTCGGTTGCTCTCGCCGTTGCAGGCGAGAAGGCGGCTCCGGGCGGAGAAGCCCCCAAGGGCGGCGACACGGCCACTGCCAAGATAAAGGTGGATGCGGAAGAGTACGATTTCGGAACCGTCGAGGAGGGGGCCGTACTGTCCCACAAGTTCGTGCTGACCAACGAGGGCAAGGCCCCGCTCAAAATCTCCGACGTCCGCTCGTCGTGCTCCTGCACGACCCCGGGCCTCGCCAAGGACGAGCTCGCTCCAGGTGAGAGCATCCCCCTCGAGATCGTCTACAAAACGCAAGGCCGCAAGGGACAGCAGACGCAATACCTCCTGTTGAAGACGAATGACCCTGCGAGGCAGGCTGTCCGATTGACGATCAAGGCGAACGTCCAGAAGGCGCTCGAGATCGTACCCGACGACCGCATCTACTTGCCCCAGGTAAATCGAAAGAAGGGGGCAGACGTCGAGCGAACGATCAGCGCCTCGGCCGGCGAGGCAATCAAGGTGCTCTCCGTCAAATCGCCTGCCGAATGGCTCACGGCAGAGGTCAGCGAGACGAAGGCGAAAGACAAACCCGCCGCACTCCTCAAGATTCACATCATGCCGAACGCTCCACGCGGCCCCTTCAACCATACGATCCAGCTCAAGGTCAAGACGACAAAGGAGTACGATCTCGAACTCCCCGTGCAGGGAACCGTCGTAGGAGATGTCATCGTCGCTCCGTCCAACCAGTACTACCTCGGAGCTGTCCAGCGCGGTAACGTCCCGAACCACTTGCTGACGATCACCCTCCACAAGGACGCCGAGGCAAAACTGCTCCGGGTCGGGCAGAACCGATTCCTCGATGTCAACCGCGGACAGGAGCATCCTTCTGTGAACGGGCGCACCATCTCGCTCGACTTCCGCGTCCGGGACGATGCCCCAACCGGCCCCGTCACGGACGAGATTCGGCTGTATTTCGCCGATTCCGCGGACCCGTTGGTATGCGTTCCGGTCGTGGGTTACATCCAGAGCGACTACAGGCTGGAGCCGTCGGGGGTGGCGACGAAGGTGCCCGTCGAGGCGGCAAAAGAACTGGCTCGAGTCGGAATCGAGTCGGTCGCCGTCCCGGCGGACGTCAAGTCCCTGACGAAGCTCGGAGCGCCCGCTCCGGATTCCCCGATGGTCGCTGATATCCTCGGCAGACTGGGGTCCGTAGTCTTCGGCGACGAAAGGTTCGACGTCTATCCCATCCGTAACCACGATGAATGGATCAAGCTCGGCGGCTCGGAGGAAGCCTGGAAAGCGGTCGCCCCGAAAGAGGGGGCAACACCCGTCCGAGGTCCCTACTTGGACTCCCGTCGCTCCTGGGGCCAGTCCTACACTGCCGACTGGAAACGCGAGACCGTGGATCAGAAGCTCGCCAAGAAGGAACTCGTCCTCATCAAAGCCACCACACACCGTGTCGCCATCAAGGGCGCCAAACCGGACTCGCCCGACCTCGCCGCTCAGGTGGACGGAACGACCGTCGTGGTCAAGACGGCAAAAGCAATAGAGGCCCCGTTCGAGACGACGATCACGGTCGAGCTCGACGATCCCGCCGAGCCAACGATCCGGATACCGGTCTTCGGGTACAAGTGAACACAACCGAGGTTCGAGGATTGACTATCGGGGGGCGGGTTGCCGGCGACTGATTTCAATCCCCGGTCCTCGATCTTCGGCCCTCGAGCTCGATGAAGGTTTTCGTTGGCTATCCGCCGCTTCGAGGGAAGGGCACTCCGACCCTCGGCCAGAACCGCCAGTTCCAGTGGTTCCACCACCCGAGCTTCATCTACCCGCTGGTTCCGGCGTCGGCGGCTACGCTCCTGGCGAACGCAGGCTACGCGGTCGCCTGGAAGGATGCGATCGCCGAGGGGCTGAGCTGGGAGGCGTTTGCCGAGTACCTCTCCGAGCAGAAGCCCGATCTGATCGCACTGGAGACCAAGACGCCCGTCGTCCGGCAGCACTGGGAGCAAACCCGCCTCCTCAAGAAGCTATTGCCCCGTTCCCGAATCGTGCTGATGGGCGACCACGTCACCGCACTCCCCGACGAGACGATGCGGCTCTCGGAGGCCGACTACGCGCTCCTCGGCGGCGACTACGATTTCTCTCTGCTCCGGCTTGCCGAACATCTCAGCAGGGGCGCTCCGCTCGGCCCCGGCTTCCTGCACCGCGAGAGCGGCTCCGTCGAGACGACCGGCCCCTTCGATCTCTCGGGGGACCTCGACTCGCTTCCGCTCATTGACCGCGATCTGACACGCTGGAACCTGTACGGCGAACTGCTCTACAAGCGGACGCCCTTTACCTACACGATGGCCGGTCGGGACTGCCCGCATGGCCGTTGCACCTTCTGCGCCTGGACAGTGCTGTACCCGAAGTTCCGCGTCCGTTCACCCCGGAACCTCGTCTCCGAGATCAGGCTGCTCGTCGAGCGCTACGGGGTTCGGGAGGTTTTCGACGACACCGGCAGCTTTCCGGCCGGCGGCTGGCTCGAAGAGTTCTGCCGGCTCATGACGGCTGAACGGCTTCACGAGCGAGTGCTCTTCAGTGCGAACTTCCGCTTCGAGCACCTCGATCCCCGGCGGGCCGAGATGATGAAGCGAGCCGGCTTCCGACTCCTCAAGCTCGGTCTGGAGTCGGCGAATGACTCGACGCTGGAGCGTCTGGACAAGAAGCTCACCCGTCGCCAGATCATCGAGGGCTGCGAGGCCGCCAAAGCTGCACGACTCGAAGTGCATCTCACCGTCATGCTCGGCTACCCATGGGAGAGCCTGGCCGATATCCAGCGCACTATCCGCCTCGTCCGCACCCTCATGCGCGAAGGCCTCGCGGACATGCTTCAGTCAACCGTCATCGTCCCCTACCCGGGCACAAGGCTCTACCGGGAGGCCCTCGACCACGGCTGGTTCCGCGTCCCGCCCGACGCTTACGAACGCTTCGACATGACCGAGCCAGTGCTCGCCACGCCCGGCGTTCCGCCCGAAAGGCTCATGCGGCTCTGCCGGCAGGTTTACGAAAGCTTCTTCGAACCGCGCTATCTCCTCCGACGAATGCTATCATTGGGCAACATTGATGAACTTCGCTTCGTCGGCCGGGGTCTCGGCGCTCTCGCCGGCCATCTCAGGGATTTCAGCCGATCATGATCGTCAGCGTCGTCATCCCCACCTACAACTCCGCCCGGACAATCGAACAGTGCCTGCGCTCTGTCCTCGCTCAGGACTACCCGAAGGACCAGGTCGAAATCATCGTCGTTGACGGTGGGTCCACGGACGACACGCTTCCGCTCGCTCGCTCGCTCGGCGTCTCGCGTATCCTCCACAACCCGCTCCGGACCGGCGAGGCGGCCAAGGCTCTTGGCGCGCGCCGCAGCCGGGGAGAAATCCTCGCATTCATTGACTCCGACAACCTCCTTCCTACCGCCGATTGGCTCCGTCGGATGACGGAGCCGTTTCACGACCGGCGGATCGTCTGCGCCGAGCCGATCGAGTTCGCCTCCGCCCCCTCGCTCCCGTCCGTCTCGCGGTACTGCGCACTCCTCGGGATGAACGACCCGCTCTGCCTCTTCCTCGGGAACTACGACAAGCACTCGGCCGTCACTGGCAAGTGGACAGGGCTTCGCGTCTCCTCGGAAGACCGGGGCAACTGGCTCGATGTCGAACTTCGCCTCCCGCTTCCCACGATCGGGGCAAACGGCTTCCTCATCCGTCGCGACGTGCTTCCCGCCGTGTGCCTCGGCGACTATCTCTTCGATATCGACATCGGCGTGTACCTGGCTGCGCGGGGCATGAGGTTGGCAAAGGTCAAGATCGGCATCGCGCACCTCTACGCTCGAACGCTCCGCGAGTTTGCCCAGAAGCAGCGGCGGCGAGCGCGCGACTACTTCCGATACCGACACCTGCGAGTCTATCCCTGGCAACCCGTCCGACTCGGCACTGCGGCCTTCGTCGCCGCCACGATCCTGACCTTCCCGCTTCTCGTCCAATCCCTCATCGGATACCGGCGCAAGCCCGATCCCGCCTGGCTGCTTCACATCCCCGCCTGCTGGATCACACTCGGCGTCTACAGCTTCGAAACCCTCCGCTCCCTTCTCGCAGGCAGAACCACGGCCTCGGATTCGAAGCCCAGTTGACGCCGGCGCTATAATCGAGCCCGTGGTAGTATCTTCGACAGGAACTCGCCCCCATCCCGATCCGGAGGTCCTCAGCCGATTGAGGGAGTTCTTCGCGGCAGGCTACTTCGAGGAGCCGGACGCCTCCCCGATGCGGCGCTGGTCCCGCGCCGTCCGGCGACGCTTCGAGAACCGATCCCTACCCCCGTTCGACGGCCGCTCCCTCTACCCCTCCGGCCCCGCGATCGTGGCGGGGGAGAATCGCGTGCTCCAGCCGAGCTACTCCTACACCTGGTGCTACAACGACGCTGCACGAGCCGAACTCCTCCGCAACGCAACCGAGGAAGAACGCGAGGCCCTCGACGCGCTCGAGCTCTACGTGGGGCAACTGCGGTCCAGCCTCGATGTCATGCGGACTCGACACACCGTCGGCGGCCGCGGCTACACGCATAGCATTCCCAACTATGGCCGCGTTATTCGCGAGGGGCTCGCCGGATACGCCCGTCGGATTGCCGATCGGCTCGCGCTCGCACGGAAGCGGGGCGACACCACACGGATTGACCTCTACCTCGGACTCCAGGACGTCCTCGCCGGGGTCGCTGCGTGGCACCGGGCAATCCTGGATCATCTTCGGACGGCTCCGGCGACTTCCGCCGAATCCGAACAGATACGCCGCCGGCTCGTTGCCGCCTACGAGCAGGTTCCGTTCCTCCCCGCTCGCACCTTCTTCGAAGCTCTCGTCGCCTACAACTTCACCTACTACCTGGACGACTGCGACAATCCGGGCCGTGTGGACCAGGAGCTGTTCCCATACTACGAGCGCGACCGCTCGGCGGGACGGATCACCCGCGAGGAGGCCGTAAGGCTTGTCCGTGAACTATGGGAAAACACGGATGTCAACGGCGCCTGGAGCGCGGCGATCGGCGGAACGAACTCTGCCGGCGAGCCGGCCTACAATGAGATGACGCTCATCTGCCTCGAAGCGGCCCGCAAGATTCGCCGCCCCAATCTTCAGCTCCACATCCGCCGCGACATGCCCCAGGAGGTTTGGGACGCCGCGTTCGATACGATCGCGACCGGCTGCGGCCTCCCGGCACTCTACAACGAGGAGGAGTTCCTCCGCGCGCTCCGCGAGGCACACCTCGGCATACGCGAGGAGGATCTCGGTTGGTACAGCGGAGGCGGCTGCACAGAGACGATGATCCACGGTTGCTCGAATGTCGGCTCGCTCGATGCCGGGATCAACCTGCCTTTCATCCTCGTCGGGACGCTCGATACTTGTCTTGCCACGGCTGCCACATTCGAGGAGATCGTCGCCGCGTTCAAGCGGGACGTGGCCCGGATCGTGGGCGAGATCGCCCGCGACGTGAGCGCCGACCAGGAAGCGAAGGCACGCCTCCGCCCACAGCCCATGCGGACGCTCTTGATCGACGACTGCATTGACGCAGGTATCGAGTTCAACGCGGGCGGCGCCCGGTACAACTGGAGCGTAATCAACGTCGCCGGCCTGGCGAACGTGATCGACTCGCTTGCGGCGCTTCGCTCCGTCGTCTTCGAGAAGAAGGAGAAAACGGGAGCGGAGATGCTCGAGATACTGCACCGTAACTTCGAGGGGCACGAACTGTTTCGCCGACGGCTCGCTCGATGCCCGCGATTCGGCAACGATCATCCGCGGGCCGACGACATTGCGAAGGACATAGCGGAGTTCGTCTTCCGGGAGTTCCTGCGGTACGCACCCTGGCGCGGCGGGAAGTTCCTGGCCTCGTGCCTGATGTTCGTCACCTACTGCGATGCAGGTAGGGGCGTCGGCGCGACGCCGGACGGCCGGCGGGCCGACGAGCCGCTCGCCGATTCCGCCGGCCCGTACCAGGGCCGAGATCGGAGAGGCCCGACAGCGATGCTGAAGAGCGTCGCCGCCGTCCCGCACTATCTCGCGGCAGGCACGCTCGTTGTCAACGCTCGGTTCACGAAGAGCTTCTTCACCTCGAACGAATCACGTCGCAGCCTCCAGAACCTGATCCGCACCTACTTCGACCTCGGCGGGATGCAGCTCCAAGTCAACGTCGTCGATCAGGCAGTCCTCCGCGACGCCATCGCCCATCCGGAACGCTACGAGGATCTCATCGTCAGGATCGGCGGCTACTCCGAGTACTTCAATCGTCTGTCAGCCGATCTGAAGAGAACCGTCCTCGAACGCACCGAGCACACGCCGTAGCCGGCACCGATATGTCCGATCTCCACAATGCCCGTCCCCGTACCGCAACATGTCGCCACTGTGAGAATACCCTTTCCCACCGCGGGGGAGGCCGTTCGGTGCTCCATGACGTCGGGGGCGGGACAGACGTGATCCCGCGGGAATCGCACCCATTCACGCTCGCCCGCTCGTAGGAGGTGGCCGTATCTCCCGGCTACGGCTCCTCGGGATGCTCCGTCGCGTCATCGCGATCGGCGGCATCGCCCTCGAGGACAGCTCGTGCCGCCTCGGCGTCCGATTCCCGCACCTGAAGTTTGACGCCCTCCACTCCGAGCGGCACCATCGTCGCGCCGAACTCGTCCGCGAGGAAGGAGACGATTCCCTCTTCCTCCAGCCTGAGCTTTGCCATGTGCGCCAGCATGGCGTTTGGAAAACCGGCGATAGTTACGAGCCTGTCGGCCATCTCGTTGTCTCCTCTCCTCCGACCCGCACGTCTCTGGCCGCGGACTCGGGCGGCATCACCGCCTCCTCATCCTCAGGACGCGAAGCCCTCCCTTGAGCTTTCGCGACAGCTCGCCGACCGAGCGTGTCCTCAGAAGCCGCTTCAGGGCGTACCCTGGCCGCAGGTAGAAACGCCGATACGCCTCGCGCACCAGCTCCTCCAGTTCCTCGCCGCTCAACTGCTCGTCCCAATAGCGGGGCCGGAAATCGGGCGACGGGCGGCGCGCGAACTCCAGCCAGTAGTCCTCCCTGTACAGACCACGCTCCAGAGCCATCCGGTATAGTTCCGTCCCGGGGAAAGGCGTGAGGATCGTGATGTGAGCATAGTCCGCACCGAGGCGCGCCGCAAACTCGATCGTTCGCTCGGCCTCCCGTCTCCCTTCACCGGGAATCCCGATCATGAAGTAGGCGAGCGTCTCGATCCCGACTCTGCGCGACAATTCGAAGGCGATCTTGACCTGCTCGATCGTGTAGCCCTTCCTGAGCGTACGGAGCGACTCGTCCGACGACGCCTCGACGCCGAAGTGAATCCGCTGACAGCCCGCCTCGCGCAGTGTCCGGAGCATCTCCTCGTCAACGAGGTCCACCCTGGCCCGGATGTCCCAGGCGATATCGAGCTTCTCCTTCAGGATGGCATTGCAGATCGCCACGACGCGCTTGCGGTCAATATTGAAGGTGTCGTCGTAGAAGAGCACCTCGCCGATGCCGAGAGCTTTGCACTCGCGAAGCTCTGCGACGACGTTCTCCGACGAGCGTGCCCGCCAGCGTTTGCCTAAGTGCGGGCGATTGCAGAAGATGCACTGAAACGGGCAGCCGCGGCTCGTTACCATGATCGAGACTGGATTGCGCCTCGCTACGACCGAGCTGTATCGTCCGACCGGGAGCAGCTCTCTCGCCGGAAATGGGAGCGAGTCGAGATCGTCAATCAACGCCGGCGGCGTGAATCGAATCTCGCCATCTTTCCTGTAAGCGACGCCCGGTATCTCGCGCGGCTCCCGGCCGAGCGCGATTGCGTCGAGAAGGAGCGGGAAACTCCGCTCCCCCTCGCCTACGAGCAGGTAGTCCACGCCCGGCAGGTCGAGCGACTCCCTCGGATAGAGATGAGTGTGTATTCCGCCGAGGACGACCCTGCAACCCGGACAAACTTCCCTCGCGGCTCGCACGGTCTCCGCGACGTCGACGAGCGTGAAAGTCATCGTTGTGATGCCGACGACAGCGGGGGCGGCGGCAGCCAACCTCGATCGGAGCTCGACGTAGTCCATGTCCTGAGCGTCGAGGACGGAGAGATCGTGGCCGCGTACGCCCGCCGCCGCGTAAAGGAGTCCGATGGGCGGATTGAGGCCGCGCCCCTCGTCTATGATCGCCGGGTTGTTCCCCAGAATCGTGTACTTCGCGGGCGGATTGACGAGGAGAACCTTCAAAGCCGGGTCCTCTTCACAATGAGGTCGGCCAACAGTCCCAGGACTCCGACCTGTACCCCCACGAGCGTCGTCATCACGGCGACGTCCGTCACGTTCTGCCGGAAGAGCGCCTGATAGAGGGCCAGCCCTCCGCCGCCGGACATCAACAAGAGACTGATCGGCAGGAAGACCTTGAGCGGATTCAGGTACATCACAGTTCGGAGCACGATGAAGAAGAAGTTCGCGGTGTCGCGCAGGGGATGAATCTTCGACTTCCCGGCACGCTTGAAGTACTCGATGGGTACAAAGCCCACCTTGAGGCCCGAGGCGAGCGAAGCGATCGTGAGCGTCGCCGTGAGCGAGAAGCCCGAAGGAAGAATAGTGAGGAACCTCTGAGCGAGCTCCTTTCGGAACGCTCGGAACCCGGAGTTCAGGTCGGGGATTTGCCGATTGCAGAGGAAGGAGGCAAGTGCACGGAGGAACGCCTTGGGCAGCCTGCGGACAGGCGAGAACGACGACGACGGCCTCGCTCCGATCACCATGTCGTACCTGTCGAGGCCGGCGAGGAGTTCCGGCACCCGCTCGTAGGGGTAACTCCCGTCGGCGTCAATGATCAGGATTCGGTCGCAGGACGCCTCCTCGAGACCGCGTTTGATCGCGGCCCCGTAGCCGGTATTCTCTTCGTTCCGGACGACCTTGATCCCGCCGAGCGATCCGAGGATTTCGGCCGTCCCGTCGGTCGAACCGTCGTCAACGACGATGATCTCTGCGTCCAGTCCGAGTGCCGCGAGCCGCTCGATCCCTTCTCTGACGCTCTCGGCCTCGTTGTACACGGGCAGGATAATCGAGGCGTTCATCAAGAGCGATTCTACGGCTGGGATATTCAACAGTCAACAAAGCTCGAAGAGCCGGCATGGACACTCAGGGGGCCGACTCCTGTACCGGGCACGACGCTCGGAAGGGCGCTCGTGTCCTCGCTTCCCTTCACTGATATCGCATTGCTCCTCGCCCGCTATCTCGACGCCGTGAAACGAGAATAGAGAAAGGAGATTCGCGAATCTGGGGAAGCTCCGGTGGTGGAGCGGTCAGAAGGAGCGAGGCAGAGATGAGAGAGGGTTATCAGGCTTCGAGGCAGGCTCGAGCTCGGGAGAGCGAGGGGCAGCGGAGCCACGGCATCCCCGTTGCAGCGCTCGCGTCGGAACGGTCGGGGCGGCCTGGTTGCACTTACGCTCCCCCCGGCGTAGAATCACTACGGAGGAAGAAGATGAGGATAGTACTGATCACGTTACTCGGAGGAGCAATGGCAATGGGCGGAGAGAATGTGAGAGAACCCGTGGCGGCGGGCCGGTTCTATCCGGGCGGTGCGAAGGAACTCAGGGGGATGATCGAGAAGTACCTCGATCAAGCAAAGCCCGAATTGTCGGGTCGGCCGATCGCCCTCATCTCGCCCCACGCCGGATACGTCTACTCGGGCCAGGCCGCCGCATACGGCTTCAAGCTCCTCAAAGGCTCCGGGATCAAGCGTGTGATCGTCCTCGGCTTGGCCCACGGCTATCCGCTTCGCGTAGCTTCGGTGCCGAGCTACACTGCATACCGCACTCCGCTCGGCGACGTGCCTGTTGACGCCAAACTCCGCGAGGCACTGGCCTCCTTCACGAGGACGGTGGACGCCGCCGATAGGGGCGAGCACTCGATCGAGGTTCAGCTCCCGTTCCTCCAGGTCGTGCTCGATGATTTTACGTTCCTGCCCGTGCAGGTCGGCCAGCTCCCTCCCGACGAGGCCGACAAGCTCGCTGCTGCACTCCAGAAGCTCCTCGACGACAAGACCGCCATCGTCGTCAGCTCCGACTTCACGCACTACGGCGCCAACTACGACTACTTCCCCGCGTCGGTCAGGAAAAACACGGTCAAGGAAGACCTGCGGAAGCTCGACCTGAAGGCCGCAGCGTTCATCGAGAAACTCGACTACGCAGGCTTCGAGACGTTCCTTCGTGAAACGGAGGACACGATCTGCGGGGCGAACCCGATTCGCGTCCTCCTGCGCGCACTGCCGAAAGAGTCGCAGGGGAAGGTCCTCTGCTACTATACTTCGGGAGACATCGTGAACGATTGGGATAGCTCGGTCAGCTACTTCTCTATCGCGTTCACAGTGAAGGGGGGACGAGAGAAATGAGCCGGCGAGCCGTGTTAGGTCTGGTTTGTTTGACGGCGGGCGTGTTGTCCGTCGCATGGTCTGCCGAGGAAACCCAAGAGCCTGCGGGAGGGGAAAAGAAAATGGAAGAGCTGAGCAAAGAGGCACAGAAGGAACTCCTGAAGATCGCCCGTGCCACGGTCGAGGCAGCAGTAAAGGGCGAGGACATCCCCAAATTCGACGTCAAGAACGCCGAGCTCCAGAAACCGCGCGGCGTCTTCGTGACGCTCCAGAATCCAAAACGACGCGAGAAGTTGCGGGGCTGCATCGGCTACTTCAACGCGGACCGACCGGTCTGGGAGCAGGTGCGGCGCATGGCTGTCGCCGCCGCGACGGAGGACTACCGCTTCGCAGCCGACCCGGTGACCCCGGGCGAACTCGAGCAGATTCGTATCGAGATCTCGGTTCTGTCGCCGATGCAGCGGATTGACGACCCCCTGAAGATCGAGATGGGCAAGCACGGCATCTACATCAAGCGCGGCGGTCGCAGCGGTACCTATCTCCCCCAGGTCGCCGAGCACTTCCGTACCAAAGAGGAGTTCCTATCCTCCTGCTGTGCCGACAAGGCCGGCCTCGCCCCTGACGCATGGAAGGACAAGAATACCGAGGTCTACGTCTACACCGCACAGGTCTTCGGCGAGGAGTGAGGGCAGGAGGATGCGACTCTCCCGGAGGAGAGTCCCGGGATAGGACGCTCCGACAGAAACGAAAGGGATCACGCATGAGTGGATCGCTCATAGCGCTCGCGCTCGGCGTCTTGCTTGCATCGGGCAGCTTGGGTGCCGAGCTGCGGAATCAGCTTCAAAATAGCTCGTTCGAGCAGGACTGGCTACTGACGGAAGCGCTCGCGCGGCGGCGGTGGGGGCTGATCCCGAAGGCCGAGGTCGGGTACGCGGAATCCGACGGTAAGATTGACCACTGGGAGTGTCCGACAAGTGCGACGGTTCCGACGGGACGGACGGGCCGGGCCGTACGACTCGGCGGCGATTCGCCTATCAAGACCGTCTCCCAGGGCGTCCGCTATGCGATGCGAGCGCCGGCCGCGGGAAACCCGGCCAGCGCGGCGGCGAACTTCTCGGCGATTGACCCTGCCGACGCGGCAAAGATCGAGCCCCGCGTCGTCGTCGGCGGAGCGTGGATCAAGGCAAATGGCGTCGCCGAAGGCAAGGCGTGGATAGAGATCGGCGCCGGCTACGACAGGCCAGATAAGTCGGACAGATCAGATAGCTCCGACAGAGTCAGGATACCCATCCCCGCCGGCACCTACGACTGGCGCTACATCGAGGGGCGAACCGCTGCACCCGTCAAACCCTGCAATGAACTCCGCTTGACGATCTCCTGCGAGCAAGGAGAGATATGGGCGGACGACGCGGCACTCGGCGAGGACGTAGGGGCAAGCGAGAATCTGGCCGTGAACGGCGGCTTCGAAGATTGTCGGGCAGGTTCCACCGGGCAGACAAGCGGGACAGATCAGCTCTGGCCCATCGGGTATTCCCAGCCGCAGTCCTACTGGTACAGCCGCTTCGACTATTACTCATGGACGGGCTGGGGCCATGACGGCGGCTATGGGAGTGGCATACCGACGCGCTTCGAGTTGATCCCCGGCTACAAGCCCCGCGGGACGGCGGCAGTTGACACGCTTATCAGGCATTCGGGCAAAGCGTCGTTGCGAATGGTCGCCTATCCGGGCGACGCGTATTGCGTGATGGGGCCGGCGATCCAGCTCGACCAGACCCAGCCTCGGCCGTTCGAGATCGGTTGCTGGATTCGCGCGGACAACATCCTCAACGCCGACCTCGCCGTCTACGATCCCGACAAGAACGAGTACATCGTAGTTGACACGGACGATCTTCCTTACCTCGAGGGCGTCGGCCCGAACGGGGCAAAGGCCCAGGGCACGTACGATTGGACCTACTTCCGCCGGCTGATCTGCCCGAAGTACCCGGTAAAAAACATCCGGCCCCTCGTCGCCGTGCGCGGCTTCGACGGGCGGATCATCGAAAAGAATCTCGTGGGCACCGTCTGGTTCGACGACCTGGAGCTTTTCGACCGCGACCGATCGGCCAGATCGAGGGCTACCCGCCCCGACAGGTCGGTCGGAGCGGATGACGAGAGCATCACCGCTCTCGACTTCGGCGACCGCTGCTGGGGGGAGAACGAACTCAGCTTGGTGCTCTCCACTCCCAAGAAAAGGGTCAAAGCCGATCTCGCACTGACGATCGTCAGTCCCACGGGCAAGATGCAAGAGTCGAAGCGGACCGTCACCGTGGCGGGCGGCAAGGACGAGCGTGTCGTGTTGCCCTACCGCATCGAGGAGCCCTGCACAGCCTGGGACAAACAGTACTCGCTCGAACTCGCCGTGACCATCGGCAAGAAGACACGGACAATCCGCACCGCCTTCGGCGTGCCCAGTTCTCTGCTCTTCACGCGAATCAGCCATACCTACGCCTTCCCAGAGGAACAGCCCGTGATCGCGACGAACATCCGCGTCAGCCACAAGTCGCTCGACGAGGTCGGCCAACTCAAACTCCAGATCACCGACCCAGACGGAAAGGTCGCGATCGAACAGATCGTCGAGAACCCGGGCAAGAGCCTGCCTCTGCTCGTCCCGGACGCTGAGAAGGCAATCCCGAACCTCAACATAGACCGATTGGTCACGATCGCCCCGGACGTCTCGAAGCTGGCTGTCCGTCCCTGGAATCAGGCAACCCGAGACTACACCGTTACCGTCAGCCTGTTCGACAAGAACGGCCAGGAAATGGTCAGAGCCGAGGGCGGCAAGTTCGGCCGGATGCAACACTTCCCCCCACGGGATATCACCGGCAAAGGCAAACTCGAGGTCAATGCCGAGCACTTCCTCCTCGTTGACGGCAAGCCCGTTTTCCCCGTCTACTTCGGCGAGTACGGGGATACTTTCAGAGAAGAGGAGGGGTGCAACATAACCCGTGACGAGATCTCGCAACTCGGCATCAACCCCTACAACCTCGCGCCGGAAGAAAAGGAGAAGTACGGGATGACCAAGAACTTCGGCTGCGGCGAGTGGGACCTCAACGGAATGATGAATCTCAAGCCCGAGGATGTCGCAGCCGCAGTGCAGAGGTTCAAGGCCGACAACCCCGGCAAGCTGGTCGTGAGCGGTTACGATATGATCTCGCATCCCGGCAGCCGCCGGGCCGACGTGGCCGCGTACTACTTCCCCGCCTGGGACATCGCTGGCATGGAAGCGAGCTTCGCCAGCTACGTGCCCAACCTGAAGGTGGATTACTTCCCGGCCATGAAGGGCAAGAACTGCGCGATCCTCGTGGGGTTCGAGAACTACTATTTCGTTCCGTACGACACGCTCCGCTACCGGGCGTACCTGAGCGTGATGCGGGGTGCCGCGGGACTCGGTCTCATCCCGAGCCGGATGATGGAAGGCTGGCCGGAAACGAACAACTACCTCCGCGGCCTCAACGCCGAGTGTCGCTCGCTCGCGCCGGTCTTCGCGTCGCCGGTGACGAAGGAGCCGACCGTTGTATCCGACCCGACGCTCTTCACCTGGGAGAAGAGCTTCGACGGAAAGCGGTATCTGTTCGTCGTTCGCGGCGAACCGTTCCTGACGCGGGGGATATGGGAATGGGTGGACACGCCCTACGGAGCCGGGAGAGTCAAGGCTCATACAGAGCCTGCCGACGAACGTATGACTCAGCACCTGTTCCAGAACTCGATCCCGATCCGAGTGCCGGCGGGTGCGACGATCAAGCAGGAGGTCTTCATCGAGGGAGCGAAGCCCAAGATGATCGCACTCCAGTTCCGCAGCCGGACGAGCCTCGACAACACCTGGGAGCACAGGGCGTACTGGGGTACGGCGGAGCCGAGCCGCTATGTTCGGGAGGCCGAGTACCCGGCGGATCACAAACCGCCGGAAGGCTGGCGGGCGTGGATGGTCGTCGAGAATCCCGCTCAGCCGCTCAACTTCGCGGCGGATCGCGGCTGCTACTACTGGGAGGTCCTCGGCGGCGTCTCCTGCAAGGCGGCCGACGGGACGCAGAGCCTCCGGAGGTTGGGCGACGTGCCCGAACCGGGGAAATGGGTGACGCTCGAAGTGCCCGCGGCCCAGGTCGGCCTCGAAAACCAGGCTCTCGACGGCATCTGCTTCACAGTTGACGGCGGCAAGGCACTCTGGTACCGCACGGAACTCGTCAGCCCCGATGGTACTGTCAGCGTCATCCTCGACGGTCCAAACAGCGTCCGCGCTGCCGAGCCGGGACCTGCAACGGTCACATTCACCGTGCCGGGTGGAAAGGCCGTCCAGGTCCGCACTCTATTCGAGAATCGCAAGCCCGCCGTCGAGGGTGCGACATTCAGCGACACTTTCGACCAGCCGTACCGAGCGAGGCTGTACGAAATCGGGCAAGAGTGAGCGACTCGGTTGCCGGGCTTGCTCAGTTGCTCGCCGCTCGCTCGACAGGCTGGCCTCGCTGTGTATGACATTGGTGTGGGGTTTGGGAACGTGAGACACTGGCGGCGGTCTGCGGTTACCATCGTCTTGCTCGCTGCGGCCAGTTCGTGCGCACCACGGAGGCTTGCAGAGGCTCCGGCGGTCCCCGGAGCGGAAGCTCCGGCCCCGGCTGTCGCCGCTCCGGCCGCCAAGGGCAACACTCCCCCAAAGCTCCCCGCTGAACTCGCCTTCGCACACGAGTTCATAGCCGACATGGAGAGGAGCGGCGACTACCTCTACGTAGTCGAGTCGGAGGCATCGAAACAGCTCTACATCTTCCGAATCCTGAGCGCCCCGGCGACCGCACCCGCAAACTCGACCGGTGCCCTCTCGGAAACGGCGGTCTATCGGCTCGAGGTCCCCGCGGACAAGACGCCTCTCGATCCCGTCGAACGCATCGTCGGAGGGCTTTCGACGGAACTCGTCGGGAACGTCGTCCTCGGCGCCCCGCTCAAGCGGGTCCGCATCGTCGGCGACAAAGCGTTCGTCATCTCGTCGCCGGCGTATGCGTTTGCCGCGGGTCCGAGCGACCTCACAGATGCCGACGAGACCCAACCCCCCACATTGTTCGAGGTGGACCTCAGAGACAGGAGCAACCCGACGGTCGTGCGCTCGTCGAGATTGCCGCTCGAGGAAGCGAACGATCTCGCGGTTGACGAGAAACACGTCGCGGTCTCTGGCCGAGGAAGCGTCCTCATCTACGAACTTGCTCGACTCGACAAGCCAAAGTCGCAGATCGAGCTTCCCCAGCCCTACGGCCTGTCCCTCCGGGGTGGCGTGCTGTTCGTCGGCTGTGCCGAGGGGCTGAGGATTTTCGACATGCAGCAACCTCCTGTGGGCATCGGTAGCTATGCGTGCCCGCCGGTCGGGTCGGTTTTCGTGGGCCAGGGTCGCGCTTATCTGTGCCACCCGGAGCGCGGCGTCGGACTGGAGATCGTGGACGTGTCGAAACCGTCCGAGCCGAGGAAGCTCGGCGCGATCTCGGGGAATCGCGATCGAGTCTACGAAGGGCTCGAGCAGCCGGTCGACGTCGAGGTCCGCGGAAATCTGGCCTGCGTGGCCGACTACTGCTTCGGACTGAAGGTATTCGACGTGTCGAATCCGGCGCGGCCGCGTTACCTCGGCGGCCACTTCCGATTCAGCCGTTGGTGGAAGGTCGTTTCCTTCCGGGTCTGCACGGACGAGGACTACGCCTTCGTGGGCCTCCGAGCAGCCATCGAGTTCGTGAAACTGCCGACAGGGAAATGAGCACGGGCGGAAGACTGTTTCTGATGTTGGTTCTCGCGGTGTGGGGAGGGATCGCATCTGCCGCTCAGTACACGGGCAAGGCCGGCAACGGCGGCGACGACGATCCGACCACCTTCTCCTTTCTGCCGGACAATCAACCCTGCGAGCTGCTGGACGAGAACGGGCGCATCTTCGACGAAGAACGCCTCGTTGCGACCTACGGAACGCCTGCGGGGATTCGTATTGCGGTGGGCGGCGTGGACGTCTGCTCGCCCGCATGCGTCGGCATAGCGAGCGCACGGCCGCTGCGTCTGGAGGTGGTCGATCTCTCGAAACCTGTCCACGTCCCAAATGGCTGCGTCGGAGTCGACCCACGCACTGGCCGCTTCAAGTTCGCCGAAGGCTACGCCGGCCCCGTGAAGGTGCTCGGCGTCTGCCATCTGCCCAACTGCTGGTCGCACGAAGTCGTCGTCCGCGAGGGATACGCATACGTCGCCTGCGACGAGGAAGAGAAGGGGCTGACCGTGATCGACGTCCGCGACCCGAAGGCACCGAAGCCCGTGGGCTATTCGGGCCTGGTGAGCGGTTTCTCCTACAATGTGGCCCTGTACAAGAACTACGCCCTGACCGCCGGCAACTCGCCGCATCTGGCGGTCTATGATGTACAGGACCCCGCACGGCCCGTTCTCACCGGCGTTGCTTGCCTCCGTACCGGCGGCCCGATCACCGTCGTCGGGGACTATGCCTTCGTGGCGAACGGACCGCTCACTGTCGTCTCCCTCGAGAACCCGCGCCGCCCGAAGGTCGTCGGTCAGCCGTTTCCCGACCTCTTCTACAAACGCAAGTCGGTCGCTCTCGGCCAGTACCTCATTCTTCCCTGCGGAGAAGACGGTCTCGGCCTGGTGGACGTCCGAGATCCCCTCAAGCCCTCCATCTCTTACTTCAAGTACACGGACAAGCCAGCTCCGAACCGCGACGCCATCGGCCTGGCCGGGACGCATGTCGTGTTTCTGGACGGGAACGATCTCTGCCTCTTCGATCTCACGAACCCGGCCGCGCCGGTCCCTCGCGGGAAAGTGGGCATAGGCCCGGCAGGCCACGGCAGCCGAGCCGGCCTATCTCTCGCCGCCCAGGGCCGACTGGCCTGCGTCGCCAACAACAATCGCCTGAGCGTCTTCGACATCTCCGACCCCGACAAGCCCGTTCTGCGCGGCTCCACTGTCGTCGGTGCGAATCCGCTCAACGCCGCGCCGCGTTTCCACCTCCAGGATGTCACGATCGAGGGCAAGTACGCCTACGTTTCCGACTACTACTATGGCATCTACATCGTAGATATTTCGAACCCGGACAAACCTGTCGAAGTCGGGCGGGCGCCGGCGGCAGGGGAGGTGCGCGACGTCTACGCCTTCGACGGGAAAGTCGCCATTGCTGACTACAACGGCGGCGTCTTCCTCGTTGATGCGGCAGACCCGGCGAAGCCGCGGATCGTAAAGCAGTTCTACTGCGGCGGCCTGATGCGAAGCGTGACGGGGGACGGCAAGGGGCTCGTCTTCGCAGCGGGCGAAGCGACGATGGTCATTGACGCACGGGATATACGGAATGTCAAACTCCTCTACTATGGACCGGGTGCGGGCATGGGCTCGGCGGTCGCCTATGCCAACGGCATCGTGTACTTCGGCGGCGTGCAGAGGCTCGACGTCAGCGACCCCGCAGCCCCCAAACCGCTCCCCCCGATCCCAGCCTCCGGCCAGTGCTGGGGCCTCGCGGCCGACGGAGACCATCTCTATGTGGCCGAGGAGGGCACCGTTCGCATCTGGGACGTCTCCAGACCCGACGCGCCGAAGGAGCTGGCGGCGGTCCCTGTCGAGCCGAGGCGCAGTTACCTATTCGCTCGGAAGGGACTCCTCTGCGTCCCTTTCTGGAACCCGCGCGGCACCGCTGAGCCGACTCTCAACAAGATCGAGCTGTACGACGTCACCAAGCCCGACAAGCCCGTCAAACTCTCGACGATCTACCGCTACGAGGGCGTCTGGGGGCCGCACAAGGTGTACATCGAGGGCAATCTCCTCTACGTCGCCGAGTACCAGGACGGCATAAAGGTTTACGACATCCGTGACAAGAAAGCTCCCAGGCTGATCGCTCATCACATAGGCGGCTACCGGATGAACTTCGGGTTCGACCTGGACGGCGACTACCTCTACCGCGGTCGGCTTGGCGCTCTCGAGATCCTCCAGCTTGCCCGCCCCTCCGAGGCCCCGACGAGCGACGTTACCGTCTCTCTCCCTGTTGAACCACGAGCGAGGCAGTAGCTGGCTTCCGCTCTTGACTCTGCCACCTCCGGACTTGAACACCTTACGGGGAGGTCGTATCATCCGACGTGATCTTGATGAGGGACATCATTCGAGCATGATGCGGCTGATCGGAGACCCGCGGTGGAGCACTCCGCGCCCCAAGCCTTCTATCGTTTCCGATTACGGTCCCTCGCATCCCCTACAGCGTGAAGCAGGAGCAGGATTCACGGCCGACGGCACGCCCGCTCCTGACCCGCACCCCGATGCCGAGCAGGCGCACAAGACTGCTCGCTGGCGGCAGACAGCTTCCACAGGAGGATAACTATGGCCTTCAGCCTTTTCCCCAAAGCCGTGAAGTTCTACGAGTTGCTGGCGGAACAGAACAAGTTGATGATCCGGGCTGTGGCGGTCCTGGACGATATCTTCGCCAACTTCACCGATGTCGCGGCCAAGTGCAAGCGGATCAACGAGATAGAAGGCGAGGCCGACTTGGTTTCGCGCGAGATCACGAAACAACTGTCGCTGACTTTCATCACTCCCATTGACAAGGAAGATATTCACGAGTTGAACCTTGTGCAGGAGGAAGTGTTGGACCTCGTCAAGGCGATCTCGACGAGGGTCGGCCTCTTCGGTTTCGTGAGCATCCGGGACAGTGCGAAGGAGCTTGTTCGAACGCTCAGGGCGATGGTCGAGACGGTCGGTAAGATGCTGACCCAACTGATCGCCGGGAGAGGAGTCCAGGAGGCGAACCATGAAGTCCGGGAGATGAAGGAAAACTCGGAAGCGCTTTTGCTCTTCGCTCTCGGCGAGATATACGAGACTCGGGGCGGCGAGCAGGACGGATTGCTCGACATCATCAAGTGGACTCAGATTTACGACCGTATCGCCCAGGCTATCCACTGCACGGCCATCCTGGCCGATACACTACTCGGGATCAGCCTGAAGTATGCTTGACGCGCCTGCCCTCCTCGTCGCGATCGTCGTGATTGCGCTGATCTTCGACTACACCAACGGCGCTCACGATGCGGCCAACGCCATTGCGACCATCATCTCGA
>Ga0272448_1002049_pt1 | contig 26074 bp, 27 predicted proteins | sample YNPCB0191_FD_202220 | JGI IMG/M metagenome (GOLD analysis project Ga0272448, IMG submission 202220) | Hot spring sediment microbial communities from Yellowstone National Park, WY, United States - YNP-CB-019-1 | ecosystem: Environmental > Aquatic > Thermal springs > Hot (42-90C) > Sediment... | reverse complement strand
TTTTAGTGTAGTCTTCTTCAGGCTTACCTTCACCTCCAGCGTGTTGTTATATGCACAGCACAAAGGAGGCCGAGGGTAGGCCTAAAAAGCTAACCTACAATTGAACGCCACGAAACTTTTAGAGAATCGTTGGTTGTCTATCTTTTTGACATAGGGGGAATTTTCGCAGGCGCCATTGTCGCTTCTCAACTCAGCGTCATGCAGTTGTCTCCGTGGATAATTGCTATTTATCCAGCCGTCCTAAGCGCGAAAGGCATGATAGGGGGACTTTTAAGTGGACGATTAAGCACAGCGTTACATATTGGTAATGTTTATCCAAAGATGTTCGGAAACACGAGGAGCTTCTATACGCTGTACCAAGCTATATTTGTATTGACAGCAATAACAAGCTTAATAATAAGCATAGTTTCCATTATTTTTGGAACACAGTTTTGGGGCATAAGATTTACAGATCTATACGATATCATCACCGTTGTTTTGGCAACCATGTCAATGGGGTTAGCTTTTACATTTGTATCCACGGTCGTCGCATTCGTCACGTTCAAAAAGGGTTTGGACCCTGACATTCTGGTTTATCCAATAATGTCGACTGTGGCTGATTTAGGCATAACATTATGTTATGTTTTGGTTCTTAACCTCTTTTTCCTGTACGGTCAGGAGGGAAAGGTAATCGTACTTTCAATCTGTGTTCTACAAGCCATTCTAGTGTCGTTTATTTTAGCTCGAAACATGCGGGATGAAGAATTTAGAAAAACAATAAAGGAATCTCTTCTCACCCTATTGTTCGTGGCTTTCATCGTCAACATAACAGGAACGATTCTAAATCGGATAAGCGGAATTGTCGAAGACCGTAGAGAAGTCTACACCGTTTATCCCGCCCTTATTGACACGATAGGAGACGTAGGTTCGGTAGTAGGCTCCACAGCAACAACTAAGATTGCCCTAGGTCTGGTTGAACCTTCTTTAAGATTTATCCGACACCATGTACCCCAGATTCTCCGAGCTTGGATGTCTTCGGCTATCTTGTTCACGGTTTTTTCAGCTCTCTCACTTATAATCAACGGCATATTTACGTTAAACACGTTTCTGCATTTTTCATCTATTCTATTAGCCTCAAATGTTATAGCAGTCGTGGCAATTATCTTAGTTTCCATGGCAGTTTCTCTCATAACCTATAAAAAGGGCTTAAATCCAGACAATTTAGTTCCAATAGAAAGTTCCCTTGCTGACAGCGTAACCTCCATTGCACTTTTCATTGTACTAACATTGGCAGGATGAAAATACAGCTTAATTAAAATATAACATTGGTAATCATCATAATTGGAGTACAAGTCGGATATGCGTAATTTGGAAAAAATAGAATACCAACCAATATCTGTTAGAGAAATAGTTTTAGAGATGAAGAACCTCTCTGAGTTGATGATTGACCTAGCATATTCCGCCGCATTATTTAATGATAAGGAACTTGCTGAGGATGTCATTGATCTTGAAAAACGGATTGACCATCTAGCCCTACTTCTCGAAATGCATATCATGATAGCAGCTAGAGATCCAGAGGACGCAGAGTCTTTACTCGCTGTTTCCAGGATTGGATCAGCAGCAGATAAGATTTCTGACGCAGCAGCAGACATAGCAGCGATAGTGGTTCACGACATTGGAGTACATCCAATCGTGACCAAAATATTTGAAAATGTTGAAGAACGATTGATACGTGCAAAAGTGACAAAAGATTCGCTGATCGTCGGAAAAAAGATTCACGAGCTAGATCTGGCAGCAAAAATGGGTGTCGACATCCTTGCTATTGGCAGAAACAAGGAGTGGATAATTAATCCAGAAGAATACGAGATCATCAAAGAAGGCGACACCCTCATAGTCAGAGGATCATCTCTAGGCACAAAACGGTTCAAAGAAACTACAGAGAAAAGCCAAAATAGTGGGGTGAAGTAAGATGCCTCAACAGTATCCCGTAGAGTTTGAAAAAATCGTTGAACAATTGGCTGAACTAAAAAACACTTCAGAATTAATGATGGACTTGGCTTATTCATCGATTTTACTTAATAGCACGGAGCTAGCTGAAGAAGTTCAAAGGCTCGAAGAATACGTTGACAGGCTGCACACAGAATTCGAATTACGAGTTCTAACAAGTAAGTTCACAAACGAAGAATCAAAGGGCTTTCTAGGCCTCATTAGACTGGGGGTTGCAGCGGAAAAAATAGCGGATTCTGCTGCGCAAATATCTGAAGTCATACTGAGAGGGCTTGAACCACATCCAATTCTGAAACTTGTGATTAAAGAAGCTGAAGAAACAATTACACAAGTACGTGTAACAAAGAAATCTAAGCTGGCAAACAAAACCCTTAGAGACGCCCAAATCCCAGAAGAAACTGGCATGTGGGTCCTAGCTATCCGCAGAGGCGAGAAATGCATCAGACCAAAACCTGAGATCGTAATAGAACCTGGAGACATCCTAATCGCCTCCGGCTACGCGGAAGGAGTTGAAGACCTGAAAAAACTAGCCGCGCCTTAAAATGCAGCTGAGCCTTTGTTAGCAACAATCTAAAAACTTCTCAATCTACTAGAAACAATCGTAACCGAAAAATAGCGGGCCCGCTGGGATTTGAACCCAGGATCTCCGGCTTACCTCAGCTCGTTGGTGCTTTAGAGGGCCAGCGCGTTATCCTGGCTACGCTTCCCGAACATGGCCTTGTTAGGCGTTGTTTCACGGGCCCTTTACTCATCCCAGCTGGGCTGTCTAAATTTGGTGTTCACCTTAATTTAAGTTTGATGTTGGTATTGTCATGTTTTTTGGCAAAGAAACAAAAGTATGCATACAAAATCATCTCAATAAGCAATTAAGGAGCCTGTGATGTCTTCTTAGAGGTTAAAGCAAAGATATTCCTACAATTCTGCCGGTTCTTTAATCCGTAGAATGCCAGGATTTTTGAGTAGGCAAACCTTTTTCACAAACATTTAGGCATTTATTTTGCAGATGCCTTTTTTCTTAATAACATGGTTATCATCATTCCAGATAAGGCAAGAATTATGGAGATGTAGAAAGCAGGTAAGTAGGTTCCTTGGTAGGTTCTGAAGTAGCTTGCCATCATCGGTCCAAGGATGCTGCCGGCGCCGTATGCTGTAAAAACTATGCCGTAATTCACTCCTAGGTTCTTGCTTCCGTAATAGTCTGAAGTTAAAGCAGGGTATAACGCTAGAAAACCGCCAAAGCACAGTCCTACTAAGCAGATCCCTACAAGGAAGATTGTTGGCTGCGAGACTGTACTAAGGATGAGAAGAGCAACCGCGCATAACAGAAAGCCCATCGACAGCGCTTTTTCTTTTCCAGCTCGGTCTCCTATGAATCCCCAGAGAATCCTGCCTACGGCATTAAATCCTCCAAGAACGGAAACAGCAAAAGTTGCCTCTAGATCACTCATTCCCGCTATTTCCTTTGCAATCTGTTTAGCTTGACTTATTGTCATTAACCCAGCGTTGGTGCCAAACCAGTAGCTCACCCACAAAAGAACGAACGGTAAAGTCCTTATCATCGCTGATGGTTCAAACTCAACATTAGCTTTTTTGCTTTTTTCCGGCGGGTTCCAACCTGCTGGTCTATAGTCTTTTGGCGGATTTTTCAGAATTTGAGCTGCTGCTATGGTTAACACCATAAAAAGTACGCCTGAAACCAGAAAATTGGTGCGCCACGAATAGTTTTGTATAATAAAGTCCCACAAGGGCGCGAACAATATTGATCCCCCGCCGAAACCGAAAACAACAAGTCCTGTGGCAAGTCCTTTTTTGTCTGGAAACCATTTGTTGCACGTAGCAATTGGGGCGCCATAGGCGAATCCTACTCCGAGACCGAGGAGAACGCCGTAGCTAAGATATAGCCAGGCAAGAGAGTTCGTGTAGCTGGACAACATCATTCCCAGTCCTATCAGGATTCCGCCTATTGTCACTGCGGTTCTTGGTCCCTTTTTGTCTTGAAGTCTTCCAGCTGGCATCATGGAAAGGGCAAACGTAAGCAACGCAATTGTTGAAGCAAGAGAAGTTTCAATTCTTGTCCAGTGAAATTCCGCCTCAAGAGGGGGAACGAGAATGCTGAAGGCGTAAACGGCACCTAAGCAAAGGTTAATCATCACTGCCGCAGCAACGTATTTCCACCTTGCAAACCCACTGGAGTTTAACACTACACTTGAGCCTGTCATATTGGCCACCACTTCAACTATGAAAGACCATTCAACATGAGCTTTAACATATAAAGGTTAGCCTATCATCTTGGTGTCCTAAACATTCCACAGCACATTATCGTCATGGTCATATTATGCAGATGTATCTTAGAACCCGAATGTTTCACATGGAACTCGAATCTTTTAGGCTAAAAAGAAAACCATTAAAACAATAAAAGGCCATTCTCCAATAACAATAAAATATCATACGACATAATTCTTTTACCGGCTGGTTGTGGTCTAATGGAGTTAAGATGGGATCCCATAATGGCCCAGTGGGTCATCGTTTCAGGAAAAAGGGGAAAACGTCCCTTGCTGCCAGAAGGATATTGCCCGTTTTGTCCAGGCTCCAGGGAGGTTCCTGAGAAAGGTTGGACGGTTTTAAGCTTACCAAACGCTTTTCCTGCTTTAAGCCCTAATCCGCCTCTGCCAGACGTTGAAGGCGACAGGTTATATCGTTCGATGCCTTCGAAAGGCGTTTGCGAAGTCCTAATTTACACGCCTAGGCACGATGCTTGCTTAGCTGACTTAACGGTGGAGAACATTAGAGCTGTTGTTGACCTTTGGACTCAACGGTTCGAGGAGCTCGGCAAAATAGACTATGTGAAGTACGTTTTCATTTTTGAGAACAAAGGCAGAATAATCGGGGTTACGCTTGACCACCCGCACGGTCAGCTTTACGCTTTCCCGTTTATTCCACCTATTATCAGAAAAGAATTGGCAAACAGCCGAAAATACTGGAAAAGAACTGGTACCTGCCTTTTCTGTAGAATAATAGAAAAAGAACTAGAGGAAACTTTGCGCATAGTTTGCGAAAATGAAGATTTCGTTTGTTTCTTGCCGTTCTTTGCACATTGGCCATATGGCGTTCACATTTACCCAAAAAGACACGTTGCGGCCTTAACGGACTTCGAAGACAAAGAAAAAACGTCGTTTGCTCAGATTTTGAAAATGGTTCTTAAAAAGTTTGAGAATCTCTTCAACATGAGCTTCCCGTACATGATGGTTCTGCACCAGAGACCGACGGACGGAAAATCGTATCCCCATTACCACTTTCACGTGGAGTTTTATCCACCATTACGAGAAAAAGGCAAGGTGAAATATTTCGCAAGCGTCGAAAGTGGATCTGGAACCGTGACGTTCGATTATACTCCTGAAATGAAGGCTCAGGAACTCAGAGACACACCTACAACTTGATGATGAAATAATTCATGTTACATTAGAATTCGTAAAATAATCAAACGGGGTTTGGATGCATGAATAAAGTTGTGGTTTCGTCGCCTGGTCGGGCGGACTTTCTAAACACACATCAAGACTACAAAGGCTTACCTGTCGTGCCTGTTGCCATTAACCTAAGAATGTTTCTCACTGCAGAGCCTACAAACGATGGTGTCTTCACAATTAGGTCGCTTGACCTCGAAAAACTTCACGAGCCTCATGCTGACAGCTTCGAAATTGGAATTAACGAGATGCTGGAAGAAAAGTTCTTTGGCAACTATCTCCGCGGAGTCATAAATGTGCTTGTCAAACGAGGCTTAGAAGAAAAACTTCGTGGCTTGAACGTTACAATAAGAAGCAATATACCTGTTGGCTCGGGGCTTTCAAGCAGCGCAGCCCTCGAGGTTGGTTTCGTGGAGCTGCTGAACTTCGTCTTCAACCTTGGCCTTTCGAAACAGGAAATGGCTGAGGTAGCATTTGCGGCTGAAAACCAGGAGGTAGGTGTTCCCTGCGGCAGACTTGACCAGTATGGCGTAGCTTTCGGTGGAATAATCAAGCTTGAGTGTGTTCCGCCTTACGTTGTTGAGCCATTACCGTTTAGGGATTTAACCTTCGCCATTGTCGACTCTGGGATTAGGCACTTCACAGGCGGCATCCACCCGAAAAGGCAAGAGGAAATAGATAGGGGACTCAGGTCACTTATGGAGAACAAGGCTGTTCCTGAAGCGTTAAAGGCGAATTTGGGATACAGGTTCAACGAGCCAAGGTGGAGCAAACTAAGCGAAGGCGAAATCGAAAATTACCTTTCTGTTATGGACGAAATTTCAAGACGCCGCATACTCTTCACTTTAAGGATGCAGAAATCAACTGAGTTCGCCTTAAAGGTTCTCCGTCTGGAAAAAATGGACGACTCAGAAGTCGCATCAAATCTTGGCAAAGAAAAGTGGGAATCCATAAAGAAGGGGCCAGCCTCTGAAACTATTCACCGAATTTTGGGAACCATCATGAACGAGCAACAGGCGTTGCTTAGAGATTTATACGATGTTAGTTTACCAAAACTCGAAAGCCTGTGCCAACAAGCGTTGGACGCCGGAGCTTACGGAGCGAAAATTTCAGGAGCAGGCATGGGCGGAAGCATAATAGCCCTAGTGAAAAACGAAGAAACTGGCAAAAGAGTCATCGACGCTTGCTTTGCAACAGGAGCCAAAAACGGATGGGTCTCAAAAATAGGAGAAGGCGTAAAAGTAGAACAGGCATGATTAACTAAATGAAATCTTTCTACTAAAAAACATATAATAAAAGGGTTTAAAAGAAATTTCTAACTTGCTCAATCTTGTGTGGTTCTAGGTTATGGTTACAAACCTGCCGGCTGAAGCTAAAAACAAGTGGGCTCAGGTTGCAGCCTGTCATTCTACTCCTGAAAAGATTAGGTTGATGCGGGAATTCATCTCGTTAGTTCCGAAACATAAGGGAACCGCTAAGCTTTTGGCCAATGTTAGGCGACGTATCGCAGTCCTTGAGGATGAGCTTGAGAAATCTAAAACTCGCAAAAAGGGGGGGCATGGAGGCTTCTCTATTCCCAAAGAGGGGGCTGGACAAATCATCATCTTAGGTCCAACCAAAGTTGGGCGAAGCAGCCTCTTGTCTTCAGTCACAAACGCCAAGGTTGAAGTGTCGCCAATACCCTTTGCCACCAGAAAACCCGCCATAGGTATGCTGCCTTTCAAGGACATTCAGTTTCAGCTTGTTGAGGCACCAGCCTTAGTTGAAGGTGCAGCTGAAGGAAAAATGAACGGAACCCAAATTCTAGGTCTTGCAAGGAACGCGGACGGCTTAATCCTAATGGTTGATTTACTCGACAACCCAAAAGACCAGTACCAAATGATGCAGTCTGAACTGGAAAAATCAAGCATAACGATTGAAAAGCCGACAGGTGAAGCAGAAGTTATCCGACGAAGCATAGGCGCAGGCGTACAAATCATAGGCGGTGGAGTATTAGTTGATTGTACACCTGAAGATGTTCAAAGAATGCTTGAAAGCTACCGCATTAATTCTGCAATAGTTCGAATTAAGGGAAAAGTCCGCTTGGAAGACATTGAGGACTCGCTTTTTTCAAGCACCGCATATAAACCGGCATTAATTGTCGCGAACAAGATGGATACACTTGGAGCGGAGGAAAAACTTCAGCAGCTTAAATTGATGTCTGAAAATGCTGGGATTCCGGTTGTCGCAGTTTCATGTCACACAAAACAGGGACTTGATGACCTTGGAGGACACATTTTTGAAATGTTAAACATAATTAGAGTCTATACTAAGGAGCCTGACGAGAAGGCACCGTCTCCAAAACCGATCGTCGTCAAAAAGGGAACAACTGTTCTAGAAATCGCAAAAGAACTTCACAGTAGCCTTTACAAAAGTTTTCAGTATGGACGAATTTGGGGATCCAGTGTTAAGTACGCTGGCCAAAAGGTAGGCTCAAACCATTTGCTTAAAGACGGTGACGTATTGGAGATTCACTAGCAGGAATTTGCTGACCCCCGTTTTTAGTCGTCTAAACAAATTGTTGAGACCTGTAAAGCTTTCAATATCATTTTGCAGCCTTCAAAAGTTGCCTTGTTTCCCCACATAACCTCTTCTCTCGTCGGTTCAATGATGAAACCCTTGTATAGCCCCGAATGGTTAAGTACGTAGAAGGCTTGAACCACGAAAAGTAATAAGTTAAGGTTACGGCTTGTCAATGATTTCTCTAGTTTTCTGCTTTGCGATTCTGTTAAGTGCACTCTTTCATGTAGAGCCTCCATCACCCCTTTTTTCTCCTCATCCATTAGGCTAAGCAAATCTGAAAGCGTAATGCCTTGTTCCCTCAAGTAATCTTTCAACGCCTTTCTTAGAGGTATATAGTCGGTTCCTGGCGGCATAAGGACCAACTCTTGTTACTAAAGAATGCTTACTCAAAAAAAGAATTTACATCAGCATTAAATATATACTACGCATTCGTCTTACTATAGTCTAGGAGGCAGTCGCTTGTCAGATCTAAGTGAACCACGAGTTCGATGCCCAGGATGCGGCAAACTTGCTCCAGCAATGAAATACTGTATATACTGCGGCGCAAAAATGCCTGAATCTTCACCATCAACAGTTAAGCCATCTCAACCTACTACTCTTCCTCCATTGCCACCTACGATTCCACCTCCCGCCTATGGTTCTCCACGTGTTACTGCTAGTCCACCAACGGTGACGGTGAAAGACGAAATCACAAGTCTCATGTCAGGAATCGAGGCTCTTTATGAAAGAAAACTTGCTCTTCTCAACCTTTTCCGATCTGGGGAAGTCTCGGAAGGCGTATTCCGAAAGCTCTACAACGAATATGATGGTAGACTGTCTAGTTTTCTTAAGGCCCGAGAAACAAAGCTGGCTGAGCTTAAAGATAGGCTGGAGGAAAAAACTAAGCGGCTTAGCGAGATTTCTATGAAGCTTGAAGAGCTTGAGGTACGTCATAAAGTAGGCGAGGTTGACTCATCTCTTTACACGCAGCACGCAGACAGTCTAAGAGCGGAAGAACGCGACATTATTGAAGTATCAAAAACCTTGAAAACCAGCATCAACAATTTAGAGAATCTACTGTCAAACAAAAGACCAAGTCAAATCAGAGACTTAGAAAATAAACTAAGTGCCTGTCTAAGCGACCTTGAAAAGCTCGTAAATGAAGGAAAAGTCACAGAAGAAACTTTTAATGCAGTTAAGCCTGACGTAGAAAAAACTCTTGCGTTTTTCGACTCTCTCATTAAGGAAGTTAAAGAAAAAGACCGAACCTTAAGGGAGCAGCTGGAAACTCTTCAAACAAGATATAAATTGAATGAGTTATCCATCGAGGAATTTGAAAGAAAGAAACATGAGATCCAAACAGAAATTGACAAAATCTGGGCATAATTCTTTCATAAAGCAATAGTAACTACTTTTTCCCAGTGTTTACCCAAAAGTCGAGATAAACTTAGAGGTCAATATCTGAAAGGTTGAGTCTCAATGCTATTCCAAGCATTAACGGAACATTGCGAACAAATATCTGCAACGACCAAACGTAATCAGATGATTGAAAACGTAGCGGACTTCCTAAAAACCCTTGACGACAATGAGGTTGAACCTGCTGTTTCAATGATGCTTGGGCGTGCTTTTCCAAAATGGGATCAAAGAACTTTGGATGTCAGCTGGGCGACACTAAGCAACATAATTGAACGGCTAACAGGAACAGATTGGAAAGAATTTTCAGTAGCTTTTAAAAAAACGGGCGATGTAGGTTCAGCCGCACAGGTTGTCTTTGAAGTAAATAGGGTTCATAAGCAAGCCGCCCTTTTTGAAGAACCGTTAACAATTCTGGAAGTTAGAAGAGTCCTTGAAGCAGCAGCTGAGGCAACTGGGCAAGGCGCCCGCGAACGGAAAGAACGGCTTATCGAATCATTGTTTGGAAGGGCAAAGCCGCTGGAGGCCAAGTATCTGGTCAAAATTTTGACTGGAGAGATGCGAACAGGCTTCCACGAAGGGCTGATGGAATTAGCTGTCTCCAAAGCATTCTCTGTTCCGCTTAAAACTGTTCAGAGAGCCACAATGTACACTGGAGACATTGGAGAAGTAACAAAAATATGCAAGAAACAAGGAGCAGAAGGTGTTTTAAACCTTAGCTTCACAATTTTTAGGCCAATTAAGCCTATGCTTGCGAAGATGGCTGAAGACCTTGATGAACCATTAAGAGAGTACGAAGGGAAAGTAGCTTTTGAGTTTAAACTTGATGGCGCTCGGATTCAGATTCATAAACTAGGAAGCGAGGTAAGAGTCTTCAGCCGCCGGCTTACAGACGTAACTCGTAGCCTTCCAGAAGTTGTGCGTCAAGTCCGTCAAGAAATTAGAGCGGGTAGAGCTATTTTGGAAGGCGAAGTTATTGCCATAGGGCAGGATGGTGGTCCCCTTCCTTTCCAACATCTTATGAGGCGGTTTCGAAGGGTTCACGGCATAAACACCATGCTTGTGGAAATTCCAGTCAAACTGTTTCTGTTCGATGTGCTGTATCTTGATGGCGAAAACTTGATCAGTTTTCCATACTTAGCCAGAAGGCAAAAACTGAAAGATGTATCTGGAAATATTCCTCTCACAGAACAGATTGTTACTGATGACATAGACCAGGCGAAGCAGTTTATGCGTAAGGCAGTTGATCGAGGACACGAAGGGTTGATGGCGAAAAGGCTTGATGGACCCTATACGCCTGGGGTTCGGGGAAAACACTGGTTCAAAATTAAGGAAACGTTAGAACCCTTAGATCTTGTAATTATTGCTGCAGAGTACGGGTATGGCAGAAGACACAAGTGGCTTTCAGACTATCACCTTGCAGCCAGAGATGAAGAAAGCGGAAAATTTCTCATGTTGGGAAAAACTTTCAAGGGGCTGACTGATGAGGAGATGGAAGACATGACTCAACGTCTACTGGAGATTGCCATAAGACACAATGGTCATAGAGTCTTTGTTCAGCCAAGCATCGTTGTTGAGGTCGCGTACAACGAAATCCAGGAAAGCCAAACCTATGAGTGCGGAGTGGCTCTAAGGTTTGCTAGGATAACGAGAATAAGGGAAGACAAGAGCCCAGATGAAGCTGACACCATTCAAAGAGTCAGACAAATATATGAAAAGCAGTTTGAAAAGAAAGCAAGGCTTAACAAGCAGCGATATTGAGAGAGATGAGACAATGGGAAAATACATTAGTAATTATAGCCTCTTTGGATAGGACATTAAGCAATCTTCCCGAACTGGCTCTGCTGCTGCGAGATTTTAGAATAGAAAATGTAATCTTGCCTTCATTAAACCTAATGTTTACGGTTTGTATTACCCATCAATTGGTCTTGTTTCCTCAGTAATAGCTCTTTTAAATGGTTTTGCGAACGAGATTCTAATTGGCGAGTCTGAGAGCATGGTGCACAGCCCAGAACAGCAATTCTGAAAACTTAGGATCGCTCAGCTCGTAGAAAAAATTGACAGAAACGTTGGAACCATAAACCTTTCCTATGACGAGACTGTCAATGTGAAGGTGCCTAAACCGCATGTGCTGAAAAAGCTTAGGTTGCCAGATTCTGTCGCAAAATCAGAAGTCTTAATTAATGTTCCAAAGGTTGGCATTCACGAAAGCATAAAGTTTACGTGTGCTTTGAAGAACCTTTTCGGTCTTTTGCCAGAAAAGCGAAAATACGATGCATACCATGTTTTGGGAATAAATAACGTAATAGCCGACGTTGCGCAGGTTGTGAAACCAGACCTAAACATAGTAGATGCAGGCGAAAAAGTCGTAGTTGGGGTCAACTCATTGGCTGTGGACATAGTCGCATGCAAGTTCGTAGATTTAAACCCAACAGAGATTGAACATCTTAGAATCGCTGCAAAAGATAGAAATGAAACTATTCAATCTTTGATGAGAACGACACAGATAATAGAGTGTTGAGCCTACTGAAACATATTAGTTGAAACTTGGTACCCGTCACAATCTTTTTAGCCTAACACACCCACAATCAATTAAAAAAATGTGCGGTGGCATTTGTGTCTGGCCAGACCTCGAAAATTGCTGAGGCTTTGATGCGTTCAGGCGCCTTAAAGTTTGGAAGCTTCAAGCTAAAATCAGGCGTCACAAGCCCATACTACATTGACTTAACTTGGCTTTTGTCTTCCCCAGAAGATTTCCATTCAGTCACAACTATTATTGCAGAGGAGATAAAGCCCATAATTCATTCTTTGAACATTAACAAGCTAGCCACAATTGAACTTAAAGGCGCGTTACTCCTTCCAAGCGTAGCTGCCATGCTGAAATTGCCTTGTGTAGTTATTAGAAAAGAATCGAAGACATACGGGTTGACTGACAGAATAGCTGGCGGCGAAATCCGTAAAGGCAACCGCTTCGTATTTTTTGACGACGTGATTACATCAGGCGCTTCTAAACTTGAGGCTGTAAAGCCAATTGAAGAAGCAGGCGGAAAAATCGAGGCCATAGTAGTAGTCGTTGACAGAGAACAAGGCGGAAAACAAGAACTGGAAAAACGAGGTTATCAAGTGAAACCCATAACAACAATCTCAGAAATCGTCAAAATACTCGTGTCAACCAAAGCCCTAACCCGTAACCAAGCAGAAAAAATTCTAAAAAACCTTAAAGAAAAAAGCTTAACTCCAAAGTAGGCATTCATGATTAGCCCACCAAGTAGATGGCCAGAAAAACTGACCCGACTATATATACCCCCTCCCCCCTCAACAACATGCACAGCAAATACCAACTTGTCTAAAAAGAAACATTGAATAAACAATAAGGGAATATTATGGCAAAGAGTCAAGACATAGCGACTAACGGTGACACCAAATGAGTACTAAGCCTAAACTAATATCAAAAGACGAACCAGCCCTCATAGTGATCGATTTCCAAGATAAACTCTTCACGCACATAGCAGAAAAGGAAACTCTCTTAGAAAACCTCGAAAAGCTCATAAAATTCATGCACATCACAAAAATCCCCATAATAGTTACCGAACAGTACCCCAAAGGGCTAGGATCAACAGTACCAGAAATAAAAAACCTCATCTCAGATTTTAAGCCTATTGAGAAACTGGAATTCAGCTGCTTTGGCTCGCAAGAATTTAAGAAGGCTTTAGAAAAAACAGGTAAAAAGACACTCATATTAGCTGGAATTGAAACTCACATTTGTGTTACCCAAACAGCAATTGAGGGACTCGAAAATGGCTACAAAATCTACGTAGTCGAAGACGCAACATCTTCCAGAACTCTCCAAGACAAAGCAACAGCGATAAACAGGATGAGACAAAACGGAGCAACCATCGTTTCGACGGAAATGCTCATCTATGAGATACTCAAAAAAGCAGGAACCCCAGAATTCAAAGAAACCCTCAAACTCGTAAAATGACAGATCTTATAGTTTACCGAAAACAGCTCCAATACTGCTTCAAAATCTTTTTCACTTCACGGACAACCGCCTCAACCTCTTTAAAATTCTGATGCGGATCCTTAGGAGCAGGATAATAGTCCTCAATCCTTTTGCCCTCAAGATCATATTCAGAAATTCCAGCCGCAAGGGCGTACCAGCAATATGGCAGCACAGAAATATTATAGCCACTAGTAACGAGAAGCATAGCCCTTCCACCGCACACCCTATTGGAAACCTCACCAATTATCCGTGAAATCTCAAAGAAGCCATAAGCAGTCAACCCGAGACTTCCAAGATGGTCAGCGAAGTGAGCGTCACTTCCGCCGTTTGCCACAATTATGTCTGGCCTAAACTCTTCAGCAAGAGGAGGAAAAACCTCTTTTAACGCATAAAGATATGCTTGTTCACCTGTTCTTATAGGGAGTGGAACATTAACATTGAATCCCTCCCCTTCGCCACCGCCAATTTCGTAGACGAATCCTCTACCCGGAAAAATCGTACGAGGATCCTGATGCAGCGAAATAAACAAGACACTGGGGTCTGAATAGTAAATGTCGCTTGTTCCATTTCCAAAATGAACATCGTAATCCAACACGAGAAAACGGCGTAACCCAAATTGTTCCCGAAGCCATTCAATCAAAACTGCAATGTCGTTGAAAAGGCAGAAACCTCCCCCATAGTCCCTGCCAGCATGATGAAAACCGCCTCCTAAAGCCACAGCTCGATTCGCTTTTCCATCAAAGATAGCTACACCAGCCTCAACGACACCGCCAATGATGTACATCAACCCATCAACAATGCCTCTAGAAACAGGAGTGTCAATGTCATAATGTTTACCCAGCTCCGCCAAACGAAAAATAAGGTCAACATATTCCTCAGTGTGAACCTTAGTCAAAAATGTTCGGTCAACAGGATTAGGCGTAATGAAAAAAATATTCGGCGACTGCGACAATCCTTTTTCATCGAAAAAGGCTTTAGCCTTAACAAAACGGTCGCCTCTGAACGGATGGTTAACTCCAAGGTCATACTGCTGAAATTTAGGGTGATACGTAATACACGTTTTCAAAGCTGTGAAACACCTGCAAAGATGCGAGATAGACGAAAAACATTGATTTGCACAATATTTAATACTTTACAACAAGTTATTAGATTTAAGCCAAAATCTTCCGAAGAGCTGCGGAGAGCTTCCAAGATTGAGTGTTCCACTAATTCAACAGACAACTTCGACCACGAAAGAAAAAATTGTAAACAACAATCTCAAGGTTGGAGCTGCTCTCCTCACATTCTCACTGATTGTCAGTTGGTTTCAGATAAATCAAAAAGAAACACCAAGGTATGACATTGGAGGATACTGGGGAACAATCAGATACACACCTTTCGGAATAGGAGTTTCCACAATATTTCATCAAATTGCAGATGCCTCAGCAACATCTCTTGTTGACATACTTGGACTTTTGCTCAATCTATGCATCATCATCCTAGGTCTCACAGCATTATTCAATACCATCAAACATGATGTAAAAACTCTCAAATACATGGCAACAGCGCTTTTAATAACTTACATCACCAGTTTCGTGATATCTTTTATTCAGGGAGCAACAATCAACAACTGGCTTAAAATAACAACATCATCATTTTACATAAGATTTGGCGACTTTCCAATGGGTCTCGCAATCTTTTTTTTCCTAATAGAATCATTCACAGTGCAAGATGAAACAGTGATGAACCAGCCTAAAAAACTTCTTCCGATTACCTCAAGTATGCGAGTTGTACGGTGTCACATCTGCCCTTTAAGAGAAGTCTGCAAGGAAGCAAACGTGAAAGCAAGCCTCAGACTTGACTATCCACTAAAAGCAAAGTTTGAAGAAAATCTATACGCTGAAATGCAAAGAGTCACAATGAACTGCCCACTGAAGAAAAACATTAGCTAAACCCAACTATATTAGACAAGTTTAAAACAATTTCATAAAAACGCCAAAAAAGAAAAAAGAAAGTCGGATTTTAATATTCTCCTTCTTCAGGTGTTTTACTTGGACCTTTCTCTTCTTTAGGCTTTGACGCAGCCACTATGTCGTCGATTCTTAGAATCATCGAAGCTGCTTCAGCCGCGGATTTTACCGCATGCTCTTTGACACTGACAGGTTCAAGCACGCCTTCTTTATACATATCCACGATTTTTCCAGAGAAAACATCAACTCCACTAAACTGTCCATTAGGTTTCTCGTGTGCTGCCCTAAGGTTCACTAAGACGTCAATGGATTCTAAACCCGCATTGTCTGCCAGAGATTTTGGAACAACCTCTATTGCATCCGCGAACGCAGAGATGGCCATCTGTTCTCTTCCACCAACCTTTGAAGCGTACTTTCGCAGTTCTTTAGCAATTTCAGCTTCTGTCGCTCCGCCTCCTGCAACGATTTTGTTCTTTTCGTAAACGTCTGCGACAACTGACAGCGCGTCCTTCAACGCTCTTTCAGCCTCATCAACCATTCTTTCAAGCCCAGCACGTATAAGCAGAGAAACAGACTTTGGATCCTTGCACCCTTCGACGAAAACCATTTTGTCGTCGCCAATCTTCCTTTCCTCAACGAGGTCAGCGTGCCCAAGGTCTTCAGCTTTCAAGTCGTCAATAGTCATTACAACTTTTCCACCTGTAGCTCTTGAAAGCTTCTCCATGTCCGACTCCTTTGCTCTTCGAACAGCTAGAATTCCATGTTTCGCTAGGAAATGTTGAGCCATGTCATCGATGCCTTTTTGACACACAAGAACGTTTGCACCAGTAGCAGCAATCTTCTCAACCATTTCTTTAAGCATAGCAGTTTCTTGATCTAAGAAAGCTTTAATCTGAGTTGGGTCGCGAATTCTGATTTCCGCACTAATCTCAGTTTTCTCAACCTCTAAAGCTGCATTAAGTAGTGCAATCTTGGCATTCTCAACGCGCTTAGGCATACCTGGATGAACGACTTCCTTATCGAGAATTATGCCTTTAACAAGCAAGGTGTCCTGTATGCTTTTGCCCTCCTTCTTGATAAGCTGAATGTTGTCAATGTCAGCCAACACGCTTTCTCCTCGTTTCTCTGCAATTTGCTTTACAGCGTCAATGGCTATTTCTGCAAGGAATTCTCTTGACGGTCCCACGGTTTTGCTCCTCATAGAAGTCATTGCTACCTTTTTAAGAGTTTCTCTGTCTTCTAAATCCACCGTGACGGCAACTTTGTCAAGAACCTCCATGGCTTTTTGTGTTGCCTTTCGGAAACCACTGACAATTACGGTTGGGTGTATGTTCTGATCTAGAAGCTCAGATGCTTTCTTTAGCAGTTCACCGGATAACACAACTACAGTCGTTGTGCCATCTCCGACCATGTTATCTTGGGTCTTGGCAATTTCAACCATCATTTTCGCAGCTGGATGTTCCACATCTATCTCGTTAAGTATAGTAGCTCCGTCGTTAGTTATTGTAATGTCGCCCATGCTATCAATGAGCATCTTGTCCATTCCACGTGGCCCAAGAGTAGTTTTTATAGTCTCAGAGATCACCACAGCAGCCATAATGTTGTTTCTTTGAGCTTCTTTTCCCCTACTTCGAGAGGTTCCTTCCTTCAAAATTAGTACAGGTTGTCCTTCTTTGGTTGTTGTAAGATATGCCACTTTCATCCCTCCACTTTTTATCAGAGACACTAAATTAATAGAAAAAAATGGCAAACAGCAAATTATAAATTTTACTGAAAGCAAAAACCAACAACATCCATTAAAATAATATAATAAGAAATTTTTAACAAATAGCATCAAAATTCAATTTTCACGATTTTTATCAACGTACTATTTACATGACTTGTTTAATCAAAACAAAGCCATCGCAGTTTTTAGGTGGACTGAAGGTCTAGACCATTGGTTCACAAGCCAATTAATCCAAAATTCAGACCCATAATTCATAAAAACAGTAGGTTACGATCAAAAATGAAAAAAGAGTTTTGGGCAATTGGAAGATGCAGGAAAAAAGACGGCTGGATACTCAGTATTTATAAAAAAACCGAGGAACAACAAGACACAATAAAGGTTAAAAAAATATAAAAAAATACCGTTTAGATAACAAGATTAGGAACCAACAATTTAGCCTTTACTTGTTACCCTTGACTAAGCAACAGAATAGCTTGAGCTAAATCACCACCTGTTTGCTCAAGTGCAACTCTTGCACGGTCCAGAGACACTTTTGCCTGTTGAGCGACCAGTTGCACGTCTTCCTCTGGGATAGCTAATTTCTTTTCTAAAGTCTTTTCAGTTACGTGTCCACCTGTGATTTGATAAATTTTTTGTCCCTGCATTTCAAGGACTGCAACTTCGGGGGATTCGATTGTTATTTCTTTGTCTTTTGTTTTCAGAATCACCTCTTCTACTTCTAAGGGATTCATGCTTAGGCCCATACGTTGCATCATCCGTCTAGCTTCTCTGGGATTAAACCTTTTCAATCAATGTACACCTTGTTTACTTACTAGGTAACTGCTGGATTTTTAGTTTTTCTCTAATTCTCCCTTACGCACCTTCACTGCGACTCCCTTTTTGAAAACTTTCATTTCGTCTCCAGAAAGTATCGCCTTCCCCACGGCTATTACCCGGAATTTTTTATCTAACACGATTACTTCTTCAAATGGTCGAATTTCGCAGTCAGCGTCAATAACGTGTTTTGCGAACACATCTCCCCCCTTCTGTACAAATTGTGTTACTTCGTCTTTTACTTTAACCCATTGTTTTAACGGGTTCATACGATCAACAAGCCTTTGAGCACCCATGATTGTCAAGGAAAAAAAACCGACAGTAGGCTTTAATGTTGCAAGAAGTTTGTCACTTAAATATATGTATCTGACTTTCTTTGTCCTTTTCGAAAGAACTATTGACACCTCGTTTGGAAAAAGGACATCACCTGCTCCTTTACCAAACTGATAATCTGCAATTTTTCTTATCATACATAGCAATTCAACATTTTTCATCATTAACGAACCAACATCATTTTTTTGTTAATCCTTTTTATAAATCGATGCCTCCTTATATCTAGTGAACGAACCTTTAACGTCACACTTAAGTTAGGTTCGAAGTCATTAAATTAATGGTGTTAATAGCATGGATTGCGAAGTTTGCGGACAACCCATAATAGGTAAGCCTTATCGAGTGATCATCGAAGGAGCAAAAATGACAACATGCTCAAGGTGTGCAGAATTGGGATCAACAGAATGGAACCCACAGCCACCTAGCAAAGAAGCAATTAATTTGAGAGAAAGAGAAAGAATCGGAACAACTTTTTATATTAAAAAAAGGGGAACAACAAAAGTTTCCGAAGACATTGTAATTACTGAGGGCTTCGGGTCACTTGTACGAAGAGCAAGAGAAAAAATGGGATTAAGCCACGAGGATTTGGGGAAAAAGATTGCTGAAAAGGTATCCGTGATCAAAAAAATTGAAAGTGAGAAAATGGTGCCTGATCAAAGAGTTGCAGAAAAATTGGAACATTTTTTAGGAATAAGACTTCTTGTACCGCTAATCGAACCAAACATTTCCTTACCTTCCACTCCAATGAATAAAACGGTTACATTAGGAGAAATTGCAAAGCTAAAGGACGCTAAACGGAGGAACCAAAAGAACGAAAGCGATTATAGTAAATCGTAGAGACCAGTTTGAAAAATCGCACATAGACGAATTAAAAAATCTCGCAGAAGCTGCAGGATACGAAGTAGTCGGATCGCTTGAACAGGTCACTCGGCCTTATTCGCACTTCCACATTGGCCGTGGAAAAGCAGCTGAACTTGCTGAGATGGCTAAAAAACTAGAAGCAAAGAAAATTATTTTTGGAAACGAACTGAAGACAATTCAAACCTATAACCTTGCAAAGGTTACAGGCGTTGAGGTAATCGACCGGCTTCAGCTCATACTCGAGATTTTTCAAAAAAGAGCCTCAACAGAGGAAGCAAATCTCCAAATTGAACTAGCAAGGTGGCGGCATGAGCTGGCGCATGCTAGGGAAAAAGTGAAATTGGCCAGATTAGGCGAACAGCCAGGTTTTCACGGACTAGGCAAATATGAGGTTGATGTCTACCACGAAAGTGTCAAACGACAAGTTCACAACATAGAGAAAAAACTTGAAAGCATAAAAAAAACAAGGCAGTTGCATAGAAACATAAGACGTAAAATGGGTTTTCCAATAGTTTCGTTAGCTGGCTACACTAATTCTGGAAAAAGCACATTGTTCAATGCGCTTACAAGGGCAAACGTTCTTGTTGATTCGAATTTGTTTACGACTCTTTCTACGACAATCAGAGCTATTGAGGTTGAAAATGAAAAAATATTGGTCATCGATACTGTAGGATTTATTGATAATCTTCCATTAACTCTTGTTAAAGCCTTTCATTCAACATTGGAGGAGACAGCATTGTCTGATCTAATTTTATTGGTTGTTGATGTAAGTGAACCTCCAGAAGAGATTGAGAGAAAATTGTCTTGCTGTCTGGATACTATTAGAGAAATAGGTGCAAGCGGAATCCCAACAATAACAGTGCTAAACAAGATCGATTTAATCTCAGAAAAAGCACTTAATGAAAAAATAAAAAGTTTTAGGCTGCAATTGCCAAGTATTGTGCCTTTGTCTGCACTTTACGGAAAAAATCTAAATCTCCTGATTGAGGAAATGAAGAAATATCTACTTCATCACTTGCGTTCTGTTTTTACATTGCCATTAACTGAAAAATCGTTTCCTTTTCTTTCTTGGGTTTTTGACCACACTTTAGTGCAAAGCATTGAATACGAAGAAGACACTGTTCGAGTGTCTTTTAAAGCACCGCATCAAATTACAAGTAAGGTCAAAAACGACGTTGAAAACCTAGGTGGAATTTTTAAATTTGAAAAAATGGAAAATTTGGGTTCTTAGACTTAATCACAGACCTATGCGAGATAAAAGAGTAACAACACATCTCTTTTTAACAGCAAGAGCATTTGGAGCAGAAGGGGCTTTTTACAGTGGAAAATACGACGAAAAAGTAGAAGAAAGCCTTGGAAAAGTCAACAAATCTTGGGGCGGAAAATTCAGCACCATTTTTTCAAAAGAATGGAAAGACGTTATTCACAAATGGAAAAAAGATAACGGAGAAGTTATTCATTTAACAATGTATGGGCTACCAATCCAAGACGTTATTGGCAAAATAAGGCTGTCTTCACCCAAAAAGCTCGTTATTGTTGGAGGAGCTAAAGTTCCAAGAGAAATTTATAACCTAGCAGATTGGAACGTTTCAATAACTTCTCAACCCCATTCCGAAGTAAGCGCACTAAGCGTCTTTTTGCATGAATTGTTTGAAGGAGAAGAACTTACAAAAAATTTTGACAATGCAAGCCAAAAAATTATTCCACAATCAAAGGGCAAAAAAGTGATAAAGGATTCCTAAAACTACTTTTTCATTGCTTTTTGCGATTAGTTTAAGTTTGATGTTTTACATTATATTATTAACATTTGGACAGAAGTATTGGTGGTTCCGGTGGCTCTTGTGACTAACGAGACCCTGATTAAAGTCGCCAAAGTGCTTGGCGGTGAAGAAGCAAAGGCAATTGTTGAAGTTCTTAGCCAAGTAGACGAAATTACAGATGAGGAGATAGTTGCCAAAACTGACATCAAACTTAACACTGTTCGAAAACTGCTTTACAGACTATATGATCATTCTATCGTAGGCTTAAGAAGAACCAGAGACAAAAACACGGGATGGTTTATCTTCCACTGGCGGCTTCAACCAGACCAAGTCGACGGCTTCTTAACAAACCAGAAAAAACACATCCTCGAAAAACTTGAAGCTAGGCTTGAATACGAAAAAAACCATGATTTCTATTACTGTCAAACAGAAAGCTGTAAGAGACTTCCTTTCGAAGAAGCAACAGAATACGTCTTTAGATGTCCTAAATGCGACAAGCGGCTCATGCATTTTGACAATAGTAAAATCGTTGATTTTCTCTCCAAAAAAATTGAACAAATAAGGAGCGAGCTAAGTGAGTGAAAGGCTTCCTTCTCCAAAGGAAGCTATGAAAATCCTCATAGAAAGTGGATGCTCTCTCAATGTCATCCGACATTGCAAAGTTGTTGCACAAATCGCTGTTCAAATTGCTGAAAAATGTGTTAAAAACGGAGCCAAAGTTGACATGGGCCTTGTTTACATCGGGGCTCTTCTCCATGACTTAGGTCGATCTGAAACTCATAATACTGATCATCCAATCATAGGAGCAAAAATTGCACGTTCAAAAGGATTGCCAAAAAAGATAATTCGCATTATTGAGAGGCATCTTGGTGGTGGTGTAAGCGCTGAAGAGGCTCAAAAGCTCAATTGGCCAAATGGGACATACATTCCTGAAACTTTAGAAGAGAAAATTGTAACTTACGCTGATAAGCTGGTTGAAGGCGAACGTCTAGTGCCAATTGAGATGACAATTCAAAAACTCAAAGACAGACTCGGAGAAACACATCCATCAATCAAACGAGTCCAAATTCTTCACGAAGAAATATCCAAACTATGCAAATAAAGCCATCTCGAGGTAACTATGATCATAATTTTTCCACATTAAGCTCAGCCTTGACTGTAAATGAAAGTTTGTGATAAACAGTTTGAACTTCTGTGTTCTCGTTTATTCTCATCGTGGCACTTTCTGAAAGCGATAAAACGTCGTGCCAAATCCCTTCATTAAGAACAACTGGCTTGTCAAGAAGGAAGGCTTCTGGGCTTTCAGGACTCATATTAGGAGCTACTATTAAGATGGGTACACCTGAAAGTGGCTCAAAAGTTTCCTTCGTATTAGGATGATTCTCGATAGCATCTGTAAATCTTTTAGAAACAGTGAAATGAGCCATCATCCAGCCTTTTGATTGAGCTCTTTCAAGAACCAGATAAAATACTGGTTGATTTTTTCCTTTTTTATTTTCTTCCTCTGTAGGAATCAGGATTCGCCCATACTTCTCAAAATTCTTCGCTGTAAGGACCTTAATCTCTAGACTTTTCAACATTCATCACTGTCCCATTAATCAATGGTAAGGGCTCTTAAAATTTATGTTAGCAGTTTTCATATTGAAAGGCTATAAATCAAAATAGTTCTTAATTGCTTCGACTTTATTGCGTGTTTAACAATGCAACTCATAGATACTATAGTATTCATACTTCAAATAGCATATTGTAAAGACGTATTCTGTCAAGGTTATAACTAAAAAAGGGAGAAAACGTTTTTTATTCAAATTTGTAAACTCGATAGTAATTTGAAAACATCATTGTTGGGAATACTGTTCTGTTTCCACTTGTGAAGCCAGCTGGTTCCATCCTGAAAAACCATTCGCCACCTGGCATCAAGGCATGCAGTTTTGCGTCTTTCTTGTTTATAACTATGTTTATTCTAGTCACGTATGGAAGGAAAGACTGAGCAATAAAAGTGTTATTATCATACACGTAAAGGCATACTTTACTAGGACTTTCCAGCTGAACAGGCAGATCCTTCATAAAGACGCTTTTTATTTGTGTCAGTATTTCCTGTGGCAATGCATAGAGGTCGCTGAAATTGTCTGGAACAGCAAAAACATAAAACAGCCCTTTTGCATAACGTGTCTCAAGTAGAAGCGGATAACCATTAGCCTTGTCTAATGCTGTAACAATTTCCCAGGCGTCGTTCGTAGCATACTTTATTTGGGGAATCATGATTTCCGTGTCTGAACTATGGACGTCCATAAATCGCATAAATTCCTTCACTAATGCTTTTTTATCAGTGCATTCAACTTCAATGATGTCCTCAATACCTTTGCCCTGCAATGCTTTGAACAATCCCGAAGTTACGATGACAGTTTTGCCTTCGCTTAAGTGGTTCCTGATTTTGTCAACAATGTTTTTGTCGAATTTTGCTGACTCCGTGAGAAAAATGGTGTTGCTGTTACTTGGAAATACTGGTGTTAAATCGATTGGGACACCTAACATGCCAATGAAATTATGTAGAAAATCCTCCCCAGAAGAATTATATGGTTTGTAGCTTGGAACACCAATTGGGTTGCCAAGGTATTCAAGAAAAACGTCTGCCTCTTCAAAAACGTTTCCAGCAACTGCAGCGAGAACGCTTGTGAGTTTTTCTGTGCCATCTTTCTGTTTTATTGATTCAAGCAAGGAACCATAACAGAACAGCGTTACCTCTTTTGGCTTGTCAAACAATGTAAGTAATATTTGTTCTCCCCACCGGTCAAGGTACCTTCGAGCATAAGGATCAATCCAACCTCCACCATTCTTGCCGGGTTTCACATTGTCCAAGTATCTCATAATTTCATAGCTTTGATATTGCTGTAGATGTTGCTGGGTGTATTCTGGGTCTCTCGTTTCGGTTCCAGTGTAAATCATGTCAAACATTCTTGACTCAACATCAAGATTGTAACCCATGTACTGATAATGTTCGTACCAGTTTGGATATTTTATGATTAGGTTAACATTTGGATTGGCGTTTCTAGCAGGTTCGATAATCAACGTCTTTGCTGCCTCTTCTAGCTGTTTTAAACGGAAATCTGTCCAGCTCATGTTGCCTTTGGTTTTTATGCATAGTTCGCATCTGCAGCTCGTAAAATAGTAATCATCCAGTATAATCTCGTCGAACATTTGTGCTGTAAATTGCATGATTTCCTTTACTTTTTTTCGTTCTTCAGGGTTTGAATAGCAGAAAGTTCTGGAAAGCATGCCCTCACTGGCAACAAACGCTACGCCTCCAGACGTCTTTACCCCTTTGCTTTCAAAAAAAGTCTTGATTTTCTGAATTAACTCTTTTTCAGGAACAATCATGTCACGATGAGTTTCAAGATATACCTTGTTTATTTTTAGATATTTTTGTAGAACATTGAAGCTTTCCTCAAGCCATTTTGAGTCAGCCATCTTTTGGACATCATAGATCCGGCAATAAATTGCCACGCCAAAATTCTTGTAATAAGTAACATTCATACTCATCTCATCTCTTCTATTGTTTTTATGATTTTCACAAATCCATTTTTGCTAATATAAAACTATTGTAAAAAACACCGAGTTCTGACATAAAGAAACGAAAAAAGGATCATGGCAAAAAATTAGAATTGCCGTAGCTGCCTATTAGTTTATGGCCTTGTTTACTCTTTGATTAATAACTTCTTTGATGGACACTGTAAACATATTTCCCCTTATATGGAATGACGACTGGCTTTACGTCTGCAATGTCTTTGAATAATTTAACAAAGTTTTGCGGATCTATGGTTCTATCACTGAAACAATCATAGTGGCATGGAATCACAATTTTCGGTTTAACAACCATGGTGAATCTAAAAGCGTCTTCTGGTTTTCGTTGAGGCGTGTCACCGATAATAGGGAACATTGCAATGTCAGGCGAAACATTTGCAATCCCTCGAAGTATTGATTCCGGGTTTTTTACAACGGACTGATATGTGTCTCCCATATTGTAAATTTTTATGCCATTAATCTCGAAGACATAACCAAAGTGGGTCGTGTCAGCCTCATCAGGCGGAACAGAATAGTGAGGTGTAACAGTAAAGTCTCGGAGCGTATAACTGGTTCCAGGTTGCAAGCACACCAGATTCTTCTTTTCTACACCTAATTCAGTAAGATGCTGGCGCGATTCATTTGAGCCTAGAATAACTGTCTCAGGAAATTTTTTTGCAATGATTGGAAGAGCAATCGGGTCTGTATGATCCCAGTGATCGTGCGTGCAGAAAATGTAGTCTACCTTAAATGCTTCTGGTTTGATGGGAGGCTCTGAGTGAATGTGTGGGATTCGTTTGTCTCTTGACAAATAAGGATCGATGGCGATAATTGTTCCTTTAGAAGTTTTTAGCACATAGGAATTTTGTCCCAGCCAATATATTCCAACCTCGCCCTTTTTTAGCCTTAGACCGTTGACTGACTCCATAAGTTCATCACTTTATCCATATTGTTTAGGCTGTTTAAAAATTTAAATCAATCCTATATTAGGTTTCAGCGAAACAGCTGACTAATATATTTTTGGTTGTTCATATTCTTTCAAAATGATTTTAGGAAAAATTTATTGTTGGATAATGGATACTTTATGTAAACTTTGTGATAGGAGTTTTCGGAACGAAGATTGATATTTCTTTGAAGCCACCAAAGGAAACCGAGTTCCTGTCTTACGTTAACTGGTTCTTAAGCAATATTCTGGTCCCTTACCCTTTGTGCATTATTTCGTCAATCGACAAGAACGGGGTTCCCAACACTCAACCCAATAGTTGGGATCTTCCTTACGGTTCAGGGAACATGAACATGTTTTTATTCTCTACTTGAGCTCAGCATCATACTCCGCAAAATGTTCTTGAAACGAAAGAATTTGTTGTTAATATTACATCCAGAAACGTGGTTAAACAATTAATGAAGACCGTGGAACATTTCCCAGAAGTGTAGATAAGATAAAAGCTTCTGGCTTGACCGTTATTCCTTCAAAAACCGTTAAAACGCCGAGGATAGCTGAGTGTAAAGCACATCTTGAATGTAAGTATCTTTTGAGCCATGCTGTTATAGCGAACGACATAAGTATTTGGTTAAGTCTAGCTTGAATCTTCTGGTCTTTAGGTATTTTGAAAGTGTCTTCTTCAGTTCAGCGAAGCTCGAGTATAAAATGCATGCCACAATAGAATCCTTTG
>Ga0272448_1002048_pt1 | contig 26076 bp, 26 predicted proteins | sample YNPCB0191_FD_202220 | JGI IMG/M metagenome (GOLD analysis project Ga0272448, IMG submission 202220) | Hot spring sediment microbial communities from Yellowstone National Park, WY, United States - YNP-CB-019-1 | ecosystem: Environmental > Aquatic > Thermal springs > Hot (42-90C) > Sediment... | reverse complement strand
TTGTCTCCTTCTCTCAGGCATGAATCAAGAAGCCATCTATTTCTCTTTGTTATTTCAAAATTTTCATCAAGCAGTTTTGTTGCCTTTCCTATTGCTGAAGTTGTTATAATCATATCCTTTATTCCTCCTTTTTCAACAACTTTTGTATCACCGGTAACTATCTCAACATCTCCTTCAATCGCTGTCCTGGATATGCTTTCAAGAATTTTTCTATATTTTTCTATCTCAAATCCTTCTTCCATAATCATTGCAAGAGCCATTGCAACGGGCTTAGCTCCGATAGATGCTATATCATTTATTGTGCCAGCTACCGCAAGCTTTCCTATATCTCCACCGGGGAAAAAAATCGGCTGAACAGTATGACTATCTGTCGTAAAAGCAATTTCATCAAAAACTGCTGAATCATCCATTTCCTGTAATCCCACTTCCGCCCTCTCATTCTTAAATTCTTTAATTATAAATTCCTCTATCAATTTAGCCATTTCCCGCCCGCCAGCGCCGTGTGAGAGCTCTATTCTATGCATTTCTTATTCCTTCCTCTAAAACAGCAAATACAACCTCCCCTTCTGGGAGGTGTGGTGAATCTATAAGGCGTGCTATTCTTTTTCCACCTTTTGATTTCCTCAAATAAAGTCTGAACATTGCTGTATGTCCCACTATATGCCCTCCTATTGGCTGGGTTGGGTCACCAAAAAATACATCAGGACGGGCTGCAACCTGATTTGTTACACATATAACGGCGTTATTTATTCTTGCAAATTTTAGTAGTGTATGCATGTGTTTATTAAGCTTTTGCTGCCTTTCTGCTAGTGAGCTTCTCCCGATATATTCCGCTCTAAAATGTCCTGTTAATGAATCAACAACTAAAAGCCTTACATTGTGCTCCTTAGCTATCTCATTTGCTTTCTCAACGAGCATCATCTGATGATTTGAATTGAATGCTGTTGCAACATGTATCTTCTTCAGAGCTTCTTTTCCATCCATTCCATAACCACTTGCCATCTGGATTATTCTTTCCGGGCGGAATGTATTTTCTGTATCAATGAAAATTGCCTCTCCATCCAAGCCACCTTCCTCTTCCTTCAGCTGAACATTTACACATAATTGATGAGCAATCTGTGTTTTACCGGAACCAAACTCCCCAAAGAGTTCTGTTATTGCCTGCGTCTCGAATCCTCCACCGAGCAATTCATCAAGGCTTTTTGAACCAGTTGTGAGATGTTTTCTCTCCTTCAATCTTTCAAGCAATGCATCACCTGTTTCAAATCCTCCTACATCTGCTTTTTCTCTGGCTGCCTGTATTATTTTGAGGGCTGTTCCTTCGCCAATTTCGGCTATTTCTGCAAGCTCTGCAGGAGAAGCAACCGCAATTGCCATCAAATCATTATAACCTGCTTCTTCCAGCTTTTTTGCGGTGGCGGGCCCCACACCCGGTAAATCTTCGAGATCGATCATATTATCAAATTTCAATACATAGTGGATTTATAAAAGTTATCCCGATTTCTGGCATATAGTAGCGGAAATTATTAGTTAAATACTCTTCTTTAAATGGCATAAAAACTGTGCTACTCCTGGGTAAATTTTTTTATTACAAGAGGGATTTTTTCTATCAGATCAGTCGCAACAATATTTCCTTTTTCCTCATAAGCCATATTTCCTGCCATTCCATTTATGAATGCTGAAATACATGCGGAATAAAATGGTGCAATTTTTTTTGCAAGCATCGCAGCACAAATGCCGGCGAGCGTGTCCCCCGTGCCACCAACAGTCATTCCCTCATTGTGTATTTTATTCATCTTTAATCTTTTTCCATCACTTATTATATCAATTGCTCCTTTGGCAAGAATTGTAGCATCCAATTTTTTTGCCTCCTTTTTTACTATTTTTGCCCTTTCTTCAATATCATCTGGCAAATTAATGCCCGTTAATCTCTTAAATTCTCCAGAATGAGGTGTTATTATAACCTTTTGATTGCATTTCTTCCCTTTCAAAATTTCTATTGCATCCGCATCATAAACAAATTTCTTATCATAATTTTCAAAAATAAATTTGCAAGCTTCCAAAACTTCCTTCCTTTTTCCCAGTCCCGGCCCAACAACAATTGCATCTGCTTTTTCTATAATATCCTCCGCTTCCTTTAACCCTTCAACTGTCAAAAATTCTCCACCAATTTTTCTTACAATAAGATCAGGAGAGAAAGATGCAACCACGCTCCAAACAGATGAAGGACAGCAAACATATACAAGGTCGCATCCCGCCCTGAGCGCTGCCATCCCCGCCAGATATGGAGCGCCAGTATAAGCCCCGCCGCCAATAATTGCGACAATGCCATTTTCTCCCTTATGGCTCTCCTTTCTTCTCCTGGGGTATAAAATTAGCTCGCCGGGTCCAACATATTTTTCAGCTTCTTCAGGTATGCCTATATCTGCAACGACTATTTTTCCGCATTTTTTATTCATGTCTTCTTTTATAAAATGGAATGTTACAGTAAGATTTGAATTGAGCATTAAATCGCTACCAAAACCAGTTGGAACATCAACAGATAAAATAAATTTTCCAGATTTATTCAGAATTTTAACTATCTCACGATATGGCTCACCCAGCTTTCCTTTTATTCCCACTCCAAGCATTGCATCTATTATTGCATCACTCTTTTCAAGGAGGTTAATAAAATTTTCCTTATTGTAATTATAGATTTTGCACTTTGTTTTTGCTTTCCTGAAATTTTTAATTGCAAGATTTGTTCTCGGTCTTTCAACAGCAATTACTTTGCAATTCTTTATATGGCAACATGTCACATATCCATCTCCTCCATTGTTTCCTGGACCGCATAAAACCAGCCATCTTTTAAATGGCAATTTTTTTGCTTCATTTGCGACTGCTTTCCCAGCATTTTCCATCAATTGCCCAGCAGGCACACCAAAAAATTCGGCATTTTTATCAAGAATTTTTGTTTCCATGTTAATAAGTAAAATTTGATTTAAAAATTATGTGATTTTTTCTTATAGCGAGCAAATAAAAACTTTTTTACACCTTTTGAATCAGATATTAATAAAGGAAGCTTTATTTCCAATGATATTGTTTATTTTATTTCTTGAGATAATGATAAGGAATTTTTTAAAATGTTCCTCCAAATTTGGAAATGATTAATATAGAATTTATGTCAAATGATTTTTTCCTCCCGCTTTTGATTGAATAAAATATTAAAGATTTCACGAAATTTTTCTACATGCCCATTTTTATGAAAAAACTAAAATAATGGAAAAACTTTTTATTTATGGATGAAAAACAAATCCGCCTTGCAATGAAAAGAATGGGAATAGATTTTAAAGAATTTGATGCGGAAAAAATAATCATTGAGACAAAAGATAAAGATTATATCTTTGAAAAAACAACTGTTGGAATAATCGATATGAAAGGGAAAAAAATTTATCAAATTAGCGGTGAGCCAAAAATAAGAATGAAGATAAGTGAAGAAGATGTTGAAATGGTAGCAGAAAAAACTGGAAAAAGCAAGGAGGAGGCAAGAAAAGCGCTTGAAGAGACAAAAGGAGATATTGCTCAGGCAATAATCAATCTATCTTCCTAACCATTATATACGCATCTTCTCCATCAAAATAATATTTCTTTATTTCTCCTTTCTTTTTAAAACCCATTTTTTCATAAAATTTTATTGCTCCCTTATTGCTCTTCCTTACTTGAAGAAAAATTTCCCCTTTCATAAATTTAAAAATGTGTTCCATCATTTTTTTACCATAGCCCTTCTTCCTATATTCTGGATGGACAGCAATTGATATTATCATTCCTTTTTCCTCATCGCCTATAATATATCCAACAACTTTTCCATTTTCCTCCATAACAAAAAAAAGTTTGTTGATGTATTCATAAAAAAAGTAAGGAGGGTAGGGATACTCAAATGACAAATTTTCTATTTCCCATACATCGCCCAAATCTCCTTCAGTGCATTTTCTTATCACATTTCGCTAAACATTTCCACGTTTTCAAATTTTCGCAAAAAATATTATACAAAAAATTTTTACTATCAATGAAAGTATATGTTATTGACAATGGCGGGCAATGGACACATTTAGAATGGAGAGCTTTAAGGTATATAGGGGTAAAGGCGGAGATAATTGCAAACACCACTCCTTTCGAAAAAATAGAGGATGCTGATGCAATCGTGCTTTCAGGGGGGGCGCCCCGCGTCGGCCTGCGGGAAAAGCTCGGGAATTGCAATGAGTATCTGGAGAAGGCTGAATTCCCTGTGCTTGGAATATGTGCGGGCCATCAGTATATGGCTAGATTTTTTGGAGGGGAGTGTGGCGAGGCAATCACGCCTGAATATGGAAAAGTAGAGATTGAGGTTATAGATAAGGATTTTATTTTTAAAGGATTGCCAGATAAATTTTTTGTATGGGAAAATCACAATGATGAAGTTGTTAAATTGCCAGAAAATTTTTCCCTTCTTGCCTCATCAAAATATTGCAAGGTTCAGGCAATGAGGCACAATGAAAAACCATTTTTTGGGCTTCAATTTCATCCTGAAGTTGAGCATACTCAATATGGAAGAGAAATTTTCAAAAATTTTATTGAAATGATATGATAGCTTATTTCCCTAAACCAAATTTTATGCCGGTTGCAATATCTAATTGCGAGCTTAATTGCAAACACTGTATGGGGAAATATTTAAATGGAATGATAAAAGTAAAAAATAGGGAAGAGCTTTTAAAATTTGGAGAAAAATTTAAAGGATATGGCATGCTCATAAGTGGTGGTTTTGACAGAGAAGGAAGGCTTATAAATTTAGATAAAATGATAGAAGTAATTAAAAAGTTGAGAAAGAAATTTTTCATTGCGATTCATCCAGGATTTGTTGATGAAAAAATGGCTCAAAAGGTGGCGGAGGCATGTGATATTGCATTTATTGACCTGCCATCTAATAATGCGATAAAAAATGTTTTAAATCTTGAAAAAAGCTCTGCTGACTATTTCATGAACATGGCCCGCCTCATTGATGCAGGAATTGAAGTAACTCCCCATATAACCATAGGATTAAACTATGGAAATGTTGAGGAATGGAAAATAGTAGATGAGCTAAAAAATTATAAAATTAGGAAATTTGTTATTAACATAATAATGTCAACCCCTAAAACTCCTTTCGAAAATGTAAAAATTGAAAAAGATGATGTTTTGAATTTCATAGATTATTCAAAAAAATTCAATTTTTCAATTGGCTGCATGCGCCCCAGAAAAATTGATGTTGATTTAGTAAAGCATGTAAAAGAAATTGCAATTCCTTCAAAAAAAGCAATGGAAATGGTTAAAAAAGTAGAAATAAGAAATTTTTGCTGCGGATTACAAAAAATTTAAATAGTAAAATTTTATTTACATTTGTAAAAAAAAGTTGACAGGTGAAAAAATGAAAATATTTGTAGTATTTATAATGGCAATGATAATAACACCTATAACAGCTTGCTTTTGCGAAAATGGATGGGAAGGGGATGTTACTCTTATAAAAAATGCAAAATTCAGGGTATATGCAAAAAGTGGAAGAGAATATAAAATAAACCATGCAACTGCTTTGGGAGCATTAAATGAAGCATCTAAGATTGCTGGATTTAGCTATACCATTGATGACAGCTGGTATGCCCAATATGGCTCACTGCTCGTTGATTCAATATGGGGAATTAAAAACGAGGGAATGAAAGGATGGCAATACTGGGTAAATTATCCAGATGAACCACTGCCATGGATTGGAGCGGATAAATATGAAGTTAAAGAAAATGATACCGTTGATTGGTTTTATGGAGATTTTTCAAGCAATCCAAGCAATTGTGAAATATTGATAAGAATACATGTTCATTTATCTCTTGATTTCAGCTCCCCAGATGTTGAAATAATAAAGCCAAAGGGATTTTATATTTTTGATAGAGAGATAATTTCATTTCAAAACATAGCTATTGTAATTGGAAAAATTACTGTGGAAGCAAGAGCAAGCGATTTAGAATGCGAGATTGAAAAAATTGAATTTTATTTAAACAATAACTTAATGCATACAGATGAAAAAGAGCCCTATGAATGGCTTTTTGAGGAAGGAAAAGGAAAATATAATTTAAAGGCAATTGCATATGACATGGCTGGAAATGAGGCAAGTGATGAAATAATTCTTTTTAAGGTGATGTAAATGGTTAAAAATTTAAATGGGAAAATAATATATGGAAGCATGAAGAAAATAACAATAGCAAGCATACTTGTTTCGGTTGGAGTAATATCAAGAATATTTATTGGAAAATTTCTTCCGCCTTCGCCAAATTTTTATATTAACTTTCTTGGGATAAAACAGCCAATTTTTATAGCGGGAGATGTTTTCTTTATAATTGCCTCGATTTCCCTTATTTCTGGTAGATATCTGCGCGAATACTTCACTTTCCTTGTTCCATTTTTAATAATGCTTATAACCGATGTTTTCATAGGAAATAACTTTATATTTCTCTTCACATGGTCCGGCTTTGCAATTATGGGAGGGATTGGCTATTTGCTCAGGAAAAAATCATCAATTGCCTTTTTCTCTTTAAGCATTCCTTCAATAATTCTATATGATTTATGGACAAATTTTGGATGGTGGCTTGGATATTATGGAGGCAAGATGCAATATTTATCCCTATGCTATACACTTGCAATACCCTTTATGATATGGCATATAATTTCAACTTCCTTAATTCTTCCTTTATTCATTATTGCTTTTGAAAGAATTGAGCTTAAAGAAGATGCAAGGATTTCAAAATATTCAGCAATTCCAATTGCATCCCTTGCTCTTTTAAGCATCCTTTCTTTGCTGTAGAAAAATTAATCGAAAGAGAATGATAGATAATAAAAGCAAAAATCAAAAGAAAATATTTAAAAAGCAGGATTAATTTAACAAAAGTATGTTTATAAAAAAAATAAAAATAACAAATTTTAAAAGTTTCAACGATTTGGAGGTAAAACTTGGTAAATTCAATGTGTTGATTGGTGCTAACGCTTCTGGAAAATCCAACTTTATTCAGATTTTCAAATTTCTGAAAGACATAGAAAACTGGGGATTAAATGATGCAATATCGCTTCAAGGAGGAATAAAATATCTAAGAAATCTTAAATTGCGCAATAGCAAGAATCTTTCGATAAAATGTGTTTATGGGTATGATAAAAATGAGGTTGACCCAATAGAAACAAGAGGGAAACGGATAAAATCCTATGAGATAATTTACGAATTTGCATTGGGATTTAAAAAAAAGGGATATGGATTTGAAATCGTCAAAGATGAGTTACACCACAAATTCAAGTTTTTTGAAGAAAAAAAGGGAAGAATAGAAAAGGAGGAAATAGGAGAAGGAGAAGTTATTATTTCTTGTGTTGATGGAAAAATAAACATCTCTTTAGATAAACCAGAGGAAATTCATATAAAAGAAGACGATATACCACTACTACAAATTTTTGGCTCTTTTATAAAAAAAAGAGTGTTACCACCCAAGTCTCTTCTTCTTCAGTCTCCGCTTCTGGATCTTTTTTCAGATCTCTCTTTATCTCGTTCGCCGGGATTTTCAAATCTTTTTAAAAAGAACTTTATATACGATTTTGATCCAAAATTATCTAAAGAGGCCATTCCAATTACTGGAAAAAATGATTTAGAAGAAAATGGCAGAAATTTGTCACTTATTCTTAAAAATATACTGGAGGAAAAAATAAAGAGGAAAAAGATCATTAATCTGGTAAAAGATATTCTTCCATTTATAAGTGATCTAGATGTTGAGAGGTTTGCAGGCAAGTCTTTACTCTTTAAATTACAAGAGACGTATTTTACAGAAGATTATTTGCCAGCTTATCTAATTTCTGACGGAACAATAAATATAACTGCTTTAATTCTTGCTCTATATTTTGAGAAGAAACCCTTGGCTATTATTGAGGAACCCGAGCGAAACATCCATCCTTCTCTTCTCGCCAAAATAATAGATATGATGAAAGATGCCTCAGGAAATAAACAAATCATCGTTACAACTCATAATCCTCAAATAGTAAAATACGCAGGTTTAGAAAATATATTACTTGTTTCCCGTGATAAGGAAGGTTTTTCTACAATCTCTAGACCAGCTGATAAAGATGAAGTAAAAAAATTTTTAAAAAATGAGATAGGGTTAGAAGAACTTTATGTGCAAAATTTGCTGGGGTGAGGATAATTACTGACGGTAACAAACTATACATACTTGTAGAGGGACCGGATGATGAGCGATTCTTTGAGCGATTAATACCACTGCTTAGGGAAAAATATAGTGAGATAAAGATAGTGAAATATGCTCAAACTAAGGAAAAAAATATTGATAACTTACTTAAGAGTATAAAAGGAACGGGTGCAAAGTATGTGTATATGGTGGATCTCAACGATTCACCCTGTATAAGAGGGAAGAAAAGTAAAATAAAATGTAAATTAAAAAATATCGATGAAAAAAGAATAATTGTGGTTAGAAGGGAGATAGAAAGTTGGTATATTGCTGGATTAGATAAAGATGGAAGAAAAAGATTAAAGATTAAATGTTCTAGCTCTACAGATAACATTTCAAAAGAACAATTTAATAATTTAATTCCAAGAAAATTTGCCGATTCCAGAATAAATTTCATGATAGAAATTTTGAATAGTTTTTCTATCTCTGCGGCAAAAAATAATAATACATCCTTCAGTTACTTTCTTAAAAAATTATCCAACTTATAAGATGATCTGAAGATATATTTTTACAGAAAAATTAATTATTGGCTGCTTTATTTCAGCATGGATGAATTTACATATGCAAAGGCGGGCGTTGATATAGATGCTGAAGAGAAAGTTGTTGATGAAATTTTAAAAGGAATAGGATTTGAAAAAGATAGAGTTGAGGTAAATGGTATTAAACTTGTTTTATGCACAGATGGGGTTGGAAGCAAGTTGATTGTTGCAGATGAAATGAAAAAATGGGATACGGTTGGCATAGATTGCATTGCAATGAATGTGAATGATGCTCTTGTAATGGGAGCAAAGCCAGTTGCATTTGTTGATTATATAGCATTTGAAAAATTGAGTATTGAAAAAGCAAGAGAAATTGCAAAAGGGCTTAAGAAAGGAGCTGATGAAGCGGGTGTGCCAATAATAGGAGGAGAAACAGCAAGCTTAGGAGATATAGTAAGAGGATTTGATTTAGCTGGAACATGTCTTGGAGTTGTTGAAAGAGAAATACCAAAGGATATAAAGGAAGGGGATTTAATAATAGGAATAAGAAGCAGCGGAATCCATTCAAATGGTTATACTCTTGCAAGAAAAGTTTTTAAGGAAAATGGCTACTCATTCCATGATGAAATTGATGAAATAGGTGTAATTGGATATGCATTGCTCGAGCCAACAAAAATTTATGTTAAACAAATTCTTGCTCTCTGGAAAAATTTCGAAGTAAAGGGAATTGCCCACATAACTGGCGGCGGGCTGAGGAAAATAAAAAGGATATGCAAAAATGCTCTTTTCAGCATCGAGGAGCCGCTCGCCCCCCAGCCAATATTCAGGATAATGCAAAAGCTGGGGAAAATAAGTGATAGGGAGATGTATCAGACATTCAACATGGGAATGGGAATGGCAGTTATTGTTGAAAAAGAAATTGCTGATGATGTAATTGATTTTTTGAATAAGTATGAAGAGGCAAAAATTGTTGGAAGAGTAAAAAAGGGCACAGGTGTAGAAGTTCCAAAACTTGGATTGAAGTATTAATAGCAAAAAATTTTAAAATAAATTGCTTTACAATCTTATGAAAACAACATTCAGCATAATAAAGGCAGATGTTGGCGGCTCACCTGGGCATGCAAAGGTTGATTATAGGTTAATAAAAAAAGCTGAAGAAATGCTTAAAGATGCAAAGGAAAGTGGAATAATAAAGGATTTTTTTGTTACTAATTGTGGCGACGATCTTGAGCTGATAATGACGCATGATAGGGGTGAGGATAACGAAGAAGTTCATGGGCTGGCATGGAATGTTTTTAAATCAGCAAGTGAGATAGCTAAAAAACTTGGTTTTTATGGAGCGGGACAGGATTTGCTTAAAGATGCATTTTCTGGAAATATAAAAGGGCTTGGACCAGGAATTGCAGAAATGGAATTTACTGAAAGAAAATCAGAGCCAATTATTGCCTTTCTAATGGATAAAACAGAGCCAGGTGCATTCAATTTACCAATATTTAGAATTTTTGCTGATCCTTTTAATACAGCAGGCTTAATTATAGACCCAAATCTTCATTCTGGATTTACATTTGAAATATGGGATATAAAAGAGCATAGAAGAGTTTTTATGCACACACCAGAGGAAATGTATGATTTGCTTGCCCTTATTGGAGCAAAATCAAGATTTGTTATAAAGAGGGTTTTCCCAAGAGAAAAATTGCCAAAAGATGAGCCAGTTGCAGTTGTATCAACAGAAAAATTGTATCAGATAGCGGGTGAATATGTTGGAAAGGATGACCCTGTTGCTGCTGTAAGAGCTCAATCTGGCCTGCCAGCTGTGGGCGAGGTTCTCGAGCCATTCTCATTTCCTTATCTCGTCTCCGGCTGGATGCGAGGCAGCCACAATGGCCCAATAATGCCAGTTCCAGTCAAATATGCAAAATGCACCCGCTTCGATGGGCCACCAAGAGTTGTTGCAATAGGCTTCCAGATTAAAAATAGCGAAATAACTGGCTATGAGGATTTATTTGATGACCCAGCTTTTGATTACACCCGCCAGAAAGCAACGGAAATTGCAGAATATATGCGCAGGCATGGTCCCTTTGAGCCCCATCGGTTGCCGCTGGAGGAGATGGAATATACAACCTTTCCAAAAGTTATGGAAAAACTAAAGGATAGATTTGAGGAAGTTTAGCCAAGCTTTATTCCAGCGAATGTAAGCAATGTTACGATAAGGCATGCTATGCATATGCCAATAAATATGCATACCAGTGACTTTTTAAAATCTAATCCAAATAGATAAGCTGCCAAGCTTCCAGTCCATGCTCCAGTAAATGGGAGTGGAATTGCCACAAATATTATCAGCGCCAGCGTTTCCCATTTTTCAATACTTTTCCTTGTTTTTTTTCTTGTATAGTTGTATATTTTATCAAAAATTTTATTCCATAAATTCCATTTCCTAAGCCATCTTTCAACTGGCAAAAGAAATTTTATTATGAAGGGTGAGGGAATGAAGTTTGCAAATAATATCAATGGAATTGCAAAAAATAAATTAAGGTTATAGTAGAAAGCAAAGGGTATTGCTCCTCTTAGCTCAGAAAAAGGGGAAATAGCTAAAGCAGTAACTATAATCCATTTAATTATTTCATCCATTTATCATCCTCCCCATTCCTTTTTCTCCAACAAATTCAAAGTTATCAACTATCCTTTCCCCTCTTAAATAAACATGCATTGGATAAATGCAATTCATTCCTTCATATGCACTCCATCCACATTTTGATAGTGGCTTAATTTTCTTAACTTTCTTTAAATCTACAACCAAAAAATCAGCATCATTTCCAACTTTAATTCCTCCTTTTTTTATTCCAAATATTTTTGCTGGATTTCTACAAATTGCTTTTTCTATTGTATCAAGATTGATTATTCCTTTTTTTGCAAAATAAAGTAATATCGGCATGAAAGCATCTACTCCAGGCATTCCAGATGGAGCATATTCAAAATTTTCCTTTTCTTCTAAAAGATGAGGGGCATGGTCAGATTCAAAAATTTTAATCTTTCCATTTTTAAATAATTCAAAAAGTTCCTTTCTCTCAATCTCACTCCTTAGAGGGGGATTTACCTTTCCAAATGCCTCCTTTTTAAATTTATTTTCATATGAAAATAGAAGATGATGCAGGGTAACTCCAAAACTTGCTCTCTTTTTTATAATTTCAATTGATTTTTTTGATGTTACATGGCATATATGAATTTTAGCTCCTATTTTTTTATTTAATTCAATAATTTTTTTAATTGCATTAATCTCACATTCTAAATTTCTATTCTTTTCATGCTCAATCAAATTTCTGGCTTTTTTTCTCGAAATGCATTCCTCACTTTCAGCATGTATTGCAACAATCTTATTTTTCTTCTTTACTTCAAAAAGTATTTTTTCAATATCCTTGCAAAAAAGTTCATTGTCACGAGATAAAAAAAATTTATATGCTATGCAATCCATTTCATCAACTTTCCCTTTTATTCCTCCATAAAGAGCAAAATCAATGCATGCTTTCTTGCTAACTCTCCTCCTTTTTTCCTCAAAACTCTTTTTGTTATAAATCGCTGGCTCATTATTTGGCATATCAAAAACACATGTAACGCCCGCCAAGCCCGCCGCTTTTGTCCCCGTGAAAAAATCTTCCTTATTTTCGTTTCCTGGCTCCCTGAAATGCACGTGTATATCAATTCCAGATGGAAAAATTAATGCATTGCCATAATCAATTTTATTTCCCCTTACATATTTTTTTATTCCAACTATTTTTCCTTCCTCTATGATCAGGCAGGCGTTTTTTATACCCTTCCTATATATCTTTCCTGATACTATCATTATGGTTAAAGCCGATATGCTTAAAAACTATTTCTGCATATAAATCTATGAAAAAATTGCTCGTGTTAGGGTTTGCTATCCTTATGGCTATACCAGCTTTCGTCAATTCAGCTGACCCAATAGTGGATTTTGAATGGTATCCCGCAACCCCCAGCTCTGGAGAGGTTGTGCATTTCAATGATACATCGCAGAACCAATCACAGATTATAGAGAGAGTATGGTATTTTGGAGATGGATACGGGGCAACAACAAAAAATCCAACACACATATATGAGAAGCCAGGAAATTATACGGTAAAGCTTGTAGTTTTATGGAATATAAGCGGTGTGATTTATGGCTCTTCAAAAGAAAAAACAATAACAGTGCAGAATCGCCCGCCCGTTGCTAACGCAGGCCCTGACCAAATTTTAAATGTAAGAAATGCAACTTTGGATGCTTCCGCAAGCTATGATCCGGATGGAAACATTACTTCATATAACTGGAATTTCGGAGATGGAAGCAGTGGCTCTGGCGTGATTGTAGTTCATACATATGCAAGTGATGGAAACTTTACAGTTGTTTTAAATGTTACAGATAATAATGGTTCATATGCAACAGATACATGCAGTATAATAATTGATACTTCCGCTCCTATAACAAATTGTGAGTTAAATGGGACACCTGGAGAGAATGGATGGTATATAAGTGATGTAAATGTCACATTTACTGTAAATGAAACAACAAGCAGGGTAAATAAAACATACTACAGAATTGATGGCGGAGAATGGACTGTTTATAATGGAACTTTCAATATAAGTAGCGAAGGAATTCACCTTCTTGAATTTTACTCGACAGATATTGCAGGAAATACAGAAGCAATAAAGAATATAACCATAAAAATAGATAAGACATCTCCTTCAATAAGCATAGTTACGCCAGAAGAAAGGAAGTTTTATGTTTTTGGAAGAAAAATTTTGCCTACACTCAGAAAAACAATAATAGTTGGAAAAATAACTGTTGAGGCAAATGCAAGCGATAACATAGCCATAAATATGGTAAAATTCTATGTTGATGGGGAGGAAAAATACAATGATAGCAGCGAACCCTATGAATGGAGATGGGGAGGAGCAATTGGAAGCAAAAATTTAACAATTACTGCTTACGATTATGCAGGATTAAATTCATCTGATTCCATAGAAGTAACAATATTCAGTTTATTCAAGCCATGGAGTGAAAATGCTTTAAACGATACCAAACTATCCTAAAATTTAAAAATTTGTTAAATTTTCTTAAAAAGGGCCCGTGGGGTAGCTTGGCTTATCCTTGTGGCTTCGGGAGCCATAGACCCGAGTTCAAATCTCGGCGGGCCCATAGATTGCAATCTCCGCCTATTTTTTCTTTTAATTCTTTAATCTTTCCTCCAAGAAGGCACTTATATTTAGCCCCAAATGCCTTGCAAAAGAGAGCAATTCCTCATCTACTGTATGATGAATTATAATTGAATTAAAATCTATTCAATTTCCTTAATTTTTTCTAAAAGTTTCACTTTCGAAATACTGAGAGTAATCCAAAAATTTTTATTATAGATGATATTATCACTCTAATGGAAGAGCTGACATCTCTCCCTCCGCAAGAGCTTAAGAAGGAACTTGAAAAAGCTGAGGAAAAATATCGCCAGTTGTGTGAAAAAAGGGACGAATTTAACAGAAAAGCAAAGGTGTTAAAGGATGAAAGAGATTTACTCAATGAAGAGAAAAAGAAACTGATGGAGGAAATGGAAAAAACAAAAGCTCTTAGAGATGAGCTTGTAAGACAGATGAGAGAACACAAAAAGAGGAGAGATGAATATAATCAACAGGCGAAAGAATTGATAAAAAAGAAGAAGGAACAGAGAAAAAAATATCAGAGCAATAATATTTTTATAAGAGCGGAAGAATTGAGAGTGGAGATAAAAAATCTTGAATATCAACAGGAAACAGTTCCTCTCTCACCAAAAGAAGAGGAAAAATTAATAAAAGAAATAAAGGAAAAGAAGAGAGAATATGAAAAATTGAAAAATGAGCTGGATACACAACAAAAAGTTGAAGTGGATTTAGAAAATCTTGAAGAATCAATAAATAAACTTTTTAGTGAAGCAGATAAGGAGCATGAAATTGTAACGAAATTTTATCAGAGCAGTCAGGAGCAACACAATAAATTTTTAAAAATTGTTGAAGAGATATCCAAACTGATAAATAAAGCAAATGAAAAACATAGAGAATATATGGAATTAAAGAAAAAGGCGGATGAATATCATGCAAAAGCTGTTGAAATGAGGAATAAAATACTTGCCATAAGAAAAGAGAGGAAGGAGAGATATGAAAAGGCAATGAAAATGTTAGAGGAATTCAATATTCATGCAAAACAGATGGCAGAAGATGAGATTGAGAAATTTGTTGAAGAAAACATGGAAAAATTGAAGAAAGAAGGAAAAATATCAATCGGGTTATAATGTCTTCCGAAGTAATAGTTGGTTTGCAATGGGGGGATGAGGGCAAGGGAAAAATAACCGATTATTTTTCCTCATTTGCGGATTGCGTTGTTCGCTATCAGGGCGGGAGCAACGCAGGGCATACGGTTGTTGTGGGCGGAAAATCTTTTAAGTTTCATCTTATGCCGTCGGGCGCCGTAAGGGGTAAAAAAGTGGTTATTGCAAATGGTGTTGTTGTTGATCCAAAAGTTTTAATTGATGAAATAGAAACTCTCAGAATAAATAAAATAGAAGTTGATTTAATGATAAGTGATAGAGCAAATGTTATAATGCCATACCATAAAATTTTTGATTCAATACATGAAGATTTTATGAAAGATAAAAAAATAGGAACAACAAAGAGAGGAATTGGTCCGTGTTACTCAGATAAAGTTGCAAGATATGGAATAAGAATGATTGACATCATAGATGAAAACAGGTTTAAAATGGCTTTGCAAAAAATATTTTTAATAAAACAAAAATTATTTTCTTCATATAAAATTGAATTGAATGAGAATGAAATTTTTAATGAATACATATCTTATGGAAAAAAACTTGAAAAATATGTTGGTGACACATCTTATTTTCTTAACAGCATAATAGATGAGAAAAAAATTCTTTTTGAAGGAGCACAAGGATTTTTGCTGGATATAGACCATGGCACATATCCCTATACAACTTCTTCAAATACCGTTGCTGGAGGTGTTTGTGCTGGGGCAGGCATAAGCCCAAAGAAAATAGATAAGATTACGGGAGTTATGAAGGCATATGTAACAAGGGTTGGAATGGGTCCAATGCCTACCGAAGAATTTGGCAGAGAAGGAATTCATATGGCGGAAAAGGGGCATGAATACGGCACAACAACAGGAAGAAGGAGGAGATGTGGATGGCTTGATTTGGTTTCCGCAAGATATGCAGCAATGGTAAATGGAGTTGATGAGATTGCTCTCACCAAGCTCGATGTTCTGGATGGACTGGAAAAAATTAAAGTGTGTATTGCCTATGAGTATGAAGGAAAAACAATTGAGATATTTCCATCTTCAATGGAAGTTCTTGAAAAATGCAAGCCAGTTTATGAAGAATTTGAGGGATGGGATATAACGAGAGGTAAAAGAAGATATGAAGAACTCCCAAAAAATGCAATTAAATATATAGATTTTATTTCAGATTTTCTTAAAATACCTGTAAAAATAATCTCTACAAGTGAAGATAGAGAAGATACAATTATTTTATAACCCTATTTTTTCAGCTATTTCATTCATTGCCTCAAGTGATATTGAGAAAAATTCATCCAAAGATAAGCCAATTTTCTCGCAGTATTTTATCCTTTCCCTATCGATTTTTCTTGCAAATGATTTATCCTTGAATTTGTTTTTGAGAGTATCAATTTTTATTTCCGAAATTTTTTTATTTGGCATTACAAGAGCTGTTGAAACTATCAGTCCTGAAATTGCATCGCAGGCAATTAGGGAGTAGTCAATCCTATTAATTGGTTTAAATCCTGTTTTTTCATTATGTGCTCTTATGGCATCTAATGCAAAAGATGGGAGTTTATCTTTCAGCATTTCTGCTGATATTTTTCCATGCTCTTCGACACTTGCTATTTCATAATCTATATCATGAAGCAGGCCAACCATTTCCCATATATTCTCATCTTCATTAAACTTTTTAGCTAATTTTTTCATTATAGCGGAAACAGCAATCATATGCTTCTTCAAATTTTCATTTCCTATATTTTTAAAAAAATCAATTGCTTCATTGTTCATAGAAATTAATATTATACATTTTAAAAATTTATCTTTTCTTCGAGCTCTAAAAGATTTCTTATTATATTCTCTCCATTCATGTTTTCCTTTCTATCAAGATAAAATGCTTTTATACCAACTTTTGATGGAACAACATAGTCAAACTCATAGTTATCTCCAACATGAACTACATCACTACTATTTTTTCCTATAATTTTACATACTTTTTTATAAACATCTTCATCTTTTTTTGTTTTTTTGAAATCGCTAACTGAGGAAAATATATTTCGAAAATATTTTTTAATTCCAAGAAAATCTGTCTCTATCTCTATAAATCTGTGAGATGCATTTGAAAGTATTATCAATTCATATTTTTTGCTAAATTTTTCAAGAATTTCTGAAGCATCAGTATAGAGGTATAACTTTTCTATACAGCTTTTGAGAATATCTTCCGATTTTGTATTCAAATCAAATTTTTCTATCCAATAGTCGAGATCATACCATTCCAGCGCTTCTGGTCCAATCTTTAAATATTCCTTTTCCACATATTCCTTTGCCTCTTCAAAGGATATACCATACCTACTTGCATATATCTCTGGAATTCTTTCCAACCATACAGCATCTACATAATCCGTTGATACAAGTGTTCCATCTAAATCAAATGATATAACCTTCATTCTATCAACAAATAGAAATTTCCTTCCCATTCAAATATTTTTATTTCCTTTCCTTTTTCCCAATTTTTTGGTTTATTAAAGAAAATTGTCCTGTATGTTTTTTCATCCATTACATATATTCCTTTTTCATCCTCATGAATTAACAATCCTTTCCTCTTATTTACATCAACTTTATTTGCGAAATACATCTCATTTTTATGTATCACTTTTCTTTCTCCTCCTAATCCTTCAATTTCTATCTTTTTTCCTATTGATACTATCTTATATAGGCTACCCTCAAATTTTATAAAATCATTTTTTTTATATTCTGGCAACCTTATAAGATGTGTATCTCTATAAACCTTTCTTCCATTTTTCAATCCAAAAAGAGATGATGAAAAAATGTGTTCCGCATCGAATTCTTTCTTTAATTCTTTTGCTATATGTGATGCAACCTTTTTACTTCCTATATAATAATCTATTCCCCCCCTTACCTTCACTTTTTTTGATATAAATGATTTTTCTATACCAACATTACTTTTGATAAATTCATCTATAATCTTTCCCTTTTCTTCATCAGCACCTCTTATCTGTAAAATTGCCTCATAATATCCTCCCCTGAATAAAGAGCATTGATTGCATAAAGATTCCTTTATTTTTATTTTTATCTCCTTTTCTTTTAAAATTTCTCTACCCTCAAAAAAACCCTTGCATATTACTACATTATCTTCCATATCAATTTCAAAAGATATGTTTGTTTCTATATTCTTTCTTATATACTCCTTAATATCTTCCTCAAAATTTCCTCTAAGCCATTTATCCTTTATTTTATATGCGTCACAACCTCTGCAAAAGGTTATTTTTATCTCATCGGGTATTTTTATCAATTCTTTTTTCAAATAGCAATCAAGGCATAAGCCATCATATGTTTTTCCTTCCTTACCACATTCAACGCAGAACATATTAAATTATCACAAATTGAGCATGGGGAATTTCATCAATCCTTATAACATTTTCTGGCTCAACAAGACCCATCTCAATTGCACATTTTACACATTTCTCCCCTAAAAGATTTCCTATTGTTGCCAAGCTTAAATTTTTCTTTAACAGCTCTTCATCTCCAATAATATCCTTATAAAATTTTTCCGAAACCCTGAATTCTATATCATCATTTCTAAGGGTTTTTCCCAAAAGTTCGGCGTCGCATGCAGCAATAAGCACATCATTTCCCACTTTATATATTTTCATGGAAATACTATTCATTTGTGATCCTGTATCTTCCATTTTTTGGCTCATATATTATTCCCTCCCTCCTCATTTTTGCAATCAAACTTTCAACAGTTTCTCTATTCATCCCATATTCACCTGCCCTCAAAACTATTTCTTCAACACTTGCGGCTGAGCCACTTTCCCTGCATATATCTCTTATTAAATCCGTAAGAATGACCATTTTATCCTTCTGGCCCTTCGATATGCCAGTCTCAATTCTATCGATATTAAACATTTCAAATTCCTCTTCGAGCCCCACCTTTGTCAGGAAATACTCCACAATTCTTATTGCTCTTTCCGCATCCTCCTCAGTTACAACATTCGAGAGGCGCATCCTGGCAGACGCCTCCGCAATTCTTATAAAAGCTTCAAGCTGGCGGGGGGTGAAGGGGATTACTTCTCTGGATTTTCCCCTCATTTCCACATAGTATTTTTTAATTTTTTCCATTGCCTCAACGGTCATTTCTGGAAATACATTTCTTTTTGCATATGCAACATACTTTCGCAGAAACTCCGGCTCAAAAAATGGCTTCATTTTCTCTATTTCCAGATTTTTCTCTTTTTGCAATCTCTCTCCATACTTGTGTGCTTCTAATATATGGGTTGCCATTTCCTCGTCTCTTGTTCTATCTGGCTTATCAGTTAAAGGAAAAATTAGATCAAATCTTGAAAGGAGGGTTGGAGGGATGTTTATTTGATCCGCAACAGGAATTGCCTCATCAAACCTTCCAAGTTTTGGATTAGCTGCTCCAAGTAAAGCACATCTCGCTTTTAATGTTGCATTTATACCTGCCTTTGCAACGCTTATTTCCTGCTGTTCCATTGCCTGATGCAGGGCTTCTCTATCTTTTGGAGACATCTTATCAAGTTCATCAACACAAGCAATTCCAAGGTCAGCTAGAACAAGAGCACCCGCTTCCAGTGTCCAGTTTCCTTCACCAAATTCATCGCTTTTTACAGCACTTGCAGTTAATCCCGCCGCACTGCTTGACTTTCCAGAAGTATATATGCTACGAGGTGCAAGCTCGGAAATATAGCGCAACAGCTGGCTTTTTGCAGTTCCAGGGTCGCCAACAAGCAGAACATGTATATCTCCTCTTATTTTAGTGCCGTCTGGCATTATCTTTGGCACACCTCCAAAAAGTTGTAGAGCAAGCGCCTCCTTTTCCATCTCCAAACTGTAGATTGTGGGGGCAATAGATGCGACTATTTTTTGTACAAGCGATGAATCTTTACTCACTTCTATTATGCGCCTTTCATCTTCCTCACTTATCTGAATTTCCTCAAATGCCTGCTCCTTTATTTCAATACTGTTTGCATCCATTACCCTGTTAAATTCTGAAAATTTTATCTTCCCGCTCCTCCTCGCCTGCACCCTTAAAATACCATTTACACTTATTCTGTCGCCAGGCACAACCTGCCCCACTAAATCATCATCAAGATATACAACAAGTCTCATAGGTTGGGCTCCTCCTCTAAGTCCCTCAGGGCTTTCCTGAAGCTCTATTTTTTGGGCATCTATAAAGCGCGATTTTTCAGTTAAAAGCTTAAAAGATGATTTCCTTCCACATCCCCCCTGGTCTTTGTAGCATTCTAATGGCTCAATAACGATATTCTCCTCCTGTGGAACTTTTATTATTGCCCCACATTTCTGGCATTGAAAAACAGCATCTTCAAGTTTTGGTCTAACTTCAGTAACTTTTTTAACAAGTCCATCAACAGATATAAATTTTCCAAGATGTTGTGCCCTTAAATTTCTTATTTCTATTTTTTTTGTTTCGGGAAGATTTTTTACTCTGAAATGAAGTTTTGCCTCCCCTATTATATCAATTCTTCTGAGAGATTCCTCCGCACAATAAATGCTCCTGTAAGGATTTTCAAGTAAATATTCAGCGAGCTCCGGCTCGTATTTATCAAGTTTCCAATAATCAAGTATCAAGCTTTTCTTTTCTGGAAAGCGAAGGGATGCTTCTTCAATTTCTTCTTTATAGTAATCATAAAAAAATCTTTCCCATTTCTCGATTAAGCTTTCCAAGTTTGTTATAGCCACAAAATTAAAACAATTATGCTTATAAATGTTTATGCCCAGAATCTTTTTGTTCTCGCATAAGTAATTTCTGCCTTCAAAATTTCTTTAAGCAATTCATCTCCATCTTTCTGCATTGCTAGTATTCTGCTTGCTGTATCTGCTCCAATTCCATAGCCCGCCATTACAAGAATCGCTTTTTTTCCATATTCCGCAACAAGTGATGCATTCTTAACCAGAGATTTTTTATCTTTTAAATCTTTTTTTACAACCGCAATCATTTTTGACGAACATTTTGGGCAAATTGCCGGACAGCGATAAACCCTTGTTTCAAAATAATTTGAGCAATTAAGACAAAAAATTTTTATTCTTGTTTCTTCAAGTCTTTTCTTCAGTGCTTCAAGTGTTAATTTATCAACAAATGGTTTTATAAATCCCTTCCTCGCTATCTCGCTATTCATTGTTATTGGTGATAAATCCTGAATAACTATTTTTATCTCCCCATTTCTTATCATTTCAAGGACTTTTTCAGTGTTTTCTATATCCATCCTGTCCCATATTGTTTTATCTATCACCTCTTTCATAAAAGGAGTTCTATCGAAAATATCAATTAACTTTTCAATGAAAATTTTATCATAACTTGCATCTTTTTCAATTAATCCGAATTTTCTTGCAACTTTTACTATTTCCCATTTTATAAATGAGCTATTTTTTAAAATTATTCTAACAAAAGATTCAATGCTCTCTGGAGGAATTTTTAAAATAATTTCCTTTATTTCTTCCCCACTCATTCTGCAATTTTTAAAGTATATTCGATATGCATCACTCCCTGTCGTTACAAATTCCCCCCTCTTCTGGGATATTAATGCACCAATTATCTTGCTTAAAGTTTCATTGACTTTTGTTCCAAAATGCGTATTTATATAAATTTCACTTCCTTCTTTTTCTACTGTTATTATTCTATCATTTGGCACAAAAAAACCATTACTTTTTTGTCTCTCAATTTCTTCCTCAACAATTTTATCTTTTATAACGCCATCCTCCGCAAGCCTGCGCAACTTTCCTACCTCCATTGCTATTTCAAAAGGGACAGGTATCTCCTCGCCAGTCCAGTCTGGAACTATATCTGTTTTTGAAGACGGTGTTACATAAATATCTTTTTCTATATTTACAACTTCCCATGCCCTTCCCTTCATTATAAATCTGAAGCCACTGCAACAATAATTACTCACAAAGCTTTCATCGAGCTTTCCAATCCTCCTGTTTGAAGAAGCATCTATAACATCGTAACTTTTTTCATCGGGAATCATTGATATATTGTCGAGAAAATAAAATAGGGATTTTTTTCTTCTCTTTAAATAACCTTCTTTATATACTATTATACCCTGCCTTGCTAATTGAATCAAAACATCCAAAAACAATTCCTTACCTAACTCTTTGAATGGATACGCCTTCTTTATTATTTCATAAGCCTTTTCTTCAGATATAATCCCATACTCCACAGTCATTGCTATTATTTGGTTTGCTAAAACTATTAGAGGATTTTTCCTCATTTTTATTTCCTCTATTTTGTTTTCAATTGCTCTTTTTGAAATTACAAGCGCTTCTTCATATTCCTCACTATTTGTTGCAATAATTTTTCCCCTCGAAATTTTTCCAACGCCGTGACCACTTCTTCCAACTCTCTGCAAAATTCTTGTTACTTGGCGGGGTGAATTATATTGTATTACAAAATCTGCATGCCCTATATCTATACCAAGCTCAAGCGAGGAAGTGCATACAAGCGATTTTATCTCACCATTCTTGAATTTTTCCTCAGCTTCTATTCTTACTTCTTTTGAGAGAGAGCCATGGTGTATTTCTATATTTGCTCCTATTTCACGAAGCATTGATGTTAGCATTTCTGCGGAATCACGTGTATTTACAAATAAAAGGGTTGCTTTATGAGATTCTATCTCCTCTTTGATTCTTTTCAGAAGAGGGGTGAAATTCTTTTCAAGAAAATTTATTTCGGGCATCTCAACATTTATCTCAATTTTCTTTTCCTCGGTTGCATTTATTATCTCGCATTCTTCACCACAAAAAATTTTTGCAATTTCTTCAGGATTTCCAACAGTTGCAGAGATGGCAATTCTTTGAAAATCATTGGCTATCTCCTTCAATCTCCCAAGTGCGACGGCGAGTTGCGCCCCCCTTTCATCAATTAATTCATGCACTTCATCTATTATTACCCATCTAACATTTTTTAGTTTTTCTCTGAGTTTTTTACTTACAAGAAGAATTTGAAAGGTTTCTGGAGTTGTAATAAGCATATCTGGTGGCTTTATTCTCTGTAATCTTCTCTCGCTGGGGGGGGTATCTCCATGGCGAACAGCTATTTTTATTCCTAGCTTTTTACTCCATAAAATTGTTCTTTTCAGCAAATCTCGATTAAGAGCTCTCAATGGAGTGATATAAATAATGCTTATTCCTTCTCTTTGTTCTTTCGTTAATAAATGAAATACAGGAAGCAAAGCCGCCTCCGTTTTTCCCAAGCCAGTTGGAGCTATTATAAGACAATTTTTACCTTTTAGTATCTCAGGAATTGCTTTTATCTGTGGTAATGTTAATTTTTTGAATCCAAGTTCTTTCATTTCTTCAATTATCTTTTCATCGAGCACAATAATTAGAACATAATTTATTTATATAATTTGAGATAAATTTTTAAAAATCAAACCTTCCCAAAAATTCTAAATATCAAAAATATTTATCCTTATGGGCTATGAAATATTTGAAGTAAATAAGGAAAATGAAAAAATATTTGATGAGTTGGCAAAAGATGATATTGTAAGCAGGCAGAGTATATGGAAGAGGGATGCAAAATCTCTTGGTATAGAAGGTAATTCAATTTTTATCAAGATAGAGGGAAGCGAGGAAGCAATAAAGAGGGCGGAGGAAATATTGAAAGACAAGGTAAAGAAGATAGAAGGAAAAAGAAAGGAAGAAATAAATAAAAAATTTGTTGAAGACGAAGAGAGCGCAAGTGCGGGCATGGGATTTATTTTTGGTTAAACCTCGTTAAATAGGTAAGGGTCAAGAACCTTTATTTTCTCCATGTATTCATCTGGGTAAATTGCATGCATTGTTGCTGAAACACTGCTGAGCAATGAATTTCCATCCTGAGGAGTAAAACAGAAACCAAATACCTCGTTTCCATCCTTTACCTTTATAGTAGGTAAAACCAATACTGTTTGATTTAATATTCTTCCATAATGACCATGGTCTCTTCCAAATGAAAAAACAAGATTTGATAATTTTTTATGGGTAACAGCAACTCTTGGGTTATCAATGAATTTTCTTTTTATTTCTTCTTCATCCGTCTTTTTCCTCAACTTTATATCAAACCATATAGCATGCATATATTGAGTATTTATTTTTAAAGCGGAGGAAAAAATATCTAAATTGTAGCCGAGGGTGTTAAATAAATACCAAACATCTCTTGCATGATGTGTTCCAAATTTCTCATCTTTATGCTCACTTACTGAAGGGGCTGGTATAAAATCTTCTTCCTGAGATATATCACTTGCCCTCCTTATGCATACAAATCTTCCAGATAAGAAATTATTTTTATTTTCATCAAAAGCGACACATTTTATAGCCACAGCAATGTTGTGAGTATTGCAACTTACAATATGTATATATTTATCATCCCTGATTGCCTCATCATTTATCCCATATGCATATGGTTTTCCAAAGCCAAATTCCGAGCCCTGTGCAATAAATGCCTTTATCTTGTTTTCATATTTTTTATAATATTTCTCCTTATTTTTTAAACCCCATCCTTTTGGTGAACAATCAATTACAACAGTTGCTCTTGCAATAGCTTCTTCATCAGTATATGTTGGCTCAATCCCCATTTCTCGAAATTCCTTAATTTTTTCTTTATTTGCTGCAAGAACTCCTCCCCTCCTTAACAATCCATTTATTTTTGGTCTATCCGTTAAAACAGCATTATGTTTGTAGAATGTTACTTCATCTATACCCAGTTCATTTTTCAAATCACACAACAAACCAATTAATGGCTCTCCTATTGTGCCCGTTCCAACCACATGAACAATATTCATAAAGGGAAATTCAATTCACCTTTTAAATTTTATCAGCGCCTCTATCACTGGCAAATCTTTCCCCATAAGAAATCTTTCCATCGCCCCCCCACCAGTAGAAACATAAGAAAATTTATTCTCCAAGCCAAGCATCCGTATTGCTGCCACCGTATGCCCCCCGCCCGCCAGCGTAAAGGCGCCCGAATTCGCTATTGCTTTAAAGATTTTTTCTGTGCCTTTCCTGTATTTCTTTTCCTCAAACACTCCCATTGGTCCGCCTAAAAAAATACTATTCGCCCTGCTTATTTCTTCTTCAAATATATCTATTGTTTTCTCTCCTATATCCCTTTCCTCAATACTATCAACAGGATAGACTATTTTTCCCTCCGCAATTTTCCTCAGTGAAATATCTTTTAAAAATGCATTTCCCAAAGCTCCCCCAATAATTACTTTATCTGCAATTCTTCTATCAATTAAACTCTTAATCATCTCTATCTTATCCTCTTTATTTCCACCAAAAACAAAAACTCTTGGTCTCTCAGCAAAATTCAGCATCTTTCCGATCATCTCCACCTCTTTTTCCATCAGCAAGCCGGCAAAGGATGGAAGCACTGGAATAAAGCCAACAAGCGAGCAATGAGAGCGATGGGCAGAGGCAAAAGCATCATTAACAAAAGCATCTGCAAGGGGGGAGAGTTTTTTAACGAACTCTGATTTTGCATGCTCCTCTGGAGTTTTTTTATCCATCTCTTCCTTGATTTTTCTCACATTGTCCAGAAGAATTATATCCCCTTTCTTCATTTTTTTTATTTCATCTATTGCTTTCTTCCCATATATATCATCAACAAAATTCACATTTTCTTTAATTATTTTTTCAATTTCATTTGAATGCTCTCTTAAGTCCGTAAAATCCCATTCTCCGGGTCTTCCCTGATGAGCAATTATTATCTGTTTTGCCTTTTTTTCTTTTAATTCAATTATTGTGGGAATTGCTTTTTCTATTCTCCATTTATCAATTATTTTTAGTGTTTTTGGGTCGAGAGGAGAATTTATATCAAGCCTGAGGATAACACTTTTTTCAGAAAAATCAAAATCCCTCATTTTTGGTAGCATATGAGTATATCCTTAAATTATTTATTTTTTACCGCGGGCATGTAGAATAAATAAAGATAATTCTATTATTTTTGCCTTTAATCATTTTGCTTACTTCTTAAAGTTATTTTTTAAATTACTTTGTT
>Ga0272448_1002047_pt1 | contig 26077 bp, 29 predicted proteins | sample YNPCB0191_FD_202220 | JGI IMG/M metagenome (GOLD analysis project Ga0272448, IMG submission 202220) | Hot spring sediment microbial communities from Yellowstone National Park, WY, United States - YNP-CB-019-1 | ecosystem: Environmental > Aquatic > Thermal springs > Hot (42-90C) > Sediment... | reverse complement strand
CCCCAGCAACCGTTCGGATTGTTTGGGGAAAGGGCACGGCGACCCTGCTTTGTGACGGTTTTGGGAAACCTGGGCACCATCGGTCTACCGTGCCCGGCGACCAGTGCTTATTATTATACTAGGGCACAAAGTACTCACAAAGGACACAAAGAGACAAAATATCATCCTTTGTGCCCTTTGTGCGGCCTTCGTGTCCTTCGTGGTTTTTATGAAACGGTTCCTGGGTAGGCAGTTACAAATTCACGTTGATGGATTCGTGGCCCTTTTCGTGGCTCAAAACGGCCCGTAGCGGATGACCACCGCCACGGCCATAAAGACCACCGTCAACAGGATAATCCACAGCCAGAGCGGCAGCGACCATTTGAGCCATTTGGGATAACTGACGGAGGTCAACCCCAGCGAGATAAGCAGGACAGCGTTGGTGGGGTACATCATATTGGAGAAACCGTCGCCGAAGCAGTAGGCCAGGACGGTCGTCTGGCGGGTGACGCCCAGGAGTTCGCCCAGCGGCAGGAGAATGGGCATCATCAGGAAGGCCTTGGCCGACCCGGAGGGGACGAAGAACTCCAGCAGCAGGGTCAGGCCGTACATGGCGAGGACGGCGATGAAGGGGCTGGCCTGACTGAAGGGCCGGGACGCCCAGTGGAGAATCGTGTCCATAATGCCGCCCTGGACGACGATGTGGCGGACGCTGGCGGCCATCAGGATCAGGGGAATGCTGGCCGCGATGCCCTTCCAGCCCTCCAGCAGCGCGCGCCCCACAGTTCGGCCGCCCGCGCCCGAGAGCAACCCCGCCCCGACCCCCGCGATGAGGAAGAGCAGGCCCACCACCGGCAGCGTGTAATCCGAAACGGCGGGCATGAACGGGCCGACGAACAGCACGACCAGGATGATGAGGGTGAACGCGCCAAACCAGGCCAGCGCGCGGCCCACGCGCGGGGGGTCTTCCCCAAGCCCGGCCTGTACGACCCGGTACTTCTCCCGCTCCGCCCGGTCTTCCTGATGGACGGGGGAACGGGTCGGGTCGCGCTCTATCTTCCGGGCATAGGTGCTGAGGAAGGCCGCGAAGAGAGCATAGACGATGAGGAAGACGGGGACCCGCAGCCACCAGCCCGAAAAGAGGGGCAGTTCGGCCAGTTTTTGGGCGACCCCGATGGTGAAGGGGTTGGTGATGGCGGCGGAGAAGCCCAGATTGGTCGCCAGCACGGACATCCCCAGGCCCACCAGGGCATCCCAGCCCAGGGAGTAGGAGAGGGCGACCATCACCGGCACCAGCGGGACGACTTCCTCAAAGATGCCGAAGAAGGCCCCCAGGGCCATAAAGAAGAACGAGATGACCAGCAGGAGGGCGTATTTTTCCTGCCCGAAGCGCCGCACGATGCGCCCGATGGCGGCCCGCACGATGCCGCTCCGGTCCAGCACCGCGAACGAGCCGCCGATGAACAGGATGAAGATGATGATGACGATGACCGTCAGATTTCCGGGCGCGCCGAGCACCTCTATCGGGGCCGTGAACCAGCGCCAGATGGGGTAATCGGGCCGCGGGGTCACCCGGTACGATGTGGGGTCAATCATTTCCCGGCCGTCCACGTAGAGGCGGTCATACCTTCCGGCCGGGACGATGCGGGTCAGCAGGCCGGCCACCATCATCAGGACAAAAAGGATGACGAGGGATTGGATAAAAGCCCGCGTGCTGATCTGGAGGCCCGTCCGGGATTCCATGTGCACCTCCTGTGAGGGATGCCTCAAGGTAACTTTTCAGCCTCACCCCTCCCCCAGCGGCTTCGCCGCTGCCGCCGCAGGCCTCGGCCCGAAGGGCCTTCGGCCCGAGGGCGGCGGGGGTGAGGTGAGGAAGCCTGAATAGTTACACCTCAAGTATAGCAGAGATTGGCCGGGGATGCAATTGTGCATCCCGCTTGCCTCTCACCCAGGGCGTGTTATAATTCTCCCGCAACTATTCAGCCGATTGAAATCGTCCTCCCTGGGCACTTCGTGCCGGGCCTCGCCCCGGGGCTCGGCCCGAGGGGTGTCGGCCTGCCCTCACCCCTCCCCCCAACCCCCTCCCCTCTCCCGCCGGGGCGGGAGAGGGGAGGGGGTGGCGGCGCAGCCGCCGGGGGTGGGGTGAGGTCGGCGAAGGCCGACCATCGGCCGCATGCCCAGGAAGGCTGACTTCGGTCAGGGCCTGAATAATTCTCCCGCAACGGTCTGGGAAGAAGGTGTTGTGGCGAGAGGCCTCATCCCTCGCTTCAATCCTACTCCCTATACTGGTACAGAGTCGGGGACAGGGCATCGTGGGAGGGGGCATGCCTGGGAGCGATGATCGGTACGAGAGTTGTGTGCGGGAGCAGTTAACGTTTGACTTCTACGACACCCGTGCACCGGTCAGAGAAAGTTCCGCGGAACGCCTGGGCACGTTCCAGGACAACCTGCGGGCGCCGATTCACCGGTGGTTTAAATACCCAGCCGGATTCAGTTACAGACTGGTTGAGGCATTGATTGACGACAGGGGCCTGGTTCCCGGCAACTGGATACTGGACCCCTTCGTGGGCTGCGGTACGACCGCCGTCGTTGCCAAAGAGCGCGGGGTCAACTCCATAGGGATTGAAGCCCATCCCTTCGTCTGGTGGGTGGCCCGGGTCAAGTGTTTCTGGGAATACGATATGTCATCGCTCCACCGTTCTATGCTGACGCTGATTCGTCATCTCCACCAGGCCAGGTGGGATGAAGTGGGAACGGTGGACAAGTACCCGGCCCTGGTGCACAAGTGCTATTCGCCCGCGAATTTACAGAAATTGGACTTCATCCGGGAGACCATCTATCAACTGGACTGCCCGGATGAAGAGCGGGATTTCTTTCTTCTGGCGCTGACGGACACCCTGCGAACCGCGTCCAGGGCTGGTGCGGGTTGGCCCTACATCGCTCCCAGCAAATACCACGAGAAGCAGGAGCGGGATGCGATTGAAGCCTTCTGCCAGCAGGTTCAGGCGATGTACAAAGACCTGCTGGTTGTCCAGGGGCGACGTCAACTGCACGTCCGGAGCGAATGTCTCCTTCTGCAGATGGACGCCCGCGATCCATATCCGGTAGAGCCGGAGAGCATAGACCTGGCCGTGACTTCTCCGCCTTATCTGAACAATTACGACTATGCGGATCGGACCCGGCTGGAGATGTACTTTTTGGGGTGGGCCCGGTCGTGGAGGGATATTACCGAACAGGTGCGCGACCGGTTGATTGTTGCGGCCACGACGCAAATTCGCCGGTCCGCCTTCCCGGATCATCCGCTCAGCGACGACGTGCGGGAGGTGGCCCCGAGGGTCTACGCTGAACTCAGCGACAAGATTCACCAGTTGGAAGAAAGACGGCGGCACAAAGGGGGCAAGAAGAGTTACGACCTGATGGTAGCGGGCTACTTTAACGATATGCTTCAGGTGCTGAAACAGGTCTATCGGGTCCTGAAAAAGGGCAGCGAGTTTGTGCTGGTGCTGGGAGACTCCGCGCCGTACGGGGTTCACATCCCTACCGAGGAGTATCTGGGAGAATTGGGGCTGGGGGTAGGCTTCAGAGAGTACCGCATCCAACCTTTGAGAACACGCGGCGAAAAGTGGGGGCACAACCCCCAGCGTCACAAAGTGATGCTGAAAGAGAGCCTGTTAACCCTCTTCAAGTAGGAGAAGGGCCGGAACCAATGAGCCGAGAAGTGACCAACCCCGGTAGCGCGGTGGGTGAGGCCATCGGGAAACTGATAGAAGCGGATCTGACGGCGGCAGTTCGGGAAATCGCCGAACCGCTCAACCATTCGGTGAAGTCCAGAACTCTCCGCAACCATTTGAGGAATCAACATCAGATTGACATTGTGGTCAGCGATCCCGCGTCCCAGCCAGTGATTCTGATTGAGCCGAAGTATCTGCGCTACAAAAAGCACAACTGGGACAAAGGAAGCCGTTTGTGCATCGCCCATTATAGTCTCCGACGCACGTACCCGTCCATTCGCAAGTCCATCGGCGTGCTGGCGGGTGAATGGACTGACGCATCGGTCCAATTCATTCAGAGTTTCGGCGTAGAGACCTATCGGATTCCCTTTGACCATATCGCCGACATCCTTGAAAAACACGGTATCCCTTTCCGTTGGGATGAGAAGGATACCCAAACTCCCAAAGAGGCCTGGCAACAATTCTGCCGTCTCTCTGCAGAGGAGAAGAAAGAAATCGCTGCCGCGATCACGGCCCCTGTTCGTCAGCCAGTGATCCACTCGGTAGAGACAACATTGCGTTCAGACCCGAACGCACCGCGACGGGTGGAGACAGTGGAGTTGTCTATCAGGACCAGCGAGGGCGAGCATCTGGTCTATTCTTTCCGCAGCGTATCGGAAGCGATTCGCCGCCTGCTCACCTTTGTCACGGATGTAGAAGACCTGCAGCGCACTTTGCGCTAACATTGACTTCACTGCAAAAACTCACCGCAGGAACGCCGAGAGCGCAGGGTTCTACAGTGATCTCTGCGCACTCTGCGTCTCGGCGGTGAAGTGAATTCCCATCACCTGACCGGAGGACACTCGGAGCATGAGCACATACCTGTACATCGTCCAGATCATCCTGGGCATCGCGCTGACGGTCGTCATCCTGCTGGAGGTGCGCGCCAGCGGACTGGGCGCCATCTTCGGCAGCGGCGAAACGTCCATCTACCGGACCCGGCGCGGCGTGGAGAAAACCCTCTTTATCGTCACCATCGTCCTGGCCGTCCTCTTCTTCCTCGTCGCCATCCTGAACGCCGTGGTTATCGGTCCGGCATAACGGCGTATGGTGCGAACTGTCCGCTGGCCGGCCCTGCTCATCGGCGCCGGGGCCACTCTGCTGATCATCGCGCTGGCCTATCTGGCCCTCACCTACACCACCGTCACCGTCCCCACCACCGGCGGGACGTACGTGGAGGGAGTGGCCGGGTTCCCTCACGCCATTAACCCGCTCCTGGCCGCCTACAACGACGTGGACCGGGACCTCTGCGCCCTGGTCTACAGTGGCCTCACCCGGATGAACGGTCGGGGTGAAGTGGAACCCGACCTGGCCCTGAAGTGGGAAATCTCGCTGGACGGCCTGACCTACATTTTCCACCTGCGCAGCGGGCTCCACTGGCCCGACGGTGCTCCCCTGACCGCCGACGACGTCCTCTTCACCATCGGCCTGATGCAGGACCCCGACTTCCCCGGCCCGTCCGACCTGGGCGCCCTCTGGCGCACCGTCCAGGTCTTCAAGGACGACGACCGGACCGTCCGCTTCGTCCTCTCGGAGCCGTTCGCGCCGTTCCTGGACTACACCACCATCGGGCTCCTGCCGGCCCACCTTCTGGAGGGCGTGCGGGCGGCTGACCTGCCGTCCCTGGATTTCAACCTTCGGCCAATGGGCAGTGGCCCGTTCCAGGTAGCGGAGGTGGAGACACAGGAGGGGGACATCGTCTCCATTCTCCTGCAGCCCAATCCCGAATACCACGGCCCCAAACCGTACCTGGAAGGCGTCCGGTTCCGGTTCTACCCGTCCTACCAGAGCGCCTTCCGGGCATTCCAGGCCGGAGAGGTAGAGGGAGTGGGACAGATCACCCTTTCGGAACTGCCCCAGGCCCGACAGGAGGAGGACCTGAATCTCTACTCCGCCCCGCTGGCCGACCAGGTGCTGATTTTCCTGAATCTGGCGAAGAAGGACGAACTGCCCTTCTTCCAGGAGAAAGAGGTCCGGCAGGCGCTCCTCTACGGCCTGGACCGGCAGAAGTTGGTGGACGGGGTCCTGGACGGGCAGGCCATCGTGGCCCACAGCCCCATCCTGGCCGGAACCTGGGCGTACGACGAGGGCATCCGCCGCTACGAGTACGACCCGCAGAAGGCCGGCGCGCTGCTGGACGGGACCGGCTGGACGGTCCCACCGGGCGGGCAGGTCCGGACGAAAGACGAACGGGCCTTTTCCTTTACCCTGCTCTCGTCCACCGACCCGGTGCATGTGGCCGTCGCGCAGGAGGTGGCCCGTCAGTGGCGGGCCATCGGCATAGACGTGCAGACGGTTGCTCTTCCGCCGCTGGAGATGCGGGACGCGCTGGAACGGCGGGACTACCAGGCCGCGCTGGTGGAACTGTCCCTCCCCGGCAACCCTGACCCCTACCCCCTCTGGCATCAGACCCAGATTACCAGCGGGCAGAACTACGCCGGACTGGACCATCGGCGGATCAGCGAGGTCATAGAGACGGCCCGCATCACGGTGGACCCGACCCGTCAGGCCGCCCTGTACCGGGAGTTTCAGGAACTCTTTGCCGACGAGGTCCCCGCCGTCCTCCTCTACCAGCCCATCTACACCTACGGCGTGGGCCGAAAAGTCCAGGGCGTCCAGATGGGCCCGCTGATGCACCCGTCCGACCGTCTGGCGACCATCTCTTCCTGGTACATCGCCACCCGGCGCGTCATCGTCAGCCAGGCAGAAGTGGCATCTCGCTGATCGCGGATCGCATATCGCTTATCGCGTATCGCATATCGCGTATCGCTTATCGCTTATCGCTCATCACGTTTCACTTATCACGTTTTACGTTGTTCCATGACGCGAATTCTGGTTGTAGATGCCAATGAGGCCTTTGCCGCGCTTCTCCAGCAGGAACTGGAGAATATGGAGATGCGCGCGGATATTGCGGCCAGCGGGCATGAGGCCCTGCGGGCCACCGCCGCCACCAACTACGCGATGGCCATTGTGGACATGGGACTCCCGGATGTGCCCTCAGCCCAACTGGTCCGCGCCCTTCGCCAGGAACACCCCGACCTGCGGCTCATGGTCATCCCGCTGGAAGGCGACGGGGTCCCATCGGAATTGGCGGATGTACCCATCCAGGGCACATTGCCCAAACCGTTCTTCCTTCCCGAACTGCCGGAGCGAATCCGCCAGGCCCTCACCCGACCGCTGAGGGCTCCGGTAGAGGAAGAGAAAGCCCCGGTTCCCGCTCCGGCGGGTGAGGTGGCCCCGAACGTCCTCCCGCTGATGTCCCGGCTGGCGCAGGAGGTGGGCGCCGAGGCCGTCCTCCTGATCCGGGGGGGCGAACTGGTCGCCCATACGGGACGGATGAGCGAGAACGGCATGACGGCCCTCACCACCCTGGTTGCCGATGCCTGGCGGGCATCCACGCGCGTTGCCCAGATTCTGGGCAAGGAACAACTTCGCTTTGAGCAGAGCATTGAAGGGGCTGAGTACCTGCTCTATTCCCTGGCGATTACCGAAGACCTCATCCTCTCCGTCGTGGTGGCGGGCAAAGTCCCCCTGGGGATGATCCGCCATCGGGCCAAAGAGACGGCGGAGGAGATTCGGAAAGCGCTGTAATTTGCTCCCTGCGCCCTGCGACTTGCGACCTGCTCCCTGCGACCTGTGCCATGCGCCTGGTTCTCATAGACGGTCACGCCCTGGCCTACCGGGCCTTCCACGCCCTGCCGCTGGAAGGCTTCGCCACGCGCGACGGCGAGCCCACCAACGCCACCTACGGCTTCACCTCCACCCTCCTCCACATTCTCCAGGAACTGAAGCCCGACTACATCGCTGTCTGCTTTGACGCGGGCCACTCCGGGCGGGACGAGATTTACCCCGACTACAAGGCCCACCGGGACCGCATGCCCGATGAGATGCGGGTCCAGATGGACCGCATCCGTCAGATTGTCCAGGCCTTCGGCATCCCCATCGTGGAGGTCCCCGGTGTAGAGGCCGACGACCTGCTGGGCGCCCTGGCCCGACAGGCCGCCGCTCAGGGCCTGGAGACGGTCATCGTCACCGGCGACAAGGACCTGCTGCAACTGGTGGGGCCGGGCGTGAAGGTCTTCCTGGCCGGCCGCCGCCTCTCCGACGGCACCGTCTACGACGAGGAGGCCGTCCGGGCCCGCTACGGCGGCCTCTCCCCGGCCCAACTCCGGGACTACAAAGCCCTGGTGGGCGACAAATCGGATAACATCCCCGGCGTCAACGGCGTCGGCGAGAAGACGGCCACTGAACTCCTCCGAAAGTATGGTTCCCTGGAGGAAGTCTACAGCCACCTGGACGAGGTGACCCCGCCCCGCTACCGGGAGGCGCTGGCCCAGAATCGGGACGCCGCCTTCCTGAGCCAGCAACTGGCGACCATCCGCACCGACCTGCCGGTCTCCCTGAACCTGGAGGAGTGCACCGTCCGCAACTACGACCGGGCGCGGGTGACCGAACTCTTCCGCCAACTGGAATTCCGCTCCCTCCTGGACCGCCTGCCGGAAGTGCCAGGCACTTCCGAAGTGCCTGGCACATCAGCCCCCTCCCGCCCCACCCAACTCCCCCTATTTGAGGTGCCCGAGCCAAAGAAACCTGCCCGCCGCGCCGTCCCGACCGTCCCCCACGTCGTCCGGGAACCGGAGGAACTGGCCGCGCTGGTGGCCCGGCTGGCCCGTGCCCCCGCCGTCACCTTTGACACCGAGACCACATCCGAGAACCCCATGCGGGCCGACCTGGTGGGCCTGGCCCTCACCGACCGGGAGGGGGAGGGCTGGTACATCCCCGTCGGCCACCGACGGGGCCGTCAACTCCCCCTGGCGCAGGTCCTGGAGGCCGTCCGTCCCCTGTTGGAGGACCCCCGCGTCCCCAAGCAGGCCCACCACGCCAAATACGACATGACCGTCCTGGCCCGGCACGGCGTCCGCGTCCGGGGACTGGCCTTTGACACGATGATTGCCGAGTGGCTCTGCGACCCCGCCAGCCACAACCTGGGGCTGAAGAGCCTGGCCTTTATCCGGCTGGGCGTGGAAATGACCAATATCCAGGACCTCATCGGCTCCGGGCGCAAGCAGGTCACCATGGCCGACGTGGAGATAGAGGACGCTGCCGCCTACGCCGCCGCCGACGTGGACATGACCCACCGGCTGGTCCGAGTCCTGGAGCGGGAACTGCGCCAGAAGGGCCACTGGGACCTCTTCGTGGAGATGGAACTCCCGCTGGTAGAGGTCCTGATGGAGATGGAGATGACGGGGGTGGCGCTGGATGTGGACTTCCTGGGGCGGATGTCCGCTGAACTGGGGGCGCGGCTGGCGGAACTGGAGGACCGGATTCAGGGGATGGTGGGGATGCCCTTCAACATCAACTCCGGCCCCCAACTGGCGGAGGTCCTCTTCGGCGTCCTGCGGTTGCCCACGAAGGGTGTCCCCCGGACCTCCACGGGCCGCTACTCGCTGACGGCGGACGTGCTGGAATCGCTGCGGGGCACGCATCCTATTGTGGACCTTATCCTGGAGCACCGGGAACTGACCAAACTGAAGTCCACCTACGTGGACGCGCTGCCCGCGCTGGTGAACCCGACCACCGGGCGGCTGCATACCTCGTACCACCAGACGGGGACGGTCACCGGGCGCATTTCCTCCAGTGACCCGAACCTCCAGAACATCCCCATCCGTTCCCCCCTGGGGCGGCAGGTGCGGCGGGCCTTTGTCGCCCGGCCCGGTTGGGTCCTCCTGAGCGCCGACTACTCCCAGATTGAACTGCGCGTCCTGGCCCACATCTCCGGCGACCCCGGCCTGACCGCCGCCTTTCAGCGGGGGGAGGACATCCACGCCTCCACTGCGGCGGCGATTTTTGAGATTCCCATAGACCAGGTCACCCCTGAACAGCGCCGCTTTGCCAAGCAAATCAACTTTGGTCTGGTCTACGGGATGAGCGCCGGACGGCTGGCACGGGACGCGGGCATCCCCCAGATGGAGGCCGAGAACTTCGTCGCCCACTACTTCGGACGCTTCCCGAAAGTGCGGGAGTACCTGGAGCGGACCCTGGCCCAGGCCAAGAACCAGGGGTACGTGGAGACGATTCTGGGCCGTCGGCGGTACTTCCCGGTCCTGCAGAGCGCCTCCCCGGCCCAGGAGCAGGCCCGGCGGCGGGCGGAGCGGGAGGCCGTCAACGCCCCCATCCAGGGCTCCGCCGCCGACATCATCAAGCGGGCGATGCTGGACCTGCACCGGGCCCTGCACGAGCGGGGCCTCGCTACCCGGATGATCCTTCAGGTCCACGACGAACTGGTCTTTGAGGTTCCCCAGGAGGAACTCCCCGTGGTCATCCCGCTGGTGCGGGAGATGATGGAATCCGCCTACCCGCTGCGCGTCCCCCTCAAAGTGGACCTGAGCGTGGGGCCGAACTGGGGGGAGATGGAGGATGTGAAGAGTGAAGCGTGAAACGTGAAACGTAAAACGTAAAACGTAAAACGTAAAACGTGAAAACCCACCTGCGGGCATTTATTTGCAATACAGGAGGCACCGATGACCGGTAAGAACTCCGGAGGCCTGACCGATGTGCCCGGCATCCGGGTGGGGCACGCCACCGACCCGGTGGGGCTGACGGGCTGTACCGTCGTTCTGTGCGAGGAAGGGGCCGTGGGCGGGGTGGACCAGCGGGGCGGCGCGCCGGGCACCCGCGAGACGGACCTGCTGCGTCCGATGCACCTGGTGGAGCGGGTGCATGGAGTGTTGCTGACTGGCGGCTCGGCCTTCGGCCTCGCCGCCGCCGACGGCGTCGTGCGCTATCTGGAAGAGCGCGGCGTCGGCTTTGACACCGGCGTGGCGAAGGTCCCCATTGTCCCGGCGGCGGTCATCTTTGACCTGAACCTGGGCGACCCGGCCGCGCGGCCGGATGCGGCGATGGGCTATGCTGCCTGCCAGGCCGCCACCGACGGCCCCGTCGCCGAGGGAAACGTGGGCGCGGGGACCGGCGCCAGCGCGGGCAAACTCCTGGGCATCACCCGCGCGATGAAGACCGGCGTCGGCAGCGCGGCGGTCCACCTGGGGGATGGGCTGGTGGTGGCCGCGCTGATGGTCGTCAACCCCTTCGGCAACGTCGTGGACCCCCGAAGCGGGCTGATTCTGGCTGGCGTCCGCCCGCCGGACATGGAGCGGCCCGCCGATGTGCTGACCCTCCTGCGGTTCTTCCACGAACAGGGGCTGCTCCGCCCCTTCCCCGCCACCAACACCGTCATCGGCGTCGTGGCGACCAACGCCCGGCTGAGCAAGGAGGCAGTCAACAAAGTCGCCCAGATGGCCCAGGACGGGATTGCCCGCGTCGTCCATCCGGCCCACACGATGTACGACGGCGACACCCTCTTCGCTCTGGCGACGGGGGAGAAGCCTGCCGACGTGAACCTGGTCGGGGCTTTTGCGGCGGAGGCCGTGGCCCAGGCCATCGCGCGGGCGGCGAAGGCGGCAGAAGGCGCGGGCGGCATCCCCGCCTACCGCGACCTCTTTGGCAAAGTGGGCAATGTGGGGTAAAATAATGGCATGGAGGAAATACAGATATGCCCAGAGAAATCCTCTTCCTTGTAGAAGAAGCACCGGAGGGTGGATACATTGCCCACGCCCTGGGATACCCGATATTCACCGAAGCGGATACGTGGGATGAACTGAAAGAAGCGGCCCGGGACGCGATTCGTTGCCATTTTGATCGGGAAGAACGGCCCGCACTACTCTACCTGCGTGTCGTCCGAGAGGAAGTCGTGCCTGTATGAGAATTCCTCGGGACCTGAGTGGTGAAGAACTGGCTTTCCTGCTACAGCGCTTCGGCTACCATATCACCCGCCAGACAGGAAGCCACATGCGCTTGACCACTTTACAGGGGGGAGAGCACCATATCACAATCCCTCGTCACAGGCCGCTGCGAGTTGGCACGCTGAATGGCATCTTGAGAGAAGTTGCACAACATCTTGGAATAGACCGCGAAACATTGCTCAGAGCACTCTTTGAATAAGGGAGGACCCTGATGCCCAATCCCGAACTGCAATCCATCGCCACCGTCCTGCTGGAGCGCATCCAGCAATTCCAGCCCGTCGTCGTCACCGAAGATGTCGGCACGGTCGTGGAGGTCGGGGACGGTATTGCCCGCGTCTCCGGACTCCCCACCGTCCAGATGAGCGAACTGGTCACCTTCCCCGACGGCACCATGGGAATGGCCTTCAACCTGGAGGTGGACAACGTCGGCATCATCATTATGGGCGACTACACGAACATCCGGGAGGGCGACCTGGTCCGCCGCACCGGGCGCATCGTCTCCGTGCCAGTGGGCGATGCCCTGCTGGGCCGCGTCGTGGACGCGCTGGGCCGCCCCATAGACGGCAAGGGCCCCATCCGCACCGACAAGTATCGCCCCATTGAGCGGATCGCGCCGGGCGTCGTCATGCGCCAGAACGTGGACACCCCGGTCCAGACCGGCATCAAGGCCATAGACGCCATGATTCCCATCGGCCGGGGCCAGCGGGAACTCATCATCGGCGACCGGCAGACCGGCAAGACCGCCATCGCCATAGACACCATCATCAACCAGAAGGGCAAAGACCTCTACTGCATCTACGTCGCCATCGGACAGAAGCGGGCCCAGATTCGGCAGGTGGTGGCGACCCTGGAACGGTACGGCGCGATGGACCACACCATCGTGGTGGTGGCTTCCGCTTCGGAGCCGGCCGCGCTCCAGTACATTGCCCCCTACGCGGGCTGCGCGATGGGCGAGGAGTTCATGGAGACGGGCCGGGACGCCCTGGTCGTCTACGACGACCTCTCCAAGCACGCATGGGCCTACCGTCAGGTCAGTCTGCTCCTGCGCCGTCCGCCGGGCCGGGAGGCCTACCCCGGCGACATCTTCTACCTGCACTCCCGCCTGCTGGAACGGGCCGCCCGTCTGGCCAACCACTACATCATCGTCCCGAAGGACGCCCCGGCGGACGCGACGGAAGGGGTGGACGGTCAGGTCTACGTCGGTCCGCTGGGCCGGGAACGGGCCGAGGAGCGGCTGAAGGAACTGGGCGACGGGTACCAAATCCGCAAGAAGCCCGGCACTGGCGGGAGTCTCACCGCGCTCCCTATCGTGGAGACCCTGCTGGGCGACGTGACCGCCTACATCCCGACCAACGTCATCTCCATCACCGACGGGCAGATTTATCTGGAGACGGACCTCTTCAACGCGGGCATCCGTCCCGCCATCAACGTGGGGATCTCCGTCTCCCGCGTCGGCGGCGATGCACAGACGAAGGCGATGAAGCAGGTCGCGGGGGGCCTGCGGCTGGACATGGCCAGTTATCAGGAACTGGCGGCCTTCGCCCAGTTGGGCTCCGAACTGGACGAGGCGACCCAGCGGAAACTGGACCGGGGCCGTCGGCTGACGGAAATCCTCAAACAGCCCCAGTACGAGCCGGTCCCGCTGGAGGAGCAGGTGATGATCATCTACGCCGGCACGAAGGGCTACGTGGACCACGTGCCGGTGGCGAGGGTTCGGGAGTACGAGCGGGCGTTCCTGAACTTCATGCGGACGATGCACCCGGAGGTCGGCGCCGACATCGCGGCCCGCAAACTCATCACCCCGGAGACCGAAGAGGCGCTGAAGGCAGCGCTGGAAGAGTTCAACCAGCGCTGGAAACTGTGATCTAATTTTGGGGAGAATCCGATGCAACGAGACGGGATTTTGACCCTTGAAGAGATTCGGGAGCAGTATGCCGGAGAGTGGGTACTGATTGAGTATGTAGAATTGGACGAAGATATGCAAATCGTACGAGGCAGGGTGCTGGCCCATTCGCCTGATGTAGAGCAAATTTACCGGAAACTCCCCTCGCTGCGAAATCAGCAGGTCGCCATTGAATATTTGGGGCAGGTACCCGAAGACGTGGCTGTCATTCTATGAAACCTTCCAGGCCGTACCGACTACTCCGGCAAGGGAATCTTCTGTTCCTTCGCGCATCCATCGGTGCCCATGGAGGGAACATCGTTAATCTCCGTCTCCTTCTGGATACCGGCGCCAGTTACACAATGTTGCCGGTGGAAGCCTTAGAAGCAGTGGGCTGCGATTTGCGCCATCCTTTGCGGGAAGTAGATATTCTGACCGCTAATGGCACGATAACTCTGCCAATGGTCCGGGTGCCCTGGTTCCACTGCTTGGGAGAGAAAGTTGAGCAGTGGCCTGTCCTTGCACATACACTCCCGTTGGGAACCAGGGCCTTTGCAAACGGCCTGCTGGGTATGGATTTCTTAAGCCGCTTCCGGGCCACTATTTACATTGGCAGGGACGAAATCGGCCTGGAAGGAGAGCCTGAAGCCACTGCATCCCGGTCAGACTTTGTCCGTTGACGGCGAGGTCCCTATGGAAACCCTGCGAGAAATCCGCCGACGCATTCGCAGCGTCCAGAACCTGGCCCAGATGACCCGCGCGATGGAGGCCGTCTCTGCCTCCAAAGTGCAGAAGGCGCAGGCCGCGGTTCTGGCGACCCGCCCCTACGCTCACCGCGCCTGGGAGGTCATCGTCAATCTCTCCGGCGTGCGGGGCATCCCGTTGCACTCGCTTCTGACGGTCCGGGAGCCGGTCCGTTCGGTGCTTCTGGTCGTCTTCACCAGCGACCGGGGGCTCTGCGGCGCCTACAACCACAACGTGGTCCGCGCCGCTACCGACTATGCCCGGCGTCTGGGCGTTCCGGTACGGTACGTCGCCGTGGGCAAGCGGGGGCGGAACATCCTCTGGCGGCTGCGTGCCCCGCTGGTGGCCGAGTTCCACGGCCTGCCCGCTGTCCCCCGCTTCGCCGACATCACCACCATCGCCCGGCTGGCTATGGAAGAATTCCTCTCCGGTCGGTCCGATGAGGTCTTTCTGGTCTACACCGACTTTATCAACCTGCTCCGCCAGCGCCCGGTGGTGAAGCGGCTGCTCCCGCTGCGGCCCACCCGGCTGGAAGAACAGGCCGTCAGCGAATATGTGGTGGACATGCGGCCCGCGGGGGTAGCAGATTACCTCTATGAGCCCTCTCCGGAGGCGCTTTTGAACGTCATCTTGCCCCGATTCACCGAACTGCAGGTCTACCAGGCGGCGCTGGAGGCGGCGGCCAGCGAGCATGCGGCCCGCCGGGCAGCGATGCGCAACGCCACCGACAACGCCGAAGAACTCATCCGGGACCTGACCATCATCCGCAACAAGGCCCGCCAGCACGCTATCACCAAAGAGTTGCTGGACATCGCGGGCGGCGCGGAGGCGCTGCGGCAACTGCAGGAGATGCAGGAAAATGTCGTCTATGAAAGATAAACCTGTGCAGGTCAACAGGGAAGAGATTCTCCAGAACTTTCTGGTTTACTTCCAGCAAGTTGAAGAAGGAGAAACCGTAGTGATTTTGGAGGCCGGTAAACCCGTAGCGGAAATCCGCCCTCTGAGTATTCCGGGTTCTCGTTTGCGCCCTTTCTGATCGTGTGCTGGGGAATTCCTGGTGCCGGACGATTTTGATGCGCCTTTACCCGACCATATTATTCGGGAGTTTGAGACCGGATGAGGCTGCTTTTGGATACCCAATTCTGATACCAGCAGTTCGCTGCGAACATTAGACATGCTCCAGGGGGAGCCAGATGGCAGACGTGATGACGCTCACCGTTGCGCCTGAGACGATTCCTCTGACAAAAGACGCCGACGGGGTGATCCGCGTGGGAAATACCCGGGTGACCCTGGACACGGTGATCACCGCCTTTCTGGAAGGGGCGACTCCGGAAGAAATTGTGCATCAGTACCCATCCCTGGACCTGACCGATGTCTATGCGGTGATTACCTATTATCTACGGCGACGGGCGGAGGTGGATGCTTATCTTCAAGAGCGGCAAGAACAGGCAGAGCGGGTTCGGGAAGAGAATGAATATCGCTTTGACCCATCCGGCATCCGGGAGCGATTACTGGCACGGCGAACCCCAAGGGGATAGCCAACCGTTGGTTTTTATGCAGAATCTGTAGCGCTATCAGCACGCATCCCGCGGGAACACTGCGGCACTGCGGTATATAGTAGAACGCTATTACCGCGGGAGGTTGTGATGATCCGACTTGCTGCTGATGAAAACTTTAACCACGACATCATCCGGGGACTGTTTGCCCGACTGTGCTCGGTGGCTGCCCGGTTTGACCCGGCCTTTCAGACCCTGCGATCAGAGGTCAAGAAGTTGACTCCCTACTATGTGGATGCCCGATACCCCAATGCCCTGGAAGAAATTCCTGCGCTCTACTTTGAGGCCAGAGATGCGCAGGAGGCCATCCGATTGGCCGAACAGACCCTTCAATTCGTAAAACAACGATTCCCCCTGCAAGGAGGTTAGAATGCCCCGTCAGGTAGTTGGCAGAGTGGTACAGGTTAAGGGCGGCGTGGTGGATGTGGAGTTCGCCCCCGAGGACCTGCCGGACATCTACAGCGCGGTGGAGATTCCGATGAACGGACGCCGCCTGATTCTGGAAGTGGAGCAGCAACTGCCCAACAACTGGGTCCGCTGCGTGGCGATGGACACCACCGACGGCCTCCAGCGCGGCCTGCCGGCCTACACCACCGGCGAGCCGATCAAAGTCCCGGTGGGTCCGGCGACGCTGGGCCGCATCTTCAACGTCCTGGGCGAGCCCATAGATGGCAAGGGCCCGGTGGAGGCGACGGAGTACCGGCCCATCCACCGTCCCGCCCCGCCCTACGAGGAGCAGGCCACCTTCAGTGAGTTCTTTGAGACCGGCATCAAGGTCATTGACCTGATCGCCCCCTTCACGCGCGGCGGGAAGACCGGCGTCTTCGGCGGGGCCGGTGTGGGCAAGACGGTCATCATCGCCGAGTTGATGTACACCATCGCCAAATACCACGGCGGCGTCTCCGTCTTCGGGGGCGTGGGGGAGCGGAGCCGCGAGGGCACCGAGTTCTACCTCTCCTTGACCGAGATGGGCGTCATGGACCGCGCCGTTATGGTCTTCGGGCAGATGAACGAGCCGCCGGGCGTCCGCTTCCGGGTCGGCCTGACCGCGCTGACGATGGCCGAGTACTTCCGGGACCAGGGGATGGACGTCCTGCTCTTCATTGACAACATCTACCGCTTCGTGATGGCGGGGATGGAGGTCTCGGCGCTTCTGGGGCGGATGCCCAGCGCGGTCGGCTATCAGCCCACCCTGGGGACCGACATGGGGGAACTCCAGGAGCGCATCACCAGCACCCGTCGCGGCTCTATCACCTCCATGCAGGCCGTCTACGTCCCCGCCGACGACTACTCCGACCCCGGCCCGGTGACGACCTTCGCCCACCTGGACGCGACCATCGCGCTGGAGCGGCGGCTGGCCGCCCAGGGACTCTACCCGGCGGTGGACCCGCTGGCCTCCACCTCCCGCATCCTGGACCCGCGCATTGTCGGCGAAGACCACTACAACGTGGCCCGGGAAGTGCAGCGGGTGCTCCAGCGCCAGCAGGACCTGCAGGACATCATCGCCATTCTGGGTGTAGAGGAACTCTCCGATGAGGACAAACTGATCGTCGCGCGGGCCCGTAAAATCCAGCGCTTCCTGACCCAGCCCATGCACGTGGCGGAGCGGTTCACCGGCCGCGCGGGCCGCTACGTCCCCATCGCCGAGACCGTTCGGGGATTCCAGGAAATCCTGGAAGGAAAGCACGACGACCTGCCCGAAGAGGCATTCTACATGGTTGGCATGATTGACGAGGCCGTGGAGAAGGCCAGACAATTGGGAGTGAGGTGAAAAATGGGTCTCCTGGAGCGAATGCCACCGATTCAATTTCTGGTGGATGCAAAAGGGAAAAAGAAAGCAGTTGTGCTGGAGTATTCAATCTGGGAGGAACTGCTGACCCTGTTAGAAGACCTGGAAGACGCTGATGAGATTCGTCGCCTGCGCGAGGCAGGAGAGGAAACCATACCGTGGGAGGAGGCAAAGGCAGAATTGGTGGCCGCTGGCATTTTGTAGCCATATCCCGCCGATAGTTTGAGATGCTCCCATGCCAGTTCGTATGAGCACCGGTGAGGGGGCTGCACAAACCCTGAGTTTCAAACTATCGGAGGGTGAGGATGTTTGAGGTTCGCATCTCGCGTCAGGCGATAAAGGACATAGCATCGTTGCCCCAAGAATATGCTCGTCTGGTGAGTCAGCATATTGACCGCTTAAAAGAAGAGCCTCGTCCACCAGGGGCGAGGAAACTCCGCAATTTCACGGCGGTATACCGTCTCCGGGTTGGGGTATACCGCATTCTCTATGAGATAGACGACAAGGCAGGAATTGTTACCGTTTATCGGGTCAAGCATCGGCGTGAGGCTTACCGCTGATCAGGGAGCGCGAAAATGGGCTTGCGACTGGAAGTTGTCACACCCGAAAAGCAACTCTTCAGCGGCGAAGTGGATTCGGTTCTGGCCCCCGGCGCGGAGGGGGAACTGGGCATCCTCCCCCACCACGCGCCGCTGATGGCCGCCCTGAGGGTGGGAGAACTGGTGGCCCGGCGGGGGGAGGAGGAACTTCTCTTCGCCATCCACGGTGGCTTCATCCAGGTCCTGCCGGACCGGGTGATTGTACTGGCGGATGTGGGGGAACGGGCCGATGAGGTGGACGCGGAGCGGGCAGAGAGGGCCCGCCGGGAGGCGGAGGAACTTCTGAAGAAAGAACCGCCGCCGGAATTGCGAGCCGAGGCGATGATGGCCCTGCGGAAGGCCCAACTGCGCCTGCGGGTCGCCCGGCGTCAGCGTCCCCACCGCCCTCCCGAAGAACACTCATAGCCTGCGCTTCACGTTTCACTTTTTACGTTTTCATTTTAGGAGGCCAACTTGCCAGGCAAAGAAATGGGCATTGATCTGGGCACCGTCAACGTCCTGGTCTACGTGCGGGGCCAGGGCGTGGTCCTGCAGGAACCGTCCGTAGTAGCGGTGTCGGTGCATGAGCGCAAAATCATCGCGGTGGGTGAGGAGGCCCGGGCGATGCTGGGCCGCACCCCGGGCACTTTGGAGGTCGTCCGCCCTCTGAGAGACGGGGTCATCGCCAACTATACCGTCACCGAGCGGATGCTCCGCTACTTCATCCGCAAGGCGGGTGGAGCGTCCTGGTTCTTCCGCCCCCGGGTGATGATCAGCGTCCCCTACGGGGTGACCAGTGTGGAGCGGAGGGCGGTTCGGGAGGCTGCGCTGGATGCCGGTGCCGGTCGGGCCCACCTGATCCCCGAACCGCTGGCGGCCGCCATCGGCGCCGGGTTGCCCGTAGATACTCCTTCAGGGAACATGGTGGTGGACCTGGGAGGCGGGGCCAGCGAGGCCGCGGTCGTCGCGATGAACGGTATCGTTGTCGCCAATTCGGTACGCGTTGGTGGGTTGCGGTTGGACGATGCCATCATCGCCTATGTCCGCCGCAAGTACAACCTGCTCATCGGCCAGCCGACGGCGGAGGAGGTCAAAATCCGCATCGGCAGCGCGCTCCCGCTGGACCCTCCGCTCAAGATGGAAGTTCAGGGGCGGGACCAGGTGACCGGGCTTCCGCGCATTGTGACCCTCAGTTCAGATGAGGTGACAGAGGCAATCAACGAGCCACTGATGGCCATGATGGGGGTCATCAAGGGAGTGCTGGAGCGCACGCCGCCGGAACTGGCTTCGGACATCATTGAGCGGGGTATCGCGCTGGTGGGCGGGACGGCTCTTCTGCGGAAGATAGATGAACTGGTCACCCGGGAGACAGGGGTGCCAGCATGGGTGGCCGAAGCCCCGATGGCCTGCGTGGCGATTGGGGCAGGGAAGGCCCTGGAACAGTACGAAATTCTCCGGCGCAGCGTGCCGGATATGGACGCGTAGTAGGTGGGATTCCCCCGACGGAAACGATGGGGCGGGCGGCAGATGCCGCCCGCCCCATCGTTTCCGTTCCGCAGTTCTTTTTTTGGCTACTGTAACTATTCAGCCGATTGAAATCGTCCTCCCTGGGCACTTCGTGCCGGGCCTCGCCCCGAGGGCTCGGCCCGAGGGGTGTCGGCCTGCCCTCACCCCTCCCCCCAACCCCCTCCCCCCTCCCGCCGGGGCGGGAGAGGGGAGGGGGTGGCGGCGCAGCCGCCGGGGGTGGGGTGAGGTCGGCGAAGGCCGACCAAAGGCCTGCGGCCCAGGAAGGCCGACGCCTCGGGCGAGCCTCGGCGTGGCCCTTCAGTCAGCGCCTGAATAGTTACGGCTACTCCGCCAGCGCGCGGCGCATCTGCTCCAGTTGTCCGGCGAAACTGCCGTCCACCACCCGGTCGCCGATGCGGACGACCAGCCCGCCCAGCACGGACGGGTCCACCCGGAAAGCCACCTCGGGCTCGCGGCCCAGCCGCGCGGCCAGTTCCCGCCGGACGATGGACGCCTCCGCCTCCGTCAGCGGGACCGCGCTGGTGACCACCACCGGGCCCTCGGCGGGCATCTCCTCGGGCAGAATCTCCACCCGGCCCTCGCGCACCCCGCTGAAGAAGGCCGCCACCAGCGCGCGCTGCCGCTGCTCGTCCAGCGCCTCCCCCACCAGTTTGTGCGCGGCCGCCATCGCCAGCGCGACGATCTGCTCCCGCATCTGGCCCAGGAGTTGCGCCCGCTCCGCCTCCGCCTCCTGGCGGGCCGTGGCGCGGATACGCTCCGCCTCCTCCCGTGCCTGGGCCAGGAGTTTCTCCCGCTCCTCCTGAGCCCTCCGCCGGGCCTCGGCGACCAGACCCTCCGCCTCCGCCCGGGCGCGGGCCAGAACTTCTTCCCGCTCCGCCTCTATCCGGGCCCGTGCCTCCTCGGCCGCGCGCGCGTCCTCCAGCCCTTTCTGAATCCGCGCCTGCCGCTCCTGCAACATCTTCTGGATAGGCTTATACCCCACCGCGCTCAGGATGAACAGCAGGAGCAGGAAAGAGACAATCTGGGCCAACAGCATCCAGGGATTGATCCCCAAACCCTCCATGCTGGCCTCCTCACGCCACGAAAAGCAGAATCAGCGCGACCACCAGGGCGTAGATGGCGACAGCCTCGGCGAAGGCGATGGCCAGAATCATGTTGGTGAGGATAGTGCCCGACGCCTCGGGGTTCCGCCCGGTGGCCTGGGCCCCGCCCAGACCGACCAGCCCGATGCCGATGCCCGGCCCGATGGCCCCCAGACCGATCGCCAGACCGGCCGCCAGCAACTTCATCACCTCTGGGCTGATTTCCATCCTTTCCCTCCCTTTATCACGTTTATCACGTTTATCACGTTTCACGTTTCACGTTTCACGTTAATGGTGCTCCCCATGCCCGGCCGTCGCCACAGCCGTGAAGGCCGCGGTCAGCATCATAAAGACCAGGGCCTGGACCGCACCCACGAACAACTCCAGGATGTAGAAGACGACCGGCGCCACAAAGGGCACCAGCGAGGAGATGACCAGCAGGAGCACCATCCCGGCGAAGATGTTGCCGAACAACCGGAAGCCAAAGGAGATGATCTTGGTGAACTCGCTCAGCGTCTCTAACAGACCCACCAAGAAATTCATCAACCCCATGAAGCCCCCGCTGGTGAGGGCTTTGATGTTAATGAACCGGGAGAAGTACCCCCAGCCCAGCGTCTGCACCCCGTAGACCTGGGTCATAAAGACCGAGATGAGCGCCAGCGCCAGCGGGACGTTCAGGTCGGTGTTGGCAGCCCGCAGGAAGGGGACCAGTGTATACTCGCCTTCTTCGTTCGTCAGGAAGATGAGCGGCCCCACCGTGCGCACCGCGTGTCCCTCCACTCCTTCGCGGGCCTCCTCTATCACGCCGACCGTATCAAAGCCCGGAAACAGTTCAATCCAGTTGGCGACCAGGATGAACAGGAAGAAGGTAATCAGCAGCGGGAGCATCTTCTCTGCCCGTTCCCCCAGGATGCCCCGCAGGAAATTGGCGAGGAACTCGTAAATGGCCTCCACCAGATTCTGCAGCCCCCGCGGCACCAGCGCCTCGGGCCGTCCGGCGCGAATATGCCGGGTACCGGCCAGGAAGAGGCCGATGAGCACCAGGTCGGCCAGGAGCAGGCCGATCAGGGTATTGGGCACTTTTACCGGCCCAATCGGGACCATCTCCGCCGCCATCTGAATGTGCGGCTGCACGACCTGTTTCTGCCCCAGCGGGCCGATGACGCACGAGAACGCGCACAGGCCAATCAGGACCAGAACGGCCAGAACCTTCGCCACTCGCTTCATCCCCACCTCCGGAATGGAGAATCGGAGAATCGGAGAATCAGAGAATCGGAGAATCAAAGAATCAAGGAATCAGCGACCCTCTGATTCTTTTGATTCTTCTGATTCTTTTGATTCTTCTGATTCCTCTGATCCCCTCCCCTGAGCCCGCCGGGCGGCGGAGAGGGCCAGCCGGACCACCATGTAGAGGCTGACCGGGATGCTGGCCAGCACCAGCCCCAGGGTGAACCAGGGTTTGGTCCCCAGGCGGCTATCCAGCCAGAGACCCGCGCCCAGCGCCAGCAGGATCACCACGACCGTCAGGCAGCCAATCTGCGCCGCCGCTTCCGCCAGAAACGCCCCCTCCCGCCAGCCCAATCCTTTCCGCTCACTCATCGCGCTTCCTCCCACCCCAGTGGAACACCCTCAACAATCGCCTTTGAAACCGCAAAGGACGCTAAGGCGCAAAGAACCCACCTAAAATCTCTGCGTCCTCTGCGTTCTCTACGGTTAAACGCCTCAGAACCACCCCGCGCTCGCCTGCCACACCCACTGGTAGACCGGGTAGGCCAGGATGCCCAGCAGGACAATCGCGGCCATCGTGAAGCCCAGCACCCATTTGGAAGGCGTCGGCACCTCCAACGGCTCCTGCTCCTGCTCGGAGCGGCGCTCAAAGACCACCTTCACCACGTTCAGGTAGTAGTACAGGCCGATGATGACGTTGACCACGCCCACCACCGTCAGCGCGATGAGGCCGCTCTGAATCGCGCCGGCGAAGATGAGCAACTTCCCCACGAACCCACCGAAGGGCGGCACGCCCCCCAGCGAGAAGAGCGCCAGCATCAAACTCCACCCCAGGAACGACGACCGCCGCGCCAGCCCGGAGAAACTCTCTATGTCCTCGCTCCCGGTCAGGTTAGAGATGAGCACGACGACGGCGAACGCGGCCACGTTCATCACTGTGTAAACGATGAGATAGAAAGCCGCCGATGCCACCCCCATCTGCGAGGCTGCCGCCACGCCAATGAGGACGTACCCCGCCTGGGCGATGCTGGAGTAGGCCAGCAGCCGCTTGATGTTCTTCTGCCAGACCGCGAAGGTGTTGCCCAGCGTCATCGTCACCATAGAGATGGCGACCAGGAGCACCACCCAGGTCGGCTCCAGCGCGGGGAAGAGAAACCGCAGCGCCCGCAGGAGCACCGCGAACCCCGCCGCCTTGGAGCCCACGGAGAGGAACGCCGTGATCGGCGTCGGCGCACCCTGGTAGACATCCGGCGCCCAGAAGTGCATGGGCACCATCGCCACTTTGAACCCGAAGCCCACCAGCACCATCAGGAAGGCCAGCACCGCCAGCGGGAAGGGGATGAACCGCATCGCCTGCGCCAACTGACCGTACCCCGTCCCGCCCGCCAAGGCATAGAGCCAGGAGAAGCCGTAGAGCATCACTGCCGAACTGAAGGCCCCGAACAGGAAATACTTCAGCCCCGCCTCCGCCGACTGCGGCGTCTCCCGCATGTAACCGACCAGGATGTACGCGCTGATGCCGGTCAACTCCATCGCCACGTAGAGCATCACCAGATTCTCGGCGACCGCCATCAGCGACATTCCCAACAGGGAGAAGAGGAGCAGGCCGTAGTACGGGCCATCCTGCCGCAACGGCTGGAAGTCCATAGACATCAGCGCCACCAGGATGCCACCCAGCAGGAAAATCGCGCGGAAGACCTGGGCAACGCCGTCTATCCGCACAACGCCGCCGAAGGCCGGGCCGGTGGGCAGGGGCGCCAGCAACACCACCGCCAGAATAACGATGAGGCCGGCCGCCGTCCAGAGCCCCAGCGTCCGCTTCCGCTCCGCTGGCAGCGCCAGGTCAACCCCCAGCACGACGATGGACAGGGCGAGCAGGAAAATTTCCGGCAGGATGGAGAGAAGCCAGGTCGGATTGAAGGTCGTGACGCCCATCTATGCACCTCCCAGGACGGCCAGGACGGATCGGACGCCGGACTGGACCACCGGCAGGACCAGGAGCGGGTAGATGCCGCCCACAATGAGTGGCAGACTCATCAGCGCGATGGCGACCTTATCCAGCGGGCCAATCGGCGGGATGTCGGCGAACTGGGGTTTCAGTTCGCCCATAAAAACGTACTGGAACGCCCGCAGCATATAGGCCGCCGTCCCGATAATCCCCAGCGCCGAGATGATGGCGATGACCGGGTACCAGGGCGCCAGACTGGCGGCCTTCCAGAGTCCCAGGAACACCTGCACCTCGGCGACGAAGGCCAGGAAGCCGGGCATCCCCATGGAGGCGAACCCGGCAATCGCGAACCCCAGCGCCGCCGGTGCCAGCCGACGGATCATCCCACCCAGTTCTTTGATCTCCCGGATATGGGTCCGGTCGTACACCATCCCGACGATGGCGAAGGACATCGCGGCGATGATGCCGTGGGCGAACATCATGGTGACCGCGCCGCTCCAGCCCAGGTCGTTCATTGCGGCGAAGCCCATCAGCACTACCCCCAGGTGGGCGACGCTGGCGAACCCGATGATGTACTTGAAGTCGGTGTGGACCAGGGCAATGAACGTGGCGTAGACGACGTTCATCACCATCAGGAAGACAACGTAGGGCATCCAGAACTTCGCCCCTTCCGGCAGCAGGAGCACGGCGACCCGGAACGCGGTGAACGCCCCGACGTTCTTCAGCACCCCCGCGTGGAGCATAGAGACCGCGGTGGGCGCGGCGGCGTATCCGTCGGGGGACCAGGAGTAGAAGGGCCAGATGCTTGCCAGGACGCCGAACCCCAGGAAGATGGGCAGGAACCAGATGCGCTGGAACTCCGGCGAGAACTTCACCCCACCCAGCGCGACCATGTCAAAGGTCCGCAGGCCGGATGTGAAGTAAATGGCCAGGATGCCGACCAGGGCGACCAGACTCCCCAGGAGCAGGTAGAGGGTCAGTTTCATCGCCCCGTACTCCCGCAACGGCTTCCAGCCCCAGTTGACGATGAGCAGGTAGATGGGGAAGAGGACCAGTTCGTAGAAGAGGACCAGCAGGAAGAGGTCCAGGAGCGTGAACGCGCCGAAGACCCCCACGCCCATCAGCAGGAGAAGAGCGAAGAACTCGCGGGGCCGCTCCTCTATGTGCCAGGAGATGAGGACGGCGCAGAAGAGGAGCAGCGCGTTCAGCAGGACCAGCATCACCCCCATCCCGTTGACGCCCACGTAGTAGGACGAGCCGATGACGGGGAGCCAGGGCATCTGCTCCACGAACTGGTACCCGCCCAGGGCCCGGTCGTAGGCCAGAAAGACCCAGACGGCCATAAAGAGGGAGATGAAGGAGCCGGCGGCCGCCAGCACCTTCGGCTCTGTCTGTCGGTCCCTGGGCAAAAGCAGAATCAGGACGGCCGTAATCGCCGGTGCGAAGATGATGACGCTGAGGAACGGGAAGGCCATAGTCACCTCACCTTTCTCCTACCAGTGTTAGAGCAGTTTGGTATAGTTCTTCATCCATAATGAGAGGGCCCGCATTGGCAACCACAATCATTGGCTCAATTCCCCAGCAATTGCTCCAGAGTCCGCACCTCGGAGATCAGTTCCTCTGGCGCTTCGGTGAAATAGGGGATTCCATGCCGTGCCAGCAACTGGATGAACTCCAGTTTGGAAATCCCCAGCAATTCCGCCCCCTTGCCGGAAGAAATTCTCCCCTCGCGGAATAACTGGAGCACGATGAGTTCCCGCAGGCGGGCCTCCAACCGCTCCTGAGGAATTTCCAACGCCCCCTGCAGATCGCGGGGGAACTGGAGACGAACTGTCAGCGTATCCATAGTTCTCTTAAGTTCTCTTACCGTAACCGCATCACCACTTATAACTTTATTGAGATTCGCCTTGCTATAGTAACAAATTTGAGGGGCGGTTTCCCTCGGTGCTTATGCAGGGCTTTGGGCCCCTCCCTCACCCCCCTCCCCATCGCTTCACTCTGGGGAGGGGGGATGAAGAGGGGATTTTGCGGCGGGCGGCCTTGCCGCCCGCCGCAAAATCCCTCCAATTCCCCCTGGTATAATAGCGAGTGGTATAATATGAGCGGGTGCGGCAGGCCGTTACCCCCCAGGTGATAAGACCGTAGGGGAGCAGGGTCGCCGTACCCTCTCTTCGGAACAGTCCGAACGGTTGCCAG
>Ga0272448_1002045_pt1 | contig 26087 bp, 17 predicted proteins | sample YNPCB0191_FD_202220 | JGI IMG/M metagenome (GOLD analysis project Ga0272448, IMG submission 202220) | Hot spring sediment microbial communities from Yellowstone National Park, WY, United States - YNP-CB-019-1 | ecosystem: Environmental > Aquatic > Thermal springs > Hot (42-90C) > Sediment... | reverse complement strand
GTTGTGGCAGGCGGCGGTGTGGTGTGTACTGAGCACTGCCGGTAGCGAGACAGTGCTTTTGGATTTTTATGCCGATTGGTGCGGCCCATGCCGGGCCATGAACCCAGTGCTGGAGCAACTGGCTCGCCGAGGCTATCCGATCCGCAAAGTCAATATCGATCAACATCCCGACATAGCAGCCCGTTTCGGGGTGCGGGCGGTACCTTGTTTTGTGATGTTGGTCGATGGCCGGGAGGTGGGGCGGGAAGTCGGTCAGGTAAGTCTGGCCCGATTGGAACAACTGTGCTTGCTGGGCCGCCAAAATCGGACCGATCCTGGGGCCGGTAGGAATCTCATTGCTGCCGGGCTGTCTTCTGGGGCGTCCGGTCGGCCAAATGCACTGGGGGGTTCCGGGGGCGGCAATTCGGCTGGTTCTCCCACCACCAAAGACGGCTTGCCGATTCCTGTAGTGCAGCTTGGCGTTCCAAGAGACCCAGCCGTCCAGGCCGCTTCGGCCAATGGTTCGGGTGAAAAGGTTTCCTTTCCGGCGTCGAACTTCGCTGCTGGGCAGAGGTTGGCCCCTGATTCGGCGGCGGGCTTTGTCGGTGGGCAGAGTCCATCTTCCGGCTCGATAAGCAGCCCTCCGAATCCTTCCGCTTCATTGGCGAATGGTTCAGTAACCGAACAGGACCTGTTGGCCTCCACAGTGCGGCTGCGGGTTTCTCATGGGGACAGCCTTTCCCATGGGACGGGAACGATCATCGACGCCCGGCAAGGGGAAGCCTTGATCCTGACCTGTGGGCATCTATTTCGAGACAACCAGGGCGCCGGGCAGATTGAAGTGGAGTTATTCGGTCCCCAGGGCGTCCAAAAAACGCCTGGCCGACTGATCGCTTGGAACGACCAGCGGGATTTGGGACTAGTAAGCATCAGAACACCTATACCGGTGCGGGCCGCTCGGGTCGCGCCGGTCGGTTATCCGCTGAAGAAGGGGCTGTTGGTATTCAGCGTCGGCTGCGATCACGGCCAAAACCCTACCGTCCATAAAACGTGGATTGTTTCGATCAATCGGTATTTAGGTTCGCCGAATCTCCAGGTAGCTGATCAGCCGGTGTCCGGCCGAAGCGGCGGCGGACTCTTTACCCCGGAAGGGTATCTGATCGGCGTGTGCAATGCGGCGGACCCGGCGGATCGAGAGGGGCTGTTCTCTTCCCTGCCGGCGATTCACGCACAATTGGACGAAACCCGGCTTCAATTTGTCTATCAACAGCCGCCCGATTTGCCTCCGCAGATGCCCCGGCCCAACCATGCCGGTTTAGCCGAAAACAGCTTTGCAGCTTCCGCGCCGTCGGATTCCTCAGCGGCGCCTACCGGAGGTCCCTCTTCAGGAGCCGCCCGGGCGTCCTCCGACGGCGACTTAGCGGCTTTGCCTCCTATCCGTTCGGGACAGACAGCCGCCGGACCTTCCTCTGGCCTAGCCCCGTTCCCTCCCTCCCAGTCCGGGCAGAATGTTTCGGAGGCCTTCGGACAGGTCCGAGGGCCTTGGGGTGGAACCTCTTCGGGCAAAGGACCTTTGATGGAATTGGCCGCCGCGGTCCGATCGGAACCTGGTTCACCGGAGGCGTTGCCGGAACGTCTTGCCTCTTCCTCCAGAAGCTCTTCGGAGCAAGATAACCTTTCCCGTTCCACGTCTCCGGGGGCAGCTTTAGCCGATGAGGGGGCAGCCCGTGGCAATCTCGCTTCGGTGGGTTCGGCGGCGGGTGGTCTTCGGCCTGAAGAATCCGCCTTGTTGGAGGAGATCACCCGTCGGTATCAACAGGGAGCGGAGGTGATCTTCATTGTTCGGCCGACCGACAATCCCCATGCAAAAAGCGAGATTTTTGTGTTGAATCAAGCGTCGCCGGAGTTTTTGGCCCGTCTCCGGGCCACCGCCCAACGCAGCGACATCCGGGAAACTGCGTTCACTGTCGGCGCTCGTCCGGGAGGCGATGTTTCTCCCGGAGGCTTTTTGCCCCAGGTTCAGCCAGGGGAAGGTGAACAAAAATTCAATCTGCGCCCAAGCCCCTCGTCTGGTCTGCCGCCTCCCGTGCCGGTGAGACCCTAAAGACGGGAGAACTTCCCTGGTGGGGCAACGTGCGGAAGGCTGACGGCGTCCGCTTGGTGGACCGGTTTTGGATGGACAACTTCTGGGCGGTCCCGGCCTGCTTGGCGGACCGCCTTTGCGCAACTCGGGGTTCGACAGACCGACTCTACAGCGACCAGCCGGGACGGTACTGGCGGCGGATGTATTGATCGGCTTCCGGGCAGTTGGTCGCTTTCAGTTGAACCGGGTCCCACTGGAGTTTTTTGTTCACCCGGAAGGCGACCGTCCCCAGCAGGTTATTTTCAATCAAAGCGCCGGCGTAGTCGAAGTTGCAAAGCGTGGGCGAACCGGTCTTGCAGCCCAAAATCCATTCCTGATAATGTCCTGGCGAAGGCGGTATCCAGGGTTTAGGCGGCTGGAAGTTTTTGAACTTTTCTTCCGGCAGGAGGATGCGTTTGCCGTAGTCGGCCAGCAGCATCCCATTGTCGCCGATAAACAGGACGCCGATGCCCCATTGTTGCAGGTCATGGCCGGGTGGGCTGGGCGGACGCTGAATGCCGTCGTACCAAAACAGTTTCACCGGCGGCATATCGCCCCGGGCCGGGTGCTCCCAGCGCACTTTCAGCCAATGGGGATACGTTTCCGGTTTGCGGACATCGCCCTCGGCCTCCACGGTGAGCGGATGCCGCAGTTTCAAGGCCCAGAACGGCAAGTCGATCAGATGGCTGCCCATGTCCCCGATACAGCCGTTGCCGAAATCCCACCATTGCTCCCAGACCGTACAGCCGCCCATGTAGATCGGGTGGAACGGCCGATACGGGGCCGGGCCAAGCCAAAGGTCCCAGTTAAGATAGTCCGGCACGGGTTTTTCCTCGGTGGGCCGGTCATGGGCAGGCCCGACCCGACTGCACCACACATGGGCCTCCCGCACCGGGCCGATCGCCCCGGATTGGATCAGTTCGACCACACGGCGGTAGTTGTCCCCTGCATGAATTTGGGTCCCCTGCTGGGTGGCCACTTTCGCCTTTTTCGACCACTCGCCCATCTGCCGGGCTTCGTAAACCGAATGAGCCAGCGGTTTCTCACAATACACGTGCAGCCCCCGCTTCATGGCATTCACGCCGATCAGAGCGTGGGTATGGTCGGTCGTGCTGATGACCACGGCATCGATGCCTTTTTGCTGGAGCATTTCCCGCCAATCTTCGTAGGTTTTCGCTTGGGGGAATTGGGCGGCTGCGGCGGCCAGGTTCTTCCGGTTGACGTCGCACAGGGCCACGATATTTTCACTGGCTACGCCTTGGGTATTGGCGGCTCCTCGACCTCCGGCCCCGGCAATGGCGATGTTCAGCTTATTACTGGGGGCGTCGGCCCCTCGAAGATGACGCACAAAAAGCACCCCGGCGCCAACGGCGGCAGAGGTCTGGAAAAAACGACGACGGGTTGAGCGTGGGCGCATGTCAGGCTCCTTAACTTGAAAAATGGTTAACTCACCTAGAGCATTCCCCCAGGACAGAAGAAATGCTCACCATTTCCATAAGACAATCCCTCTTTGTCAACCGGATGTCAGAAGCATGGTTTCCTGGTAGGGAAAAATCGAAACGGGTGGGACCGTGTTTCGGGCAGGAATCCTTATGCTTTTACTATAAAGACACCCCCAACGCTCCACAAGCAGCAGGTGGTGGAGAAAAGGGTCTTTCGGATGGGCGGCCATGCCTCTTTGGGGGGGGAAGGATGGCCCTCCCTCGAATTCTTCCCCCCGCTTCCCCCCAGGATTGGCCGAACTAGAATTTTGAGCCAAAATAAGATAGAGGAAGGAAAGGTAAAGCGAATCATGGCGTTTCAGTTTCTCTGCCCGCAAGGGCATTTGCTGCAAGGCGAACCGTGGCAGGCGGGGCAACAGTCGATGTGCCCTTATTGCCGGAGCGTCTTTATTATCCCTTCCCCCCAAGGGATAACCGGCCCTGGGGCTTCGACGCCGGGAGGCGCTAGCCCAGCAGGTATTACCGGTCCTTTTCCGCCAGGGGGTGTCCCGACAGGGTTTGGGCCAGGTCCAGCGGCGGCGGGAGGTCCCAGCCCCTACGGTCCTGCCGTCGGCGCCCCGGCCAACTGGCCGGGCATGGCCCCTGGGCAGAAGTCGTTGGCAGGTTCTCCCCCGACCCAAGAGGCTTTCTCCGGCGTTTTCCCCCAGGGAACGTCTTCGGCAGAGTCCGAGTGGATGCCGGCGGTCCAAGAACCCACCGAAGCGGAAACGCCTCTGTTCTCCACGGCGTCTGTGTCGGTCAGTCCGACAGACACCCCGCTGCTGCATATCCTTTGTCCGTCAGGCCATGAATTGGAAACGCCTCGAGAGATGCTTGGCCAAGAGGCCCTCTGCCCCTTCTGCCAAGTCCAGTTCCGCCTCCGGTGGGAAGACAGCCTGGAATACCGCCGGGAAAAGCAGTTGGAAGTGGAACGCCGGTTGGCCCGCCAGAGCAAACTCTGGATGCAATGGTCGATAGCCGCTGCAGTGGCCGTGCTCATTGCCCTGATCATTATGATTGCCATTGCCGCCTCGCATTGAGCGATTTTCTCCATGCGGCGGGTGCTTCCCCAAGGGTGGAGCGATGTCTGAGCAGCAAGCGCCTTATTCAGAACCATCCCCTTCTGAGGCGACCCAACCTGACAAGGCGTCCTTCACTCCGACGCCGGAAAAGACAACCGGAGGCTGGTTCTGGCCGGCGGTCTTATTTCTAGCGACCTGTGCTTCCACCTGCTTTGTTGGCGCCGCCCATTGGAATCCGACGGCTTATTTAGGGGATTTTCGGTCGGCCTGGCAGGTCCTCCAGGCCAATTGGCCCAAGGGACTGCTTTACATGGGTGCGGTCATGGGCATTTTGGGGATGCACGAATTGGGGCATTTTCTGGCGGCTCGACGACATCGGATCCCGACGAGTTATCCCTACTTTCTGCCGTTGCCGGTCGCACCGTTCGGCACCCTCGGTGCGGTCATCGGACTGGCGGATACCCAATCCCATCGTCGGCAATTGTTCGATTTGGGGGTAGCAGGCCCATTGGCGGGGCTTTTGGTTACCTTCGGGGTAGCCTGGATAGGACTCCGCCAATTACCGCCACCTCCTCCCACTGCCCCGCACGGCCTCCTTCTGCACCCGCCGCTGGCTTTGCAATGGCTCCTGTTTTGGCAGCATCCGGAATGGATAGGCCAGAGCGGGTGGCCTTTGCAGACCATGAACCCTTACCTGATGGCCGCCTGGGTGGGACTTTGGATTACCGGGCTGAATCTGCTACCCATCGGTCAACTGGACGGCGGACACGTGGCCTACGCCCTTCTGGGCCGACGCGCCCATCTGCTGGCCCGCTCGCTGTTGGCCGCCGCCATCGCCTATATCCTGATCGCCGAGCGGTACGAATGGGTCCTGATGGTGGTGCTGCTCTGTCTTTTAGGGCCGGATCACCCGCCTACCACCGATGACAGCCTCCCCCTAGACCCTCGACGCCGTCTGCTAGCCTGGGCCGTGATCGCAATGCCCTTTTTCTGCTTTACTCCCCAACCGATCAGCCTACGCTGATCACGCCCCCTGGCCATCCCTCCGCCTACGACAAATCATCCACTCCTGCCCACCGCGCCGGTTACGTTGTGGCCTGCGAACCACTACTGCTTGCGCTGCATCCGTGTCGGCCCTCTACCTATGGTGGCCCAGAGATTGCAACGCAACCGGCTCCCGCTTACCGGCTTCCTATGCAGGGGACCCGATAAACCCACCAACGGGCCAGGCGATTCCTAACCCCGATCCGAATTATTCAAAAGGATTGGGCAATTTGGGCAGGGGGACTTTCTCGGCGGGTTTTTCCGGAGCGGATTCGGATGGCTTTTCGGTGGGTTTGGCTGCCGGCTCTGTCTCAAAAGGATTCGCCCCCGCTTTGGGTTTTTCCATCCCAGGTTCTGCACCGGGTAGGCCGGGAAACGGCGGTGGAACCGGCTTGTCCAATTTCGGTTCTCCTGGCATCGGCGCCCCAGGGAAAGGCGACACTCCCGCCCCGCCGCTCGGCAAAACTTTCTCCAGGGTCTGGCCAGCGGGTTTGGTCATGTCCTCGGCTGTTTTTCGCACCGCTCCCCACAACCCTTTGAGCAATCCGCCGCTTTGGGCCTGACCCGCCGGCTTTTCCGCCGGTTTCTCAGGCGAAGTTTCTGCCGGCTTTTTTTCCGGCTTCATGGCCGGAGTTTCTTCCCCCGGCTTCTCGGCCGGTTTTTCGGCTGGGGTTTCCTCGAAAGGGCTAGGCAGAGTCGGCTTGGCCGCCGGCTTTTCCGCCGGTTTCTCTTCAAAAGGATTTTCCCCCGGCTTCTCTGCCGGTTTCTCTTTCGGCTTCTCGGCCGGAGTTTCTTCCCCCGGCTTCTCGGCCGGTTTCTCTTCCGGTTTCATGGCCGGTTTTTCGGCTGGGGTTTCCTCGAAGGGGCTAGGCAGAGTCGGCTTGGCCGCCGGCTTTTTTTCCGCCGGTTTCTCTTCAAAAGGATTTTCCGCCGGCTTCTCTGCCGGTTTCTCTTTCGGCTTCTCGGCCGGAGTTTCTTCCCCCGGCTTCTCTGCCGGTTTCTCTTCCGGTTTCATGGCCGGTTTTTCGGCTGGGGTTTCCTCGAAAGGGCTAGGCAGAGTCGGCTTGGCCGCCGGCTTTTCGGCCGGTTCTTCTTCCGGCTTTGTTTCTGGTTTTTCTTCCGGAGTTTCCGGGAGCATTACTGGTTTTTCTTCTGACTTGGTTTCCGGGGCAGCAGGGAGTTTCTCCGCCGGTTGCTCTACAAAGGGAGGGGCTGCCGGTTTTTCCGAAGGGGCAGGAGGCGTTTCGATCGGGGGCATCTTCGGCGCCTGTGGAGGGGCTTGCGCCTGTTCCTTCAAAATCTCTTGTTCCCTCTGCCGGAGGCCTTCATAACGGGCCCTCTCTACCGCTCGTTGCCGATTCCATGATGCAAGCCGGGCCTCCTCCCGATATTGCTCCAACAGGACCCGTGGATTCCCCTGGACCCGCTGGAGGGCTCGGCCCACCGGATAAAGCTGATTGACATCCGCTGTCTCTAATTCCGCTCCTTTGGCAAAATCCTGGGTCGCCTCTTCTTGTCGTCCCAGCTTCCAATAGGTCAATCCTCGGAAGTAATAGACCCGAGGATCTTTCGTGCCGGCTCGAATGGCTGAGCTAAAAAACTCATACGCCTCTTCATATTGACCGGCAAAATACGCATGCACTCCATTGCCGTATAACTGGGTAACAATGCCTTCCTGGCCCGGGGTCGGCATGGCCGCCAGGCACAACATACCGCCCACGATCAGGATCGCTACTCTCCGATACATAATTCCATGCACTCCCTAACAAAAAACCCAAGGGCTGGTCCCCAACAAACCGAAAAAGATTCGCCATCCCATAAGGACTACAAAATACGATCCTAATTCTCCTCCCGGAAGATTTCAAGTAATCGATACGGTTTTTTAAGATTTTTCTCGGGGAAATAGGATGGTTTCATGGCGCCCTTTCAAGCTTTAACGGTTTTGATTGCTGGCATCCGGGAGCCGGTGCAACCAGCGGCCTTCCGGACTCTTTTCTCGCCAACGGAGGAATCCAAAGACCCGGAGAAAGGCCGAAAAAGAAGAAGTTTTCCACGAAACGGCTAAAATGTTCTCTTTTTGGGCCTGGATTTGGGAAAAAAGGATTTTCTTCGGATAAGTAGGGAAGCTCCCCCCTTTTGGGTTATTTAGAAGCTTGACGGTAACAGAAGTTGGAAATTATACTTAAGAAAGGTGGTTTTGGACGGCCTGGGGATGAAGTCCCTTGGGACGGCTCGTGATGGCTCTTCGTGTGAGGATTTGCTGGCTATGACGTATCAGAGCAGGTTGCGCAGAGGTCTTTTTATTTTGTGGACGGCAGCAGCGGCGATTGGGCTGATGGTTCTGGGTGGCCAGACCACCGTCCGTTCTGAGGAACAGGCCGCCCAAGAAAAACCTGCCCCGGCCGAGGCGCCCGCGGAACCATCGGCTCCTTCGGAGGAAAAAGTCCCCGCCAGTCCCCAACCTGGCCCCCCGAATCCTGCCGACCCCGCCAAGCAACCTCCCCAGCCCGCCGCCGAAAAAGAAAAAACCCCTTTGCCCTCCGAAGGCCCCTTCCGAAAATTGGCCCCGGGGGTGCTTCGGAAAGTGGAACCGGCCGTCCAGGTCGAAGAAACCTCCAGCCTCCACGATCATCTGGGCCTGATCACGGCCCATCCTGATTTTACCTGGGCCAAAAACGTCCGCTTTCCCCATCGGGTTTGGTGTTTAGAATTCCATTATAAACCGGTCCGGACCCTCTACGTCGATCTGCCGCAAAAGAACGGGGCCATGCAGCGAAAATTGATCTGGTACTTGGTCTATCAGGTAACCAATACCGGGCGCACCGTGGTCCCCCAGCATGAAGCCGACGGCTCCTTCCGCGTCCGTACAGAAGCCGAGCCAGTCCGCTTTGTCCCGGAGTTCTTCCTCCTGGATCGTCAAACCAACAAAGTCTATCCGGAAAAGATCATCCCGCTGGCGATCGCCCAGATTCGGCTCCGAGAAGACCCCCACCGTACCTTCTCCAACACCGCCGAAATGATGCGGGAAATCCCCGTCGGACAGACCGTCTGGGGCATCGCCACTTGGGAAGACGTCGATCCCAAAGTCGATATCTTTTCCATCTACGTGAAGGGACTGACCAACGCCTACCAATGGCAAGACCTCCCCGAAAAATACCAAAAGGGCGTCCCCGCTTCAGGCCGAAAAATCGGCGTCAAAACCCTCAAACTGAACTTCTGGCGACCCACCGATGAATACAACGAGGCCGAAAACTTCTGCCGAACCGGCATCCCCCCTCTTCTGGAACGCGGCCTGCCCGCCCAGCCCGAATACGAATGGGTCTATCTCTATTAGAGTGTAGCGGCTCCAAGAAAACATCGACCCCAAAGTCCTTCTCTTAGTCCAGAACTCTTCCCGATGTTATCCACTGGCCCTTAGGGCGATTTTTCCTCGCAGGCCGAACGTCGCAATTCCACAAAGACCACTTCTCCGGGGGACAGGCGGCGGGAGAATTCTTGCGGCAGTCGAACAGATGTCCACAGCGGCCGAAAGCCGTCCGATGCTTTTTCTTCTTGGGAAGAGCCGGAGGACGGTTCGGCGTTTCGGGGCGTTTCGGCACTTTCGGAGCTATACAGGGCGGCGTCGGCGGCCGGCCAACCGGGCGCATTGCAAGTGTCTAAATGTATCCGGATCGGCTGCGGCGAGTCGGAGATATTGACCAGCAGATGCCCGACCCGGCCGTCCGGCGCTTGCCAGGAGCTGGTAAGCACCGCCCGGTCTTCCACCGGCTGAGCCGCCGCCTTCGGATGGTCCGTCGGATAGTGGAAGGTGATCGTCGGCACGTCCAGTTCCAGCGGGAGGAGCATCCGGCCGAGCATGAGAAAATCCCTGGCCCTGGTCTGGAGCAGTTGGCAATGGGTTCGGATCAGGCGGATTTGGTTTGGATGGGCGTCGAAGAACCGCCCATGGGCGCCCCAGAGGGCCACCCCCGGGGTCCGGCCGGTTACCAGATTCAAGGCGTGCGTGCGGACCAGTTCTCGGCTGTTGGCCGGGCTCAGACCGGCGCTATCGCCGCCGTAGCCGATCGCATATTCGTGGTATAAATAGCTGAAAAGCGGAATGCCCACGGCCCCTGGAAAGGATCGGTACCAGCGTTTTTCGTAATATTCCCGGACGTGGAAGCCGTCCACTAGGGGGATCAATTGTTCATGTGGCTCCTCGTGAAACAGCACAAACTCTTTGCTTTTCTGTTTGCCGTGCTGGCGGATCTGCCGCAGCAGGTCATGGAAGTCCTGGGTTGGATACAATCCGGGGCCGGGCTGGTGGCCGTGATCTTTGGCATAGCAAACGGCCCCTGCGCCGGAGACCGTTTGGTCCATCTGCAAGACGTCCACGCCCCGCTGGACGGCATGATCAACCACCTGGAGGAAGAAATCTTTTGTGGCCGGGACAGCCGGGCAAAACTGGTAGGAAAGCCGCCGCCACGGCCGGTTGGGCCGACTCTCGTCCAGGACAAACACTTGCGGCTTGCCTTCTTTGTCGAGCACGAAACTGGACATGGAGCGGTCTGCGCCGGGAATTTCGCCTGGATCCACACCCTCATTTCGGAACGTGTAAAAAAGTCCAGAAAGGAAAAAGAACGGGCGGAAACCTTCCCGCCGCATTTGGGCAAGCACAGGAAGGGCCCTGGGTTCGTCGAAGATGGGGAAATAGTCGCCGCCGGTCCAGGTGCGGTGTTTTTCCCAGCCGGCCAGCATGACGACGACCGGGCCGCCGACCTTCTCCCGCACCGCCCGAAGATGCTCGATCATGCTCGGATAATAGGAGCCGGTACATTGGCCTTTTTCGTCGTAGGTCCTGACGCTGCTGACATAGACAAGCGGACCCTGCTTCCACCAATCGGGGATGTCTTCGCGTTGGGCCAGCGTTTTCGCACACCACGGTTGCCGAACCGCCCATTGTTTGTAAAGGTCGGCCGCCTGATGCCAACTGCCCTGCACCCCCGCTAAAACCACCGGATACGGACTCTCCCACACCTGGACCTGGGCGGGCAGGGGGTGCCATTGATGACACAGGAGAATCCCCTCCCGGCGTTTGCCGACGGCAAAACCCATGGGATGGCCCTGGGCGTCCATGCTGGCCAGATACAGTCCGGCTGATCGGTCCTGGTAGCTTACAAACTGAGCCGAAAGATTGCCCGGATAGGATAACGAAACCGTGTAACCCATCGGCCAGGCCCCGGAAGGATTCCGAATCAGGGCGCCCGGCAAGGCGGGCAGAACCAGCAGGTCGTCCTCCGGTTGCCCAATGGCGCCGGGGGCCGCCACCAGCGGAAACCGAATCCAGCTAATCGGTTTGCCGGTGCGGTTTTCTACCTGAAGGGTCCAGTAAAAAAACGGCTCCTTTGGCTTGGCCTCCACGAGGACTCGGACGACCAAATCCAGACCAGCCAGCGCTTGGTAGGTCAACACCAACCGGGCCTTTTCCGGCCCAAAGTCCTTTTGGACCGAACTCTGTTTGGCCTGCGAGCTGGACAGCGTACGCATGTTGCCGTCCGGCTCCTGGAGGCCGAGTTGGAACAGATCTTTTGCCGGTGGCTCAGCAAGCAAACGGATACCGCTCGGTTTATGGATCAAGCGGGCCAAATGCGGCCCAGGCGCCGTTTGCACTTCAAGCTGCAAGACGGCAGTTTCCAATCGGATCGCCGCTTCCTCCGCCCCGGACCAACCGGCGCTCATCATCGCCACCGCTAAACATGAATACATCCAATTCATAGAAAAATCCTTTCTCTACCAATTTACCCGAATGGAGGAGCATGTCTGTCATTCCTGCGCAAGCAGGAATCCAGAGGTGTTCTCGCTCAGGCGGGAACCCAGGTCATAGGGACTTGGACTTGTCCTACTTTCTAGATTCCCGCTTGCGCGGGAATGACACCGCTCAGGCGGCTTCGCTTCGCTCTCAACGGGCCTTTCCCGCCAGGGGAGAAGCGAGTTGCTTTATTCGGGTAACGTGTTACCCAAAAAGTTCTAACTTTTTGGCTAGCAGGAAGTTATGAAAAGCATGTTTCGGGCCACCTTAAAATCGGAACTTGAATATCAACAGGGGAGAACAAGGAACCGGAGCGGGTTTTGGGAAACTGCGCTGGGCTAAAGTGGTACGTAACGGTTCAGGGGTTGGGGAACTGGAGCATGGGGCTGCTTGGAGGGAGTTGCTTGGCAGGTCCGTCTGTTAGATCTGCTGGTGCATTCAGCTCGAGTGGTACCGCCATTAAAAAGCAATCCGGTTCGACGGTCAATGGCCCAGCCGGGTTTTCGGACCTGCCCATGGGAACCCTCTTTTGGGCAGCGGCGTTGGGGATCGGAAAGCTTGACAACGGCGGTTCGGTTCCGCTAAGTTAACCCACAGCGTAGGAAGAGCCGACATCTTATGGAAGTAACCCGGTTGGAGAACGTATTTTCATGGAACCAGATTCTTTGGGAGGGCCCAGTCATGAAAGCATCCAAGGGAGTTTCTCGGCGGGAGTTTGTGCAGACGGCATTGGGGGCGGCAGGGGCCATCGGTGCACCGATGGTTTTGGCTGCCCCGAAAGGAGCGGGCCGGGTGTTCAAGATCGGGCTGATCGGCTGCGGCGGCCGGGGACAGGGTGCTGTGGTGGATGCCCTGGAAGCCGGCAAAATCCTCGGGTTTGAGGTACGGGTGGTGGCCTTGGCCGATTATTTCAAAGAGCGGGCCGAGCGGGCCGGCAAACGGTTCGACGTGCTGCCGGAGCGGTGTTTTGGCGGTCCCAAAGGGTATCAGGCCTTGTTGGAAACGGATGTCGAGATTGTGTTGCTGGCCGAGGCCCCGCTATTTCGGCCGGTGCATCTGGAGGCGGCAGTCCGGGCAGGTAAACATGTATTTATCGAAAAGCCGGTGGCGGTCGATCCGCCCGGTTGCCGACGCGTCATGGCCGCCGGACAGGAAGCCGTGAAAAAAGGCTTGGTCATCACCGCCGGCACCGAAATGCGTCATGACTGGAACTTTCGGTTGACCCATCAGGCTGTGGCCGTGGAAAAGGCCCTGGGGAAACTTTATGCAGGCCGAGTTTCGTTTTGCATCGGTTCGATGTTCCACACCAAGCCGATCCAGCCGAAAACGGCCGACGATCTGGTCCGGACCTGGCAGAACTGGGTAGCCCTTTCGGGGGATCACCTGGTCGAACAACACGTGCATAATATCGACATAGCCAACTGGTTCTGTGGTCGGCCGCCGGTAAGTGCGGTGGGTTTTGGCGGGCGTGCCCGGCGAAACGCAGGCGATATGTACGACTTCTTCAGCGTGGATTATGACTACGGCGACGGCGTGCACATCCATTCCATGTGCCGACAGGTGAACGACTGCTGGAATTGGGTGGGCCATGATTTTGTCTATGAGAAAGGCCGGACCAACGGCAGCGACTATCCTAAGCCCCAGCAATCGCCCATTCCCGCCGACCTGCCCCGGGGTCCCAGCAGCCACCATCAGGAACAAATCGACACCCTCTATTACGTGGCCAAGGGACAGCCGGTCAACCAGGCCCAAGCGGTGGCCGAATCTACAGCAGCCGCCATCCTGGGCCGTATCTCCGCCTACACCGGCAAACAGGTCTTCTGGGACGAGATGATCGTCGATCCGAAGAAAAACCCGGCCGTGTACAACCTGACGCTAAAACCCACGGCGGAAGATTTTGAACAAGGCACCGTGGAAATCCCCAAGGAAAACGTGGTGGCTCTGCCGGGCCTGCCCGCCTAATCGGACCGGCGGAGAGAAGGAACATGCTAAGGCGATCTCGCAGCCGGGAACCTTTTCACAAAGGCGCGGTTGAATTCACCATGGGTTCGGATGATGCGGCCTTTAGCCTAAAGAGGAAAGCAAACAAGTGGGCCCAGCCGGATGCTGCCGGTTCTGGGAGGCCGGGAGAGGATATTCCGGCCTGTTGGCGGCGGGCGGCATGGAGGAGCGGATTTCGGCGCCGGCTTCTGGGCTGGTTTGCCCGGAACAAGCGGGACTTGCCCTGGCGGCGCACGAAAGACCCGTATGCCGTCTGGCTGAGCGAAATCATGCTCCAGCAGACGCAGGCGCCCACGGTGGTTCGGTATTTTGAGCGGTTTTTGACCGTCTTTCCCACGCTGGAGGCCCTGGCCCAGGCCCAGCAGGCGGAGGTGCTGCGGCTTTGGGAAGGACTGGGTTATTATCGGCGGGCGGTGCAACTGCACGAGGCGGCCCGAAAGATCGTCCGGGACTTTGGCGGCCACTTTCCCCAAACCCCGGAAGAACTTTTGCAACTGCCAGGCATTGGCCGATATACCGCCGGAGCCATCCTGTCGATTGCTTTCGACCAACGGCAGCCGATCCTGGAGGCCAATACCACCCGGCTCTGGGCCCGGCTGTTGGCCTATCCCGGACCGGCCAGTGCTGCGGCGGCGCAGCGGCTGTTTTGGCAGATGGCCGAATGGATCCTGCCTCGTCGGCAGGTGGGCCGCCTGAATCAGGCACTCATGGAACTGGGAAGCACGGTGTGCCTGCCCCGGCGGCCCCGATGTGCGGAGTGTCCGGTGAGCCGATTTTGCTTGGCCTACCAACAAGGACTTCAAGAGACGATTCCCCGGCAGCGGGCCAAACCGGCCGTGGAATTGTGCCATGAGGCGGCTCTGATCGTGCGTTGCAAAGACCGGGTGCTGGTTCGGCACATCCCACCGGGGGAGCGATGGGCGGGTTTATGGGACTTTCCACGGTTTTCTTTGCCGAGCGTGCTGGCCGAAGCAGACGACGCCTCCCCCGGCCAGGCCTGGTTATTTTCTTTGGAATCGCCGGATGGAAGAGCACCCCCAGGAGGCGCCTCCGGCGCTTCGAGCGGCGATTTGGGGGACGGGGGGAACTGTAGGCTGCCGTCGGCCAAAAAGTTCCGAAACATGCGAAGGCCCAGGGCTTCCTCTGTTCCGTCCGGGGGAAGAATCAGGCCAGCGATGGCCGATTTCCTTGTCCAGCAGATGGCGAAGGACGTCGGGATGGCCATCCGCCCCATCCGACTGGTGAAAACCTTCCGGTATGCGGTAACTCGGTATCGGGTACGGGTGGATTGCTACGAAGCGGAATATCTCGGGTCGGCGGCAGGCTGGGCCAAAAGCGAACAGGAAAATACTTTATCGGGGCCGTCGGTTGGGGAAGAGAAGGCGTCGGCGTCTGAGAGGAAGTCGGGGAGTGCCTTACCGGTTTTTCGGCTAGAGGGGGCCGATGGCCGAAAATTCTCGGGCGGAGACAGCGGTTTGGTGGATGCGTCGAAAGGGAAGGGCGAGTTTCAGTGGGTTCGGTTGGGGGCGTTGGAGGCCTATCCCATGAGCAGCCCAGGGCGAAAATTGGCCCACATCGCACAAAACATTTCCGATACATTAAGATAATAGAATACGGTGCAACCGATCGCGATAGGTTTCCTTGGGGCGTCCGGTTTTTTAGAGCATTCTTGCAATGAAATTTTCTGATTTAGTGGTACTTTTGCCGTGCACGAGTCTGGAAGACCTTGCGCTGGATTGGTCGGCGGTGGAGGCGGAGGAGATTTTATCGGCGTATTCCGCGTTGTGGCATCCGGCGTTGGTGGCTTCGACGGGTTCTATGCCTCGATGGGCGCGGGCGGAAGACCCTCCCCAGGGGCCGGAAGGGGCGTTGATTGTGGTGCCGGGGGTTTGTGAGTTGCGGTTGCCGTCGGATTGGCTCCCGCAGACCGAAGCGTGGGGGCTGTGCGTCCTTCGAGGTTTCCGACGGCAGGAGGAGATTGTTTCGGCGGCTTTGCAACGACTGGACGGCGGTCCCACCAACATCTGCCCAGAATTGGTCCGAGATTTTTTGGCTTTAGGATATGCGCATTTACTTACGGAATTGGTAACACGGCAAATTCGGTACATGAGCAACTTGGACGAGGTGCGGTTGGGTCGGGAAGTGGTTTCGGCCTCCCAAGCCGCCGTCCAAGGCCAAACGGATTTAGCTTATGATCATCTTCGGGCCGCCCTGGATGTATTGGCCGAGGCCCGACAGTATTATTATCCTGCGGAAACGCATCTGCTGGACATTACGGTGTTGGCGGTCAGCACATTGGGACCTGCGTTGCAGGCGACCTTGCAAGCCGCCTTAGACAGCCAGCAACCGACCAATCTCCTACTAGGAGCGGCGGAACTGGAACAGTTGGCGCAACAGGCCCCGGAAACATTGGAACTGCTGCGGAGGGCATGGAGCGAGAAAAAGGTCGGTATTCTGGCGGGCGGCAAAGATGAGTCGCCTCTGCCGATGTTGCCCCTGGAGGCCATGTTGGAAAACATTCAGCAGGGCTGGGCGGTGTTTGAACGGCTTTTGGGGCAGCGGCCCAGGGTCTTTGGCCGACGTCGTTATGGCCTAAGCGTCCTGCTGCCGCAGGTTTTGGCCGGTCTGGGAGTCGAAGGCGTCTTTCACGGAGCTTTGGACGAGGGCCGATTTCCGACCTCTCATCAGAGCAAAATTCGCTGGGAAGGGTTGGACGGGACCACGCTAGACGGATTGGCCAGGGTGCCGTTGGACGCCGCCCAGGCCGATACGTTTCTTCGGATTGTTCGCCTCTTGGGCGACACGTTGGATTGGGACCAGACCAACATGGCGATGTTGGCCCACTGGCCGGGCCAAAACAGCCCCTGGCTGGATGACCTCCACCGAATCGGTCGATACAGCTACGCCCTCGGCCGGTTTCTCACAGTAGAAGATTACCTGGAACAGACTCGGTACGCCGGCCAACAGAAAAAGTATAGCGCCGATGAATACCGGACGCCGTACTTACGGCAAGGGACGGTTCAAAATACGCCAGACCCCATTTCCCGTTGGACCTATTACTATCGGATGCGGACTCGGTGGGAACAACTCCGGGCGTTAACGTTTTTGGTCGAGTCGCTCACGGGCTTGGGCGCAGACGGTACCCGGCTAGCGGAGCTTCAGGAGGCCATTCGGACCGTGGCCGCCCAGGAAGGACCTTTCCGGCCTGAACAATGGGCGGAAAGCCTACCTCACCGGAAGGCTTTGGAAGACCGTCTGGAATTAGCCAGCCAGGAAATGTTGGCCCGGTTGGCTCAGGTGCTTTATCCCCACGATTTGGAGGACGCCTGTCGGGGAAACGCCCAAACTCCCGGTGGACTTGCGCAGCAAATGCCGGAATCGATGCGTCTTGGGGGAACTCCTGGGGTGCTGATGGTCAATCCGGCCAGTTTTACCCGGCGGATGTGGTTTTCTGCGGAAGGCCCGGTGCAGTTGGCTAGCCAGGAAGGGGTGCGATTGGCTGGACGCCAACAAGGTCGGCTCCATACGGCCTGCGAAATAGCCGGTATGGGGTTTGTCTGGGTGGGCTTGTCCCCGGGAATTGCTGACGCATCGGTTTCTTTCGGACGGCCTGAGACGGTGGCTCAGGTGGATTCGGAATCGCATCGGAATGCCTCCGCACCGATTCCTGCCGATGATTCGGAACCTGCTCCTTCTGCGCCTTCGGGCGCGGGCGAATTGATTTATCCGCCGCCGAAGCAGCCGAGTTGGACGGCTCGCCTGATCGGCCCAAAACCTCGGCCATTGCCTCCCCTGGCAGAGGAACATCTGCTGCGCAATGAGTTTTTCGAGGCCCGGTTGGACCCTACCACCGGCGCGGTTCGGGGCGTTTATACCTATGGCAACCATCGGCCCCGATGCGCTCAGCAACTCGCCATGCGCATCCCTTTGGCTGAGGGAAAGGGAGGAAACAGCCAGGATTCGGAACAAAATTATACCATCATGGCGGCGGATCAATTTCGGGTAATTTCGGCTGGTCCGGTGATCGGCCAATTGGAGGTGCAAGGTCGGTTGATGACCCAACAGGGCGAATTAGCTGCACGGTTTACGGAAATCTTCCGTTGCCATCGGGCTGACCCGGTGCTGGAAATCCTCATCCACTTGGCGCCGGAACGAAACCCTGAGCCCGATCCCTGGAACTCCTATTACGCCTGCCGATTTGCCTGGGGAGATCAAACTGCGGAACTCTTTCGGAGTGTGCACCAAATGACCTGCCGGAGCGAAGCGGATCGGCTTGAAAGCCCCTGGTTTGTGGACCTGCGGACGGAGAAGGAACGAACGACCTTGCTTTTCGGCGGCCTGCCCTACCATCGCCGGATCGGAGTGCATAAACTAGATACTCTTTTGATCGTTCGCGGAGAAACCGCTCGAGATTTTCGGGTGGGAATTGGGATCGATCTTAGGCATCCGATGTGCGCAGCGTGGAATTTTTTGGCCCCGGCCATGGCCATTCCGATGCGCCGGAAGAAGACTCCCAGAGAGCAAGCGGCCTCGGAGGCCCAGCAGGGCTGGTTTTTCCATGTGAATGTTCGCAATGTGTTGGCCCTGGCATGGGAGTCGATCATCCAAGAGGACCGGGTCCAAGGCCTTCGGGTTCGGCTGGTAGAGACGGAAGGCCGTTCGACCACCGCGGAATTGCGGACCCTGCGCCCTGTGGCCGATGCCGCTCAAGTGGATTTCACCGGCAAACACATCCGGGACCTGGCCGTCGAAGGAGACAAAATCCAGATTCCTTTCCACGCCTACCAATATCTCCAAGTAGAGGCCCGGTATGCTTAGGAAGCCCAAAGAACCTTTTGATGTCCCATTTTAGCCGAATGGTGGGGTTCCTTCTCCTCCCCTGGCTGTCGAGAGGGTTAGGGGGAGGGGGACTCTTTATTGTCATTCCCGCACAAGCGGGAACAACCTTGGATTCCTGCTTCCGCAGGAATGACACATAACCCCCTGCATTTGGCTAAATATTACAGAAAAACAGAATCCAGAAGATTTCCACGAGTCGTGAAGGAAGCGGCGGAGATCGGATAGAATCTAGGCGTCGCCAAGTAACCCATGAGGAATTGCAGCGGGCATGATTGTAACGATTGATGGACCGGCAGGGGCGGGCAAAAGTACGGCGGCCAGGGCCCTGGCCCAACGGCTGGGATTTGCCTATCTGGACACCGGCGCCATGTATCGGGCGGTGGCCTTGGCCGCCATCCAGCGGGCAGTGGACTGGACCCAACCCGACGCCCTCGCCCAACTGGCCCAACAAATCCATATCGCCTTCCAAAATGACCGGCTTCTGTTGGACGGCGTGGATGTAACAGAAGCCATCCGAGATTGGAAAATCACCCAGATTACCCCCTATGTGGCGGACAATGTTCAGGTCCGAAAGCGTCTGATGCACTTCCAGCGACAATGGGCCCAAGGTCGGGATATCGTTACCGAAGGTCGAGATCAGGGGACCTTGGTTTTTCCGGAAGCGGAATGCAAATTTTTTTTAACGGCTTCTGCGGAGGAACGTGCTCGGCGACGTTGGACCGAATTGCGTGCTCGGGGGGAATCGGCTTCGTTCCAGGAGGTTCTGGCCGACCAACAACGCCGGGATCAGGAAGATGCCAACCGACCATTCGGCCGATTGACCAAGGCCCCAGACGCCATCGAAGTGCCTACCGATGGACTCACCCTGGCAGAAGTCGTCGATCAGTTGGCCGCCTTCGTACGCCAACGCCAACAAGAAAACGCTTCCTAGTGGTTCGCCTGGACAAGGCCGGTAATGGGTAGCCCCATGCAGAGTCCACCTATGGAAAAAACCCCAAGACAAAAAGACGCTCAGCCCCCTGGGACCAAGCGATCCTGGATGTATCGAGCCTGGTATGCCAGCGCCCAAAGGGTCTGCCAGGTCGTGGGGGTGGCGCTCTATCAGGTTCGCTATAGCGGTCGGGAAAACATTCCGCCCCAAGGCGGCGTGTTGGTAGTGGCCAACCACCAAAGCCATTTCGATCCGCCTCTGGTGGGCATGGGCTGTATGCGAGAGATGAATTACCTGGCTCGGGAAAGCCTGTTTTCCATTGCTCCGCTGCGATGGGTCATCCAGAGTTTCGACGCCATCCCCATCAAACGGGACGGTCTAGGCTTGGAGGGTATCAAAGAGACGCTGCGACGGCTTCGGCGGGGAGAAATGGTGCTCATGTTTCCCGAAGGAACCCGCACCAAGGACGGCCAGGTAGGACCCTTTCGTCCTGGATTTACCACCTTAGCCCTCCGGTCTGGGGCCTGTATCTTGCCCGTGGGTATCGAAGGCGCTTATCAGGTTTGGCCGCGATTCAAGCGGTTTCCGGCTTTCGTGGGTCGGATTCATGTCCACTACGGTCCTGTCATCCCCCCCGAAGAAATTCAGGCGTATGCGGAGCGGGAACGGGAACTGGTGGAAGAAGTCCGCCGGCGGGTTCGGGCCTGTGTGGCAGTGCTCCGACGACATCCCAACTTCGCCCACCTGCCCCCCCCTTGACGCCCTGGCCTTCTCAAGGGCATCCCCGCACAAGCGGAAATCGAAGGTCTGCGTAACACTTGGGCCGAATGAGAGGCGAGTTGCTTCATTCGGCTAAAGGGTTACCGAAATCTTTTAGAAGCCTTCGGCATCTATCCCAGGGGCGCTCTGCCATGTTACGAGACGGCCAGGGTGCCGGGAGTGTGAAAATCCTGATTCGTCAAGTACTCGAGCACGCCTTCGGCATGTTCCCAGACTTCCCGCATGTAGTACTCTTTGAGGCATTTGAGGACGATGGCCTTTTGATCCCGATTCAACCCAGCATGGCCGACTATCGATTTCAAAATCCGATCATCCCCTTTATCCAGATTGGTCAGCGCCCATCGGCGGGCCAGTTGATAGACGATGATCCCCCGTAGCCGGAGACCATTTTCTCGAAGCTCCATATCCAGTTCTACAAGGGTGAAATCGCCCTGAGCAGGCAGAAGCTCGAAATTTCGGCTCGCTTGGACAAAGCCATAATTCGTCTTCACCATCCACCCATCGCCATTATTCACCCAGGTGGCCACTAAATGGGCTTTGTCCAAAATCAGATACCGATTCAGCCGATTGAGACGTTCCGGCCAATGGTGAGTCGGTAAATGCAGTTCGGAGGCAGGCTGGGCGTGCGCATCGGCCGTTTCCGACATCGCAATTCCGGCCGTCTCCGAAGCAGCCGGAACCGTTACTGCCGTACCACATTTGGGACATTTACGGGTTTGCCCGACAATTTCTTCCTTGGCATTCAATTTACTCCCGCACCCCGGACAGGTAAACCGGATCATGACCACACTCCTCCCCTACGGCCTGAGAAAAACGGCAAAACCTCCCACTGCTAAGTAGTATATCGAAAAATCCGGGTTTCGTCCCTCCTCGGACAGGAATTCTTCCCTCTTTCTTTTTAACAATTTCTTTTCCTTTTGGGGAACTTTTAGGTTGGGGTTTTGTTACAATAAATGGAATCCCCCATGGGGAAAAACGACACGCCATGCCCAGCAAATCGTTAAAAATAAAACTTCTTCTCCCGGCAAAGATCGGAGAAAATAGGTTATGGACGGCCTTTTTACCGGTATTTTATATGCTTATAGGAACGAACATCGCCTAACCCAGGTGAAAAGCTTATCCGATGCCACAGTCCGGACGAACCGTCTCCAGACTGTCTAAGGCATCCCAGCCCAGCAGGTGGATGGGTATCCTTTCTCAGGTAAGCAGAAAAACCATTGCGAGGAGTCGTCTGGTGCAAGAATCGTTTGACCCTTATGTGGTTTTCCTGGGATTTCCGCAGGGACAGCCCCCGAAGAATTATTACGAACTGTTGGGATTGCCGCTGTTTGAATCGGATCCGGAAAAAATCACCCGGGCCGTGGATGCCCTACGGGGGCAGGTTCGGCATATTCGGCCTGGGCCCTATCTAGCCCAGTGGCAACAGCTTTTAGACGAACTCACAGCGGCAAAACTTTGTTTATTAGACCCCGTAGCGAAATCGGCTTATGATACATCAGTCCGGCAGGGGGTGTCCAATCCATTCGGTGGGGTTTCGGCGGGGAGCGTTTCCCCCCCAGGGATTTTAGAACCAGCTCCAGCGACCTCCGAAACTCCTTTAAGCACATTCCCAAGGGGGACCTCTCTTGGTCAACCTTCAGGTGGAATGACACCCCAAGAAATGGGGCCCCTTCAAGGCACTCGACCCCATGAATCTCTACCACCCGATGGCTTTCCTTCAGCAGCGGGGGGGCAAAGTGGAACCAGCGGCCTCGCAGCGGGAACGGGTTTGGGGGTTCCTATGAGCGGATCCCCGAATCTCTCCCCATTTTCCTCACCCGAGTTCCACCAACTCCCACCACCAGCTCCCACGGTACCTCCACCAGCGTATTTTCCCACCTCCACCAGTTCTCCATCGGGTAGCATTTCTCCAACCCAGTTTCCTTATCCCAATTATCCAGACAGTTTTAGTTTACCCAATCAGCCCACTTTTACTCATCCGGAACCTCCCTGGGCCGGACCCTCTTCTATCCCGGCCGGTGGTGAAGGAATCCCAGGGGCATATGCCGTTCCAGGGGCAATTCCTTCGGCTCAGCCAGTGCCCTTGCCCACCGACCTAGGAGGAGGTGCTTTCCCTCTTTCTTATGGAGGCCAAAGTAATCCAGAAGGGGTATATCCGATGCCTTCAGGGTGGGGGCAAATCCCACAAGGTGGTCTTTCAGAAGGATGGCCTACCGGTCAAGTGGGGGCCTATCCCTTTGAACAGGGGGCTGCTTCTATTCCGTCCGGAGGAATTCCACAAGGGTATTCCCCTGCCTCAGAGATGATGGCCCCGCCTTTGCCGGGGGAAAAAACCCATCTTGCCCAAAAAACGGCCTCCCAGTCTCGTTATCCTCCAGAACTGTTGGTGGGGGCTTGTGTGGTCCTTTTACTTCTGGCGGGGGGGTTACTGTATCTTCTTCACCGAATCCGTTCCGAAGGTCCTGAGGTCGTTTTAGGAAAGCCCTCTTCGCCCTCCGTTTCCGCTTCTGGGGAAAAAACCTCTGCGCAGCAGAATGGATCGACGCGGTCTGGGGGGGGGCCGGGCAGTGGGCAGCCCAAGGAAAAGATTTCTCCCCAACCGCCGGTGCTGGAAAAAACCGATCCTCCCACTTCTCAGGAACCAGGGGGGTCTTCGAAGTGGCCTCCATCGAAAAGTTCTGGGGAGAAACCTTCACCGTCGCGCGGACCTTCCGGGAAAAATGGTCCCAGCATCTCGGAGAAACCCTCGGCCAGGCCGGAAGAAAAAACGTCTCCACCGCCGAAACCCTCCTTAGACCCTGCCAAGCAGGCTGCCTGGCAAAAAGCGGTCGAAGAGGCGCGGTCGGCTTTGGCCCAACATGATTTACCTGCCGCCCAACAGAGCTTGAAAATTGCCGAAGCCAACGCCCAAACACCTCCCCAGCATGAAGAGGTAGAACGTCTCCAGATGCTTCAGCATTATTTGCAGGAGTTCTGGAATGGCATCCGCCAATCGGTCAGTTCGTTGGAGGCGGCGCAGGAATTTTCGGTCGGCAAGACTCGATTTGCCATTGTCGAAGGGAATTCCCAATTTTTGGTGGTGCGAGTCGAGGGTCGAAATATCCGGTGGCCGATCGAAAAAATCCCCGGATCCGTCGTAGAACTCCTTGCCAAGCGGTGGTTTCGGTCGCAGGATCCCGCCACGCACCTCGCCTTGGGGGCCTATCATGCGGTCCGAGGCGACACGCAGCGGGCCAAACAATATTGGGAACAAGCAAGCAAGACTGGCAGCGTGGATGTTGGGGCGCTGCTAGAGGAACTGAGCCATTGGCCCCTACCCGAACAGTCGGCCTCCCCTTCCCCAAGCCCTCTGCCATAACTCCTGGAGAACATCCCCAGAGCCATTGGCAAGGAAGGCCTTTCTGGGGCAGAAGACATGGAGTCTGGAGGAGGCCGACGGCCTCGGCAGGCGTTTGGCCTATAGTCGGCTTCCGAAAAACTTGGAGGAGGCTATTTCCAGAAGGGGAGGATTCGGCTTAGGGGAGAGGATTTTTTGGCGCCGCTGGTTTCCTCTTCTGGTTCGGAGTTTTTTTCTGGAGCGGTCAAAGTGGCGGCTAACTCCACAATCGCCTGCGTAATCGCCGCCTTCGGCGCCTGTTGGAGTAACGGCACTCCATTGTTTCGGGCGGCGATCATGGTTCGGTAGTCGTTGGGCAGTTGCCAGAAAATCTCCTGCCCGATCGTCTCCTGGGCCTTTTTCAAAGTGATCTGTCCGGAATCCCATCCGACGCGGTTGACGACGACTTTCACCCGATCAGCCAAGCCCTTCATCTGTTTGAAGGAAGTCATCAGCCGAACCACGTTCCGTAGGCATGGCAAATCCAACTGAGTTACCAGCAAAATCTGATTGGCCATTTCCAAGGCCGTCATATCGATCTGGCTGTAGGCTTTGGAAAGGTCGAGCACCAGATGCGTGAAAGTGGCTTTCAACAGGCCGATGACCCGCTGGAGGTCGTCTGGAGTGATCAAAAAAACATCTTCCAACTGGACGGGGCGGGGCAACAGAAACAGGCCCGAAGCATGTTTGGTGAGCGAGCGTTTCAGGAGGGAAAAATCCAGTCGAGAGATATTCTGAGCCACATCAACTAATGTATATTCTGGGATGGTGTCCAGATAGACATCGGCGTCGCCCAGACTGAGGTCCAAATCCACGAGGACGACCGAATTTTTCTTTTCGGCGGCTAGGGCCACCGCCAGATTGACCGCCAGGCTTGTTACGCCCACGCCCCCGATGGCGCCGGCCACGGCAATGACCTGACAGGGGCGAACCTTTTCCCCTTTGCCGAAGTGTCGTTGGGTGATTCGGCCTAAGGCGGCCAACAGGTCTTCGATTCGCAGCGGTTGGGTGAGGAATTCTTTGGCCCCTGCCCGCATCGTTCGCAGGATCAGATTTCCGTCGTTGGAGGAACTGATCACCAGAATCGCACATTCGGGCGAGGCCTGACTGACCCGGCCGACCAACTCCAAAGCCTTTTCCGGATCCGCATCCAACGCCACCAAGCCTATATCCGGATTGGTCTGGGCCACCACATCGGCGAAGAATTCATACCGGGAGCACTCGGCTTCCAGCCAGATCATGTCCATCCCCAGCAACATCGACTTGAGCGTTTCCCGGGTGGGGTCGTTGGGGTCAACGAAGGCTACTCGAAGCACACGGCTCGTCATCGCAGTAGGTCATTCGGAGTTATCAAATTCTTCGTAACATTTTAGCCGAATGGCAGAGGCAATGTGTCATTCCTGCGTAAGCAGGAATCCAGGTTCTTTTTGCCGCCGAAATCCCCCTCACCCGGCCAACCTCCGGTTGGCCGGCCTCTCCCACGGCGGGGAGAGGCGAGTGGCTTCATTCGGCTAAAATGTTACCATTCCTCTTATCCAGCCGAAGGTGGCCGATGTTTTGGCTCCCAGGGCTGAGCTTTACAAAAGCGAAACAGTCTCTGGGAATACACCGAAGTTTTCCATGGAAATCCCAACAGGTTACTTCAACTTTTCATATCCGATGGGGCCGATGAAACCCTGTAAACCGGATGGGCTGCCGGAACCCGCGGCAAAGGCGCTGCTGGCCGCCGCTGGCGGGGAAGAGCGGCCAGAGTTTGCGGCTTGGGGCGAACGGGAGGAGCCAGCGGCTTTTCCCGAAGGCCGCCCATGCGGAGAAAATTCTCGAGCGATTCCCGGCGGAGCGGTCTCCGGAGCAGACCTCGGAGAGGCCGATTCCTCCCAGGGGGCCGAAATCTCCTGCCCTCTACAAGGCGATCCGCTTCCGGAGACTTCGATCTGCCCTTTCAGATACAATTGCCAGTCGGTGGGCCGTTGGGAGTTCATGCCTGGGCCGACCGATGGCACTTCGCAGGAATCTATGGACTGGACCAGTTCGGGCGTGACGAGAATCAACAGTTCGATTTCATTATTGGTTTCTTCGACTTTTCGGAAGAGCGCTCCGATATAGGGCAGGTCCATCACCCCGGGGATGCCTTGCCGTTGGGCTTCCACGCGGGTTTGCACCAACCCAGCAATCGCCAAGGTCTGGCCCGCCATCAACTCCACCCCCGTATCCACTTCCCGAACTCGCAGGCCGGGCACATGGATCGATTGGACCGAGACGCTTCGGGTATTGTCGATTTCGCTGACCCGGGGCCGAACTTCCAGGCGAATGCGGCCTCCGCCCAGCACAATCGGCACAAAATCGACTTGGGTGCCGAACTTTTTGTACTCAATCGACACCGTGCCCAGGCTTTCTGGCACCAGGATGGGGAACTCGCCGCCAACGTTAAAAAAAGCGGGCCGGCCGCTGACGGTTACCAACGTCGGCTCCGCCAAAATCTTCATCAGGTTGTCTTCGCGCAAGGCGTCCAGCACGCCGAAAAACGCGCTGCTGCCATCGACCACCCGGAACATGAAGGTCGGTTGGCCTGCGGTAACGGCCGTGGGCGCTACTGAGCCTCCTACTCCCTCCAGCCCGGTCAAAAGCCCGCTGGCGCTAGAAACAATCATATGGCCGTTGATCACCTGCGCCCAATCGAACCCCAATTGTCGCAGCTTCGTCCGGGACACCTCCATCACTTTC
>Ga0272448_1002043_pt1 | contig 26096 bp, 23 predicted proteins | sample YNPCB0191_FD_202220 | JGI IMG/M metagenome (GOLD analysis project Ga0272448, IMG submission 202220) | Hot spring sediment microbial communities from Yellowstone National Park, WY, United States - YNP-CB-019-1 | ecosystem: Environmental > Aquatic > Thermal springs > Hot (42-90C) > Sediment... | reverse complement strand
GGCGCTTGCCAGCCGGCTGACGGACGGGTCGGCGGCAGTGCGCATTGCCGCGGCGGAAGCGCTGGGCAGGTTCGGCGACGGCAAGGATCTCGGCCGGGCGATGGATGTGCTGGTTCCCCTCTGCGACCCGGTCCGCGCCGGCGCCTACGCGGCAGTGGAAGCCCTGAACGCAGTGGATGCGATCGGCGAGAAAGCGCGTCCGTGGCTCCAGCAGATTCTGGCGCTGCCCGACGAGGACCCGAAGGCGCCCGAGAGAGCGCGGTCGGAGTACATCCGGCGCATGCGGCAGCTGCTGGCGAAGCGGCTCGCCTGAGCGGCCTTTCAGCGCTTCTTCGTGAGCTTGCCCGACCGGAACTCCTCGACGAATCGTTCCGGATCGTCGATGTCGTGCTCGATCCGCAGCGTGCCGTCGATCAGGTAGAGCACGGCGAACGGAATGCCAATGATGGTGAGGCACATCAGCCAGAAGCGGAACCAGCTTCCCATGAACTCGTAGCGGACGATCTTCGACATCCCGGATCCCCTCCCTATTCCGCCATGCGGCGGGCTGTCCACAGGATAGCGTTTCGCACCAGCGTCCGAAAGCCGGGGTAAAGAAGCGTGGATGCGTTGTGGCCGAACTGGATGTAGACGCTGCGGGCCTTCGGGTGCGGGCCGATGTAAACCACGGGGCGGTCATTGTCCGGGTGGCTGACCTCCATCAGCACCTGGATGCGGGGAGAATGCCACATGCCGCGGTAGGCCTCGTCGCGCACAGGCAACGGCGGCACGCCCCGCAACACGGGATGGCGTTCCGCACCTTTCGCGGCGGCGGCCACCATTTCCACGTCGTCCCGGTAAACCGACTTTGGCGCGCCCGGCGCGTCCCGGGTGAAGTATTTCCCCCCGATCACCTCCTGATACCACCATGGCCAGGAAGTGTAATCGACAATAGCGTGATGAATGGAGACAATTCCGCCTCCGTTTTCGACGAATTCCTGGAGATTTTTCTTCTCCGTTTCGCCGATTTCCTCCCACATATCGTGAAAAACAATGGTGTCGTACCGCCCGGCAAGCTTCCGGCCGAAGGCCTCGCCGGGCGAGCCGGCATGGTCCCAGGCGATGCGGGGATCGTCGAACAGGGAGAAAAAGGCGGACGGGTAGGGATGGCCGCCCGTGACCACCAGCACCCGCGCCGCGGCCGGCTTCGCCCCGGCCGCGCCCGCCGTGCCGCCCGTCGCCGCCCATTCGAGCATCCGCCCCAGCAGGACGAGGAAGCCCGGCTGCGCCATCGCGGAAAGGTCGTGTCCGAGAGGCGTGTGGGCGATGCGGCCCTTGCCGAACGCGCCCGCCCAGGCCATGGGTTCTTCCTTGCCCGTTCCCTGCAAGGCGGGATCGCTCCAGGCCCGGGCGATCACAGTGACGCCCGGCTCAAGATCCAGCTTGTGGTACAGCTCGTCATTGGCCAGAAATGTTTCCGCCAGGCCGCGGGCGACCGGGTGGCTGCGCTCCACATATTTCACGGGGAACACGTGGCGCAGGGAGTGGCCGATGTTTTCCACCTTCCACGCCGCGCCAACCAGCTTGCGGAAGGCGGGCCAGGGCTCGGCATTCTGCTCCCACTTCATGTCGGGACGGCGCGTCTGGCCGTGAGCGGCGCCATAGGTGACGCCGTGGAAAGAGACGAAGCCCTTGCCTGCGGCGACGAATTCCTCCACCGCCTGTTCCGCCTCCCTCGGCAGGCGCGGCCCGTTGTAATGCCAGAGGATGACGTCGTAGCCGGCCAGCGCGCCGCGGTTCAAGGCGCGAGGCTCCTCGAGGACGCGGATGTCGAAACGCCCGGTCTTTTCCAGCTCCGCGCGCAAAAATGGCGCCGACTCGCGCCAGTCGTGGTAGGGCAGGTCGGTTTGCCCGGTCACGAGCAAAACCCGGATCAGGACGGTTGCAACGAGCATAAGAGATTCCTCACCCACGCAAGACTCTTTTCGATCATCGGCCCGCCGGCGCCTTCGCATTCCAGGCTCAGCACGCCGTCGTAGCCGTTCTCAAGCAGCATGGCCACGCACCGGCGGATGTTGTCGGCATTGACGCCGTCGCCGATGGCGCAGTGGCTGACGGCGATGCCGGTGAGTTCGCCGCGGGCCGAAGCCGCCAGCGAAGGACTCACGTCCTTGATATGGACGTGGCCGACACGGTGAAGGAACTGTCCGAGAAACCCGGCCGGATCCTGGCCGGCGATGTAGGTGTTGCCCGTGTCCATGTTCATTTTCAAAAAAGGCGAGTCGCAGAATGCGAGCATTTCGGCCATGAATTCCGGCTTCGTCGTGAACCATCCGTGCGGCTCGATGTGAATGACGATGCCGTAGGCCTCGGCCACGGGGACGATTTGCCGGTAGATGCGCCGCATGTGCTCCAGCGCTTCCCGCTCGGTCATGCCGGCGGGCGCGAAGCGGTCGTCGGTTGTGTCGACGCAGGGGCAGCCGGCGAGCTTGGCCCATCTCACGGTGTGCAGAACATATTCGACCCCGAGGGTGGCGCCTTCCGGTTTCGAAAGCGGAAATGCGGCGTCGATCTGGGAAAATTGCACGCCGTATTTTTCCATTTTGCGGCGCAGCAGCAGCGGGTCCTCCCACAGGGCCACGTGCGGCTGGTAGCCGAGGCCGTGAATCCAGCTCACGCCGTCGATGGCGCCGCACTCGATGCGGTTTACGCCGTTGCGCTGCGCCCACCGGAGGCAATCCTCGAAGCTCCAGTAGCTCGAATTGAATGCGTCAGTGTGGAAGCCGATTTCTGGCATGGCGAGACGATCCTGTCAAACGCCCGCGGCCGGCAAAGGCGGCCGCGGGCTCAGCCGAAGGCTTCGCGCAGCACGCGGCAGGACTTCTCCACCGCGGCGCGCGGCTCTTCCCTGCCCTCCATTTCGAGGCTCACCCAACCGCGGAAGCCCGCCTCGCGAAGAATGGCGGCAATGCGGCGGTAGTCGAGGTCGAGCGTGTACCACTCGCCGCCGCCATAATAGGTTTTCGCCTGCACGATGGTGGCATGGGGGGCGAGCTTGCGGATTCCTTCGTACGGATCGCCGGGGTAATTGCCCGTGTCCAGATTCACGCCCAGCCAGGGGGAGTTCACCATGCGGTGAATCCGCAGCAGGGTGTCGACGTCGGTGGTGAGTCCCCAGTGGTTTTCGAGCGCCAGCATGACGCCGAGCCGCTCACAGACAGGAATCAGTTGCTCGATGGCGCCGACGCACCAGCCGATGGCGTCCTCGTTCGTGTAGCCGGGCAGCGGCGGCTCCTGGCCTTTTACCTTCATCAGCTCGTCGAAAGAGGGGATTGTCTTCCAGCGGCCCGAATTCAGGCGCACGCAGGGAATGCCGAGGCGCGCGGCCAGCTCGAGGCATCGCCGCGTGTGCTCGATGTGGCGGCGGCGCTCGTCGGCGGCGGGGAAGACGAAGTCCTGATGGATGGACAGCATCGGAAAGCTGAGCCCGCGTTCGAAGGCGCGCCGCTTCAGCGAATTCACATAAGAGGGCGATTCGTCCCGCATCTGCCGGTGAAGGATCTCGACCCCTTCAAAGCCGACGGCGGCGGCGTGGTCGATGACATCCTCGACGGGAAACCGTTCGCCCCGGAAATGCCAATAGGAGTATGTGGAAACTGCGAGCCGGATCCGTCCGGCCGGCTTCTGTTGCGATGAGACGGCGGGCGCCGCGGCGGCCAACAGAGGCGCGCAGCGAAGCCAGTTGCGGCGGGAGACTGTCATGGCTCTCCCATCATATGCCGCCTCAAACCAGCCGTAGCACGCAGGCCGAATCCGTGGCCGCCCAAAGCTCGCCGGGCGCCGGCGCGGAAAGGAAGGCGGCGGACCCTTCGGCCCGGTAGTCCACCTTCATTTCGGCCCACTCGTTCAGGTCCGTGGAATAGAAAACCCGCAGCCTGCCCGGGACGGGGCTGTCGAAGAGGCGGCCGGAGGGCTGGATCGCCGCGAGAACCGCGGCGCCGCCTTCAAGCAGGGCCGCGTCGTCGACGCGCAGATCCCGGCGCCGGAACACCGGGCGGCTGCCGCCGGTGCGGAAATCGAGCGCGTACACCTCGCCCGGAAATTCGAAATTCTCCCCGTAGCGCGAAATCGCCAGGCCGGTATGGCCGGACGCGCGCACGCGCACGACGCGGCCGAAAGCGGAGGTGAGGCTGAATTTCCAGCTGGCGCCCCCGTCATGCGTCTCGCCGACGACCGTGGTGGCGGGCACGAGGCGGCGCCGCAGGGCCTGCTCCGGCGCCATCCATCCGGGCAGGCGCATCTCGTCGCGCTGCGGGCTGGAGAAGCCGGTGATCAGGCCCCGCTTGCTGTCGAGGAACGCCATCGAGGTCCAGGCGGTATTCTCGTCCGTCAGCCGGATTTCGGCCGATTCGGGAACCGGGCTCCAGGTGGCGCCGCCGTCCCGGGTCTGATGAAACACTTTCCCCGCGCCGAACGCCCAGCCCCGGTTCTCGTCCAGGAAAAACACCCGGTATACGGGCCGTTTTCGGCCCGACTTCGGCAGGTTTCGCTTTGTCCATTCCAGGCCATTTTCAGCGGAATACCAGAGAGATTTCGATCCGACCAGCCACAAATGGGCGCCGTTCAACGCGTAAAGAGAGACGGGATTGTCCCTGAGCTCCACCTGCCGCCAACTCTCGCCGCCGTCGCGGGTGACCACCACGGCCGGCTGGCTGCGAAAGTCGCCCTCGATTTGCAGGGCGGCCACGGCCAGTCCGGGCGCCGGGCAGCAGAAATCGGCGATCGAAGCCGCCCGCTTCTCCTCGTCGAACATCCATCGCAGCCGCCAGCGCCTGCCGGCCAGAGGGCCGCGGTCCTGGTCCGGGCGGAGCGGCGCCGCCGCGGGGACTTCCTGGAGCTTGCGGAATGGCCCGGTCTGCGCCGCCGCCGGCGCGGCCGTCACGACGGCAAGGAATTCGCGCCGCAGCATTGCAGTCTAGGCGCCCTTGCGGCCCGGAACCGCCTCGTCAGCGCGGGCGATGTGGCCGTGGGTCCGCACCAGCTCCACGTGGTTGACCTGCTCGACCAGCTGCGGCGGCATGCGCGCCACCACCAGCAGGCAGCCCACCTGCTCGCCGACGGTGGTCAGCAGCTCCATCTCGGCGCCCGAGTGGCGGTGAGGCGCGCGATGCTGGACGTTGATGACGCCGACCACCCGGTTGCGGGCGATCACGGGCGCCGAGAGGAACGCCTCGTAGGAATCCTCGGGGAGCTCGCTGAAGCCTTTGAATCGCGGGTCCTTGTAAGCCTCCGAGCTGATGGCCAGCAGCTTCCTTTCGCGCGCCACCCAGCCGGTGAGCCCTTCGCCGACGTGCATCCGCAGCCGGCCGATCTCGGCCGGGTGCGGCCGCGAACTGGCGCACAGCACCAGGTCTTCGCCGTCGATCAGGTAAATGAAGCAGGCGTCGCAGGCGGTGAACTCCTGCACCAGCTTGACAATGGCGTGCAGGGTCTCGGCCAGGCTGAGTTCCCGCACCATCAGGCGGCTGATGCGCTGATACACCGCCAACTGGTGCTCGAGCCGCTGGAGTTTCTCTTCCAGGTCCCGGAGTCGCGTCACACTGCCATTATCCCATCCCCTGGCCTCTGCCCCGCGCCCGATGCAGGGGCCGGCGCACGCAATTGCGCTCGGGCTTCTCGGGCCACTACCATAAAGAGCAAACCGGCTGCGCCCTGGGCGGTCAAGGACCGCATCCGGAGGACAGGAGACAAAGGAAGCATCATGTGGTACAGAAGCAAGCGCGATGAAGAACCGCCGGCCAAGCCCGCCGGCTCCCCTGCACAACCGGAACAGAAAGAGGCCATTCCCATGTCCACTTACCCAACCCGCACGAGCGATATCGGCAGCGTGCGCGCCGGCGCGCTGATCGGCAAGAGCCTGGAAATCACGGGCGAAATCCGCGGCGCCGAGGATCTGGTGATTGACGGCAGGCTCAAAGGCGACGTCGAACTGCCTGAACACCGCCTGACGATCGGCCCTTCGGGCGTGTTGCACGGCAAGGTTCGCGCGCGCGAGATTGTGGTGTACGGAACCGTTCAGGGCAATCTGGAAGCCAGCGAGCGGGTGGAAATCAAGAAACACGCCAAGGTGGTCGGCGACCTCAAGGCCCAGCGCCCCGTGATCGAAGACGAGGCCTATTTCAAGGGCAACGTGGAGACGATCCGCGCGGAAGCGCCCAAACAGCCGGCCCCTGCGGCCGCGCAGGCCGCGCCGGCGGCGCAGCCTTCCGCGGCGGCAGCCGCCGCCGGTGGGGCTTCCGCCCCGGGCCAGTCTTCCGGCGCAGCCGCGCCGCGGCAGGAGAACCGCAAGGGATGAGCTTTCCGCCGCTGCCCAGAACCGCTGGCAGCCCGGCGGGCGGCGGCCCCTCGCCGGCCAGGAGATCCCATGCCTTCGAGCAAATGAGCGACTATCTGGGCGGCTTCCGCGGCGGCCAGGTGGTCGATCTCGGAGGCGCGCAGCAGAGCACCATTGAATTTGTCACGGGCTGCGGCCACCGCCTGTATGCGGAAAATCTGCTGCTCACTTTGGGCCCGTTGCTCGAGAAAGCCACCCCGGGCGGCTTCGCGGCGGACCGCGCGGATGACGACGCGCCCGCCGCCCTCCCGGCAGACTGTCTGGCGTTCCCGCCTTCCTCGGTCGACGCCATGCTTTGCTGGGACCGCCTCCAGTTTCTTCCCGGGAAGCTGGCGTCGGCCCTGGTGGACCGCATCCACCGGATCATGGCCCCGGGCGGATTCCTGCTGGCCATGTTTCACCCCGAGCAAACCCCGGCCGCAGCCCCGCTGTGCTGCCGCGTGGCCGACGCACGCCACCTGCATATCGCCGCTGCCGGGGCGGCGCGGCCCTTGCGGCCTTTCAACACGCGCTCCATCGAGCGCTTCTTCCACAAGTTCGAATCCCTCAAGTTCTACCTCACCCGGGAGAACTTGCAGGAAGTGATTGTGCGGCGCTGAATGGAAGGCACGGCTGCCACAGACCGGCCCGCACGGATCGCCAACGTGCTGGCCTCGCTGCTGCTGATCACGGCCATTCTTTATTTCGGCCGCGTGTTCTTCATCACCTTCATCAGCGCCGTGCTGCTCGCGTTTCTGCTCGAGCCTGTGGTGAACGGGCTGATGCGGCTGCGCGCGCCGCGCGGCCTGGCGAGCTTTCTGGCCTGTTCGCTGATGCTCGCCGTCGTGTATCTGATGGGGCTCGGGCTTTGGCTGCAAGTGCAGGGGCTGTGGGAGGACTTGCCCAATTACAGCCGGCGGATTTCCGAACTCGTCGACGCCGCCGTGCAGCAGATCGAGGACATCGAAAAAACGGCGCGCGAAATCATCGTCCCCAAACGCCTGCGGGAAGCCCCGCCGCAGCCGGAGCCGCCCGCCGCGCAAAGACCGAGAAAAAAGACCGCCCAGCCGGCCGTCCCTGCGCCGCCCGCAGTCCAGGAGGTGCGCATCCAGCGCGAGGAGGGCCAGCTGGTCAACGCCATATACCAGCGCCTGGCTTCCTACACCGATGCCGCGCTGATGGCTTCTTTCGTGCCTTTCCTTGTCTATTTCATGCTCAGCTGGCGCGACCACATCCTGCGCGCCGTACTGGCGGCGCTGCCCGGCGAACGCGAGCGCGAAAGCATGTTGCAGGCCTGGAACGGCATCGCCTCGGTGGCCCGCGCGTATCTTGTCGGCAATTTCATCCTCGGCGTGGTGCTGTCCGTGGCCAGCGCGAGTTTCTTCTGGTTCGTCAAGCTTCCTTACTGGCAGGTGGTGGGGCCTCTGAGCGGATTTCTGAGCCTTGTGCCCTACCTGGGGCTGCCCCTGGCGCTGGTTCCTCCGCTGGTGGCGGCGCTGCCCGTCTACAACGCCCTTCCCGCCTACCTCATCATCGGCGCCACGACGGCGGTGTTCCACCTCATCGCCCTGAACCTGCTCTATCCGAAGCTGGTGGGCGCGCGGGTGCACCTGAACCCGCTGGTCGTGACCATCGCGCTGATGGTCTGGTACCTGCTGTGGGGCGCGGCCGGGCTGTTTCTTGCCATTCCGATCACTGCGGGCCTGAAGGCCGCGTTCGACAGCATTCCGTCGCTGCGCCCCTACGGGCAAATCCTCGGCAACTGACCCTTCGGGGGTGCGCGGCGCCGGGCCGCCGTGGCCCAAGACACGTGTTGCGTTCGGGCATCCCCTGTTGGAAGCCAGGCAGCGCGAACCGGGCCCCGGCACTGGCCGGCAAACCGCGGGCGCATTCTCGTGCGGCAGGCCGCACACGCCGGCCGGACGCCTTCAGCTCACGTCGATTGTGCCGCCGCGCGTGTCGCTGGTGAGCGACGGCCAGCCGAAGCTGTAGCTGTAGGATCCTTTGGCGCCCCTGTTCACCGTGAAGCTGCGCGTGGAGGCGCCCGCGGCCAGCGGAGCCGGCGTCGTCTGCGGCGCCACGCAGGACGGCAGCGAGAAGGCGTTCAACGCCACCGTGTAATTGTTCTCCCAGGTGATCTGGTCTCCGGCGTGGCATCCCAGAGTGGACGGCTGGGCGTTGCCCGAGCTGTCGATCACGATCTTGTGGCTGGCCATAGCGGCCTCCTTGGCGTTCCGGATCGGTCTGCGCCCGGTGACAGTTCTCTGCAACAGGTTCCGCGGCGCCCCTCGTTCGACCCAGTATAGCGGGTTTCTGGCGGAATTCGTCACAAAAAATGCGCGCGCAGATGAAAAAAACGGGAGGATTTTTATGCTCATGCCGGCCGGAAATTCAGAACAGGCTGCGCCGGCGGGCCTCCGCCAGCACGCCCGCCAGCTCCGGGTTCCGTTCCAGACGCGGCCTCGGATAGCCGAGCGCAAGCGCTTCCCCGGCCAGTTCCAGGGCCTTCCTGCGTTCTCCCAGCAACTCGTGCACCTCCGCCGCCGCAGCGCGGATTTCCGGCCCTTTGGGAGCGAGGCCGAGCGCGGTCGCCAGCCGCTCGCGCGCCAGCGCGGCGCGGCCCGTCTTGGCGTAATACAACGCCAGGTCGCTGTGGAGGAAAGCGTCCCGCGGGCTGCTCTTGCGCCGCGCCTCGCCCAGTTCGATCGCTTTGTCGAACGCCTGGCGGGCGGGCGCCTCGTTGCCGGGCATCCAGGAATACACATACCCGAGGTTGCCCCATGCCATCGGGTCGCCGCCGTCGATGTCGACAGCTTTTCGGTAAGCGGCGACCGCCTCGCCGTACCGCCTGGCCCGCGAATACGCAGTCCCGAGGTTCGTCCAGGCCATCGCGCCGGGCTTCGCTTCGACGAGCTGCCGCGAGATGGCGATGGCTTCCGACACGCGCCCCGTCTCGCATAGCGCGCTGCTCAGGTTGACGAGCGCCGCCGAATGGTCCGGCGCGGCGCGGATCACCGATTGCCATTCGCGGACAGCCTCGGCGAACCGGCTCTGCCGGAACAGGAAATTGCCATATGCATCGTGAGCCGAGATGTCGTCGGGATCGAGCTCCAGCGCGCGGCGGAAAGAACGCTCGGCCTCCGCCAGGCGTCCCTGCCTTTCGTATTGCCGCGCCACCGCCTGGTGCGCTTCGGGGTCGTTGGCATCCAGCCGGAGGGCCCGCTCGAGCGATGCCATCGCCAGGTCCTGCTGGCCGAGGGCGGCGTGAATCCGCCCCATCGCCACCTGCACGGGGGCCAGCTCGGGACCGAGCCGCACGGCCTCGCCCGCGTGGAATGCGGCCTTGTCGAGCGCCTTGCGGTCGCGGGTGAGAGCGTAGCGGATGCGGTGCGCCTCCGCCAGACGGGCGTGCCCCAGGGCGAAGCCCGGCTCGAGCCGGAGGCTTTCTTCCAGAAGGAGGATGGCGCGATCGAGGTTTCCCTCTTTGTCCCATCGCTGCATCAGCGGCAGCGCTTCCAGGTACCGGGCGGAAGCCGTGCCCGAGGGCAGGCCGGCCTGCACCGGGCGTGGCGCGGAACGCGACCTGTGCCAGATCCATGCCGGCGCCGCGACAAGCGCCAGCACAGCACCCGCCACCACGAGGGCCCTCCGGCCCGGCAGGCGCGCCAGCCTGGAAGGCGTTGCGCGGGGCTTGGGCGGCGCCGGCGCGGACGGTTCCGCGCCAGCCGCGATTCGCTCCAGCGCCTCCAGAAATTCCCCGGCAGACCCGAACCGTTCCTCCGGCGACTTCCGGAGCGCTTTGTCGACGAGCGGACGCAGTTGCGGCGGCACTCCGTCGAGCGGCCGCGGCTGCTCATGCACGACGCGGTACAGCGTCGCCGGAACCGAGCCGCCATCGAACGGCCGCTCGCCCGTCAGCATCTCGCACAGCACCGCGCCAAGCGACCACAGGTCGCTGCGTTCGTCCGCAGGCAGCCCCATGGCTTGTTCCGGCGACATGTAGGCAGGAGTGCCCAGCCGCGCGCCTTCCTGGGTCAGCTGTTCGGCGCCGGGCATCCACGCCAGGCCGAAATCCACGATTTTCACCACGCCCTGCCGCGTGATGAGGATGTTCGACGGCTTGATGTCGCGATGGACCACGCCGCGGGCGTGCGCTTCTTTCAGTCCGAGCGCGATCTGCGCGGCAATGCGCAGGGCGCGCCCTGTCTCCAGCGGGCCGCCGTGCCTGTTCAGAAGCGAGGCCAGATTCTCGCCGTCGTAATACGCCATGACGAGAAACTGCCGCCCGCCGGCGTCCTGCTCGATGCCGTAAATGGCGCCGATATGGACGTGGTCGAGCGCGCTGGCCGCACGGGCCTCGCGCAGGAAGCGCTGCGAGGCGCCCGTGTCCCGGCCGATGTGCGGCGGGAGGAACTTGAGCGCGACATTGCGGCCCAGCTCCTCGTCGAAGGCCTTGTACACCACGCCCATGCCGCCCTCGCCCAGGCGCCCGGTGATCCGGTACTTGCCCTTGAGCAGGGCGGGAGCTGCACCGCCGCCCTCGTCGATGATGGTAGGATCGTCCGGATTCATGCCATTCCAGCCGGGCGGAATGAAACAACGAAACAGAGGAGCGGATCAACGGACGGGAAGATGAATGCCTCAAGTATACCGCTTGCGGCGCGGGGCAGGCCAGCCGGATTTCCGGGGCGTCAATGCGAAACCGGGATGTGGCCACTCGAGCCCGCTTCGGTTGCAGCAGCTGCGGAGCGCGGCAATGCAATCGGCGACGCCGCAAAGTGCGGCGCCGATTGCCGGGCCCCGCGGGAGTGCCGAGGCAGTTGGCGCCGAAGCCATCCGTCTCGCGAGGAACGCCGCCGGCGCCGGTAGCGGCCAGGCGGGGCGGGCGAGGCTCAGGCTTTTTGCTGAGAGAAGTCCGGGCCAGGCGGCACTGTACTAGTACGGGAACGCCTGCATGAGAACCTTTGCGATCCTCCTTGCGGCTTGCCTTTGCCTCCCGATCGCCTTGCCAGCGGCGGTCGTCTCCTTCGGATCGGATTTGCTGAATGAATCGAACAGCGTCACCGGGGCCAATGTGGCGATCCAGCCGCATCCGCTCTGGGCGCAGTTGCCGCCGTACGAATGGATTTCCTACGCCAACACGGGCGCCGGCCCAGGCGCGGTCTCCCCTCCGAACACCAATGCGCAAAAGGGCCCCACCGCGGTTTTCTACGAATATCTGCCGGGACACACCGCCTTTGTGCGGTTGACCGTTTTTGCGGACGACACGGCGGCGGTCTATCTCATCGACCAGACCAACCCGTCAGGCACGCTGTTGGCCCCGGCCAACTGGCGGCAGGACGGCGCCTGCGCCCGCGGTCCGATTGGCTGCGAGCCCGGCGAGGGGCTGATTCTGGAATTCGCGGTGAACCGCCACGGGCCGGCGGTCCTTCGCTTTGACGTCTTCCAGCGCGGCAACGGCCCCTTCGGCCTGCTTTACGGGGGCGAAGCGGAATTGGCGGAAAACTCCGAGGCGCTGTCGATCCTCATGATGGTGACCGGCCTCGGATGGTTCGTCTGGCTCCAGGCACGGAGGAAAAGACAGCAGGAGCAGGCTTCCGAAGCCCGGAGACAGCTGGCCGCTGAACGCGCCGCTGCCTGAGTGCGGCCGTGGAGGTTGCGCCGCACAGCCGCCCGCTTTCGGCCCGCCGCAGAGGGCTCGCTTTGCCGAGAGGGCATCCTGTCTCTTGCGGCAAGACCGCCGGGCAGGAGAAGCCCTGGCCGGGCGCATGCCGCTCTTCCGGAAGCCGTGCAGCCGTTGTGCGAGGCTGATGCGTCCAGGCTGGAGAAGCGAAGCGGGCGGTCCGCACCGCGCAGGCCGCCCGCAACCGGCTATTCTTCTTCCTCGGCCACGCCCGCGGCGGCCGCCTTGTAGGCGGCGATGATCTTCTCCGCCTGCGCCTGCGGGACGAAATCGTAGTGCGAGAACTCCATCGTGTAGGACGCGCGGCCCTGCGTGATGGAGGTCAGGTCGTTCTGGTAGGTGAGCATCTCGGCCATGGGCACGAGCGCGCGGATGATCTGCGTGGATCCCTTCGTGTCCATGCCGGTGATGCGGCCGCGGCGGCCGTTGATGTCCGACATCAGATCGCCGGCAAATTCCACCGGCGCCTGCACCTCGACCTTCATGATCGGCTCGAGCAACGCCGGCTTGGCCTGCTCCATGGCCAGCTTGAACGCCTTGCGGCCCGCGATCTTGAAGGCCATTTCCGAAGAGTCGACTTCATGGTAGGAGCCGTCATACAGGGTGACCTTGAAGTCGACCACCGGGTAGCCGGCCAGGTACCCCTTCGCGGCCGCCTCGAGGATGCCTTTTTCCACGGCCGGAATAAACTGCTTCGGAATGGCCCCGCCGAAGATGGCGTTGACGAATTCGAAGCCCTTGCCGCGCTCGAGCGGCTCCATGCGGATCTTGCAGTCGCCGAACTGGCCGTGCCCGCCGGTCTGTTTCTTGTGGCGGCCGTGGACGTCGGCCGTGCCGCGGATCGTCTCGCGGTAGGGGATCTTCGGCGCGCGCAGCTCGACCTCGACGTTGTAGCGGCGCTTCAGGCGGCTGACGATGATCTCGACATGCTGCCCGCCCATGCCGGCCAGCAGAAACTCGTTGGTCTGCGGGTCGCGGTAGAACCGCAGTCCCGGGTCCTCCTCGAGAATGCGAGCCACGGCGTTGCCCATGCGGTCCTCGTCGTTGCGGCTCTTGGCGGCGATGGCGTAGGCGATGGAAGGCTCGGGGATTTGCACGCGGGGGTACTCGACCGAATCGCCTTTCTCGCACAGCGTGTCGCCGGTGAGCACGTCCTTGAGCTTCGCCACCACGCCGATGTCGCCCGCGTGCAGCTCGTTGACCGGGATAAGCTGCTTGCCGAAGGGCACGCTCAGGTGGGACAGCCGCTCCTGGCTCTTCGACCGCATGCAGATCAGATTGGCGTCGTTCTTGAGAACGCCCGTGCAGACCTTGAAGTAGGAGAGGCGTCCGGCGAACGGGTCGGCCACCGTCTTGAACACATATGCCGTGACGTGATCCTTGTCGGTGATCGCCTTGAATTCCTCGTGGTCGCCCACCATGGCGCGGATAGCCGGGTGCTCGGTCGGGTCCGGGCAGAAGGCGAGCATGAAGTTCATCGCCAGATCCGCGCCGATGTTCAGCAGCGAGGAGCCGCACAGGATCGGGAAAATGCGGTCCTCCTTCACGGCTTCGTGCAGCCCGGCCATGATGTCTTCGGGCGGCAGCGTGCCCTGCTCGAAGTACTTCTCCATCAGCTCGTCCTTGCCCTCGGCGACCATTTCGATGAGCGCCCCGTGAGCCTTCTCGGCCTGCTCCTTCAGGTCGGCGGGAATGGGGATTTCCCTGCCCTTGCCGTCGCCGTTGGGCGTGTACTCGTACGCCTTCATCTCGATCAGGTCGATGACGCCGCGGAAGTCGCGCTCGGCGCCGATGGGGAGCTGCACCGGGATCGCATGGCGCCCGAAGATCTCCACGATGTTGTCCACCGTGCGCTGGAAATCGGCGCGTTCCCGGTCCAGCTTGTTGACGAAGAATGCGCGCGGCAGCCGGAAGCCTTCCGCGTATTCCCACACCTTCTCCGTCACCACCTCGACCCCGGCCACGCCGTCGACCAGAATCAGGGCCGAGTCGGCCGCGCCCATGGCGATCTTCGTGTCGTAAGTAAACAGGTTGAAGCCGGGAGTATCAAACAGGTTCAGCTTTTTCCGGTTCCACTCGACCGCCGCCAGCGCCGTGGAAATGGTGATCTTGCGGGCGATCTCTTCCTCGTCGTAATCGGTCACCGTGTTGCCCTCGTCGACCCGGGTCAGCCGGTTGGTCGCCCCGGCGGTGTACAGCATCGCCGCCACGAGCGAAGTCTTCCCGCTGTTGCCGTGGCCGACGAGGGCCACGTTTCGGACATCGGTGCTTTCGTAGATCTTCACAGGGCACGCTCCCAAAGAGTTTCAGGCTTGCGGGCGTCCGCCGGGACGCCCATCTAGGAGGCAGAGTAACACAACTGCAAACGCCGATTCTGGATGGAAGTGTCTTGAAATCAGCGTGCCGGTTTCCCGCCCTCCGGCGGCCTTTCACAGGCCCCGCCGGGCATACACTGGAGGCGGGACCGACATGAAAACCATCATCGAGCCGTTCCGCATCAAGAGCGTCGAACCGCTGCGCCACACCACGCGCGAGGAACGCGAGCGCGTCCTGCGGGAGGCCGGCTACAACCTCTTCCTCGTGCCCGCCTCCGACATTCTGATCGACCTGCTCACCGACTCGGGCACCTCCGCCATGTCCACCGAGCAGTGGGCGGCGATGATGCGCGGCGACGAATCCTACGCCGGCAGCGAGTCCTACTTCCGGCTCAAACGCGTGGTGGAAAACCTTGCCGGTTTCCGCCACGTCATCCCCACCCACCAGGGGCGCGCCGCCGAACGCATCCTGTTCACCTGCCTCTGCAAGCCGGGCCACGTGGTGCCGAACAACACGCATTTCGACACCACCCGCGCCAACATCGAATTCGCCGGCGCCGAGGCCGTGGACCTGCCGCTGCCGGAAGCCGCCGACACCCAGGCCATGCTCCCGTTCAAGGGCGGCATGGACGTCCAGGCCCTCGAGCGGCTCATCGAGGAACGCGGGCGCAGCCGCATCCCGCTCATCATGCTCACGGTGACCAACAACAGCGGCGGCGGCCAGCCTGTGTCGATGGCCAACATCGAGGCCGTCAGCCGCGTGGCGCGCCGCCACGGCATTCCTTTTTATCTCGACGCCTGCCGGTTCGCCGAAAACGCCTGGTTCATCCACGAGCGCGAACCCGGCTACTCCTCCTGGACGCCGTTTGACATCGCCCGAAAGATGTTCTCGTTCGCCGACGGCTGCACCTTTTCGGCCAAGAAAGACGCCTTCGCCAACATCGGCGGCCTGCTGTGCACCAATGACGACGCGCTGGCGCGGCAGGAGAAGGACCTGCTGATCCTCACCGAAGGGTTCCCGACCTACGGCGGCCTGGCGGGCAGGGACCTCGAGGCCATCGCCGTCGGCCTCCAGGAGGTGCTGGACCCGGACTACCTTCGCTACCGCATCGCATCCACCACCTATCTGGGCAAGCACCTCGCCGAAGGGGGCGTCCCCATCGTGCAGCCCCCGGGCGGCCATGCCATCTACATCGATGCGGGACGCATGCTGCCGCACATCCCGCGCCATGAGTTCCCGGCGCAGTCGCTCGCCGTCGAGCTGTTCCTCCATGCCGGCATTCGCAGCGTCGAGATCGGTTCGGTGATGTTCGGCGAGCACGCGCGCTACGAGCTGTTGCGGCTGGCCATCCCCCGCCGCGTTTACACGCAGAGCCACATCGACTACGTCGTCGAGGCCATACTGGAAGTCAACGCCCGCAAGGACGCGCTCTCCGGCTACCGCATCGTCGAGCAACCCGCCTTCCTCCGCCACTTTTCCTGCCGCTTCGAGCCGGCCGCGCCTGGCACCGCCCGGTAGACACAAAAAGAGGGCGGATGCCGGAGGAGTAAACATCCGCCCTTCAAATCGGGCCGGCCGGACTCGGGGGACGAGTGGCGGGCCCGAAAGTGCTTGTCTACCATTAACGACGCCGGAAATGCCCGTCGTGTTTCAAATCTTTACTGTTCCGTGAAACTGCTAATATGTTTGCGGGATTCTTGCCGCATCCGGGCAAAAATCCCCGCTCTTTCACCCGGCAGGCGCAAATCAAATGCCCCGGACGCTGCGATCAGGAGCCGAAGACAAGCCAACGAGAATGCGAAGGCGCCCGCTTGCCCCGCGGCCCGGAGGCCCGGCCGGGCGCCGCCCGGGCGCAGTCTTCACCACTTGAGCAGCTTCGTGAATTCGATCAGGTAGCGCCGCCACACCGGCCAGGTGTGGGCGCCCTCGGTCTCCACCCAGGTGTGGCGGATGCCGCGGCTCCTGAGCCACTCGACGAACTTGCGGTTGCCCTCCACCAGCCGGTCGTCCTTGCCGCAGGCGATCCAGAGCAGGCGGATCCGCGCATTGTCCTTCTCGCTCAGCTTCGGGAACACCTCGTCGGGGTCGCCCGCCGAGCCGCCGGCGGAAAACGCGCCGATCCAGGCGAAGCGCTCCAGGTGGTTCAGCCCCGCCATCAGCGCCTCCCCGCCGCCCATCGAGAGGCCGGCGATGGCCCGTTTTTCCGGCTTCCGCTCCACGCTGTAGGCGCGTTCCACAGCGGGCAGCACCTCGTTGAGCAACGTCTCGGTGAACTTCGCCGCGTTTTCTTTCCACATGGCCGGCGTGCGTTGGCCGGCGCGCAGCGACTCCAGCGGCACCCCGTAGCCGAGCGGCATCACCACGACAAGCGGCCGGATTTCGCCCTGCGCAATCAGGTTGTCGAGGATGAAATGGGCGCGGCCCACGGTGGTCCAGCCGTTGGCGTAGTCGGAAAATCCGTGGCACAAAACGAGCAGCGGATACCGCTTTCGCGGGTCGTAATTCGGCGGCGTGTAGACGAAATAGTCCCGCTTGTCGCCGACGATTCCTGATTCGTAGAAATGCTGGTGCACGGCGCCGTGCGGCACGCCGGTCTGCTCCCAGGGCCGCGGCGGGTCGCCCGGCACCAGTACGGCGCTGGACGTGGAAAGCGCATTGGGCTTGGTCATCCCGTTGGAAGGATCGACGAAGCCCGTGCCGTCGATGACGAACGTGTAGCCGTAGATGTCCGGCTCCAGGGGATCGGTGGTCAGCGTCCACAGCCCGCCCTCGCCCCTGGCCATCTCGCGCCGGGGAAACGTTTCGAGCGCCAGCTCCACCTTTTGGGCGCTGGGGGCCCGGACGCGGAAGGTGACGCGGCGGTCCGCATGGACTTCGGGAGACAGTACCGGGGGAAGCTGCGCAAAGGCGGCGGCAGCAGCGGCGAAAAGCAACAGGGCTCTCATGGCACGGATCTCTGCTGCGGCAAGCATACCGCAGCCGGGACCGGGCCGGGCGCGCCCCTTCAGGCCTCCATTTCGGCCTGCACGTCGCGGGGCGGCTCTTCGACGTAGAGGATGCGGCGGCAGGTTTCGCAGTAAACGACCCTTTCGCCGGACTTCACATCCTGGAACAGCTGCGGGCGCATGGTCATCATGCAGCCCATGCAGCGGCCGTCTCGCGCCTCCGCCAGCACGTCGCCGCCCGGGTAGTGGCGGGTGCGCAGGCGCTCGTACACGGAGAGCACCTCCGGAGAGAGGAGCGAGGCCACCTCCTTGCGCTCGGCTTCGATCCTCGCCAGCTCCTGCTTGTCGGCCTGCGTGCGCGCGCGGGCCTGCTCCTTTTCCGCCTCGACGCTCTTCTTCTCCTCGCGCAGGTCCGCCTCCGCCTTGCGCACGTTGGCCTCGAGCGTCTCGGCCTCGATCATCAGTTCGAGAATCTGGTCTTCGGCCTTGCGGATCGCATTTTCAAACCAGGCGATTTCCTCCTGGAAGGCGCGGTATTGCTCGTTGGTTTTCGCCTCCATCATCTGGTCGCGCAATTTCGAGATTTTCTGCTGGTGGAGCTGGATATCGCCCTCGATTTTCTTCCGCTCCCGCTGGTTGGCGGCCAGCGCGGCCCGGTCGAGTTCGAGGCGCCGCGTATGGGCCTCAAGGGCCTTTTCGATTTCCAGGATGCGCTTCGGAAGCGCGGCGATTTCCTTCCGCAATTCGGCGGCGCGCAGATCGAGCGCCTGGAGCCGCAAGGCAGTGGCAACGTCCGGATGCATCAGATAGGAGTGTAGCATCTACTCGCCGGACAGCCGCCGCAGCACCGGGGCGGCCAGCGCCCGGCGCGCCATCTCGAGCTCTTCGATGTGCAGGGCGCGCGCCACCGCGTACAGCACGGCCAGTCCGAGCGGGATGGAGACGGCCAGGTCGGCGAGCCGCCCGAGGAATCCCGCGCCCAGCCAGGCCTGGATCAGGCGGCTTGAAGCCCACACGGCCGCCGACATCGCCAGGGAGGCGAGCAGCGTCTTCAGCACCACGCTGCGCAGCCGCCGGCCGTAGACGCCGCCGATCCTCACGCGCATCGCCAGAAAAAGGGCGAGGAAGGAAAACAGCGCCACGCAGGACGTGGAGAGAGCCAGTCCGGCATGGCCCAGCCCGGCCCGCGTCACCAGCGCCCACGCCATGCAGGCGTTGATGAAGATCGATGCGAGGCTCACCGCCATCGGCGTGCGCGCATCCTTCAGCGCGTAAAAGGCCGGCGCCAGCACCTTCACCGCCGCGTACCCGGCCAGACCGAGCGAGTAGAAGGCCAGCGCCACGGCGGTCTGGTGCGTGTCGTAGGCTTCGAAACGCCGGCCTTCGTAAATCGCCCCGACAATGGAGGGGCCGAGCACGACGAGTCCGAACGAGGCCGGGACCGTGAGCAGAAACACGAGCCCCAGCGAGCGCGCCAGCGTCTCGCGGAACTCGTCGATGTTGCCGCTCGAGGCGCTGCGCCCGATGGAGGGCAGCGTGGCGGTGGCGATGGCGACGCCAAACAGGCCGAGCGGCAGCTGCATGAAGCGGAAGGCGTACTGAAGCCACGCGGTGGCGCCGTCGACGCCGCGCACGGGATCGACGATCGAGGCGGCGAAGAACGTGTTCACCAGCACGTTCACCTGCACGCTGGCGTTGCCGATGATGGCCGGGCCCATCAGCCGCGCAATCTGCCGCACGCCGGGATGGTTGAAATCGAAGGCGGGGCGGAACCGGAAGCCCAGCCGGTACAGCGACGGGACCTGCCACAGGAGCTGCATCGCGCCGCCAATCACCACCCCGTAGGCCATGCCTTCGATCGGCTCGATACCGAGGCGCGGCCCCAGCCAGAAGCCGAGCGCGATGCCGCTGAGCACGCTGCCGACGTTGAACCACGTGGAGGAAAACGCCGGCACGGCGAACTTGTCGAACGAGTTCAGCACGCCCATCGCCTGCGCCGCCAGCGCCACCAGCAGCAGGAAGGGAAACATGATCTGCGTCAGGCGCACCGCGGCCATCGTCTTTTCCGGCGCCGTGTGCGCCCAGTTCGGCGTCAGCAGCGGCACGAACCACGGCGCCAGCAAAATCCCCGCCACGCACAGCCCGCCGACGAAGAGGATGATGGCCGTGGCGACGAGATTCGCCAGATGAATGGCTTCCTTGCGGTCGCGGTTCTGGAGATAGTCGACGAAGGTCGGCACGAAGGCCGCCGACAGCGCGCCTTCGGCAAACAGGTCGCGGGTCAGGTTGGGGATGCGGAAGCCGATGACGAAGGCGTCATAGGAGGAACCCGCGCCGAAAAGGCGGCTCATCACCCCTTCGCGCACCAGCCCGCTGATGCGGCTGAGAAGGACGGCGAACGAGGCAACACCCGCGCTCTTGAAAACCTGTTCCGAGGGCGAGGACAACCTTCACATTGTACCCGCCGTGGCATCCTGTCTTCGAGGAGCCCGATGCGCGCAACGCCCGCCCTGCCGCCCGTGCTGATCCCGGCCTACGAGCCGTCGCCCGGGCTGTCCGAACTCGTGGCGGACCTCATCCGGCGCGGCTTCGCACGGATCATCGTCGTCGACGACGGCAGCAGCGCATCCTGCCGGCCGGTGTTCGACTCGCTTGCCCGCCTGCCGCAGGTCACCGTGCTGCGCCACGAGCGGAACCTCGGCAAAGGCGAGGCTCTCAAGACCGGAATGCGCCACATCCTTTCCGAACACGCCGCCGCCGCGGGGCTGGTGACCGCCGATGCCGACGGCCAGCACCTGGCCGAGGACATCGAGCGCGTGGCGCGGCGCCTGGCCGCCTCCGACGGGGCCACGCTCGTGCTGGGCGCCCGCCGATTCGATCGCGGCGTGCCCTGGCGCAGCCGCGTCGGCAACCGCCTGAGCGTTCTGGCGGTGCGCTGGATCGCCGGAATCCCCCTGGCCGACACGCAGACCGGACTGCGCGGCATTCCCCGCGAACTCGCGCAAAAGCTCGTCGAAACAAAAACGGGCGGATATGAATTCGAGCTCGACATGCTCCTTGCGGCCCGCCACTCGGGCTTCGCCTTCGCCGAGGAGCCCATCCGCACGGTCTATGTGGACGACAACCGCAGCTCGCACTTCAACCCCGTGCTGGACTCGATGAAGATCTACTTCGTCCTGCTGCGGTTTACCATCGTCAGCCTGCTGACCGCAGCGGTCGACAACTCGCTGTTTTCCCTCGCCGTCTCCCACGGGCTGTCCATGCCCGCGGCCCAGGCGGCCGCGCGGCTGGCGGCCCTGTCCTTCCAGTACCCGGCGGCGCGCCGCGCCGTCTTCCATTCGCGCGAGCCGCACGGCCGCGTGTTGCCGAAGTTCCTTCTGCTGGCCGCGGGGCACGCCCTCGTGTCGTACGCCCTGATCCAATGGCTGGCGCCGGCCCTGGGCGGCGGGTGGATGCCGGCCAAGATCGCCGTGGAGACATGCCTTTTCCCGCTGAACTTCCTCCTGCAACGGGACTGGGTCTTCCGCATCCGTCGCCGCTGAGGCCGCGCCGCCTCAGCCGCCGTAGCGCTCGAGAAACGCAGCCACGGTCATCGTGCCCTGGTAGAAATTCTCCAGCCGGAATTTCTCGTTCGGCGAATGCAGCCCGTCGTCGGGCAGGCCGAAGCCCATCATCACGGTGGGAATGCCCAGATGCCGGGCGAAGTCGCCGACGATGGGCACGCTGCCGCCGGAGCGGATGAACACGGTCGGCTTGCCCATCACCTCGCGGAACGCCTCCGCGGCGGTGTGGATGGCCGGGTGCTCCGGGTTGACCACCACCGCGGGGCTCGCCGAGAGCTTCCGCACCGAGGTGCGAATGCCTTTCGGCGTGTTGGCCGCCACCCAGGAAGAAAACAGCTGAAACATTTTCTCCGGATCCTGGTTTGGCACCACCCGCATGCTGACTTTGGCTGTCGCGGCCGCCGGGATCACGGTCTTGGCGCCGGCGCCGGTCCAGCCGCCGCCGATGCCGTGCACCTCCAGCGTCGGGCGCGACCAGATCCGCTCGAGCACCATGCGGTCCGGCTCGCCCACCAGGCACGGCGCGCCGACCTCCTTTTCCAGAAATTCCTTTTCCGAAAACGGCAGCGACTTCCACGAAGCCAGTTCCGCCGGGGCCGGCTCGGCGACGTCGTCGTAAAAGCCCGGGATCACCACCCTGCCCTCGGCATCCTTGGCCTTGGCGAGCAGCTCAATGAGCCCGTAAACCGCGTTCGGCGCCGCGCCGCCGTACAGGCCCGAGTGCAAATCGCGCGACGGGCCGCGCGCCTCCACCTCCATGTACACCAGCCCGCGCAGCCCGGTGCACAGCGTGGGCATGCCTTCGGCATACAGCGCCGTGTCGGACACCAGCGCCGCGTCGGCCTTCAGCTTTTCCGGGTTTTCGGCGACATAGCGGGCCACGCTGGCGCCGCCGACCTCTTCCTCGCCCTCGATGAGGAACTTGACATTCACCGGCAGGCGCCCATGCACGGCGAACAGCGTTTCGATCGCCTTCACATGCATGTACATCTGCCCCTTGTCGTCGGCCGCGCCGCGCGCGTAGAGGTTGCCGTCGCGGATCGCCGGCTCGAAGGGCGGCGACACCCATTCCTCCAGCGGATCGGGAGGCTGCACGTCATAGTGGCCGTAGCAGAGAACCGTGGGCTTGCCGGGCGCGTGGAGCCAGTCGGCATAGACGAGCGGGTGGCGGCCGGTGGGAATGATCTCGACGTTTTCGAGGCCTGCCGCCTTCAGCCTGGCGGCCACCCACTCGGCGGCGCGGGCCACATCGGCGGCGTGAGCGGGATCGGTGGAAATGGAAGGAATCCGCAGAAATTCTTTCAGCTCTTCGAGGAAACGCTCTCGATTGGCGCGGATGAAATCGGTGGCGGCTTGCGACATGGGGCTCTCCTTGTTTTCGAACCCCTTCATTATACGAACCGGCCCCGCCCGGGCCGGGCGGCCTCCTCCCGCCGCCCGGCCCGGCATGGCTGCCGGGCTCACCCGCACGCGGGCCCCCCAGGCGGAGCGGCCTCGCCACCTCCGCCCCGCCTGTGCCCCGCTCCCCTCGGCCCGCGAGCCTCACCCGGGGAGCACGCCGGCAGCCTCACCGGCACAGACCGCGCCGCAGGCCGCCCGCCAGCCGGGCTGCCTGCCGCCGGAGCCAGAAATACCGGAATCCCTTCCCGCCTTTTCCCCGAACAGGCCGCTATTTTTCACAAAACACGCGGAATATTTTTCTGCAAAAGCGGTCACAGAACCTCCGCAACGGCCGCTTGCCCTGCCCGGCCGCCGGGCGGAACAATGGAAGCCATGCAAGTCCGGACGACCGCCGCCGCCCTGCTGCTCCTGCTGGCAGGATGCGGCGCGCCCGCCCCGCAAACGCCGCAGCCGAAGAAACCATCCGCTCTGCCCGCGCAAATGCCCGCCGTCTGGAAAGCCCGCTTTGAAACCACCCGCGGGCCGTTTGTCATCGAAGTGCGCCGCGATTGGGCGCCGCGTGGCGCGGAACGCTTCTGGAAGCTCGTCACCTCGGGCTTCTTCGACGACTCGCGCTTCTATCGCGTCAGGCCAGGCTTCATCGTGCAATTCGGCATCGCCGGCGACCCTTCGGTCCAGTCCCTGTGGAACTCCGCGCCGCTGGCCGACGACCCCGTCCGGCAGCCGAACCTGCGCGGCACGGTCAGCTTCGCGCAGGCCGGCAGTGGCAGCCGCCGCACGCAGGTCTTCGTGAACCTGAAAGACAACCGGGCGCTCGACAAAGATGGCTTTGCACCGTTCGGGCGCGTCGTGGAAGGCATGGATGTCCTTGAGAAGCTCTACGCGGGCTACGGGGAATGGTCGCCGCCGGGGCAGGGACCGGAGGCGGCGCGCATCCAGGCGCAGGGCAACGCCTACCTCGACGCCCGGTTCCCGCGTCTCGACCGCATTCTGAAGGCCCGCCCTCTCCCTGATTGACCCGTCAGCGCGCCGGCCCGCGCCGCCACTCGAAAACAAACGCGCAATTCTGCACGCCCAGCCTGCTCCGCAGCGCGCGTTCAATCACCTCCCGCGAAGCGTTGTCCAGCGGCCGCGGCGCCTCGTATGTCAACCGCACCACCGGCCCCTGTTCGTTGAAGCCGAACTCGTACCCCACAAGCCGGCTCGTCGAAGCAGGCCAGAGCTCCTTCGCCGGCGCGCCCACCCTTTCCGTGGCCATCTTCTGCAAGTCCTCGAGCCGCGGCTCCGGCGGGGGCGCGGGCGCCGTGACAGGCTGCCGCAATCGTTCGCGCAGCGCCGCCAGCTCCTCCTCGCCCGCCACCTTTCGGACGAACACGGCAGCCGGACGCCGCGTTCTCCGGATCAGGATCCGCTCCGCCTCGCGAATCCTCTCCTGCGGCACCGCCTCCGCCACCACTACCCGCAGCGTCACGCTGTCGCTCTGGATGTCGAGCTGCTGCGTCAGAATGTTTGACGAACCCAGAGCCCGGACAGCCTCCCGCGCCGCCCCGCGCGCCGCTGTCTCCGCCGCAAGCTGATTCAGCGAGTTGCGCAGCGGGATGAACAACAGCACAAATGTGATGGCCAGCATCACCACCCGCCACCTGAGCTTGCCGATGTCGCCAATCGCCGACTGCATGTGGATCTTTTCGATCAGCGCGGCAAACGGCCCCCGCCGCGCCTCTTCCTGCGTCGCAGGCGCCACTGCCGCGCGCACTTCAGGCTCATCCATGCCCTCCAGGTAGAACACCAGGAAAGCGCTCGCCCCGATCGCCACGAGGTTGGTCAGAAACAGCAGCATCGCCCCGGAAATGATCGGCCAATTCCAGCCGCTGCCCACGCCGAAGCCCACCGTGCACAGAGGCGGCATCAGCGCCACGGCGATGGCCACTCCCGGAAGCGCCGTCACGCCGCCTCCGCCGCCGCCCCTGCACACCACGAGCGAGCCCGCAAGCCCGGAAAAAAGCGCCACGCCCAAATCCAGCAAATTCGGCTGTGTGCGCGCCAGAATTTCGTTTGTCGGCGACTGAAACGGAAGCACCCACACAAGAAACGCCGCGAAAAGAACGGCTGTAACGACGCTTGCCACAATGCCCAGCAACGACTTCAGGCCGAGATACAGGTCGGAGGCCGCAAATGCAAGGCCTGCGGCGAGAATCGGCCCCATCAGGGGCGAGATCAGCATCGCTCCGATCACCACCGCCGGGCTGTTCAACACCAGCCCGAAGGTGGCGATGCCAGCCGACAACAGCAGCTCGAGCGCGTAATTCACATTCAGCACCCGCGCAGACCGCACCAGTTGCAGGTACACGGCCGGCTTTGAATTCGGGTCGATTTCCAGCGCCCGGAGGAAGTGCGCGTGAAGCGCTCTTTTGGCCGCCATCATGGCTTCCATGCTAGCAGCGGCATCGCGTCTCAATACAGCGGCGGCTCGCCGGGCGGCCGCGTCTTCCAGCGGCGGTGGATCCACAGCCACTGCTCCGGCGCCCGCCGGATGGCCGCCTCCAGCCGCGCGTGCACCTCCTGCGTGTCGGCCAGCGCGTCGCCGGTCATGGGAATCTCCGGCTCGAAGTGAAGCACGTAGCGCTGCTCGGCCTCCGACCAGAGCGCATAGCCGGGGATCACGGCCGCGCCCGTGCGGCTGGCCAGGCGCGCGAAGCCCGCATCGACGCACGCCTTCCGCCCGAAGAAGTCCACGAAGACGCCGCGGTCCGCCGTCACGTTCTGGTCGACGAGAATTCCCGCGGCCTGGTTGGCGCGCAGCGCCTCGACCAGCGGGCGCAGGAAATTCCGCCCGCGGCCCAGCACGCGGTTGCCGCTCAGCGTGCGGTATTGCGTGGCCAGCTCGTCGAGCAGCGGGTTGTCCAGCGGCCGCACGACGATCGACATCGGCTCGGTCATCAGCGCATGGGCGAAGGCGGAGAACTCCCAGTTGCCGAGGTGCGCCGTGGCCACCAGCACGCCGCGGCCGCGCGCCTTCGCCTGCGCGTAGTTTTCAAATCCTTCGTAGCGGATGAATTCGCCGACGTTGCCTTTGTGGATCCGCGGGAATTGCGCCACCATCGCCAGCACCCGCGCCAGGTTCGTCCAGCAGCCTTCCAGCAGGCGCTCGCGCTCGCCGCGGCCGAGGCCGGGCAGGGCCAGCTCGAAGTTTCTCCAGGCGGTGCGGCGCAGCTTCGGCACGGCGAGATCGAGCAGCGCCAGCGCGCGCCTCGCCGTGCGCACCGGGTCGGGGCTTGCGCGCAGCGCCGCCAGCAACGCCCGCACCAGTGCGGCCTCCGCGCGGTTGCGAAACTCGGTTCTGCGCGCCAAAGCGGTATTGTAGCGTTGCCGGGGCGCTACTCGATCCAGCCGCCGGCCAGAACGAGGTCGCCGTCGTAGATCACCGCCGCCTGGCCCGGCGTCACCGCCCGCTGCGGCGTGTCGAAGACGATCTCGACGCGGGAATCATCGCCCGCGGGATAAATGGTGGCCGGCGCGGCGTCATGCTTGTTGCGGATCTTCACCTCGCCGCGGCGCGGCTCGCGGATCGGCGCGATCGACACCCAGTTCACCTCGCGGGCGAACAGCCGCGAGCGGCGCAGGTCCTCCTCGCGGCCCACGATCACCTGTTGCGTCGCCGGATCGGTCGCGATCACGTAGAGCGGCTCGCCGGCCGCCACGCCCAGCCCCTTGCGCTGCCCGATGGTGAAATGATGCACGCCGCGGTGGCGCGCCAGCACGCGCCCGTCGAGCGTCACCACCTCGCCCTCGGCCTGCGGGCGCGGCAGCCCGCGTTCTTCGAAATACGCCTCGAT